>Ga0114900_1001740_pt1 | contig 12874 bp, 17 predicted proteins | sample MalvireepMed_231_FD_89685 | JGI IMG/M metagenome (GOLD analysis project Ga0114900, IMG submission 89685) | Marine viral communities from the Global Malaspina Expedition - Malaspina viral metaG DeepMed_231 | ecosystem: Environmental > Aquatic > Marine > Oceanic | place: Mediterranean Sea...
CACTTCACTGTTCCGGTCGTCATAGTTTGCTCATTTCCTGTAGCTTGCGCGCTACCCTGTACCGATAGAATGGCCGCTGGCAAACAAAACCCTGCATTTGGGGGTAATGTTTCTTTGATCGCCTCAGCGGGAACGCCCGGAAAAACCGTCCGATCGAGGATGGACCGGCCAGGAAAAATCGGCCGGTCAGCCGCTCTGGACGATCAGCCAGGCCTTGGAAAAATCCCCGACCCGGGCGTCCTGCTCGCGGATCCAGAAGTAGAGCCGGCCTGTGTCGACCCACATCATGCCGCGGTCGCGATCGCTGTCGACCTGAAGCAGCAGGCGCCAGTCCTGGGCGCCGCCTGGGCCGTTGGTCATCTCCTGACAAATCTCCTCCATGGCGTCGTCCTGGACGGCGTCTGGATAACCGCCGACCTGATGCATGGGGGTCTCAGGCGTGTGGGCCTCCACGAAGGCCTCAAGAGCGGCATAGTCGTGCTTGCCGATCGTGTCCCAGTCGATCTCCAGCCGTTCCTGGCTGGGCCAGGACTCGCCCGCTTCAAAGCTCACAGGCGTCGCCTTGAAGCGGGATTTGCGCGGCAGATCCAGGGGCGGCAGCCGCGGTTCGGCCGGCGCGGACTCATGGCGCACCAGGGCGCCGCCGGCATCCTCAGGGTCGGACCCCCAGGCGCCTGGCTCGCAGAAGAACAGTAGCCGCCCCGCCGCCGGGAGCCAGTCGGGGCCGCCGGCGGTCCGCATCTCGGCCAAGTCCAGCTGGGCGACGAACACCATGGGTCCGCCTTTCCACACCGGCCACTCCCCGGTCAGCTCCGGCTCGCCCCCGAGCCGCGAGGGACCCTCGCCGCCTGGCCTGAGCCGAAGACAGGGCTGAACCCGCGCCCGAAGCGCGTCCTGGATCGCCAGCACCTTTTCCGACGGCGGCGGAGGCGGCGACTTTTCCCGCCCACCAAACAGCCCTTTGAGAAAGCCCATCATCCCCTCCCGCGCTTCGCTTTGGGCTTGAGCCTATTTTCCTGATTTGTTCTTTTCAAGCTCAAGCTCAAGCTCAAGCTCAAGCTCGACTTGCGCGAGACAGCGCGCGCACGCCGGCAGCGGACAGCTGTCAAACCGAAGGAACTGAAGCTTGATTGAGAGAGGAAAGATCACCCCGCGCTGGGCAAGGGAATGAATGGCACGTGGGTGCAGTCGTCCGCCAAAAAGTCTCCGACTAGCTGCGCCGCGCCTGCATTTAGGACATCTTGCCAGAACGGATGGAGCTTGACCTTTTGACCAAAGATACGTTTCGACAGACCGTCAAGCGTCTAACTGAGGCCCTCGAGCGAGACGCGCCGGCCTAACCCAGTCCACTAATTTGGGGCAGGATCACGTAACCACCGCAGCAGCTGGTTCAGACACAGGCGTCGTGCGCGCGCGAACTGTCGCTCTCGAGGCTGCCGTGCCGGTGCTAAACCTCAGCAGGTCTTAGGCACCTACCGAATCGACAACCACGGCCGCTGAGAACATCGTTGGAGCAAACGATACATATCGGTACTTCACCTGCCGAGCTTCACAAAACTCCTTCCACGCCTTGTGTTCGTGGTTCTGCCAGCCAGGGTAATTCAGGTATTCGTCAAACACGATGACTGTGCCGGGTACAATGCGGGCGGTAAGGCCGTCGAGAATGGCTTTTGTGCTGTCGTAAAGGTCACAGTCCACATGCAGGAACGCGGCGGGCTCAGAGATTTGAGTCGTGAAGTCGGGGAGTGTTTCGTTGAACCAGCCTTTCACGAGGCGGAAGTTGTTCTGAGTGACGTTGAGCTTGGGCAGCTGGCCCTGGAGGCTAAAGTAGCCCTTGGTTACGCCGAGAAACCAGTCGCCGGGCAGACCCTCGAACGAGTCGAATCCGTAGACCACCTTCTCAACCCGGTTCGCGACGAAGGTGAGGGTTTCGCCCTGGAACACTCCAAACTCAGCATAGAAGCCATCGACGGTAACCAGACTGAGAGCGTGCTCGAGCAGGTCGAGCCGTCCGCCACCGCCATACTTTCTCTGCCGGAACGGACGCGCCGTAACCATATTCTCGAGAGCGTACTGAGCGCTGGCAAGGGTGGCCTGCTCGTACATGCGATGCTCGACGTCGCGGTCAGACGACTTTGAGGCGCCGATGATGTGATTCGCGAACTTTGGAAGAATTTCGTTCAGGTTGGCCGTGAATTTTTGAACGACTGCGTCGATGCCGAGGATGTTTGCGGGCGGTTGGCTCATGTCAGGTCAATCTGAGGCTAGTCGCGGCGAGTTCGTCGATGGTGACGCCCGGTGCGAGTGAGTTGGACGAGAAGACGCGCAGTTCGAAGTTGATGCGCGAATCGGTCATGGCAGGGGTCACATACGTTCGGTGAATTACGTCCTCGCTGAAGACTAGGCCGTCTCCCAGCGAAAATTCGGGCGCCAGGAAGTTGTCGCCGAACTCCCTGACGATTTCGTCTCGATCAATTGTAATGAAATCATAGGCCGCGTTCTCAGACCGAATGCCGAAGTCCTTGCGCGGAAAATCCGGCCGACAGCGATGTCTTACCACCTCAAGTCCCGGGGAACTGCTTCCCGCACCTGGGTCCAATGGTATCCAGCAGTTCAACACCTGGGGCGTGCGCACGTCTTGGGTGTAGCTGTCCTGATGGTACGGGATGAAGGACTTCTGCGATATTAGTGGGTTGTGGTTCCTGAACCCCAACCGGTTAGGCATTGCATAGAGCTCGTCGCTTTCGAAATATGCGCAGCAGAGCTCCTGATAGAAGCTTCCGGCGAACAAATCGCGCAAGGCGTCTGGTGTGATCAGGCCGTGGTTCACGAGGCTGGGGAAGGTTCCGACGCCATGCGCGGCGTACATGCGTTCGCTGGGCATCAGGGAGCCCCCCTTCACCCGTTCAAGGCGGATGGCTGTGTACTGCGCGATGGCTGCTCTAATCACACGCAGCTTCTCAATGGGCCAGACCTGCCGCAGCACCGTGGATCCCACCTCCGCCACCTCGGCCGCAGCTTCGCTTGCCGTTTTCGTACTAACGACATCCATGGTCATCTTGCCTCCCGACAGCCGTCGTAACTAGAAGATGTAGAGGACGGCTGCAATGCGCCAATCGGCGGCGACTTGGTGAAATAGGGGCGCGCCCCGAAAGCCTGGGCGTTCGGTTGACCGTGGCCAGTTGGCGCTGGGGCCAGTCTCGCCACGCTTCAGCTAGGCGTCCTCCGCAGCCACGTCAGAGGGCGACGGGGCCACCGAGTGCATACTGGCGCGTCGCAGCATCCCCACCCCTGCACCCCGAGCTTCATCATCCATCTTCGTAGCGCCGTGTCGTTGAGACCCAACTCGCGGGCCACCTCGTCAACAGAGAGCCCCTCAAGGCCACACGATCACCGGCCTCGCGCCTGATTGTCTCCGGAAACACCCGTCCCGGCGCCGCTCATCTGAGACCTCTCTGCCCCCAAGATGCTAGCATTGGTGTCCACCAGAGAGAGGGAGGGCCAGAGGGCGTGCTCGCTGGCGTCAACGAGCACAGAGTGGCACCATGCCTGTCATGGATCCGGTCAGTCAGGTTGATCAGCTCGTACTGCTCCTGCGGCAACGCCTTTTAGAGCGGTCGGCGGCGAGAACGCGACATCGCGGTGGCAGCGAAGCGCGCGATCGGGCACGGCTATCCGCTGCTCAGCGCCTCCAGCAGATCGCCGCCCTTGAGACGCTAGGTGAACGGGAGGTAAGGCGAGGGATCGTTCAGAGTCTTTTGGCCGAACGTCTCGGACGCGAGCTGATCAATGACGCCAACTTTCAGCAGACGATCGATGATGTGGTTGACGCCTTAGAGCGGGACGAGACGGGTCGCGTTGTCATGAGTGAGGTGATCGTCCAGCTGCGTCGAACGGCCGGCGCCGATTAATCCATGGCTCTCGCTATGGTCGCACCGAGCGCATTAGCGTTACGACAGCTTGACCTAGCGTCTGGCCGGTGGCCCCGATTGATTGTTGGAGGGCGGCTGTTTTCAGCTTCTCCGCAGCGTCAGGATTTCCGCTAGCTTGTTCGATTAGCATCTTAGCGAGGAGAGGTCCGAACGCATTTCGGTCAAGCCGGCGAGCTACCTCGAAGCGCCGTGCGCTTCGCCGCAAGAAAGAGGAAGCGGCGTTGGCTGACGTCGCCGAGCGGCCGCGGGAGCAGCATCGATGATCCCCCCCGCGAGGCCATGGAGCCCCACCCCTGGGTTGGTGGCGGTTCAGCCCCCGGTCGTCGGCGTGACCTTCACCGACCTGTTGCACCGCCAGGATGAGACCACAACACGACCGGAGAAGGGGGGGGTTGAGCCCTTCGCCGCCGCGCCGCTCGTTGCTGACGCCCCCCCTGTTTCCGTGGACGCAATGGGGATCCGCCCGCTCGACGTCCTTGAGGCGAGCCCGCAGGCGTGGTTGTCACAACTTGAGCCCGCCCTTGGCGCCGCCCCCCAGGAGAGCCATGAGCCGGCGGCTGTCGCCTTGCCATTGAGTCGCGCGAGCGGCGCGGCCACATTCCCGCCAGAGGTCATAAGATCCCAACAGTCGCCTGCGCGGGGGCTCGACCATGCGAGCTCTTCGCCGCAGACCTCGGGGCTTCCCCTCCGAAGCAGCAGGCTTGCCGCCTCCCGAAGTCCGGAACCTGGCCGTCAGAGCGCCGTCTTGCCAGAAAGGGCGGCCGTTCGTCTGAATCCCGTTGTAATCTCCGCCGATGGGGAGGGATTGGCGGTCCTGATCCACCTTCACAAGGCGTCCGCTGAGGCTGAACGTCGCTTGAAGCAAGTCGCGATGGAAACGGCTCAGGCGACGGGGCTAAACATTTCACGGGTCGATCTTCGCAGCGGCCTAGCTTGGAAGGATACTGTCAATGGCGCTCGCCCCCGTTAGTTCAGCCGCGTCCGCCGCGGAGTTTGGCTTGGACTTTCAGTCCTTGCTATCGATCATTCTCACGCAACTGACCTATCAGGATCCCCTGAAGCCGGTCGACAATTTCGAGTTTGTTTCGCAACTGGCCCAGTTCGCCCAGCTGCAGCAAAGTCAAACCCTGAACGATCAGGTCGCCAGCCTGCTATCGGCGCAAGCGGCAAGTCAGGCCACGGCGCTTCTCGGTCGGACCGTGGAGATCACCTCAGGCGTCAGTCCGGTGGTGGGCGTCGTGGAGGCCATCTCGTTTGCGACGGGGGCGCTGACCTTCACGCTGAAGACGCCTGATGGGCAGACGATCGCTAATCTCGCCCTGGCCAATGTGGCCCAAGTTCGCTGAAAGGAAGTAAGATGCTCGGCGCCATCTATATCGGGATGAGTGGCCTTTCGGCCTATTCTCGAGGTATTCAGACCGTCAGCGACAACGTGGTGAATCTGAATTCCCCGGGGTTTAAGGCTAATTCAGCGGGATTTAGGGACGTCTATAGTTCCGGAGGAGGCGGGCTGACATTCTCTTCACCAAGCTCAGAAGAGCAGTTCGGGAGTGGCGTTCGCTTTGGGGGCGGGCAGGTCGACTTCAGCCAGGGTGATTTGCGGCAATCCACGGGCGATCTTGATCTTGCTATTCAAGGCGGTGGGTTCCTGATTCTGAAGGACGACGGCGAGACCTACTACGCCAGAACGGGACAGTTCAATGTCGATGAGAAGGGCTTTATTTCTCTTCAGGGAACGAAGTATCATCTCACCGTGCTGGATCAGAATAACAACGCCAAGGCGCTGAATATCGACGCTATGCGCACGAGCAGCCCTCTTGCGAGTGCACGGGTCAAGTTCTCCGATAACTTGTCCTCAAGCTCCACGAGCGCGTCTGTATCGAATATTGCAGTCTACGACTCCAACGGGGGTCGCCATGTGTGGCAGGTGAATTTCGCCCCTGTCAGCGGCGTGCCGGGGCAATGGAACGTGACGGTGGTCGATGATCTGGGGGCGACGGTGGGCGGCTCCACGCTGAAGTTCATCGGCAGCATCCCAGACCCTTCGCAAGCTGAGATCACTATCAGCTATGCGCCGCCCAACGCCGACCCGATGTCGGTCGTGCTCGATTTTACGACCGGCGTGACCTCGTATTCGGCCGGTACGACCTCAAGCCTGCGCGCGGCCGATACCGATGGCCATGGGGTGGGGGCGTTGACGAATGTGTCGATCGACGATGAAGGGCGTGTCCAACTCATCTACACTAACGGCGAGACCGATCTCGTCGGTTCGGTCGCCCTGGCGGATTTTCGCGACCCCCAGAAGCTGACGCGCGTCGGCGCCGGTCTCTACCAAAATACGAGTTCTGGCCAAGGTCGATTGCTAGCCAGCGGCAAGGAGGGCATAGGCGTCCTCCTCTCGCGTCAGCTCGAGGCGTCCAATGTCGATCTCTCGCAGCAGTTTGGAGATCTAATCCTGATCCAGCGCGGGTTCCAGGCTTCCTCACAGGTGGTGAGCGTGGCCAATGACATGATCCAACAACTCTTCGGCATCCGAGGGCAGGGGTGACGCAAACCCAAAGAGCTTGGCTCCCGAACACAGCCCTTGCGCACCCATGCGCGCGTGCGCCGGTGGTGCGCGCGCTGGAGGTCTGGTCGGAGAGCTGGCTGACGGGCGAGGCTCTGCAACTGCTCCATTGGGAGGCGCTAGCCGGGCAAGGCCGTACCGTTGGACAAACCTATGGCGGTCCTGGCCTTTGGAGCGCCACGGATTTGGGACGACAGCGCTTGGCCGAGCGGGTCCTGTTGCTGAGCGGCGAGGCGGAGTCGCCAAACCTGGCCGAACGCGAAATCCTTTCGCGCTTTTGGGAGCGAGCGATCACGGATCTGTCGCTGCAAGTCGGGCGCGAGTTCGTTAACCAGTGTGGGGACGCCGAAGCGAGGGACGCCATCGGTTCGCCCGGCGTGCGTGCGGAGTTTGGCTTCGACCCCGGTCAGGCGCTTCTCTCGGTCATTCTCCCGGCTGACCTGCTTGTTCCCGCCGTCAGACAGGGGCTGCCTGCGCCGCCTCTGCGTTCCCCGCCTGCGCCGCGGCGCGCAGCGATCTCCGATGTCGTGGTCGGCCTACAGGCCATATTGGGGGACGTGGAAATCTCTTGGGCGGACTTCCGCGCGATGGGCGTCGGCGACGTGCTGATCTTGGATCGCGCCTTGGCGGACGGGGTCAAGCTGAAGCTTAAGGCCTCCGAGGCGGTTTTGTGCGCAGGCCATCTTTCGGGGGAGGGGAGCGATCGGCGCCTGCTGCTCCAACCGGGAAACTAGATCGCGTTATTCCCCCAGGCCTACAAACCCCCTTTTCTATCATTTGGCAGTGACTCATGAGTTTGACGGCCCCCCCCCTTCTTCGAGAGGATCTCGAGCTGCTTCGCAATGTCCGGCTCAGCCTGCGCGCACGGCTGGGCGAGGTCGAGATCACCTTGGCGGAATTGCTGAGCCTTGAGGCTGGCGCGACGCTGGCGCTCGACCGTCAGCTGAACGAGCCGGTTGAACTCTATCTCAATGAGGCCCTGGTGGCGCGGGGGGAGATTGTCGCCGTCGACGACCGGTTCGGCGTTCGCATCACCGAGATCGGATCGGTCTCGTAATGAATGTCCGCAGCTCGCCACGGCGGGCAGGACGCGCTGTGCTGCTTGCGCAGGTGCCGCTGATCCTCGCCTATACTGTCGCGTTGGCTGAACCGATCGCAGGCGGCGCCGCGGAGCCCGCCTGGAGTTGGATGCGCGCTGTCTTCGGCGTCTTGCTCTGCATTGGCTTGGTTGTGCTCGGCGGCCTGGCGCTGAGATTTCGAGCGGCCGGCGCGATGAGCCTTGGGGGAACGCCACTCGCCCATTGGGTATCTCGCCTGCGTCGCCCGGTTGAGGCGCGCCCTCATCCGCAGATCGAACTGTTGCAGAGACTAGTGCTCACGCCGAACGCCCATCTTTGCCTCATCCGGTTCAACCGCGAACACTACCTTCTTGCGATCGCCGGCGGCGCGGTGACCTTGGTCTCGCGCTCAGGCCAGTCGGCGGACATCGAATGATGCGGCACCGGTGTATAGGCCTAGGGCTCGTGTTTGGCGCGGCCCTCGCGCTGATCCCCAACCTATGCTGGGCGCAAGACACTCCCCTGGGACTCGTTGACGCCATCGGCGAAAGCGCCGGGCCTGCCCAGGTCGTGCGGCTGGGGCTGGCCCTCAGCCTTTTGGCGCTCGGGCCGGCGGTGGCGATCTGCACCACGCCCTTCATACGTATTGTCATCGTCCTCGCCATGCTGCGACACGCCTTCGGAATGCCTGAGACGCCGCCGAGCCAAGTGCTGGTGAGCGTCGCCCTACTACTTACGGCATTCGTAATGTCGCCCACACTGGCGGAGATGAATAGCAGAGCGCTGACGCCCTTTATGAGCCGCAGCATAAGCCTTGAGGCCGCCTTGGAGGAGGGAAGCACCCCCCTCCGAGATTTCATGCTCGCCCAGGTGCGTGACACCGATCTCGCTGCGGTCTACGCGATCGCAAAACGACCGCTGCCTGATCGTGCCGAGAACGTCGGCTTCTTCGAACTTACGACGGCTTTCATGCTCAATGAGCTTCGGGTGGCGTTCAAAATAGGGTTTCTCTTTCTTCCCTTTCTACTCATCGACATTGTCGTTTCAAGCATCTTGCTTTCCCTCGGGATGCTCATGGTCCCTCCGGCGACCCTCTCCCTGCCTCTAAAGGTGCTGATGTTCGTCCTGATCGACGGCTGGGCTCTGTTGATGACGGGGGTGGCGGAGAGCTTTCAGTAGAATGGTACGCGCCACGTGGTTCGGGTCGAGGCCGTAAGTATGATGACGCCGGAGGAAATCACCCTCTGGCGCGCCTTGCACTCGGGCGACCGTGAGGTGAGGCGCGAGATTTTCGACCGATATCGGGGCCTCGCCGTGGCCTGGGCGCGGAGGTTTGCTCGACGACGGGCGCGCCATGTCGAGTTGGCGGATTTGCAGCAGCTGGCCTTTGAAGGCCTCTTGCGGGCCATCGATCAGTTTGAACCGGCGCGCGGGCGGTCATTCCGGCCTTATGCCAGCCGCGTGATCGCCGGCCGCATCCTTGATGGCTTGGGGGTAATGACCGAGGTTGAACAGCAGATTGCCTATCGCTCTCGCGTGCGCGCGGAGCGCGCCCGGTCGATCGCGGCTCGCGGCCAGGCCGGGCCGCCGGCGGAAGCGCTGGACATCTTGGGTGACCTTGTTCTGGGCCTTGCGATCGGCTTTATGCTTGACCGGGCGATCATTGTCAGTGCGGCGACGCCGGACCGGGCGGCGTCTGGCTACGAGCGCCTAGCTTGGCGCCAAATGCTCGAACGCCTCACACACGAGATCAACAAGCTGCCGCCCCAGCAGCGCACTGTCATCGAAGGCCATTATCGGGATGAGCTAAGTTTTGAGACCGTGGCCGCTCTGTTAGGGGTGAGCCGAAGTCGGGTCTCGCAAATTCATGGGGCGGCGCTAGCTGCGTTGCGCGATCGAATCGGGTCGGATGGGAGGTAGGCGGCCAATGGAGGTGAAGGATGAGTTCTGAGCGCGCTGCTGATTTGGCGTTGGAGGAGATCGGTAAACTGGCGTTGACGCAATCCACCGAGGCTGTCCGGGCGCTGCATGAACTCTGCGTGCGGTACTCACAAGACGCCCGGCTGTGGTTTGTCCTTGGCTCGCTGTTGGTTCAGGAGGGTGATGTCGTAGCGGGGGAGCGGGCCCTGCGGCGCGCTGTCGAACTCTCGCCTGACCATGCGGTGGCTCGGTTTCAATTGGGGCTGATGCAGCTCACCTCCGGTCGTGCGGAGGAGGCGGAGATCACCTGGTCTGAGCTTTCGCATTCTCAACCGTCTGAAGCCCTGGGCCTCTATGTTTCGGGGTTGCGGGCGCTCGTGCGCGACGATTTTGTTACGGCCCGCGAGAAGTTGTCGGAGGGCCTATCGCACGAACAAGATCCGGCTATGGCGAAAAACATGCGGCTGATCTTAGAGGCGATGCCTCCCCCCGCCGCCCCAAATGATCCGGAAACGACGACACATTGGTTGCTGGAATACGCCTCTCGCAGGACGAGGCACTAGCTTGGGGGCTCGCCAATTGGCGTCTTACAAGCAACCCTGGCTAGGGCTTGATCGCGGATCGAGAAGCGCGATCGACGCGTTGACCTGCCCCCCGCCGGTCCCTTGGCCGACACGATGCTAGACAACGTCGCACTCAAAGACCTACTGGGCAAAAGTGGTGACGCCCGCCGCCAGGCGAGAGGCCTTGGCGTATCTGCGCCAGATCCACGAGATGACCGCTGACGTGACCCCCTGAAACTCAGCCAGAAATAACTAGAGTCCGCCCCAGGAAAGGGACGGACGGATGAAGCGATCAAGGTTCACGGAAGAGCAGATCATCGGGATCCTGCGCGAGCAGGAGGCGGGCGTGCCGGTGTTGGATCTGTGCCGCAAGCGCGGGCTCAGCTCGCCGACCTTCTACAAGTGGAAGGCTAAGTACGGCGGCCTGGACGTGTCGGAGGCGCGGCGCCTGAAGGCGTTGGAGGAGGAGAACGCCAAGCTGAAGCGGATGCTGGCGGACTCGATACTCGACAACGTGGCGCTGAAAGACCTGCTGGGAAAAAAGTGGTGACGCCCTCCGCCAGACGAGAGGCCGTGGCGCACCTGCGCCAGGCCTACGAGATGAGCGAGCGGCGGGCGTGCCGGGTGATCGGGTCGGATCGGGCGAGCGTGCGCTATCAGGCGACGCGGCCCGATGATGGCGACCTGCGCGAACGGCTGAAGGGCGCTGGCCCAGGAGGGGCGGCGCTTCGGCTATCGCCGCCTGCACGTGCTGCTGCGGCGCGAAGGCCAGGTGGTGAACAAGAAGCGGGTCCAGCGGATCTACCGCGAGGAGCGGCTGACGGTGCGCCGCCGCGGCGGTCGCAAGCGCGCCATCGGGACCCGCCGGCCGATCGAGACGCCGCAGGCGGCCAACCAGCGCTGGAGCCTGGACTTCGTCTCCGACCAGATGACCGACGGGTGGCGCTTCCGCATCCTGACGGTGATCGACAACTGCACCCGCGAGTGCCTGGCCCTGGTGGCCGACACCTCGCCGTCGGGACGCAGGGTGGCGCGCGAGCTGGACGCCATCATCGCTCAGCGCGGGCGCCCGGACATGATCGTCAGCGACAACGGCACCGAGTACACCTCCAACGCCATCCTCGGCTGGGCCGACGAGACCGGCGTGGGCTGGCACTACATCGCGCCGGGCAAGCCCCAGCAGAACGGCCACAACGAGAGCTTCAACGGCCGGCTGCGCGACGAGCTGCTCAACGAGACGCTCTTCCGCTCGCTGCCCCATGCCCGCGCTGTGCTGGACGACTGGCGGCGGGACTACAACGAAGCCCGGCCGCACTCGAAGCTCGGCTGGATGACGCCCAGGGACTACGCCAGAGCCATATCCGGAGACGCCGGCCGGCACGCTGCGAACCCTGACCTCTCCGCGCGCCGGCCTCTTGCAACACCAGCCGACCATGGCTCAGATCAACCCAGGACTCTCGTTATCGCTGGATGAGAAATGGGGGTCACGTCACAGACCAAGCTTGCGGAGGGCAACGCCAGTCAGCCCAAGACGGAGATGCGTGGGGAGGGAGCAAGGCTTGAGGGCCTAGTCTTTGATGATCGGAACAACCCCATGGTCGCGGTCCACACCAAGCGCGGATCTACCCGCTACCGCTACTACCTCTCCAGAGCCAGGCTGAACGGCAAGGGTGAGGCCGGCAGTCTGCATCGGATCTCGGCCGGTACGCTGGAGCGGTTTCTGGGCGAACGCCTTGTTCCGATGTTCTCACCGGCATGGTGCCCGAATCCCGAGGATGTCGAGCGGGTGACCCCTGCAGTTCGAAGGGTCACGCTGAGCCAGGACCAGATCGTTGTGCATGCCGCCGAGGCGGCCATCTCGCCGGAGCTGCTCGACGCGGCTGACGTGGCGCGCCTGGAGGATGGCGTCTGCAGCATCCGTTTGCCCTTCCATATGCGTCGGCCAAGGCGCGTTGATCCTGGAGGCTGCCGGCAGCGTAGCCGCTCCGGCGGCCCAGGTTGACCGCGCGCTCCTCCGGGCGATGGCGCCCGCCCGGGGCTGGGCGGCTCAGCTGGAGAGCGGTGAGGTGGGTTCAGTGAAGGAGCTCGCCCGCAAAAATGGCCTTTGTCACAACTATACGGCTCGGCTGCTGCCCCTGGCCTATCTCGCGCCTGATCTCACCGAAGCGGTCTTGAAGGGCGCACAACCTCGGTCTGTCTCGCTGGCAGGTCTGACCGCGCAGCCCCTACCGCTGGACTGGTCCGAGCAGCGTCGGCGCTTCGCCGCGATCGGCTGACACCAACACTTCGTAGATTTAATAGCGACCGTCGGGTCCGCCGGCGGTCGCCGCCGTTCGGGCTTCCCCTGTTATTTGCCCTGTTCTCAGGGGCAGAAGACGAAAGTCACACTTCTGGAATGGCTCCAGAGAGCGGCACGCGAAATGGATGTGTTAGGGCAGGTTGGTAGCTCTCAGAGAGCCGCGCGCGCAGACTGGCATCCGCCTAACCGACGGATTTCTCGAGGTTAATTCGGTGAGGGAAATCACCCCGCGTTAGCAGGGGAATGAATGGTCGGAGTGGCAGGATTCGAACCTGCGACCCCCGCGTCCCGAACGCGGTGCTCTACCAGACTGAGCCACACTCCGACTTGGAGGCGGCCTTATAGAGGAGCGATTTCAGGCCCGCAAGCGACTGCACGGCCGTTGCATCTGGAATCGGCTTTTGCTATTCCCACGCCCTCGCCGCGGGGGGATAAGCCCCGCTGCCGTTCCTGCTGGGGAATGGTGTAATGGTAACACAGCGGTTTTTGGTACCGTCATTCTAGGTTCGAGTCCTAGTTCCCCAGCCACATCCTCC
>Ga0114900_1001743_pt1 | contig 12856 bp, 12 predicted proteins | sample MalvireepMed_231_FD_89685 | JGI IMG/M metagenome (GOLD analysis project Ga0114900, IMG submission 89685) | Marine viral communities from the Global Malaspina Expedition - Malaspina viral metaG DeepMed_231 | ecosystem: Environmental > Aquatic > Marine > Oceanic | place: Mediterranean Sea...
CCAGAGCTCCATCTGGACCAGCGCCTTGGCGAGCGGCCCGAGGCCCATACCGCCATGCTCCTGCGGGATGACGGGCAACCACAACCCTTGCTTGCGGGCTTTCGCGCGCAGCTCGTTGAGAACAGTCTTGTAGTCCTCGCCATCGGTAAGGCGTTTCTCTGCCGGGATGCATTCGTCCTGCACCCACTGGCGCACGCGCTCGCGAATTTGCTTGGCATCATCCGGAATCGTGAAATCGATCGACATGGCATTTCTCCCTCTTGTTTTGGGACCACGCTAATCGCCATACCGGTCGTTGCACAGCCATTCCCCAGCGGCTTGTCGCAAGGTCATGGCGGCTTGAGCAGACGCCGCCGCACTGCGCCATTGATGCGGGCCGGGACGCCGCTAACCTGTCATCAGACTGGTCCGGAGAATCATCATGCAGACACCCCGCTTCACGAGGCGCTCGGCTTTCCTGATAACCCTGTCCGGGCTTGCGGCCGGCACAACATCCCCCGGCGCCCTTGCGGAGGCGCCTGCGACCCGGTCGGGCTGGCGAGCCGGGCCTGACCTCCCCTTCCCCGTCCAGGAAATCTACCCCTGCCTGCATGATGGGCGCATCCATGTCGCTGGCGGTTTCATCTCGGAAAATGGCGCGATCACCGGCCCTACCACCGCCCATCATGCGCTGGATCCTGCGAGCGGCCTCTGGGATATCCGCGCCGAGCTGCCGGTCGCGCGCCACCATCCACAGCTGGTCAGCTTTATGGGCCGCCTGTTGTCGATTGGCGGGTTCGAAGCGCGCGAGAATGGCGCTTGGCAGATGCAGGGCGACATGTGGCTCTACAACGAAAACGATGACAGCTGGGCGTGGGGCCCGGACCTGCCTGCGCCAAACGCCGAGAGCGTAGCTGGTGTCATCCGCAACCGGCTGCACGTCGTGGGGGGGCGCCAGCCCGCGGGCGACCGCAATCTCGACTGGACCGATCACACAGATACAGGCGCGCACTGGGTCTTCGATGGCGAACGCTGGCGCGATGGCGCGCCGATGCCAACGCCTCGCAACAGTGCCGCTGGCATTGTCGTGGACGAGCGCCTGCATGTCGTGGGCGGCCGCACCGTCGCCGATGGCAACACCGCCGTACACGAATGCTACGACCCATGGTCGGACCGGTGGGAGCGTCTTGCCCCTATGCCGATCGCACAGGCCGGGCTCGCCGCAGGTGTTGTCGGCCACAAGCTCTACGTCTTTGGCGGGGAGTATTTCGAGAATGGCGGCGGCGTCTTCCCCGAAGCCTGGGAATACGATTCCATCCGCGACCGCTGGCGCGCGCTGCCCGACATGCCTAAGCCTCGCCATGGCCTCGGCGGCGTCACGGTCGGCAAGGATATCTACCTGATCGGTGGAGCCCGCAAACGCGGCGGCAACCAGACAAGCGCAGCCGTCGAGATCTATCGGCCTTGACCTTGTGACGGGGCCGCGCGAATAGCCCGCCTCATGGCAGACACCGCAGAAAACCAGATCCCGCTGCAGCAGCACAAATGGTATGAGGACCTTCAGGCCCTCCTGCTCGGTACGCTGCTTCTCTCTTTCGGCGTGACCCTCTACAGCGAGGCGATGCTGATCACCGGCGGCGTGGCGGGTACCAGCCTGCTCATCGAGTTCAGCACCAGCCTGACCTTCGGCCCGGTCTTCTTCGTCCTGAACCTGCCCTTCTTCGCCCTGTCCATCATGCGGATGGGCTGGGGCTTCTCAATCCGGACGCTCATCTCCATCGCGCTCATTTCCGGCCTGACACGGCTGATCCCGCTCTGGGCCGACTTCTCGATGCTGAACCCGGCCTTCGCCGCCGTCATGGGCGCGGCGATGATGGGCGTTGGTCTGGTCGTGCTGCTGCGCCACCGCGCGGGCATTGGCGGGGTGACCATCTTGTCGCAATTTCTGCAGGACAAGGGCGTGGTCCGCGCCGGGATCTTCCAGCTGATCGTCGACCTCGCCATTCTGGTCGTCGCGCTCTTCATGCTGCCGCTGAAGCTCGTCGCCCTGTCAATCGTCGGGGCCTTCGTGCTGAACCTGACTGTCGCCATCAACCACAAGCCCGGCCGCTATCGCGGCATGAGCTAGGCACTCCTACCTCACCCAGCCATCCGCCGTCCCAGCTTGCGCTGGGAGGACGGTGTTTGGGTATGGCGAAATAAGAAAACCCTATCACCTCACCCCAACCGGTCTTCCACGATCCGCACTGAATGGCGGGCATCCTTCTTCAGGACGATATCGGCATGCTCGCGCATCGGCAGGATGTGGTCGGTGAGGTTGGGGAAATTGATATCGCGCCAGACCTGCATGGCGAAATTCTCCGCTTCCGGCACGCTCATATGGCGGAAGCGGGCATAGAAGGATGTCGGGTCATCGGCGGCGGCATGCCAGAAGCGCATGAAGCGGTCGAGAAACCAGGCCTCGAGGTCAGACAGTTCCGCATCAAGGAAGATGAGCACATCCGGCTCGCCCTCTTCGCGGTCAGGGCCGGACGGTCGAGCGAAGCCAAGCCCCTCGAGGATCAGCACGTCCGGCTGCTCGACGCGCCGGGTGAGCGCCGGATCGATATCGTAGATGACATGATTATAGCCCGGAAACTCCGCCGCCCCCTCGCGCAGTCCGGACAGGGCCGCGGTCATGCCGGCGCGGTCATAGGTTTCCGGAAAGCCCTTGCGCATCAACAGGTCGCGGTCTTCGAGAATGGCGTTCGGATAAAGAAACCCATCCGTCGAAACCGTCTCGACCTTCATGCGGGCCGAAAGCGTCGTCGCAAGTGATGCTGCGAGTGTCGTCTTGCCGGAGGCGACCGAGCCCGTCAGCCCGACGACAAGCCCATCAGAGGGCGCTGCCAGCGAGGCGAGCCTCGACGCGATCGTCCCGATTCCTGCAGTTGATTGATGCCCGGCCTGGTCCATGCGCACCCCCTTTCGCCATGAGGCCGACCCTAACGGGCCACAAGCTGCGGGCAAGCGCCTCTAGTCTACGCGGCGCGGGCGCAGGTCCGTGGACTGGATATGCCAGCGCAATTGTTGCGGGCTCGCGCCGGGCACATCATTGCTCCGGCGCAGCGTGACCGGACCTTCCATGAGATAGGGCTCATCCGTCTGCAAAACGCCAGACATGGTAACGGTCGGCTCGTAATAGAGCGAGCCGGCAGCCCCTTCGATCTCGGCCTCGCCAATCTCGATCTCGATGGTCTTGTACTTGGACCAGGCGGTCGCGAATTCCTTGGGCGAGAGTCCGCTCTGTTCGCCCTCTTCCCCCCAGACGGCGCGGGCGGCGACCCAGTCCCGGGACTCGAGCGCATCGGCCCAGTCGCGCAGCACCTCCTGCGGCTCGGCCGGACGCGAGACGCGCTCGTCTGCGCCAGTTTCCGGTAACGCGACAGGCTTTGAGGGAATGGCGTCCTGTGTATCGGTCCCCTGCGCTGCCGGCACGGTCTCGTCGGGTCCCGCCGGGTTACAGGCGGCCGCAAGCGCCAGGAGCGGCAAGAGGGCAAGGCGTTTCATGCAGGCACTCCTTCACGTGGCGGGCACACTGCAGAAACACGTCTGCGAGCTCTCCTGTTCCGCAGGCCAGCCCTATGCCATGGGCCGTTCTGCCAGTCAGTCGTCCGGCAGGCCCGGCAGCGGTGTGCCCTGGGCCTCGAGCCCGGCAAACAGATTGGCCTGCGTCCGGGCGATATCCTGCTCATCAACGGCTGCAGCCCGAAGCGCCAGCAACCTTTCCTCTGGCAGCCACTGACCGGCCCGGACCACGCCCGTCAGATCACCCGCGCAAGAAATGTCGATGAGGGGATCACAGGCATAGATGACGAGATCGGCCGCACAGCCTTCCGCCATACAGCCATGCTCATCGACCTCTCCCACAGCCAGCGCCGCATTCCACGTCGCCGCCTGAAGCGCCTCATAGGGCGTGAGGCCCGCCTCGACCAGCAAGGTCAGCTCGTCGATCAGGGACAGGCCCGGCACATTGATGAAGATACCGGCGTCGCTGCCGGCAACCAGGACCACGCCTTCCTCCTGGAAGATCTTCGTCACGCGCGCCTGGAACGCATCATTGGCAGCAAGCGGTGCGGAGGGCTGGCTTGCCCAGAACGCGATAACGCCCTGTTCCATGCCCTGTACGAACGGGTTGAGCAGAGCCATTTCCTCGCGCTGGGCACGTGCACCGTCGCTTTCGGCCATGCGCAGCAGGTTGTGGTGAGCCACCCGCGTCGGCGTCACCGGCACGCCAACGGCTGCAATCCTGCGGCCAAGCTCGCGGGCCGCATCCTCGTCATGGCGGTCGCGCAGGCCGTGCCAGACGATGGATTCCACATGTTCGATGGTTTCGAATCCGTCATCGAGCACGTCCTCGAAGGCGATGGCGAAAGGCTGCGTCAGCGGCACGCCCGACCGCCGAAGCCCTTCCGGCGTATGGCCGGTCACGCGCATCCCATGCTCGGCGGCGGCGGCAAGAATGGCCTCATAGGCTTCACGCCGCAGGTTCGAATAGACCTTGATCCGGGTGAAACCCGCCTCGGCCTGCCAGTCGATGGCGGCCCGCGCGGCCTCCGCCTCCTCGACGATCTTGTGATTGACCTGCGCATTCGGCCCGGCACTGTTCAGGATCGGTCCCGATGTCAGCAGGCGCGGCCCAGGCCGTTCGCCCGTCTCGACCTCGCGCTGCAGCGACAGATGAAACGGCATGCCCGACAGATTGCGGATGGTCGTCACGCCATAGGAGAGATAGGCACCAAGCTCGGCCTCGTCCCAGACATGGACATGCATGTCAGCGAGGCCCGGCGTGACGGTTCGTCCCTCGGCATCAAGCACCTCGGGCGCATCGAAACGGGCCGTGGACTCGCCGATCGCCACAATATCGCCCGCGCGCACAAGCAGCGATGCCCTCTCACGGATGGACGCAGTTTCGCCCGACAGATCGACGAGGCGTGCATTCTGTATCAGCAGGTCGCCGGTCTCGACCGGGCCCGGCGCGGGCTGGCCGGTGCAGGCTGCAAGCATGAGCGTCAGAAGCGCGCTCGTCCCCCGGCCGCCGGCTCGCCTCATCCTAGAACGGGATCTCGTCGTCGAAATCCTGGTTGAAGTCCTGCGGCGGGCCGTCCAGCTCGCGCGGACCGCCGGAGCCGCCGCCACCATAATTGCCGCCGCCCGTGCGGCCACCGCCACCGCCCTGACCGCCGCCCGGGCTGTCGAGCATGGTCAGCGTGCCGTCAAAGCCTTGCAGGACGACCTCGGTGGAATAGCGGTCCTGGCCATTCTGGTCCTGCCACTTGCGGGTCTGGAGCTTGCCTTCGATATAAACCTTGGAGCCCTTCTTGAGGTATTGCTGCGCGATGCGCACAAGCCCGTCGGAGAAAATGGCCACCGAATGCCATTCGGTCTTCTCGCGGCGCTCGCCGGTATTCTTGTCTTTCCAGTTTTCCGAGGTCGCGATGCGCAGATTGCAGACCTGCCCGCCATTCTGGAACTGCCTCACTTCCGGGTCCGCGCCCAGATTACCAATGAGGATGACCTTGTTCACGCTGCCTGCCATGTCGGGCTCCGTTCATTTCGTGTTCGAATCTTTTCAGCAATCGATGTAATACGTGACTTGGCGCGTGTCGCCCTCGCACCCCATATTTCCACAAGTCGACGCCCACACATCAGTCAGCCACATGATGTTCATTTTTTGTTCTTGTCGTCAAGCTGGACTCCGGGCACACATGTAGATTGAACCAAAAGACGCTCTTCCCAGAGGCTCCTGCCTATGACTGCTCCCGACCTTCGCATGATCCGCGTCCGCGGTGCGAAAGAACACAATCTGAAGAATATCGATGTCGATATCCCTCGAGACCAGCTGGTCGTGCTGACCGGGCTGTCGGGCTCGGGCAAGTCCTCGCTTGCCTTCGACACGATCTATGCCGAGGGCCAGCGCCGCTATGTCGAGAGCCTGTCGGCCTATGCGCGCCAGTTCCTGGAGCTTATGCAGAAGCCGGATGTGGAGAGCATTGAGGGCCTCTCGCCGGCCATCTCCATCGAGCAGAAGACGACCTCCAAGAACCCGCGCTCGACCGTGGGCACGGTCACCGAGATCTATGACTATATGCGCCTGTTATGGGCGCGCGTGGGCATCCCCTATTCGCCGGCCACGGGCCTTCCTATCCAGTCCCAGACCGTGTCGGAAATGGTGGACCGGACGATGGACTTGCCTGAAAAGACGCGACTCTATCTGCTCGCGCCGATGATCCGCGGCCGCAAGGGCGAGTATCGCAAGGAATTCGCTGAACTGCTGAAGAATGGCTTCCAGCGCGTGAAGGTTGATGGCGAGTTTCATGACTTGGAAACCCCGCCCACGCTCGACAAGAAATTCAAGCATGACATCGATGTCGTCGTCGATCGTATCGTCATCCGCGAAGGCATGGAGCAGCGCCTGGCGGAAAGTTTCGAGACCGCGCTCGGCCTTGCCGACGGGATCGCCGTGCTGGAATATGCCGACCTGGCCGAGGGCGAGACAGAGCCGAAGCGGATCACCTATTCCGCCAATTTCGCCTGCCCCGTCTCCGGCTTCACCATTCCGGAAATCGAACCGCGTCTCTTCTCGTTCAACAACCCATTCGGGGCGTGTCCGACCTGTGACGGTCTCGGCCAGCAATCCAAGGTCGATCCGGAACTGATCGTCCCGGACAAGGATCTCGCCCTGTCGAAAGGCGCCATCGCCCCCTGGGCCCGCGGCGCCTCGCCCTATCAGACACAGACCCTTCAGGCACTCGGCGACCATTACGATTTCGATCTCGACAAGCCGTGGAACAAGTTGCCTCAAAACGTCCGCGACATCATCCTCCACGGCACCGGCGATGAGGAAGTCCAGTTCGTCTATGATGACGGCCTGCGCCGCTATGAGGTGAAGAAGACGTTCGAGGGCGTCATCCCCAACCTCAACCGCCGCTATCGCGAGACTGACAGCCAGTGGGTGCGCGACGAGATCACCAAGTACATGTCGGCGGCCGACTGCCCGGCCTGTAATGGCAAACGCCTGAAGCCGGAAGCGCTGGCGGTCCGGATCGCCGATCATGACATTGCGGATGCGTCCGAATTCTCGATCAAGCATGCCGGCGAGTGGTTCGCCACGGTGGTGGACTCGCTGACCGACCAGCAAAAGGAAATCGCGACGCGTATCCTGAAGGAGATCAATGACCGGCTGATCTTCCTGAACGCGGTCGGCCTCGAATACCTCTCGCTGTCCCGTGCCTCGGGCACCCTGTCGGGCGGGGAAAGCCAGCGCATCCGGCTTGCCAGCCAGATCGGCTCCGGTCTGCAGGGCGTGCTTTACGTGCTCGACGAGCCAAGCATCGGCCTGCACCAGCGCGACAATGAGCGCCTGCTGGAAACGCTGAAACGCCTGCGCGACCTTGGCAACTCCGTGCTCGTCGTGGAGCATGATGAGGACGCCATCCTCACTGCCGACCATGTCATCGCTATGGGCCCGCGCGCCGGTGTGCATGGCGGTGAGATTATCGCCGAGGGCAAGCCGGAAGACATCATCGCCGACGAGAACAGCCTCACCGGCGCCTACCTGTCGGGCAAGGAAGAGATCGCCATCCCGCCAAAGCGGCGCCTGTCGAAGAAGTCGCGCTCGCTCACCATCAAGGGCGCGACCGGCAACAATCTCAAGAATGTCGATGCGTCGGTGCCACTCGGCACGTTCACTGCGATCACCGGTGTCTCCGGCGGCGGCAAGTCGACCCTCATCATCGAGACGCTCTACAAGGCGCTGGCGCGCAAGCTGAATGGCGCCTCGGCGGCCCCTGCCCCCTATCAGAGCATCGAGGGGCTTAATCATCTCGACAAGGTCATCGATATCGACCAGTCGCCCATCGGACGCACGCCGCGCTCCAACCCGGCCACCTATACCGGCGCCTTCGGCCCGATCCGTGACTGGTTCGCCGGCCTGCCGGAATCCAAGGCGCGCGGCTACAAGCCGGGCCGTTTCTCCTTCAATGTGAAGGGCGGGCGCTGCGAGGCCTGCCAGGGCGACGGCGTCATCAAGATCGAGATGCACTTCCTGCCGGATGTCTACGTCACCTGCGAGACCTGTGACGGCAAGCGCTACAATCGCGAGACGCTGGAAGTGCTCTACAAGGGCAAATCCATCGCCGACGTGCTCGACATGACTGTGGAGGAAGCCGAGAAGTTCTTCTCCGCCGTGCCGTCGATCCAGTCGAAGATGGAAACGCTGAACCGCGTCGGGCTTTCCTACATCAAGGTCGGCCAGCAGGCGACGACCCTGTCCGGTGGTGAGGCGCAGCGCGTGAAGCTCGCCAAGGAACTCTCCAAGCGCGCTACCGGCCGCACGCTCTACATCCTTGACGAACCGACCACGGGGCTGCATTTCGAGGATGTCCGCAAGCTCCTGGAAGTGCTCCATGAACTCGTCGATGCGGGCAATACGGTGATCGTGATCGAGCACAATCTCGACGTCATCAAGACCGCCGACCACATCATCGATATCGGCCCCGAGGGCGGCGATGGCGGCGGCAAGGTCGTCATTACAGGGACACCTGAAGAAGTCGCTGCAAGTGACTCAAGCTGGACAGGAAAATTCCTCGCCGAAACCTTCCGCCGCCAGGATGAGAGGCGCGCCCAGCGCAACAAGGTCACCCGCAAGAAAGCCAAGCAGAAACAGGCCGCCGAGTAGGTATCACGCAAACACATCCGGTGCCTGCGCGACGCCGCCGCCGCGCGGGTCGGTCTTGGCGGCCAGCGCAGCCGGCCCGGCCCAGACATAGAAGAAGAAGCCCTGCATCAGGATCCAGAACACGCCCCCGCCGATCAGCGGCGCGAGGATGTCGAAGTGCAGGATGGCTGACAGCAGCGCGAACGGGTTCTGCGCCTCCACGGCGCGTTCGAAGCGCGCGATAGTCTCCATCACGGCCGCGGCCACGCTCGTCCCGACCACGTAAAATGTGAAGTATGACAGCACGGCGATAAAAATGGCGAGCACGACATAGGCGCCGAACAGCGGCCAGAACCGCCCGTTCGTCGCATGCCAGGCATCGAAGAAGGCGATCTTGCCATCCCGGATCGTCATCGCCGAGGCCGGGGCCAGGCGGACGCCGATCCATATCCAGATGCCGCTCACCAGCGCGAGACATCCCAGCACCGCGATCGCCCCGCCCGCCGGATTGTCGAGCGCGTAAACCAGCGAAGCTGTGCTCACCAGGATGAAGATGATGCTGACGATCTGTCCCGTCACGGCAAGGCCGAACCAGATCAGGCCAATCAGCATCAGCCGGAATTCGTCGGCGCCAATCTGCAGGCTGAAGCCCTCATCACGCACCAGGCGCCGCTGCACGGCGGCCTCGAACACCGCCCAGAACAGGACGCCGAGCACCAGCATCGAGATGTTGCCCATCACGATCCAGCCGGCAATCTCGGTCGCGCGGCGCGCGACAAGTGCCTCGATCATCTGGTCGGCTTCAGGCTCGCTCATGCCAGCGGAAATGATCTCGAAGATGGCGCTCATCGCCATATTGATCAGCGGCCGGAACAGCAGATAGCTGATCGCCATCAGGCAGAGCGCGCCAAAGAGATAGGCCAGCAGGTATTTCCAGAGAAAGCCGCGCGGGCCGTCGGTTTTCGCGAAATGCAGGAAGGCATTATCGAAACTGAAGCGAGTTGCCATCCTGTGCGCGATCTCCCGTGATTATCGTTTATCGATATATCACCCGAATGTCGTCTCCGCGTCAACTGCATTTGCGCTAAGGCGCAGGTAAAGCGCGACCGCAAGCCCATGGCCGATCCAGATCCAGGGGGCCATCAGCAGCGCGCAGAACCCGTCGACGATACACACCTTGAGCATGGACGGCTCAGGGCCGGACGGGACCGGGCCGAACCAGGTGAGCAGTGTCTCCATGCCGGCGAGATGCTGTATGGCAATGGTCAGCGCGCTCAGGACCAGCCATGGCAGGGCCTGCAGGACGAGCCACAGCAAGCCGATGCGCAGGACGTATCCACGCGTCCACGACCATGTCCGGAAGATGGCAAGCCGCCCTTCGGCGACCGTCGCCACCCCGAAGAGGAAGAGCCGCATTCCCAGCCACAAGAGCCCGAGCGAGGCGATGAAGAGCAGGATGTAGAGCACCGTCGCCCCGCCCGAATCCGCCAGCGCCTCGATCGACTGCTGCACGCTTTCCGCCGAGTCACCCACCGTGGACGGATCATAACCGGCCGTCCCGATCAGCACGCCGGCAAACAGCGAGAAGAACAGCGTCAGCAGGAAGAGCAGGATGAAATAGAGCGCATAGACCGCCAGATTGGCGAGAAACAGCCGCGCCGCATCGGGAAATATGCTGCCCCTGCCGGCATCCGGCAGCAGGTGGCGGTACATGTCAGCCGACCAGAAACAGCCCACAAAGACAGTGACAAGGCCGGTCCCGAACCAGAGCAGGAAGAGGTTCGCGCCCTCGCTGGCCAGGGTGAGGAAATAGGCATGCATGCCCATGGCGACAGCGAACAGCAGCAGCGCCGGGAAAGTCGGCAAGGCGATGCGGCGCGCATGCGTGAACGCTTCCCGCATGATAGCGCCGTGTGCGAGCGGTGATGTCGTCATGGCCAGCCCCTTCAGCCCTGGTGACCCTTCAATGCCTCTCGATATGGGCCCCTCGCGCCAATGAAAAGCCGGGGCGGGCCTTTCGGTCCACCCCGGCCATGCAGTTGACTTTGGCCCGTCCTAGTCGTCGCGGCGGGCGTCCGGCAGGCGGTCATTGATGTCGTCGCGGATGTCGAGCAGTGTCACGATCAGGCCGCAGACAAGGCTGGCGGAAATCCAGCCCGCAACCGTGAAGACCACGACATCGACGACCTGTGCCGCCACGCCCTCAAGCGCGAAGATAACACCAGCGAAGCCGACTTCGTCCGTCCCGCCGGTCTCTTCATAGGCGTTATAGAGCCCCGTGCCGATCCCGCTCAGGATGATCGCGATGTATGCGACATAGACCATCGTGCGGAAGCTGTTGATGATGAAGAACTTCATATGCGTCCCCTTTCCACATTGAGGGCAAAAACCTCAGTGCCGACCATAGCGGCTCAGGTCCGGCCTGTCTTCAGCTTGTTTGTGACGCTTATTCGCTCATGCCGCAGGTCATTGCGGCCTGCATGGCAAAGGACATGAACTGGGTCTGCTGCTGCGGCGTGAGATCACCCATGATCTCTTCAGCGCCCTCAGAGCCCTCGCGCGCAGCATCGGCCAGCTTGGAGTAGAGATCATCGTCGAGATTCTCTTCGGCCGAGTCCGCCATGCATTCGCAGGTCTTCTGGTCACTGGTGCCATCGCTGACACAGGCATCGATGATCGCTTGCCGGTCGTTACCGCCGCCGCCACAGGCAGCCAGGGCCAGCAGGCCAGCCGAAGCAATGAATATCTTTTTCATGGCGAATTTCCCTCTTCAGTCAGATTTCCGCGGGGACCGTTCCATGATTTCCCGGGGCTGGCCAGTAAAAAAAGCCTACTCCCGGCGAAGTAGCCGGTCCCACTGGAACCTGTTGCCCATCCGCTTCAGGAAAGCCGCCTTTACCGCGGCAGGGTCATAATCCTCACGGACCCAGTCCATGAACGGTTTGCCGCTCTCGGCGGTTTCATCGAGATAGGTCTGGAAGAAAGCGTCCAGCATGCCGGTCTTGCCGGACTTCACATGCAGATACCGGCCCGAAAGCTGCTCGGCCGCCTTGGCGACCGGCATGCCGCGCCGGAATATCATGTAGAGCGCACTCATCAGGCCGGCCCGGTCCGCACCGGACTTGCAGTGCATCAGCGCCGGATACTCGATCTCCTCGAACAGGGCCTTCGCCTTCTCGATGGCCTCGACCTTGGGGGTATCGCGGGAGAAGACCTGGAAATCGACCAGCGCAATGCCGGCTACATCGCAGGCCTCCTTTTCCAGCAGGTAATAGCCCTTGGTGCTCTCGCCACGCAGGTTGATGATGGTGCGGATGCCGCGCGCGGCCGCATGTTCGGCCACCTGCCGCGGATTGGGCTGGTTGGAACGCCACATCTCGGGGCTGATCTGGTGCAGATTCTGGAAGCTTTCGCGCAGGAAGCCGTGATCGCCGAGAATCATCTCGCGTTCCGCCCGCGACCGGCCGGCCACCGTCGACAGGTCGGCCGCGACATGCGGCGGGCGCTTCTTCTTGCGCTTTTTCTTCTTGGGCGTGTCGTCACTCATCTCGTCTGCCGCCTAGCCAAGCTCAGCCCTCCGGGCAAGCAGCCAGATGCGGCGGCGCCTGCGAAGGTTCAACCCGTTCCCTTAAACGCGCAGTAAGAAGACAGGCTTAACATCACGCTCGAAACCTGCCCCATGACCGGGCAGACAGCCTCACCGGATGCCCGACTGCATGCCCCTTTCTCCAGCCCGTCTGCTAAGCGCCATGCTTGCCCTCTGGGCCTTTCTGCCGGGCGCATTTGCCCAGACGCTCGACATCCAGCCGACCTCGGTGGAAATCCCCGCCGAGCCGGGCATGCGCCACCGCCAGGTACTGAGCATTACCAATATGTCGGCCGAAGAGACCCGCTCCCTGACCATCGGGCTGGCCGACTGGACGCTTACAGGCAGTGGTCAGCTGAGCCTGTCGCCCCCCGGCGAGGCGGACCGTTCGGCGGCAAGCTGGGCGCGGTTCACGCCCGGCTTCCTGTCGCTTGAGCCCGGCCAGTCCGGCAATGTCATCCTCGACATGATCGTGCCTGCAAAGCCTGATCATGGCGGCGATTACCTCTTCGCCCTGATGGCCTCTGAAGTGTCTCCCGGCCCCAATGGGCAGATGCGCAAGATCGAGGCGTCCAGCCTGTTTTATCTGACAA
>Ga0114900_1001760_pt1 | contig 12779 bp, 20 predicted proteins | sample MalvireepMed_231_FD_89685 | JGI IMG/M metagenome (GOLD analysis project Ga0114900, IMG submission 89685) | Marine viral communities from the Global Malaspina Expedition - Malaspina viral metaG DeepMed_231 | ecosystem: Environmental > Aquatic > Marine > Oceanic | place: Mediterranean Sea...
AGTGCTAATTCATCAGCCCACAATAAAGACCATTGAGGCCCATTCCATCGTGCTGGTTCTTCAGAACCCATAAACTTTACATATCCTCCATCTTTGTGATGGGCTTCTCCGATAGAACGATTGTACTTAAATTCATGTGGGGCTAATGCAATCAAGCCAGTAATACCTTCTGCGCATACATCTCGTGCGTCGGCAATCGTAGGTGCGCCAATACCAACTCTTGCTTTACGACCAAATGCTCGTAAGTGGTCTAAAACGTAATGCGTTCCAGCCATGGTTTTACCAGAACCACGACCTCCCAGTAAAAGCCAAACATCCCATTCTCCGATTGGGGGTACTTGATGTGCGAGTGGTTGCCACTGATTAACAGCGTCATTCCAATAATCACGAGCCGATAATATCGGTGATGCTGCTACATTTTGATTCATCGCCATAATATTTACCCACCATTACCAGTAATACATCGTTTACATACTGCATTTTCTTGCCATCTATTTTCTTTATGAAGTAACTGTAGAGACTTCATCTTGTCTGAATTCCATGCCGTTGCTAACGTCATATTCTCTATATTACCAAGGGCTAACTTTTTCCCACCCATTTTACAACAAGGTAAAATATCACCTTCGTAATCTACAACTAATTGTTTAAAAGGAAAGTTGCAAGAATTTACTTCTGTTGTATCATTTTTAATAATTAAACCACTATTCAAATCTGGTAAATCATTCATCTTTTGAAACGCAATCATGTCTACTGTATCTGCCCAAAAGTTTTGAAATGCTTCTTCTTCTTGAATATTTAATTGATTTCGCAAAAAACTAACTCGCACAAGAGGATATCGTAGCTTTCGACGATTACGTTCTTCGATAAAATCTAAAATGTTTTGTACTACTACATTAAACTTGCCAGATAGTCGTTGTTTGTTATATGTCTCAGGAGTAACGGCATCGACGGATATGAATATCTTCGTAATGCCAGAAATCAACATTGAATCTCGTCGTTTCTCATTTAGTAATGTTCCATTAGTGACCATATAAACATTTAAGATGCCAGCAGATTTTGCATAATCAATACATTCTTCTAAATCTTTACGCAGCATTGGTTCATTTATATAGTTTAGTTTTAATCCCCTAACACCAAATGCAACTGCTTCATTTATTAAGTCTTTATATCTTTCAATCGGCATTAACGTATTCGGTCTTTTCTCTCCATATCCATGTAAGCAAAAGGGGCATTTCATATTACAGCCACCATTAAGTTCGATGTCTAATTGAGGGGGATTATCTAATGCTTCAAATCGTTCTGCCCTTTTATAGTTGTCTCGAAATACGCTCCACTCATGTGAGTCAATCCCTGTAGGACATTCCTCTAATAGATTCTTATTGTGTATATCGTGAAAAAAAGTCATACGAGTTGTCCTTCTTGTACCCATAGCGCAGGTTTATTATTCCAAGCCTTTATATCAAGTTGTCTATAACCATGATGTTTTAATGTCTTATTAAATACTGATTGTGCTTTATCGGCAGCCAACCAATCGCTGCCTATTGAGTAATAGTTAAAATGTCCTGCTGAACGAGTATTAAAAGAATTAGCAACATATAAGAATTTCGGAGACAGAGTTGCCAATACTTCTTTTAAGTGTGTTATCGGTTCAAGAATATGCTCAAAATATTCAGAAGCAAATACTAGGTCAGCCTGTCCAATATCACGAATATTCGATACCATATTAAAGCGATAAGCCTGTCCCATATCTGCACAAAATTCATACTGACATGTTTCCTCTACATTTGTGCCTACTACATTGGTATTAGGAAATAGTTGTTTGAATCCTGCAGTCGTATAGCCAATACCACAGCCTAAATCAGCTACAGTTTCGATATTCTTAAATAGTGGATATACGAAAGGCTTTAGCAGAGTGCGCAGATAATTACGGCTGTATATTGCCCAGCATACCCACATCTCCGTAAAGTAATAATCATCATCATAGATTGAATAATCTGGTGTTTCTGTATTTAATGAAGCGTACCATTTATCCTCTAACTCCAGCATATACTCTGGTAATGGAAGCTGTTTGCCAGAATTCCTGTGCCGTAGTATTTGGTCAATAATATCTTTAGCAAATTGTTTATTTATAGGATACATTTCTGCATATCTATCTAAAAAAGTATTAAGGACTTTGCTTGGAGGAGTTTTAATAAGATGTGTAGAATTAACTGCATCTGAGTCACTCTTCTCGACTGTGAGCCATCTTGCATTATTTGTTGATACTGGGTCAGCAGTATTATCAGTTTTTATAGATGACTTCTTCTTAAATTGCTGAGGAATAATTAACGGAACTGCTTTAGGCCAGTTGATATCGTGCTGAAGCCGTTTATTGATACGCCCAAATAATGAGATGCGTGTACAAGATGGAGCAGTCATAACAGTATAAAAGGATTTTACATACGTTCCTGATTCCTTATATAACTCTGACATTCCCCCCGTATTGCTTTGGGTTTCGTGTTGGTCAAGCTGTAATTCCATATCAGTAAAGAATAAATACCCCAAGCTACCTAAATTAGTGTAGGTATTAACGTCATCATTTAAGCGACCTCGGAATAAAAACGGTTTGTCTGTAGAGCAAACAAAACTATTCATTGCTTTTCTTCGAAATCGATTTGGTGGCTCTTGTCCACCCATATGGTCGCCACCCTGTGATAAAGCAATAGTTGTAATCGGTGTTGTTTCAATTACCCTAACCAAAGCCTCAAAAACTGCGTTAAGACCTTCTTTCATTGTCCAGTTATGGTATTCGAGTGCCGTTGTATTACTATTACGATGCCGCCTACCAGTTCTACGATACGACCACGCTGTATAATCATCATCAAGTTCGACGAAATATCTATATCCCATCTGTTTTGCTAAATCCCAACAAACGTTTCTAGCCCAAAGGATAGCACGGCGGTCTGTAAAGTTATCGAACTGGTCAGTATATTCACCGACCTCATCTTTGGAAAATACAAGGACTTCATCACCAAAGAGTCTTTTATATTCCTCCCCTGTCTCATCATTATCATCAATAACGATAAATATCTTCCCTGTATACCCATGTGCACGGACTGTTCGATAGGTAACTACATTATTAGGTCTTCCATGAGTTAGAATAAAAACACAAAAATCATCACGCATGGGGGTAATCCTTATAGAAAGCATTGTCGATATCTTCGATAAGGTTAATAAATCCATTCGCAATCGCTTGGTCGTAATCAATAACAACCAAGGCTGAGCGTTCCATAAGTTCTTGAATTTCGGTAGGAGCATGAGCATAATAATTGGCAATACGCTCGTAGTTAAAAGCCACGTGTCTTTCGGCAGCATCTAAAAGGAACTTCTCGATATCATCTGGTAAATCTGCCTTGCGTATCTCATCAATTAATGCATCGGCAGTCTGTCGGTCACGCAATTCTGTAATGCGGGGTTGTGCCCCAGTAGGTTGATATATCGGTATTCTTATTTCTTTTGTATATGGATTTTCGGTGGGTTCTTCTAAGGCTTGTAAGGTTTTAAGATTCCCCCCTGCAATAGCATCTAGCATTTCCCGTAATTCAGCATTATCTATTGTCGTTATCTGTCTTAACTCATCAAATAGTTCGATATTGGTTTCGGCCATAGAAGCCAAAGGGTCAAGGGTCATAAGTAGTTTGTTGGCTTCATCTTCATTTAGGTCAGTTATAAGTACAGGTACTTCCATGTCTGGTGTAGCCTCTGCACGCAGGTGTCCATCTATAAGCATGAGTCCGTCAGGAGTCTCATATGCTATTAACGCATCAGCGTAGCCTATTTCGGCTAGTATTCCACTTAAGGCATTAACCTGTCCGTTAGGATGCATTCTCCAGTTTCTTGGATTAGGTATTAAATCAGAGGCTTTTACTTGTCTTAATTCTTTAATACGATTTCTGATAGATGTAGTCATATAATGTCTCCGTTAATACTTTTGGAAAATTTGCAAAAATCTATAGGGTAGTTGGATAGTGCAACACTTGAACTGCTGTATAACCTACGATTGTGTATGCGATTCGCCGTTGCTGTATAGCATTCCGGGTCATTAGGCGTCTCGTACTTTAACGTACACCGAATGAAAGGTGCTAGGCAATATAGTCCTATTGCCTTGTCAGTTTCCCTATCGTATGCCACTGGCATCTGTTCAGTTAGTAACAACACCTGCAAACTTTTCCTCTGCCAATTCATCTAATGAACTTAACACCATCGATGCCTCTGGTGCATCGCTATGGTACTTCCTATAGACGTTAATGAAATCCCTGATAGCTTCATTCCAAGATACAACATCTACTCTAACTCTAGCTTCTATCTGCTTTGGTGCATCTAGTCCCAATAAAGAAGCCCTTCGTTCCTGTATGCGGAGGGCTGTAGTAATCGCTCCTTGGTCTCCAGTGATAACTTGATTCCATATAGGGAACAGCATCTGGTCTAGTCTCTTTAACTCTAGTTGCCTTACAGCTTCAGTACTCTCACTCATACCCTGTGCTGTTTCTGCTAGCTCTCTCATGATGGCCTTGTATGCACCTGCCGCACTAGCAAATCCAAGCTGGTCTGCTATCTGCTGAAGGTTAGCCCCTGCCATTCTAAGACGTATGGCCTGTTGGTTCTTTTGCCTTACAGCAATACTCTGTCGCTTACTTGCGCGTGTTTTCCTAGCCATTATGTTTCCTTATTCACGACTAACTCCACAGGGATTACGCTGTTATTAATGTATTGAAATGCACTCCAATTGTCATTAACCCTCAAATAACACAGGATTTTAGCATCTTTATGCCACTTTGTCACACCATTGATGCTATTACGAAACATTGAGAGGGCATTACTGATACCGCTCTTAGTATCTGCTCTTTGCTTTACCTCTATCATTAGGAGGTCGTTTTCCTTCCATGCAATGATGTCAGGAAACAGGGATAGGTGAGTACGTCTTACTTCATATCCTTGCTGTTCTAATTGACGTAACAGTAAGGCTTCTGCTCTTGAGCCTTTGCTTCTGGCTGCACGATTAACGCTAATTCGTTTCTTTTTCTTGCGTTCGGTAAATACCTCTATAAGTGTCTTAGCCATGAGGTATCCTCCAACTCTAGTTCGGTAATATTGTTTATCTGAAGCATACGTTCCTGATACAATGCCGAAGCAATAGCAGCAAGGGCTACTCTGTCTGACCAACGTCTGCCCTTGGTAGTGATAGTACGTTCTGCTTGTTCATAGACCCAGATGGCATCCCAGAAGCACTCCAGCATAATTTCTTTACTCATAATGCCTTACCTTCTCTTGTTTTCCTGTTAGTGTGTTGTGTTGGGTATATTATATATACCCAAACACAACACGAAACACAACAGTATATATTAGTCACAATGTTGTGATTGTTGTGTTGTGTTGTGTTTTTTGTTGTGATTTCCATCATAGGCTCATCAGGGTAATGAACTCTGGGGTTTCCTCTCCTACCCATGCGCCAATGTAGTTGACCTCAAGGTATTCATCGGCTTGCTCGTATGTCATGCCGTCTCGTTCCATGAGTATGTCGATACACTTATCCCTGTCATATGCCACGATGGGGGAGCGTCCCATCCTCTCACTGAAACCTATGATGGCATCATTGAAGCCATCATAGATTAAGGCAGACTCGATATTGTCATTGACCCATGCTACCTTATCATCACCTTCTTTGTTCAAAATAGTACTCCTTGTGCTTTGTTGCTATATCCCCAGTATTTCTCAGCAAGGAAGGTCTGCATACCATCCTCATTGCTCCATTGCTTCTCGTAGCCGAAATCTACAAAGTCTTTTAGTGTTGCACTAAAGGTTTCACCATTATCGAACACCTTGCGTATTCGGAAAGCACCTAGCTGGCGTAAACTAGCTAGGTGCTGGGTATCTATTGCTAATGCTCCCTGTGAATGGAAGCTATGGGCTTTGCGTTTCAGATGTTGCTCATATATGCCGTCTTTGAGTTCGCCTGTCATTTGCCCCTTCTGATTGCGGAATATCATTATTACCAGATGACCTCCTTCTGTATTGTTTCATCTGCATCCTGTATGCTTTCATCAGGATGCGCTCCGTTTAAGGACATATCAATAGCCTCTATATTACTGGCTGTGTTCAAAACAAGCCAATCTCCGTTAGTGTGCATCAATTCGGCTAGTTTCTTGTACTTACCTGTATCGTTTTTCAATGCCCACATATAGTTACGGTATGTCTCCCTCCTAGATTTATCTAAGTCCAATAAGTCAGGAATGTCCGCTATAGGTAATCTGCCTGTTTCTGTTTCCTTGAGGTAGGCTTCTATTTGTTGCCATAAACGCGTATGTTTACGCAACTCTGGTATCAAAGATGCGTCCTGTGGTGATAGCCTGACAGCTTCTGGGTCAAATGGGTCTCCCTCAAATTCAAGCACAAATCCCAGACTGCCCATAGCCGGGCCGTCATTTTCCTTTTCCTGCTGTAGCTGTATAGACAGCTTACCCTGTCCTTCACTGGGTGCGCTACGTAACCGCCATATATTTCGGGCATTAGCCCTGATATAAGTTGAGCCGTAATAGTCATCACCACGATTAGTATGGTGTACAATCAGACAGGGTAATTCAAGTTGCCTGATGGCCTCAAACATCATCCCTACACCTTCCTCATCTGTTATAGACCCACCACTGGCACGAGCCAGTGAATCAATGACCAGAAATTGAATCTTATGCCCTACTATATATTCCTGTAGAGCCTCTACCATCTGCACTAATGGCACTGTTGCTGCCATGTACAGCATAGGAGTACCGGCTACTCCTAACCCTGTATCTACTCTATGAAATCTGCGTCTCATTTTGGCCTTGGTTGTCTCATAGTCTACATATAAGACATTGCCTTGGATTGTTCCTAATCCGCATACTGGCACTCCGTGGTGTATAGCCTGTCCTAGAATAAGTGCCAGATACGACTTACCGCTACCTGACTGTCCGTAGACTAAGTTAATATCTTCTGACAGTAGTGCAGGTATGCGCCATACATCATCTTCGTCTGACGCACCATCTGCGTACAGGTTTACTGGTGGCGCACCAGCATAATGCGCCTCCAGTATCATCTCCATAGCTTCGTTGATAGTAGCTTTCCAATCATTGGTGATAACTGGTGACGTAACACCGAAAATGCCCTTCATACCCATGTCCCCATCACGTTCATTCCCGATTATTAGCTCTATCACTTCCTTGGCAATACGCTTCCGAGCTGCATCTGTGGTAATAGGTGTTCTTGCCTTAAATAGCGTATGCCAATCACCATCAGGCGATTCTGCGCTAATGGTGATATGAGCCGATGCCTCAAAGTGCCTAGAATACAGTTGTTTGATACGGATGCGGACACCTCTGCCCTCATCCTCGTAGGTAAATCTATTTAGTTCTCGTTTAACTGTACTCACAGGCCTCTCCGTTCCCTAACAATGGGCTGAGGTTTAATCTGTGGCTCTGGTGGCGGTGTATACTGCCTTCTCCGTGGCCTGTCCTGTTCATCTAACCCTGCTGTTATCAGTTCGTTCTGGTCGCTCAGTAGCCTGTTATGCTCCTTAGCGAGTTCAACTTTTAAGCAATCTGGGCAATCTCGTTCTGAACTTTTAGAGTGCATACCTCTACATAGAGGAATACCCATTCTCCCACCTCTAGGTGTTCGCATACATACCTCCCTTATGGGCAATGCTCTCACCAAGATTCGCACAACTGGCAAATACTCGATCCGTTGCACTCAGGTCTACTTTTTCCCAGCGGACATTATTAGTGTCATTGAATATATATACGATGTACGCTTGTTGAGGGATAACTAAATCCTCCCTCTCTGCCATTTGTTTCAAAGCAGACATATAACCGCCAAGCTGTACAGCGTAGGGTACGTTTCTAAATTCGCTTGGTGATTTGCGCTTCCTTTTCGGCTCGCCGTTGACCAGTGTAACGTGTCCTTGTTTATCCCTGTCTAGACGGTATTCGTCCGTAGTTTTCCAGTCAAACAACGTAGGTACTCCATCTACATACCCAATAGCATCCAGCGTACCACCATACAAAAGATATGGGTGGTACACTGGCTTTTCTGCCGTGTAAAATGTCACTCCTGCTTCATTTAATGAAGAATACCATGCTCCAAACAGGTCAGAAGCATTGTCAGGTGGCTGTTCAGTGTAGATATATTCCTCAATTTCCTTATGGAGCGCAGTTCCAATGCTTTTACTACGCTCCTGTTCCTCCACAAACTCTGCCCGATTCCCACTGTCTATGTATAGATTAACTGCCCAATATAGCAATCCATCGCCACCTCTAGTATCAGAGTATTGAGATATGCCCGAACAGGTAGGCAGTAGGTGTTCTGGGTTTATTCGCTCGTCCCCTGTGACTCTATATTTATGTCCATTACCATTCTTATTGGGTACTTGTTCAATGTTAACCATTGTCATTCCCCTGCAAGTGACCAAAGGAATCCTGTGGGGCGCGTACATCTAGTTCATTCCAGTATTTATTTATTTCCTGCGAAATCCATGTCTCCAGAGTAGTCTTGCTCAGTGCATCAGGCTTCTCCCCTTCATCACTCTGGAGTTTACCTGCCAGAAACACACTTACATACATTTCCACTCTCTGGGTCGCTTGCATCTGGGCAGTTCTTGCATGAGTGTTGTACTCCCTCCATCTACTGGCAAAATCGGGCTTTAGCGTGGGCAGAGCCGCAGGGTTTGGGGTAGGTCTGGGGGTTGAGTCGGGTGCTTGTGTTTCCTTTGGTTTTTCAATAGGATTTGAGGTTGTAGCAGTTGGGTTACCTTCTCCTACATAGGTAACCTTCCTAAGAGAATGTTTATAGTCTGGATTGTCTTGTGGCATAATATCTAGTTCATAGATACCGCCAACCTTTAGGTTCTTCCAGTGGAATCCTAGTGAATCAATAGTTCGTAATTCATCTCCAACCTGTATTTCAAGGTCAAAGCGTTCTAGTGACTTACCATTTTGTGAAGTGAACGATTCTAACGTGCCTATACGAATTACAGTAGCAGTTACTGTATAAATCTCAGCCATTGGTGACCTCCATAATTTATTTTTATACCTTTGTGTTCAATACCCAAGTTCGTTCGTCATCTGTCAGCGTATCCATAGACTTTGGGATACCAGATATGAGCATACGGCGTATTAATACATCGTACGGCTCACCACCACGCAAGCTACGTTTCAATGCTTGTAGCGTGGCCTTGCTGACGGCTATCCTAGTTTCTGCCCTAGTATTCATAATCTTTCCTCCTTTCCTGCGATATAGATGTTAATTATAACGACATTGTGTAACGTTGTAAACTAGATACAAATATGTCACAACATAAAACCGCATTGATTAAGCAACCTAATAGTAGCCTACTAGTTGATGCCGTAGATTCGTGTGTTGGCAACGAGAGAGCGATAGATAAGGGGGGAATCGTTACCAATTCCCCCCCCCCTTATCCTTCTATTATACAGTCAGAAGGTCATAAGCCCTCTGGCGTATTCCTGCACCAGTGCCAAACCACGATGAGTCCAGTATTCGGTCATCTCGATACGCTTGTCCTCTAACTGGTTTCTCGTGGTCAATGTAGTAGGTAACTGCATTATATGCAGCCCATTGTGTACCCTGTATACCACCCAGTGTATTAGTAGGATGACCCAGCAGGTCTAGCGTGGTTTCATACGCTTTGACTATGCGGTGGTCTTGGTCGGCATACGTCTGGTCGGCCTTAAACTGGTATACCTTCTGGAGGTATTCCTGCACCTCTATTACTGTCATTCTGGTGTTGACTAGTTGGTCAACCTGTCTAGCGAACATCTCGTAGTAGGCATTGGCTAATCCTAGCACCTCCCTAGCATCTTTTGCCCTCTGCATGACGTTGCGAGTATGCTTGGCGTAGAAGCCTCCATTGCTACCCAATGCTACCGACAGAGTGTTGGCACATACTACCCTGATTGGCGTTATCTGCATCCTCAAGGCTGTACTGCCATCATGGCTGTTACTTAACAGTATGTAAGGCTGTATTACATCATCGGGTGTTATCTTAATATCATCTGGCAATTTAGCCATAACCCATATCCTCTTTCCACCATACAGCGAACCTGCCGTATGGTAGATGGCCTCACCTTGTCCAATCACAGCATCAAAGAAGCTGAACGCATCCTTATTCTGGACAGGTTCGTAACCATTACCCATGATAGTGAATACCTCTTGGGTATCTGCTCGGACAATGGCTCTCTTGCCGTCTACTTCCTCAAACCCACCTGCCTGATTCCTAACATATACAGGCTTAGTTATTACGCTCCACTCCATCTGAGCAGTCTCTATCGCTTCTGCTGCCGTGGCTGGATTATCTAGCTGGACTCCCAGCTTGTGCCAAGGGGTATTCCCTGTGTACATCATTCCATCTGTTGCTGTTATTCCTGCTGGCATTATTCACTCTCCTCGTATTCTATGTATTCATTCTCAGGGTCTTCCCCTGCATCTGCTATAAACTCTTTAGCATCTTCAACGGTGTCGAACATCATCATTTCCCCATCATCATCCAAGAGATACTGCTTTCCGTTCAATCCAACCACTCCACCAACTGCGTGATTTGCTACTATAACTGGCATTATGCCCCCCTGATATATTCTGTATTGTTTTGTGTTGCGGAGCGTATCCCAAGTTCTGTTTGAGAATCACGCAACCTTTCCCTCAAGCCCTCGATTACCTGAGACTGTTCCTGTATTGTCTTATCTCTACGTTTTACCCTATCCTCTAGCATCCATATGTAGTTCCTGTCGCTGAGCATTTCCTTGTGACCTCCTAGTCTGGTAGAGCGCACCATTGCTGATGCGCTCCATCCAGTTTAATTCAGTTCGTTACTCCTAATTGGCTTAGCCGTGCTGGTATCACTTGAGTCTGGTTGCATACATCGCAACATCTACCTTCGAGTGACTGCCGAACAGGTTCTGGGTTATTTCCATAACCTTGACAAGGTATGTCGCAAATTACACACTTCCAACTCTTAGAATATCTACGAGTCATTATGGCCTCCTAGTTTAATTTAGATTGAATCCAAGCCTTGCGGATTTCTTCTGTCAGGTCTTGAGCCTTGCATTGAATCCGCATAACAACCCACTTGTCTTTCAAGTTATCACCTCCTTTCCTTGTTGAAACTATACCTAGATAACAACTGTTGAATAGGCCTTACTCACTCTTTGCGTCCACCATGTTGGCATATATGATGGAAGCATACCCCTGCCACCTTTGTGTGGGTCGAACATAAAGACCTTCTTGCGTGTGTCACCACGCATTTCTGAGAATAGGCTGTATGCTTCCTCAATCTCTGGCCTTAGTTCGGCTCGTGCTGACCGCACCTGTAATAGGCTGGGTGCTTTCATCAGCACTAGGTCAAATCCCTCGATAACTTGAATGTCTACTTGTCTGCTACTCTGACTGATAAATACTAGCAGGTGACCCTTGTGGCGTATGACCGCCAACAGCTTGGTGAAGTCTAGGTTGTCGGTGCTTTGTGAACGTCTGGAATTAACATGAAAGACGCTCTCGTCCACGATTATAATGTGGGGCTGTTTAAGCCCTGAAATCTCTGACGTACTGTCAACATGAGTAATCCATCGAGGGAGTGCTTTTGATGCTTCCGGGGGGAAGCTGTAAGCTGCTACCCTTCTTGGATACCCTGCCTTCTTCCTGTAACTATCTGCTATATACCAAGCAAGGGCTGACTTGCCTTGCCCTCTGTGACCCATGATGTATATTGACCCTACCTTTGGAATCGACGTCCATCGTACTGGTGACGGTTTCTTCGCGCTCTGCATGTGGCCTCCCAATCTAACTGCTCTTGTTTTTGCCTAGTCCTTTAGACTGCTAGGCAGGGCAGTTAACAGGGTCTTGCGACCCTGCCTATCCTGCGTCTTAGTTAAGATACCTCCCTGTCGTAGAATTTGTTACCGCCGACCATCATAGTGCTTATTGAGCCTCGTGGTATACGCTCGCCCCATCGATTGAAGTGTAGTCTTTTTGTTCTGTATTCGATTTGCTTCTGTTGGCCTCTTTGAGACAGAATAACTTTTTGAGTCTCTAGATTGAACTTCACTAAGTGGGTGTATCCCCTGTTGATGCCAAGCAGAACCTGCGCATCCTCGTCTCTGGTATCAATCCAGAACTTTGCATCGGTGACAGTGGTTAACAACTGCGCCTTGGCTCTGAAGTCTGCTGTAATTGCTTCGGCGCGCTCCTTCAAAGGTAACGTCATCATGCTGTCATCCTTTACCGTATCCCTAATGGCTTCCAGTAGGGTTAGTTGTTCGCTAACCTTGACTAACTGCTTTTCCCGAATTTGCGTAGCCCATGCTACCTGTCTCTCAGACCCTGCAGGGGCTGGTAGGCTTCCGAACTGGTCTAGGGCGTTGGTTGTCTCTACTTGCTTGCTGGCTTTCCAGCAGTCTGTACATTCTTTAGTTGACCAGTATGCAATGGACTTCTTGAGTGTCCTTGCCCCAATGTCTGAAGAACCTGACGAATTCGTAAGATTCCTCTCCGCTGTGTGTCCGCAACTTCCTGTGATTGCTACATTCATTAGTTGGCCTCCTCTAGACCCCAGAATTTGATGTACCCGTCAACCACTCCCCCGGCACGATGGGGGGTTGCCTCCCAGCTAACCCCAGGCGGGAAGTTAGCCAGTAAATGCTCTGCCAGTTCCTTGCGACTGTGTGACCCTATTGCCCTGATGTAGTCTCCCAATATGATGCGGG
>Ga0114900_1001765_pt1 | contig 12741 bp, 27 predicted proteins | sample MalvireepMed_231_FD_89685 | JGI IMG/M metagenome (GOLD analysis project Ga0114900, IMG submission 89685) | Marine viral communities from the Global Malaspina Expedition - Malaspina viral metaG DeepMed_231 | ecosystem: Environmental > Aquatic > Marine > Oceanic | place: Mediterranean Sea...
ACGGATGCACCCGTTAAGAAAAAGGTGAAAAATTCAAAGCCATCAACGGCTGCGAAAAAGAAAGGAGCAAAAACACCTGCTTCTAACGGCGCATCCAAAAACGGTAGGGAAGAAGCACTGAACACGGTAACCAAGACTACGGCAACCGTCAGTAATGTTTCCCCTATCAGAGCAGCGCCTCCCCCACAGCCGCGCGAGCGGAAAACTGCGATTTTTCCTAGTGGACGCACTATTAAGTTCACAGGCGCACCGAACCCTGTGAGGGAAGGTACTAACCGAGCGGAAATTTGGTCCTTGTTTAAAGACGGCATGACCGTTGGGGATTTTATGACTGTTCTAAAAACCACTGATAAGCGTGGTACGAACGGCAAGCCGCTCGTAGGAGGCCACGGTGACCTACAAATCGCCGTGGAAAAAGGGTACATCGAACTTGTCTAATGATAAATGATGGCCTAGTTTCTCAAACCCTTGGTGCTATACTAATGGCACCAAGGGTTTTTTTCTTAACGGAGGTATAAATGATTGAAGAAGAAGACATTGTAGGTCAGAACCGTAAGTTCTTTCCATACCCGCTGCTATTGAAAGCAGCACAAATCGCACGGGAGCGAAACTATAATCGGCAGGTAACGGATGAATTTATCAATAAAATCGTTCCTGAAGCTGACCCAGACCAAGATTTTAATTATCCTATAATGTTCAGTATGCAGCATGAACATATACAGGGCAAACGTGCTGACCCGCACATGCGGTGCGAAATACTAGGACCGTGGGGGCCTGAAAACGAACCTGTAACAAGTGTGCTTCTTGACGTTGATATGGATTTGTTTACCAAGTTGCCGGACACAAGCATTTATGACGAAGAAACGGGGCACCTACCTTCCGCCTAAAGCAACCGTTTGCGATTGGTGTGGCCAGTGGACAAACCTTGTATATGTCCACGGTCACTACCAATGCGGAAGCTGCGCCCGTGTTTTAATTGAATGTTGTGAAGGAGAAATAGAAATGGCCGAGGAGCCTAAGTTCATTGCCCACTATACTGTCTACGTTGAAACTGGGGAAATGACAAAAGACGAAGCTGCGAGATTTCCCGTTAAATTGATGCAAGCCGTCCATCATATTTTCCCCGGATTAAAGGTTCAAGTCACATTGAATAATCACAAACCTGGAAAGGATAAATAGCATGGGACAAGTAAAGAAATGGGGAATGGCCATGGAAGAAGCAGCTACCGAAGCGGTAATCTGCGGCCTATCCGATGATGATCAGTTTGAAGCTGTGGCCAAAGCTCTAAAGGCAGAACATTGGCCCGTGGTTGATAAAGAAATAGAGCGCTGTTTGAAAGAAGCTCGTGAAAAAGGCAAGGATTTTAGGGAGGCTTTTCAGGCCGTAGTTGATAAATAAAGGGTAGCTTCCCCCGCGCCATGCCTTATAATGGGGTACCATATAGCCAGTGGAGGAGGTTATGCAGTACGACCCTATTTTCGACCTAGAAAACGCTTCCAATGCAGATGTATATGAAAAGCGGCTAATCGGTATTATCCGGCATTACGGTGAGCATTACGCCGCTTCTGTAATGGAACGTTATGTTCAAAAACGCCTCATGGCAAGCGGCCATCAGGTTACGAAAGAGGAAATAGTGGATTATGTCAAAAAAGTGGCAGAAGGGTTAAACGATGTTCACAGAGAATAACCCGCATCCACCTATTGAACGCATAGGTATTCGCATTGACCTAGCAAAACGTGCGTTTGAACAAGCGCACAGCAATGATTTCAAGGCGTTATGGGCCGCTGTCCATAGCCACTTGTTGCGCAGATTGGAGGAATACAAACATGCCGTACAATGAAATAGTTGGAGGCACCCTTATTCGCACAGATACAACCATAGGTGTTGATAAGGAAACCGCGTTAACGATTGAGGAATTGTCGGTTAAATACGACAAGACTAAAAAAGCCATGCTGAGGCAAATAGTTCGCGAATGGATGGAACAGGAAGCCATGGCTCAGGCGCAATTAGCCGAGTTTAAGGCGAAAACAAAAAGGTACCAGAGGAATTAAGCCCATGTATTTCGGCGACCCTTATGTGATATGGGCAATTCTTCAGGTTATCGCCACACTTATTCAGCTAGGAAAGCACATTGGCTGAAACTAGGGGGGAAGGGTGTGCTTTCCTGACCACTCCTTCCCTTCCCCCCGCCCTATTGGAGGAACTAGGTTGTGTCGGAAGAATTATTTTATCACCCTAAAGCCGAAAAAATCTTAGATGATTTTATTAATGAAGAAATTAGTGAGCATCAGGCTTACTGGGAACTGTCAGACCTTGGATGGGCTGATGAAGCTATTGACCAAAAGCTAACCGATATACGGGTGGAGCAAAAGCGCCCCAACCCCGAAGATGAATAAAATGCAGGCAATACAAATTGAAAACCCACGGGGCTTTGACCCTGAATTAGATATGGAACCGGATATGGAACCGGGAATGAAAGACCCTGTTGATAAACAGGGGTGCACTATCACAGTTTCAATTGTTGGTGACCATTGGGCCACTCAACAGATTTGTTTAAGTATTGATACCAAGTTTGAAACCACCACCTTAAACCTGAGCAGGGAGAAAGCTGTGATGGTGGCGATGATGCTTAATGAAAAGGCAAAAGAATTAAGTGTCAGCCGCGAAACTGATAACGTCACAGTTCTAAAGGACAATGAAAAATTGTGATAAAAAACTGCTATTATCCACAGTTTCACATTGTATACTAAGCGTACAGCCAACCAGCAAAGAGAAAGGAGACTGTACCATGGCTGATTTTCAAGTAGACCACGACATGCCGTTGTTTTCAAGTGGGGAAACACCGCGTGAGCCAAAAACGACACGAAAGCAAAGGTTCAAAACCATTGCCTATAGTCGTTCGAGTAAAATGTACAAAACGCTTCAGGCCCTTGCTGCATCAAAAGGGCTGAGTATTTCTCAGCTTTTACAAAAGATGGGGTATACTGCCACCAGCGTCAACAGTACTTGGTTAGGGAAAGGCGAATGCCCTAAACAAATGGACTTTATAGTCAAAGGGTGGCTGGCCGCGAATAACCTTTCCGTTATGCTAGATAAGCAGGGCGGTTATCAGGTTGTGAAGGGGGCATCTAAAAAAACTGTTGAAATACAGTACGAAAAGGTGCCTGCCTCAGTGCCGTTGACTGCTAAAAACGTTAAAGATTTAATTGTTCTTTGCGCCACCAATGGCGAAGAACAGTTAATTCTACCGCTCGCACAGTTGCTGGGCGATAGCGTCACACTGACTAAGTAACCAAGGCAAACGGTCCATTGATTACATTAATCAGTGGGCCGTTTTGCTTTCTATATTGTCATTTAGACAGTATAGGCTTTGCTCCTTTACTTGTCCCACCTTATTATTAGGCATAGCCAAAAAAAGGAGATATCAGCTATGTATCAAGTAAACGGGCCGTCTGCACAAACGGCAACCATCAACGTTACAAACGCCTCCCCCCACGCATACCATGGGGACCGTGAAGTAACCATCACTTGCGGCATACCTGCGGAAACGGCACCGGACGGCGGTAGCCTTACCGATTTGGAAGCGGATTTACGGCAATACGCTCTAAGCCAAAAAACCGATGCGCTGGGGTACATTATTGATGTAAGGGTTAGCGATGACCCAGAAAACGCAGATAACCTAACCGGCACCAATGAAATTTGGGTCACCATCACGTACCCCGTTAGCAAGGAAGACGCAGAAAAGGGGTACCGCACATATTATCGGCATATCGCCGTTGGCGCTTTTGATTACTGGGCCGATGTGTGTGGGCAACCCTGGCAGGAAATGAACCCGGAAGGGGGGTCAGGTACAAAAGCAGAAAAAGTCAATATGTAACCAAGGCGAGCGGCGGCGTCAGGGGCTGGGGTACTCATATCCTTTCCAGCACTCAAAAAGGCTAGATGCTGCGTTTCCAGATGCTGCGGCGGTTTTTTCGGGGTTCTAGTGCATGTTCTAGAACTACCTTGGGGGTTTGCGGAATTCCCCCAAGGGTCCATAGTAGAAAGCCGTACCGCTAATCTAGCCGACCGCCGCACCCATTATTTTATCCCATTGACCACATGAATATTGTTCATAAAACCGTCCCACAATACTATTATATAGGCCAGCCAAAGGAGAATATCATGGCTTATAAAATTGACAAAGGCATCCCGCTTTGCGGCCCTTCCAGTAAATCAAACAAATACCCGTTTGACCAAATGAAAGTGGGCGATAGTTTTTTCGCACCGCACCCAGAAGCCAAAAAAGCTCGCCAGAATGCATTAGCTCGTAATGCAGGGCCGTATAAAAAATCCCCAAAGCATGTGGACTTTCAACGGCATTTCGTTACCCGTACCGTAGAAGGCGGTATGCGCATCTGGCGCGTGAAATAACCCCCAATGGCTACGCCCTACCCCACCCATCTTGCCCCTGTAGACACGGTTTACGGGCGCTCTATAGGGTGGGGATTGGGCCATTACCCCCAGCAAAAGGTGTCCAATGAAACTTACTAAGGAACAACAACTCACCCTGCTGCGAAAGTGGCACGAAAGCAAAGACGAAAGGTACTCGTTTTTAAAATTCAGGCGCATGGTCCTGCCAACCATCGGGTGCGATGACGCCGTCACCGTACCGTGGTGCGGGATGTGGTTGTGCATTGAAACCGATGGCTATTGTCATACATAGGAGAATAGAGAATGAGGATATGCCCCGTCTGTCATGGAAATGGGTTCGTGGCCCGTGAGCCTAATGAAGTTTCAGAATACCCTGAGCTAACCTATGAAGAGGGGGAGCTCACCCATATTTCTTTCTCGACAACCGTGAAAGGCTGTGACCGCTGCATGAACTACGGCGAAATACCCGACTAAGTAATTTATCAAATTTATCAATAAGATACACCAGCCTTTGCTCCTTAAAGCGTCCAAGGGTACACTTTATTATGCTTAATAAAGGAGGGTTAAAACCTATGACTATCAACACATCACCAAAAACTTCGGACGCCTATCTAGCCCGTAACAGTTTTAAAAAGATAGGCGATTGGGAAAAATTTGACTGGTATCTACGGTACGTTGATGTGGATGGTTCGCCTGTGGCGGGGGCTATCTGGGTAAAGCAACTGCTCACGCTGTTTGACTACACCTACAACGAACTTGATAGGTGGCTCCAGGCCAGTGCTTATGACCCCGAGTGGGATTATGCCATCTACGCTGGGTTTGACAGCAAGGGCAATGCCTACATCGCGGCCAAAAACGTGGACGTTAGCTAAAATGCCCTATAAAGATATAGAAAAGCAGCGTGAAGCTTCTAGAAAATATTACGCTGAAAATAAACAAAAGAAACGTAAGGCTTGTAGAAAATATTACGCTGAAAATAAACAAAAGATACGTGAAGCTTCTAGAAAATGGCGAGCTGAAAATAAAGAAAAGGATTGTGAAACTCGAAGAAAATGGCGAGCTGAAAATAAAGAAAAGATGTATGAAGCCCAAAGGCAATGGAGCAAAGCCAACCCGTCAAAAATAAACGGGTATTCAGCCAATAGACGTGCCACAAGATTAAACGCAACTCCCGCATGGCTAACAGATAAGCAACAGGCAGAAATGGCTGCAATCTACAAAGAAGCCACGGCAATGGAAAAACAAACGGGTATCCTGCACCACGTAGACCATATAGTTCCCTTAAAGGGGAAAAACGTATCAGGGCTGCATGTACCGTGGAACTTGCAAATATTGACGGCAACAGAAAATATATCAAAAGGAAACAGGTTGCAGGATTAAATAGTTTGTCGGCAGGAAGGCGGGGCGCTGGTTCGTTAAAGCGTCCCGCTTTACTATTGGGTACAGCCAACCAAAAGGAATACATAACCGCTATGACTATATCTCAAGATAACACAGCCCATCGCACGTGGAACGTGCCGCAGGGTTTCTACAGAACTATAGATAACGGCGCGTCCAGCGACTGGTTTATTATCGCGCAAAACATTGCAGAGTGGGGGCCGGATTTTAAACCAACCTTCACGGTCCTTGCACACTACACTTCGGAAGACCTTACCGACGCACTTGCTGAGGCTGAGGAACACGATAACTTTTACGAGTGTTTGCAAGACCAAGCAATAGCTCTCGCGAACCAGCAAAAGCTGGTCCCTGAAAACACCGTCCTGCTAATTTTGTCAAACGCATTTTACAGCAGCGTCATTGGCGGCTGGGGCAAAGAATAAAATGCCAAAAGGAATTTCGCAAATAAAAAATAGGGAATTTCGCAAAAAGTATTGGAACCAATACCGCGACAGAAATAGGGCTTTATTAGACTTACTTGTAAATGAAGATTCAGCTCCAATCCCAACAAGTGTCAATATCTCTTCACAAAGGAATTGGTTTCAGAAAAGTGAAGAAACGCGCCAAAAGGAAATGATACATAAATACCAAAGAAAATACCACGCCAAGGGAAAAGAATAAAATGCCAACAGAAACACAGCGTGAATACGCTAAACAATATTATCAGAAAAATAAGAAAAAGATAGAACTGCGACGTCGGAAATATAGAGCGGCAAATAAGGAGAAAGTCGCAGAACTAGATAGAAAAAACGGCAGAAAATATTGGGCAGCGAACAGAGAAAAAGAACTTTTGCGGGGTAGAAAATACTACGCAGAAAATAGAGAAAAGGAAATTAAACGCCGAACCCAATACAGGGATGCCAATAAAGAAAAAGAAAATAAGTATAGACAAGAATATTATGAGAGCCATAAGGAAGACATGCAGGAATATTACAAAAAGCGTTATCAAGAAAACAAGGAACGCTATCAAGAATATTCCAGAACATACTATCACCAAAATATAGAAGAGCGGCGAAAATACACCAGAATATATCATAAAACCAACGGTGTAGAAGCTAGGAAAAATTGGAACAAAGCCAACCTTTCAAAATTAAGACTATATGCGGCAACCAGAACAGCTAGAAAGCGAAATGCAACGCCACCATGGTTGACCGAACAGCACAAGAACGAGATAGCTGAGGTATACGCACAGGCTGTGGAGCAGGAAAAACGCACAGGTGTCAAGCATCACGTTGACCACATTGTCCCCCTACAAGGAGAAAACGTTTGTGGGCTTCACGTGCCTTGGAACTTGCAGGTGCTGACCGCCACGCAGAACCGCTCAAAAGGAAACAGGATAAAATAGTTTGTCGCTGGGAGGGCGGGGCGCTTGTTCGTTAAAGCGTCCTGCCTTACTGTTTTTATATAGCCAATAAAGGAGTAAATATCCATGTGCGATAATCAAGTAAGTTTCTACGTGCTTCGCGGTTACGATTACCGTGAAGTATTTGTTAGATGCGGCAACACCGACCCCCACGGCGGTCGGGCTATCTGCCAAGAGTGCAGCGAAGACCCGCACACCATGCGCGACATTAAAAACCAGGAAGAAAACATAGCCGCCGATAACGCTTGGGCTAGGTCAGCTAACTGGGGCGAGTTTTAAAATGGCAGATGCGGGTAAATTTCTCGACGACCTGCTGGGTGACTTTTTTGCAGTGCCGAAAAAGCGCAAGCAAGACCCCGGCTACGGTCGCCTGTATCGGTGGTGCAAGAAAAACAACATCACCTACACACGCGACCTAAGCTACTGGGACTTTAACCACAGTGGTATCGGTACCATCGGCATGAATGACGGCGGCTACGACCACCAAACCGTGCTGGAAGTAGCCCAGGAGCGGCTGGCCACGGGCAATCCACACTGGCCCTTTGATGAAAGGCAGTGAGGCCGCATGCTTTTTCTAAAGAAATTGGTGCAGAAATTTAAGGCGTGGTTGACCACGAGCCGTGAACCCAAATACCTGTCCGGTAAAACAAAGGAAACGACTCGTAGATGAACGGCGCATCTTTTTTATCAACACGAGGGCTGGGCCTTTGCTCCCAAAGCCGTCCCACATTACTATTAAGCATAGCCAAACAAAAGGAGTGTTAGCTATGCCTAATCATTGTGACAACTATCTAAGTGCTTGCGGGGGCACTCAAAAAACCCTAAACGCTTTCCACAAGTTTGTGGGTAACGAAATAGATTTCAACAAAATCTTGCCCATGCCACAGGCCCTGCAGGACCAAGGCAACCTATCCCTTGAAGACCGCGACGGGCCTAACTGGTACGATTGGTCGGTTGAAAACTGGGGCACCAAATGGAATGCCTATCAACACAGCACAACCGAACAGGATTATGACCGTGGGGAAGTAAGGTACAATTTCCTAACGGCATGGGGTCCGCCCGTGCCCATAGTGCACGAACTGCAACGCCGCTTCCCCACCCTGTGCATCACCATGTATTTTAGCATAGACTGTGCGGGGGATGGCTGGGTTGACGAAACGGGCAAGGAGGTTGCCTCGTTTGCCGAACCCAAGCAGGAAAACGGTCGCCTTATTTCAGGGTAAACGCCAATAGAAAGGGCAAACCAATGAGACCACAGTTTCTAAAAGAAACCCCCATAATTGATAATCTCAAAAAAGCCGCAGTCATTATCGGCGGCGGCGTCTTGATGGGGGTCTTCATGTGGCTGGTCATATTCACGTTGATGGCCGCATGACAAAGCCCAAGTTTCTTAAATGGGCCGCAGTCATTATTGTCAGCGGTCTATTAATAGGGGGTGTCGTGTGGATAGGCGTTTCCGCTATCTTCGGCGTGTTCACATTCGTGTATGCATGAGCTAATCATAATATGAATATATTTATACTCGACGAAAACCCCGTCATTGCGGCCCAAGCCCAATGCGACAAGCACGTCGTGAAAATGGTCCTGGAATCCGCACAAATGCTATCAACCACGCACCATCTACTCGACGACGTGGCCAACGACAGCGTATTCTACAAGCCTGTTCACAAGAATCACCCCTGCACAATCTGGACACGCAAATCATCAGGCAACTATCTGTGGCACTTCCTGCATTTCACCGCACTGTGTCGCGAGTATCAGCATCGCTACGGCAAAATCCACAAAACAGACCAGCGCCTTCGCAGCCCACTCAAAAAACTGCCTGAGAATATCACGCACGGCCCACGTACTCCATTCGCACTGGCTCTCGGCGACCATGCCGACTGCCTTTGTGACAGTGCCGTAGAAACCTATCGCGCCTACTATCACACAAAGCAACAGCGATTTGACATGCGCTGGACCAAACGACCAACACCATCATGGTTTCAGCGCGACTAAAAGAAAATAGCTCCTGCCCTTGTCCAAGGGTACTATTAGGCATAGCCAAACAAAAGGAGTTCTAACATGGCATTATCACCGCAAGTTCGTAAGCTGGTCAAAAAGCACTTTAAAAATCGCAACGCCCACGGCGCGCGGTTCAACGGGGTGCACCACGAAATTAACCTGCGCGTAGAACTGGCCGCAGAAATGGCCAACGCCACCGAAAACGGCATTGTTGCCGTCTATTGCGGCGGCATCGACTGCGACGGTTACCACTTCCGCTTTATACACCATCGCCCAGTGCAGGGCCTCTTTGCAGAGCAAATAGCCCGCGACGAAGACTATAGCTGGGCCGACGGCCCCACAACCATTCGCTTTGTTAAGCCCAGCGAAAACCCCCAACAATACTACGACTCATAGCCTAAGGAGGGCCAAACCAATGTCAACACGCTGCAATATCCTACTCACCGACGCAACCGGAGCCGAAATGTGGTTCTACAGGCACTACGACGGCTACCCCGAAACCGTAATGCCCGACCTAAAACGCTTCATGGGCTGGGTCAAAAACGGTCACCTGCGCGACAACGTTAATCAAGCAGGGGGCTGGATTGTCGTTATGGGCCTGCCGCCACTCGACGGGCTCACCGGGGTGCTAACACCCGAAATACCACGCAACGACCCACACAGCACATGGAAAGTGGGCCACTACGAACCAACAACAGAACAACACGGCGATATCAACTGGCTGTACACCCTAGACCTTGCAGCCAAAACCATCACAAAAGAAGAGGTGTCGTAAAATCATGGAGCAAAGACACCACATAATCCGTAGCAACATGCGGCGAATCAGGGAAACAACCCCCGTTAACGGTAAGAAACCACTAAGCCTTCGTCAAATGGCGGATAAACTAGGCACCTCACCAGTGCAAATTAGTCGTTTTGAAACAGGGAAGAAAAGCACGTTTCATCACAGCATGGTGGCGCGGTACTCCGAAGTTCTAGATGTTCCAATAGACCTATTCTATCAACTAAAGCCAAAAAAGACACCATGCCGCCAAGACCTCGACCTGCTCGACATCAACAACAGGCGCTACGAAGAACTAGCCCAAACATTATCTGAAACTCAAGCCAATCTAAAGAAAACTCTGCGCCTAGTCCAGGTACAGACCCTTATGCTAAAGGAGCAACAAAAAACTTTAAAGAAAATGCGCCGTGAATTAACAAGAAGAACGGGCGCGTGACCATTTACCACAATCCCAGAAAACCGCCAATGTGTCCAAAAAACACGGCCCTATAGTCATCTCGAGTAGGAATGGAAAAAATAAAAGCAAAAAGTTGAAAAATGCTAATAGGTCTAATAGGTTTGGATATAGGCTAATGGTGTCAAGGTGTTATACCCTATTAGGGAGTTATTGTTTCATGATTGCTTCTAATAGTGTCAATAGCTCTAAATGACAATTTCAGGAGTTCTACTTTTTCTATATTCTTCGAACGATCTGAGCTAACTTTAGGGTAGAACGCAAAGCATAAAGAGGCAGAAATGAGCGGAGCGAAAAACAGCTATGCCGGGAAGGTCAAACCCCGCAAGCCCGACGCCGAACAAATAGAACACCGGTCTAACCACGACGACATGGGTATTCTAAGGCAAAAACTAACCGACAAGCAGCGCACATTCGTATACGAGTATGTAGTCAATCAAGTAACCGGCACAGAAGCCGCAAGGCGAGCTGGCTACAAGCATCCAAACGTGCGAGCGGCAGAGCTCCTACACGACAAGCCATACGTCGCCGATAGGATAAAACAGTTCAGGCTAGAGTTGCAGCGCAAGTACGAGGTAACCTACGAAAACCACGTGGAGCAACTGGCCAAGCTGCGCGACGTAGCCCTGCAGAACGGGGCGTATTCCGCAGCCGTAAACGCAGAAAAAGCACGGGGTCAAGTGGGTGGTCTTTACGTCGACCGCAAGGAGATTTTGGTAGGTCGCATAGACTCAATGAACAGGGAAGACGTGGTGCGTCGGCTGCAAGAAATACATAATCAGTACAGGCCAATCCTTGATGTGACGCCTGTTGAGGAGCTAGAAGATGAAGGAAGCAGATCTTTGGAGAAAATTACGTGATGGTACGTCGTCACTAAATATTCACTGGATACGTTTAGAATCATGGGCTTCGCCGGGAGTTCCTGACGTCAACGGTTTTTATGACTCATATGATCTTTGGATAGAGCTGAAGGTTATTAGAAGTAGTACAATCAAGATCCGACCACACCAGATATCTTGGCATTACAGTCGTCATCGTGCAGGTGGGTCGTCATTTATATTGATCGGGGATCCCCGGAGGCGGGTTATGAATCTTTACACAGGGGCCGTGATCCGGGAGTTGACGGTCCCGTCGTCGGTTTCGTCAATCCCTCTGATCTGGTCTAGTCCGTTCAAGGACTGCGACTGGCGATCCATGATCGTGGCCATGTGTTCGGTGATCGATGATCGCAGATCTGCGTCCAAGGACGATGACCACAAAGACAAAAAAGAAGTTGCTTAGAGGGTAGCGCCATGTTAGGCTTCGAACAGTTGCCCTAACCAGGGTGATGGCCATTATACAGGAGAAAGCAAATGGCACAGTCAAAGGTTAAGTTGGTCGAGTTACAGGGTTCCGGCAATGCTAAGGAGCCAGTTGGCAAGGCGGATTTGTTTGCCTTTTTAACCGCGAACCCCAAGGCGCAAATCGTATTAACGGGCAGCGCGACGCCGCTAACCCGGGACCATGGCAAGCGCGCCACCATCTTTGGCATCATGGCAGCGTGGGAAGCCACGGCCATAGAGTTTGCCCGCGACCCCAAGGTTGTCAAAACGCTGGGCGGTGGAATGGGCGACTTGCTTATCGGCCTAAACGGCAGCAAGAAAAACGGCTTTGCGTCGTACATTAAACTGGTCGCCTAGGGCCGGTTCCAACGGGGCGGGGCGCTTCGGCGCTCCGCTCTTTTTTTGTGCGCGGTGGTACGTCGTCGTCGTCGTCGTCGTCGTCGTCGTCGTCAACTTGATCTAGGATCTCGGATCTCACTATACCCACACCCACTCCCATAACCACTCCCACACCAATCATAATCCGTCGTCGTCGTCGTCGTCGCCTCTGTCTTGTCTGTCCAGGGTGTGTGCTCCCGCGCTCCCGCGCTCCTGCGGCGCGGCGCGGCGAAAAGCAGCCATGCGCGCAGAACATAGCTGCCATGCGTGAAACGCAGCCCTGCGTGTGAAGCATACCTGCCATGCGTGAAACGCGGGTGTGGCCAAATGGCCACGGGTGCCAATAAAATGCGCCCCATGGTGTTTTACAGCTTGGCATGCCAAGCTATACCCTTATAATGGGGGGTAGCGGCGCAGGCAAAATGCCAAGGCCGTTTTTTAAGGGTTAAATAACCAACATGCCTAAAACGCAAACAGCGGCGGCTGCAAACGCAAAAACCACCCCACCCGCAACGGCACCCGCAGTGCCTACTACATTGGCGCAGGCCGATATGGTAGCGGTAGCCCATGCCACCCATGGCCTAGGC
>Ga0114900_1001780_pt1 | contig 12662 bp, 10 predicted proteins | sample MalvireepMed_231_FD_89685 | JGI IMG/M metagenome (GOLD analysis project Ga0114900, IMG submission 89685) | Marine viral communities from the Global Malaspina Expedition - Malaspina viral metaG DeepMed_231 | ecosystem: Environmental > Aquatic > Marine > Oceanic | place: Mediterranean Sea...
ATTCTTACGCACTAGCAGCTTAAACCCTGCTTATCGCCAATCGACCCTGCCTGTGGGGAAGAGCGGCGAGCATCGCAACACAGGCTCGCAGCAAAGTCCGCCCCGGATGGCGCTGTTAAAACCTTTAGGGGCTCGGCTTTCACGTCCTGCCAGTTGGGTTGTGGAGGCTTAAATCAATAAACATGGCTAAGCATGTAGATCTGCAGATGGATTGCTGACGGACGCGGGTTCGATTCCCGCCGGCTCCACCAAACAGCAAGTAGCAAATAAAAAGGGCCGCCCAACGGGCTGGCCCTTTTTTGTGTTGGGCTGCGGCGGCCTGACGCCAATAATGCTCACAGTACGGAAATTGACATCAAGCGCGTCACTACTATTTCGTGCATTTAGCAGTAAGCAGTTTTAGTGCGTCCGCTCAATTTGAGGGAAGGAGTCAGCCACTTAGCTCCTCGTAGCCAGCCGAATGTATAATGAAATTTTCAGCTTTCTCCAACACTTCATCCTGCAACTCTTCATCCCGACCTTTCAGCGCGCACTCCCATATCACTAAGATTCGCCACCCTATATGGAGCAACTCTCGGATATTATCTTTATCCCGCTCCGCATTCCTATTCAGCTTCCCTTTCCAAAATTCTGAGCGCGTGCTTGGCCACTTGAATAGCCGGCAAGCATGGCGATGCCAAAAGCAACCATTGACGAAAATGGCCACCTTGTATTTTGGCAGCACAAGATCCGGCTTGCCCGGTAATTTTTTGACATGCAATCGATAGCGAAACCCCCTAGCATGCAGGGCACGCCTCACCAGCATCTCCGGCTTGGTATCTACCCCTTTGATGCCGGACATCATGCGCGATCTAGTTTGGCTATCGACGACATCAATCATAGCAAATCTCTCCTGGCAAAAGCCTTTGTTCCTGGTATGCTAACCGAACCATCAGGACCCAGCCCCTAAAATGCCAAATAATATCAATGTGATAGACCTTTTTGCCGGCCCTGGAGGCCTAGGTGAGGGGTTCAGTGCTTTTACACCTGCGGGGAAGTCGCCTGGAGGCTTCCAGATTCGCATGTCTGTGGAAAAAGAGGCCAGTGCTCACAAGACACTGTCGCTGCGTGCCCTATATCGTGCCCTGAAGGGCACGAGGGATGCGCAGCACTACCACGCGTATATGGCTGGCCATATTGATCGCGGCGACCTCATTTCACAGGTGCCGGATGCTTGGCAGGCGGCCGATTTCGAATCACTCGGAGGCCCAAGAGCACTTGGTGAAGACAATGATCTGATCCACAAGCGGTTAAAGCAACTGGCAAGAGAGCGCGCTGATGAGCCTTGGGTGGTAATCGGCGGGCCACCATGCCAGGCCTATTCACTGGCAGGCCGCTCCCGCAACAAAGGTATCAAGGGTTACCAGCCCGAGGCAGACAACCGTCATTTCCTCTACCAAGAATACCTAGAAGTCCTATCCATCATTCAGCCCGACGTCTTTGTAATGGAGAATGTGAAGGGCATTCTTACCTCCAAGGTGAATGGCGCTCGAATCTTTCCCTCCATCCGTGATGATCTGCGCAACCCTTCAAAGGCTGCCGCTGGAAAGCGAGCGACGGGCAAACAGTACCGCATTTACTCGTTTGTGGTACGGCCGGATTCGGTTAGTTCAATAGGCAACACCTATGACAACGACGCGGATTACATTATCCGTGCGGAGAGCTTTGGTGTGCCCCAAGCTCGTCATCGGGTAATCCTGCTTGGCGTGTGCACAGATCTCGGTCGTGAGCCAGCACTGATCAGCCAGCAAGAGCCTGCCCATATCGAGCATGTGCTGACAGGATTGCCGGCTTTAAGGAGCAAGCTTTCGAAAACCGAAGACAGTCCTGACGGCTGGGAGCGAGCAATTAGGGCACAGGCCAGCACCACTGTTCGTGCACTGGGCCGGCGCGGCCCTAATGCAGCTCTGGCCGCTTGCATTCATGAGCGCTCACAGGCACTAAAAGTTGGCAGCCCAACCATAAGCCGGAAACGGGGAAAGAAGCCGTTTTCCAGTAAACTGTCCAATGACCTGAGGGCTTGGCTGGACGATGATGCGCCTTCCGTACTTCGTAACCACGAGTCTCGTGGCCACATGGAGTCTGATTTGGGGCGCTACCTGTTCAGTGCCTGCTGGGCAGAGACCTTTTCGGTGGAGGAGAATTCGATTCCCAAGGCCTCGGACTTCCCAGAATGTCTTGCGCCCGCTCATGCCAACTGGAAATCCGGACATTTTTCAGATCGTTTTCGGGTTCAGCGCCGGGGGCGGCCCGCAACTACGGTAACGAGCCACATCTCTAAGGACGGACATTATTTTATTCACTACGACCCCACCCAATGCCGAGCACTCACTGTCCGGGAAGCTGCCAGGATTCAAACCTTTCCTGATAACTACCTTTTTGAGGGCAATCGAACCCAGCAGTACGTACAGGTGGGTAACGCGGTGCCACCTTTCTTAGCAAGACAACTGGCAGAGACGGTCTATGACCTTATTTCCTGACGCTCTATAGACTGTTGCCTCCAGAATTCTTCAGGCGCTGAAGATCGATGACACCAATATGAAAATATTGGATTTTCAGTGCTACTACTGGTACAGAATGAACTAAAACAAGTAGTAGGCAAGGAGTTTTGGAATGGATACCGATAGAAGAATAAAAAAGCTTGAAACCAGCCTTAATACAGAAATTCAGCACAAGGGATTAACCCTAGAGCAAGCATTTTTTTCTGTTCGTGATCAACTGGAGGCGTTTGACGCGGCTGAAGAGGCGTTTGATGCCCTTGAGCTAGCAAAAAAGAACGTCGAAGCCAGCCTTCAAAGCATTGATCATCTAACAAGAATTCATGCTGTTCGAACCAGAAGGATGCCTTGGTACAGTGGGCCAGCTCAACCATCGCCCAACTGGGATGCCTATAAAGCGTATCTGTTCGAGAAGGGGTGGGCTGATACGGTGCCCAGTATCGATCAGAGCTCTAGCGGGGTGGTCGCCTCGCTGTACAACCCCGGCACACCTCAATATGAGTCAAGGGGGCTCGTTCTAGGCTATGTCCAAAGCGGCAAGACGGCAAATATGACGGCCGTGATCGCCAAGGCAGCAGATGCGGGCTACAAGCTGGTGATCATTCTTACTGGAATGATCGAGAAACTCAGAAAGCAAACCCAGAAAAGAATCGAAACTGATCTGATATCACAACCCGGGGCACAAAAGTGGCACCCCTGGACAACACAGGAGGTCGACTTCACCTCGCAGCCGACCAATCCGGGCTTCCAGTTCAATCTTTCCGACAGAAACATACTCGTCATAAAGAAACAAAAAGATGTGCTTCAGAGAATTGTAGAAAAGTTGGTAAATACGTCAGCCAATACAAAAAATGACACCCCGGTTCTCATAATAGATGACGAGTGCGATCAGGCATCGGTCAATGCATCTAACAGGGACAACGACATTACAACCCTGAACCGCCTGATCCGCGAGATCATGAGTCATTTGCCGAGGCACAGCTACGTAGGTTACACAGCGACTCCGTTTGCCAACGTTCTGATAGACCCAGCAGTCAAGCCAAATGAGCCTTTAGACCTGTATCCTAAGGACTTCATCTACACACTACCGAGACCAAAGGAATATTTCGGTGCAGAAAGGTTATTTGGTCGCGATCTCCTAGATGCCGAGCAGCCCATTGAAGATGATGAGGAACTCGACATCATCCGCATTATCCCGGAAGGGGAAATTCCTGCGCTCACCACCAAGAAAGACGAAACTGACTTTGAACTGACTGATTCTGCGGCTGAGGCTCTCGATTATTTCCTGCTGGCTACGGCAATCCGCGATTTACGAGGTCAGTCTGATGAGCATTCAACCATGCTTTATCACACTTCCCATCTTCGGTCGGTTCACGGGCTGATCGCGCATGAAGTCAGAAAGCTCCTGAAGGCTCGCTTGGACCTGTTGGAACGGGGCTCCCCATCGTATTCAAGCCACCTTGAAAAGCTCTATGAAAAAGAGATAGCCAAAGTACCGCCATCCCTTTATGGCTACGATGAACTCAGATTCAAGGACTTGATTCCACACATCCTGACGACGACCAGGGCGGCTCAGGTAGTGGTGGTGAATTCCGAATCGGATGATGAGCTCGATTACAGTAGTGAAGGCGTTGAGACAGGCAAAAGGTATATCGCCATAGGCGGCAATGTCATTTCACGCGGGCTCACACTGGAGGGGCTCGTAAGTTCTTTTTTCATGCGTACATCGAAGCAATATGACACGCTCATGCAGATGGGCCGCTGGTTTGGCTACAGGAAAGGCTATGAAGATTTGCCTAGGGTCTGGATGACTGCCGAGATGCAGGACAACTTCTATCGCCTTGCAACCGTGGAAGCGGACATTCGTGAGAAGATTCGCGTCTATGAGCAGGAAGAGCCGGACATCACACCGCTAGATGTGGCGGTCAGGATTCGTCAGATTCCCGGGTTGGCCATCACTGCCCGGAACAAGATGAGGTCTGCCCGGCAATGCAGCTTCAGCTTTGCCGGCGAGCACCGGCAGACTACCTGTTTTCCCAACAAGAATTCCGATGTACTAAGGAAGAACTGGGATGCAGCCGAGTCTTTGATCAATCAGGCCTCGGAAGCATCCACGCTCGAACACGTTGATCGTGGAATTCTTGTGCGTAATGTTGATCGCTCCCTAGTGGAGACATTTTTGAATTCCTATGCCATTCACGGCAAGCATGCAGATCTCGTCGATGAAAGATCCGGAACCAATCATTTACTTAGATATATCAGCAAACGGAAAGAGCTGTCCGGGGATAATCTGAAGAGCTGGAATGTGGGGATCATTCAGCCACGAGGCGAAAAAGCGTCAACCTCAACGCATATCAATGGATTGCCAAGCCTTAAATTGATCAACCGTTCAATGTTTCAGGAACTGGTCAATGGGGACGCAGATATCAAGGCCCTTATGTCGCGCAGCGATATAACGATTGATATGGGTGATTACGCTGCCGGAACTGCCAGTTGGGCCAAAATCAAGAAAGAGAGAGTGGAACGCGATTGTGATGCTCCGCTTCTACTACTCTACCCGATCGACAAGGATTCCGCTCCTGAAGAACGGAAGGTTAAAGGATCCGGAAAGGTTATTGAATCAAAACGGCTACCACTGTCGGCGGCAGCCAATGTGATGGGCATGGGCATCCTGTTTCCACAGGCCGCAGCGGGAGAGAAAGAGGCCGCTCATTACGTTGAGGTCGTGCTTCCGGAAGCAGAGGAAGCAGACCTGTCAGACGAAGAAGAGGAAGAAGGAGCGAGCGAATCATGAGCCTACAGCTGAGCGTTAAGGGCCTGAGAGAAGACCGGGCCAACTATAACTCGGAGCTGAAAGTGCCATCGAAGCCTGTGGAGGCAACCTTTGTTCATGGAACCGAGGTGAGAATCGCTCTTGGGGGTACCGACCGCCCCATGCTTCTTCTGCCCGTTTCCACGAGTGCTTTGAGGGAAAAGCTGCCAGAGGCCGACGGTCTTGCAATAGAATATGCACAGTACAAGGGCACCAGCTCTGCCACGGGCTATTTTCTTCAGGTTTCCAGCAAGGATGATCAACTCGAGAGCGTTTTCTTAGATCTGGTTGAAAACGTTTGTAGCCGGGTTCGTAATGGTGAGGGCAGCCATACTGCACTGGCAAGCGCCATTGACGAATTTCGTGACCTTCTTAGCCGTTCCCGCCAGTTGGTCGACCGAAGCCGCATAGTAGGATTGATGGGAGAGCTGCTCTTCCTCAACACAGCTCTCGATTCCAATTCTAAAGCGGCCACCTTCTGGACAGGCCCCGGGGGGGGGCGCAGAGATTTTCTGTTTCCAGAGGCGGCCGTGGAGATAAAGACCACCGAGCAGTCAACAGGACGTAATGTAGTGATTCATTCGCTGGCGCAGCTGGCTACTGACGATGCAGATGAGCTGTTCCTGATGTTTTATCGCCTGGAAGAAAACCCGGGAAAGGGAATGGCCGTAAGCGATCTCGTTCAGGCAATCAGAGCCAAACTCGATAGCGCAGAGTTTTTCGATAAAAAACTTGAAGAGGTCGGCTATAACGGCTCTAGTTCCGAGTCATGGAATGCTTTTAGGTGGTCACTGCTCGAAGCTGCACCATATAGGGTGGCTGATGGTTTTCCTAGGATTACACCGGCCACCTTCCCGAAAGGACCTCCGGCTGGGGTATCCCAAGTAACGTATCAACTGGATTTGGATACAGCAGAGACATTCGCGATTCCCGATGAAGTTCTTTCGGAGAAGTTGTGATGCGAGAGCTTGAACGTCAGTCGGAAAAATACTCTCGCTTGGGCAGTATGTCAGCCCAAGGCATCAAGCGACTGCTGGGAACGCCGACTATCGATCAGCTGCAAACTGTGATCAGAGAGGCTGTCCAGAATTCGTGGGACGCAAAAGTTGGACGCCAGCAGCCTCAGTTTTTTGTCCACCTTCGTCAGCTGGATGACAGGGAAATGCAGACGGTTCGTGAGGTGATCTTTGTTGACTACGTGCCTGAAGATGCCTCTGATTGCCTTTCTTGCTTCCTGCAACAAGATAATCCTTGGGTGCTTGAGTTGTCTGATGTAGGCACCAGTGGCCTAGGGGGCCCAACGGATGCCTCAATAATCACCCGGAAAGATGAAAACAGTGACTTTGTCGACTTCGTACGCAATGTAGGCACTCCACGCGATACTGCTCACGGTGGTGGCACCTATGGCTACGGCAAGTCATCTCTCTACAGCCTCAGCCGCTGCGGCACCATTATCATTGATAGCCAAACGCAATATAAGGGAAGGGATGAGCGCAGGTTGATCGCCTGCCGTGTAGCCTCCAGTTTTATTGTAGAAAGGGGCCCAAACCGCGGAAAGTACACTGGCCGGCACTGGTGGGGGAAATACGACCGTTCAGGAGAAGGACTTGATCCCGTTACCGGGCAAACAGCTCAATCCATGGCCAGAAGAATCGGCGCCCTTGATCGCAATGAGAAGGATTACGGCACCAGCATCATGATTCTGGATCCTGTCATGGATGAGCAGCCAGAAATCGTTATAAACGCCATTCAGCGCGCTCTGTTATGGAATTTCTGGCCAAAGATGGTTAGTTATCCAGGCGAAGGATCGCCCATGAACTTTCGTACGTTACTGAATGGCAGGGAAATGGTGCTTCCGGAAGTGGATGACTGTCCACCGCTAGATATCTTTGCCAACGCATTAAGAAATCTTAAAGCTGGTAACGGAATTCACATCGATTGCGGAAGTCCCAAGAAGCACCTCGGCTTGCTACGAATCGAAAAAGAGCCTAAGGGCACGCGCATCCCGGGCTTTGAACCAAGGGATGATGACATGTTCCCGGAAGCGGCCCGCCATGTGGCTCTGATGCGACCTGCTGAGCTGGTAGTCAAATATCTGGGTGGAAACCTGTTGCCGCCAAATTTTGAGTGGGGCGGTGTATTCATTTGCTCTGATGAAGATGAGGTCGAACACGCTTTTGCCATGTCTGAGCCTCCCGCCCACGATGATTGGTGTCCGAAATCCATGCCGAAAGGATATTCCAAGACCTTTGTCGTGGTGGCCCTTCGAAGAATCAAGGAGCAGATGGAGCAGATGGCGGGCACAGCCCAGATAAACCCGACCGGCCAAGGTGCCGAGCTAGCAAAACTTTCAGGCAGGATGGGCGCCTTGCTTGCCGGCGCTATGGGTGACGGGCTGAGTCCCTCTAGGCCGGCGGGAAAGCGTAGTACCTCTTCAAAAGCGTCAAGGGCCCTGAGGATTACCAATTTGGATGGTTATGGGCCAGCAGAGTGGGAAGATAGAGAGGTGTTAGCTTGGTTTTCCTTTCAGGTCGAGAGCCCTGACTCACGGGATATAACGCTTTCAGGGGTCCCAAAAGTGTTCATCGATGGAGAAAATGCTGAGGAGGCGCCTGACGGAACGCGTCCTGAGATCCGTGTTTGGCTGAACAAGCATGAGGAGTTGATCGGTACGGGCGAGTGTGCGGTTATCAATACTTCAGAGACGAGCCAGATCTGGGTAGGTATTACTATCCCAGATGATTCGGCGGTGAGTTTTACGCCGGAGATTCATGAGCCATGAGAAAAAATGTTGTTCTTCCCTATACTGTTTTACGTGCTGGTACCGGGGCATTGAATGCAGGAAGCTGGTATCAGCAAACGAGCGATACTGAGGTTTTCTGGCTTGAGGATGGCGGGGCAGTCAGCGACTGGAGTTACGATGCGCCATTAGTTTTGGGACGGGAAATCCAAATTGATGGCCCTACCTTGCTCGAAGAGCTCGATCTGGCTGGCACCAAAGCCTCATTTGAATTGGTCTACTCTCTGCATGTCAGTAACCTTAATCAGAGAAGAGTGATTCATCGCGAGGCTCTCGATCTGAGCGGCGGCCTCCACACTCAGTTCATGAAGGAGTTCGATAGTAGACAGCTATGTGAGCGGATCAAGCTTACCTCCAGTCTTGTACTGAAGGAAGGCCTTGATTCGGGGCCCCGATGGGCCGCATCTTCTAAGGGGTCCATTTGTTGGCAGGACAATACCGTTCTTGACCTGGAGGGCTCAGGAAGTCGCTTCCCGATGCGGGATTGCGCATTTTCTGAGCATCATCAGTTCCCCAATGGCGCGGCATGGCATCTTGAGTGGCGACCGACGTTGCTTCATTACTCCTTCAACAGCGCCGTGACGCTTTTGCTCAACTCCGAGCGCAAGGAGTTTCTTGAAAAAATACAAGCAGGTGATGACATGCTGGTCGAGCAGGTAATGTCCGCCATAGCCGGAGAGATCTGTGCCAATTTGCTGAAATCAGATGAGTTTGTCTCTGATGATGGGGAGTATCCGGAAGGCTCATTGGGCGCAGTCGCAAGAAACTGGCTATTGGGTAGTCTCCCGGGAAAAAGCCTTGCCGATATCAAGACACTTTACGAACAATCCCCAGCGTTAGTGAATACGGCACTTCGAGGCCTGACAGCGGGAATGTGATATGACAGTTCTTTACCCTAGATTATCTCCGACCGATGCGGCTTCACTATGGGAGTCATATGCTGGCATGAGCATCGCGGATCTTCGTGCGCGCAGCGGCGTTTCACACCATAACCAGACCTTTGCTGCAGTGGGCGGGAGACGAATTCAACCTCGAGAGATGGAGGATATAGCCCGAGATATAAGAGGTATTGCAGAGTCGCATGGATATCCTGAGAAATCCACTCGAAGTGCTCTATCGGACTTCGACACGGCGGTTTCTGTCTACTTTGGCGAGGCCCTTAAAATTCCAGAGGGTGAAGCATATCGTCCACAAACTTGGGCATTTATCTCTCTTGTTCTTTTGCCAGATATTGTGAAATGGCGATTTCATAATTTCCGCATTTCTCGATGTACGGGCGGCAGAAAGGACTGTTTCCATAGACTATGGCTGAGAGCCAAGGCCTTTGATCTTGGTCCAGAAAGCAAAAATCGCTGGGTGTTACTCAACAATCTTATGGAGGACTCCTTCGTATCAATCATGGAGAGACCTAGTCTGGCCGGCAATTCAGATATCTGCCGCATGGTTGGAGCTTCGTGGATGAAAACCGCTGCTGCAGTGGGAAAAAATAAAATGCAGGAAATTAACAGACGAGCCATCAAACGCATCAGGGCGAAAGGAACGGTCGTTTATCTTGATGTATTAGACTGTCGCGAACTGAAGGCGCTTATCGAATCCTGCTACGAGGCAGAAACCAATTGATTCATTCCTCATCAATTCAACATCATTGTAAAACCTGAAAGCCGTACTGCTATTCGTTCTCGTATTCGCCGCCCCGGCTCTCTTTGCCAACGAACAGACCCAGGAGCCGCCAGACGTCCAAGTCGACCCAGCCGTCATCGAGAACCTGCTGACCCCGAATCATTCTCTGCTGGATATCATCGACACGGATATGGCGGCAGGCTGCTGCAAGGTGTGCCGCGAGGGCAAAGCCTGTGGTGACTCCTGCATCAACCGAAAATACAGCTGCATCCGGGGCAAGAGGGGCGCTTGCGACGGCTGAGTCTGTCGCCTTCGAGAACTGTCTCAAGTCTGGAGCTAACTACTCCCTACAGAGGGTCACAGACCACACCTCCGCCTATGGCGAAACCGTATTAATCGCTTTAATTCCGGCGCCTCTCAGCCTTAAGCTAGCGGGCAGACTGACTGCTTTGGAGCGCACTTCGGTTTCTGCCCTTTGCGCAGCAAGCGGTGAACGCTTGCCCATCCAATGACTGACACAACCCGTCTGTCCACCAACGCTTAAAGGAGCGCCTGCCCCCATGGTTCTGGCCACTGCCGCTATCGCTGTTGGTTTGCTGCTCTTGATATGGAGCGCCAACCGCTTTGTGGAAGGCTCCGCCTCCACCGCCTCCCACTTCGGCATGCCGCCGCTGTTGATCGGCATGGTGGTCGTGGGTTTCGGTACCTCCGCGCCGGAGATGGTGGTGTCGGCGCTGGCGGCTTCGCAAGGCAATCCGGGCATCGCCCTGGGGAATGCCTACGGCTCGAACATCACCAATATTGCCCTGATTCTGGGGATTACCGCGTTGATCAGTCCCATCGCGGTGGATTCGCAGGTGCTTCGCAAGGAGCTGCCCATCCTTGCGCTGGTCACCGCCCTGGCCGCGTGGCAGCTGCTGGACGGCGAAATCACACGGTTTGATGCGCTGGTGCTGCTCGGTGTGTTCGGTACGCTGATGGGCTGGACGATCTGGCAGGGGATGAAGCCAGCGAGATAGAACAGGAACTGGACGTCCGCGCCATGCCCCTGCGACAGTCGATTTTCTGGCTGGTGGCGGGACTGGTGCTGCTGATTGTCAGCTCCCGTGTACTGGTCTGGGGGGCGGTGGAAATTGCCCATGGATTCGGTGTCAGCGACCTGATCATCGGCCTGACCATCATCGCCGTGGGCACCTCGCTGCCGGAGCTGGCGTCGTCGATCATTGCCGCCAGAAAGGGCGAGCACGATATCGCCCTCGGTAACATCCTGGGTTCCAACCTGTTCAACACCCTTGCCGTGGTGGGGATTGCCGGCACCATTCATCCCTTGGCGGTAGGGCCCGAGGTGTTCAACCGGGACATGCTGGTCATGGCGGCGCTGACGCTGTCGCTATTCGTCATTGGCTACGGATTCCGGGGGCAAGGTCGCATCAACCGCCTTGAGGGCGCCTTGCTGCTGTCTGCTTACGTTGGCTATACCCTCTACTTGCTCAGCACGGTATTCGGTCAACCGTAATAACCCCATTCGACTTGCCGATGGCGAGTCGAACCAGCGACCGTAAATCGGACGCACGGCGACTTTCACCAGCCAATAACGGGCAACACTGTTATTGGCTTTGATTCCAGTTACCCCTGCCCTTAAGCTGACCTGAAAGCCACCATGCAGGGATAATAACAATGAAGCTCACCACCCTTACCCCGCCCCTGCAGGCGCTCCACGATTCCTCCGATGACATCCTGTTGGTATCGCTGATAAGCCATGATGGCCTGCCGGTGGTGCATATTGGTGAGGGGCTGGATTATGACGAGCAGAGTGCGCTGTTCTTCGAGATGAAGAAAGCCTGTGACCGGGTACTCGAGGGGTTACGGCTGGGGCATAGCGAGGAAATATTCATCCGTTGCCGGGAAGGGTGTATCTGCATCTGGCCAGTGAACGATATGGTGTTTGCCTGTATGGCACGGCCATCGGTGAACTCCCAGCACATGCAGATGCTCGCCTGGAAAACCGTATCGGCACTGGGAGGACTGGTTTAGTCCTTCACTCACTCCCCCTTCACACCTGGATCACAAAACGGCTTAGCCCCAGTAATCACAAGCCATCCAGCCCTTTGAACCCCTTTCAACGCAACAAAAAGATACAGCCCCACCATAGAGAGATACGACCGTACTAATTAGCGTCAGGGCACGACTTTTTGGAGGGATCTTCATGCAGAGAAAAACAGGTATTGGCGCCCTGCTGGCGGCGCTACTGGGTGGCAGTGTGCTCAGCCCGGTGTGGGCGGACGATACTCCGTCTTTTATCACGCAAACGCAAAATGAAGTCATCGACAACCAATACATCGTGACACTGGCCCCGGACATTATTCAGCGCCTTGGGGTAACCGATCTGACCACGGCCATTAGCACCCTGCTGGCCACGGTGGGCGGCGGCGAGGTGATTTATACCTATCAGCACGCGCTTACCGGCATGACCGTGCGGCTCACGGACCTGCAGGCCACCTTGCTGGGCCAGCTACCCGGCGTGATCGGCCTGGAGCCAGACCGTCGGGTGCAGGCCATCGCTACCCAGGCGAACGCCACCTGGGGGCTGGACCGGATTGACCAGCCAGCCCTGCCGCTGGATGGCAGCTACCAGTATCCCAACAGCGCCGGCAACGATGTCACCGTCTATGTGATCGACACCGGTCTGCGCGCCAGCCATAACGAATTCAGCGGGCGGGTCAGCCCGGGCCGTAACTTCGTCAGCAGCGGCGGCGGCTTCCTGTTTGGCGGCGGCAGCGTGGACCCGGCCAACACCAACGACTGTAATGGCCACGGCACCCATGTGGCCGGCACCGCCGTGGGCACCGTTTACGGGGTGGCCAAGCAGGCAAAGATTGCCCCCGTGCGTGTC
>Ga0114900_1001790_pt1 | contig 12614 bp, 9 predicted proteins | sample MalvireepMed_231_FD_89685 | JGI IMG/M metagenome (GOLD analysis project Ga0114900, IMG submission 89685) | Marine viral communities from the Global Malaspina Expedition - Malaspina viral metaG DeepMed_231 | ecosystem: Environmental > Aquatic > Marine > Oceanic | place: Mediterranean Sea...
GGGGCTACGAATGGTCATTAGATTATGTAATGAAATTTCCTAATCAGGAAGGAAGAGAGTTTTCTGCATCCTATAAAATTGATGGAAATGTTAGAGATCAGGAATTTGAAATCAATCAAGATACTCCATTGAATTATGAAGTAGCACGAAATATCAATGATGGCAATAATAGGGAAAATACAGTACAGATTGATTATGCCCATCCCATGGGCGAAAAATTCAAACTAGAAACGGGTTTTAAATCGATTTTAAGAGATATTGATAGTGATTTTAAATATGAAGAGCAGCCTGAAGGATCAAATGACTATCAAGTTGTAGATAACAGAACTGATATATTTTATTATAATCAGGATGTATTTGCTGGTTATGTTTCTACCCAAACTAATATTACAAAAAAGCTTGGAGTAATTGCTGGTGTAAGGTATGAATATACAGGGCTTGAAGGAAGTTTTGAAGAAGCTACCGAACGTAATTTTGATCCAATTTCCTATGAAAATTGGTTACCAAGTATAATCGTGAATCAAAAATTCGGAAAATTTAATTCGGTTAAACTTTCATACAATAGAAGGATTCAAAGACCTAGTTTGAGAAATGTAAACCCTTATGAAGAAATCGGAAATATTAGGAATATTAGTTTTGGTAATCCTGCTCTAAATCCTGAATTATCTGACAATTATGAATTAGGATTTAGTACATTTTTAAAGGGAACTTCAGTAAACGTTTCTTTCTTCTATAATGATATAAGTGAAGTAATTCAATCTATTATTTATGAAGATGCTGAACGAAATGCTACAGTCACCACTTTTGAGAACGTAGGTACTCAGCAAAATGTAGGGTCGAACATATTTATATCTACTGAATTATTTAAAATTTGGACAATTCGTGGTGGAATTAATGCGAATTATTTCATGTCAGAAGGTTTAATTCAGGGGCAGAAAGTTGAAAATGATGCTTGGTTATTCAGTGGAAATATCAATTCAAATATCAAATTACCTAATGATTGGATGATAGATGCTTTTGGATTTGCAAGACCAAGAAGACAAACCTTACAAGGTTACAATCCTTCATTTTCCATTTTTGGAATGGGAATTAAAAAACAAATTTGGGATAAAAGAGGAAGTATTGGTTTATCAATAATTGAACCTTTTAAAGAAAGAAAACCATTTGAAAGTGAATTGGGTAGTGAGGATAGTGATTTCTATCAACGAAATGTATTTTCTATCCCATTCCGTTCTTTTGGGATCAATTTCAGTTATAAATTCGGACAGTTAGATTATAAAGCCAGACAAAAAAGAAGTCGAATCTCCAATGATGATCAGAAATCAGGTGGAGATGATGGGCAGAGTTTTTAAAATGTAATAATTCACTCTAAAAAGCTTTTTCGGGGTTTCAGACTTTGAAAAAGCTTTTTTTATTCCTTTTGAAAATCCTTAAATGAATTCAATATATATAAATCTAACAATGCTTTAGGACGAGCAAAGAATTCTCGTATTGTCACTTTTGTAGACGAATATACAGGAACTTGTGCCGCAGGAAAAGCTATGGCATCCATTTGGTAATATTGACTTATATATAATGCTCTGAAAGCATGGAATTCTTGAGTAATAATAGCCACATCATGATAGTTGAAAACTTCCTTACATCTATAAACACTTTCTATGGTACTTAAACCTGCAGTATCAATTGAGATTACACTTTCTGGAACACCCTTTTTCATCAAGGCTTTTTTCATATCGCTAGGTTCGTTATAATAGCGTGTTCTATTATCTCCACTGAGTAATAAACCTTTTACCTTCCCTTTATGAAAAAGCTGGGCTGCTGCGTCCATTCTATTATCAAAAAAACTGTTGGCCTCCCCTTTCATATTTCGTTTGCTCGTACCCAAAACCAAGGCAATCTCTTTCTTTGGAATATCATTAATATTCTCATAGATGTAAGAACTGGTTTTCGAAATGATGAAAACATTGGAAAAAATGGCAAATACTATTGCAGATATTAATAGAAATAAGCCAAGGCGGATAAAGAATTTAATCATTATGTTTTCTCTGATTCAAATGCCTTAACGAAGAACTTTTCATAATCGTCAGGTCTTGCCATACATTTTTTATACCATTGCAAACGATAATTTGCTTTGGTTAGCTCATCAAATTGCCAATTTTCTACTAATAATCTCATTTTACTGACTAAACTGTAAAATGTGATGCCGGAAGCAACAGACACATTATAGCTTTCCGTAAATCCATGCATAGGAAGTCGAACAAATTCATCAGCTATAGCTTTTGCTTCTTCACTGATCCCATCTCGTTCATTTCCCATTACAATAGCTATAGGTTTATCTAAAGTCAACTCTTCAGGTGCACAAGCTTCTTCATTCGGACTGGTAACCACGATTTTATAGCCTTTTGATCTTAAATCATTTAAAACATCAGCTGTAGGTGATTCACTTTCAGCATATTGATGAACATTTACCCATTTAATGGCACCTCTACTTACACCTCTACCTAATTTGAAGGCATTTTCATTCTCTATGATGTGATAGTGCTGAATTCCTAAACATTCTCCTGATCGAATAATTGCATTGGCATTATGAGGATCACGAATATCTTCCAAAACCACTCTAATAAAATCTGTCCGATTCTCCAAAACGGATTCTATGAATTGTTTTCGTTCATCTGACAGAAATTCACCAAACTTTTGAGTGAGAAAATGGTTCAATTCAGCATTCATATCCTTTAGAATAAGCCTAATTGTTCTTTATCTTCATCCACATCTAATTCAACTGAATCACCAGTCTTATATTCTTTAGCTTTCTCTTCCTTCTTGCTTTCCAAGAGTTTCACCTTAGTAACATCATATTGAGAAAGTTTATTTCCGATGGCTTTCCAACCTTTTACATCAATCAGCATATCGAAATCATATGTGGCAGATTCTTTTTCCCTGCCCTTTCCTTTTCGATATTCAATCTCCAATTGAGGGTCTTTATCAGTACTCACAACTGTCAGTGTTGATTTTTTATGCTCTGAAATAAAAACAAAAGGCTTATTCATTGTGCGCGTTTCAATCTGAAAACGTTTCACAAAATAGTTTTTAGAGGCTCCATCAAAGTAAACACAAGATATCACACTATTCGGATCAAATTTCTCTATTAACTCAACCTTTTCTCCATCAAAACGATTAGTCAATTCATAATTACTCAATTCATAAGAACCATCTTTATAAATCACCAAAATATTATCATCCCCATGGAAGGAACCGATCAATTTCCCTCTTTCATCTGTATTCAATTTACCTACAGATTGGTCATAGTAAATCTTTAAGCCACCAAAGCTGCTTTCGCCTAGCAATTTGAACTCAATTTTCTTCACAGGATATTTTGTTAAAATATTTCCTCCTGCACCCCTTCCTTTGATTTCCAATTCAGCAAAATCAAAATCAAATACTTTTACTCTAGCTCTACATGAATTAGACAGTTTTACATTGATTACCTCAGATTCACCATTTGGACGAGCTTCAAGATATAATACTTTAGAACCTTTTGCTCCCTTTGAAAGATCATACTCTCTATCACGCGTTACAGACAAAACCTGAAACCTTTTCACCATAGTTCTACCTGTTTTTCCATCCAGATAAGCTGCATTATACACTCTACGCTCATCATTCTTACGGAAAATATCAACGTGAATAATATCTTTACCTACGAATACTTTTTCATCAATTCGCACGACTTTATAAGTACCATCTCTTTTGAAGGCTATCACATCATCCAAATCAGAGCAATCTGTCACGAATTCATCTTTTTTCATTCCATAACCAATAAAGCCTTCTGCCCTATTGACATAAAGTTTTTGATTGTTTGCGGCAACTGTGTGTGCCTGAATATTATCAAAACTCTTAATCTCTGTTTTACGCTCTCTTCCTTTTCCGTATTTCTCTAGTAAGCCTTTATAATAATCAATAGCATATTCGGTCAAGTTTTTCAAGTGATGCTCTACCTGTGCCAACTCATCTTCCAGTTTACGCATCAATTCATCTGCCTTAAACTTATCAAATTTAGAAATTCTCTTGATTTTGATTTCCGTCAAGCGGATGATGTCATCTTGGGTGATTTCTCTATAGAATTGTGGTTTAAATGGCTCTAAACCTTTATCAATAGTTTCTAAAACGGCTTCCCAAGTTTCACATTCTTCAATATTGCGGTAAATTCTGTTTTCAATGAATATTTTTTCCAAAGAAGAGAAAAGGATTTTTTCCATTAACTCCCCTTTTCGGATTTCTAATTCCCGCTCTAAAAGTTGAAGTGTATCTTCTACATTTTTATTAAGGATCTCATTTACGGGTAGGAAAATAGGCTTATCCTCAATAATTACACAAGCATTAGGTGAAATGGATATCTCGCAATCAGTAAACGCATATAAGGCATCAATGGTGATATCTGGCGATTGACCAGCTGCCAATTGCACTTCAATTTCAACATCTTTAGCAGTATTGTCTACCACTTTCTTCACCTTGATTTTCCCCTTATCGTTGGCTTTAATGATAGATTCAATTAAACCAGTAGTGGTAGTTCCAAATGGAATATTTTTTATTAAAAGTGTGCGCTTCTCTCCTTCTTCAATTTTTGCCCTTACCCTGATTTTCCCGCCTCTTAAGCCTTGGTTGTATTCAGAGAAATCTGCCATTCCTCCAGTTGGAAAATCAGGATAGATTTCAACTTTTTTATTCTTTAATACATCAATACAGGCTTTGATTAACTCGCAAAAGTTATGAGGAAGGATTTTAGTAGAAAGCCCTACTGCAATACCTTCAACCCCCTGCGCTAATAGCAAAGGAAATTTAACTGGTAAAGTAACGGGTTCTTTTTTACGACCGTCATAAGATAATTGCCATTCTGTAGTTTGAGGATTGAAAACTACATCCAAAGCAAATTTCGAAAGTCTGGCTTCAATATAACGTGGTGCTGCTGAACTATCACCGGTTCTGATATCTCCCCAGTTTCCCTGAGTCTCAATCAGAATGTCTTTTTGCCCCATATTCACCATGGCATCTCCTATGGAAGCATCACCATGCGGGTGATATTGCATAGTTTGCCCTATGATGTTGGCTACCTTATTGAAACGACCATCATCCATTTCCTTCATGGCATGCATGATCCGTCTCTGAACAGGCTTAAAACCATCCTCATTGGCAGGTACCGCTCGCTCAAGGATTACATAAGAAGCATAATCCAAAAACCAGTTTTCGTACATGCCTGATACGGCAATTACATTATGTAATTTATCTTTCCCCTCTCCGTTTTGGTTGTTTTCAGGTTCGTTTTTCTCGTTATTTTCTTCCATTTAAATTAATCAAAGACGATATTCTGATATTATTACTTTAAAGTGCAAATTCAACTTTTGCATCTTTTTTACAATCGATTTTATTTTGCAATAATTTTACAATAAATCAAGCCTCAGCCAACTCCTCTTCCAAATCTTTCTCCACCCTTAATTTATCAATAATAAATTGTTGCCTTTCCATAGTATTGGTTCCCATGTAGAAAGTTAAAAGGTCTTTTATCTTGGTTTGATTACTTAAGATAATGGGATCCAATTTGATGTTTTCATTGATAAATTCACCAAATTCTTCTGGAGAAATCTCCCCTAATCCTTTAAATCGCGTTATTTCAGCAGCTTTTCCAATTTTTTCAATGGCTCTTCTTCTTTCTTCATCAGAATAGCAATAAATGGTTTCCTTCTTATTCCTTACTCTAAATAAAGGGGTGTCTAGAATATATAAATGCCCATCCCGCACTAAATCAGGAAAAAATTGAAGAAAAAATGTCATTAAAAGTAAACGAATATGCATTCCATCTACATCAGCATCAGTGGCAATGATAACTTTTCTGTAACGCAATCCTTCCAAGCCCTCCTCTATATTTAATGCATGTTGTAAAAGATTGAATTCTTCATTCTCATACACTAATTTTTTGGTCTTGCCATAGCAATTCAAAGGCTTACCTCTTAAACTAAATACTGCTTGAGTTTGTACATCGCGTGATTTAGTGATAGAACCTGAAGCAGAATCACCCTCCGTGATGAAGATCATGGTATCATCCTTCCTATCGTGTTTAGGATCATCGTAATGAACGCGGCAATCTCTTAATTTTTTATTGTGAAGATTGGCTTTTTTGGCTCTTTCATTAGCCAATTTTTTAATGCCAGCCATGTCCTTGCGTTCCCGCTCAGATTGCATAATTCTCTTTTGAATAGCTTCAGCTGTTTGGGGGTTCCTATGCAAGAAATCATCCAATGCCTTCTTTACGAAATCATTGATGAAAGTTCGCATCGTTGGTCCATCAGGAGCCACATTTTGAGAACCTAATTTCGTTTTGGTTTGCGATTCGAAAACAGGTTCTTGCACACGTACAGCGATTGCAGCTACAATGGCTTGTCGAATATCAGATGGATCATAGTTTTTACCATAAAAATCACGAATAGTCTTTACTATAGCTTCTTTAAAAGCAACTAAGTGAGTACCTCCTTGAGTTGTATTTTGACCATTTACGAACGAGTAATATTCTTCACCATATTGATTAGCATGAGTCATTGCCATTTCAATATCATCCCCTTTCAAATGAATTATTGGATAGCGATTAGTTTCATCATCTGACTTTCTGTCAAGCAAGTCTTTTAGTCCATTGGCTGAGTGAAATTTTTCTCCATTAAAATTAATGGTCAAACCTGCATTTAAGAAAGCATAATTCCACATTTGCTCTTCCAAAAAACCTGGAATAAAATGATAATTCTTAAAAACAGTTTCATCGGGTTCAAATGCTATTAAGGTTCCGTTTCTACCACTTGAAGAGGTCACAGCAGAATCATTTGTGATCACTCCTCTTTGAAACTCTGCTACTTTTGTCTGCCCTTCACGGTAAGCTTGAACTTTAAAATAATTTGAAAGGGCATTTACCGCTTTGGTACCTACTCCATTAAGACCAACTGATTTTTGGAAGGCGCCTGTATCGTATTTACCACCAGTATTGATTTTGGATACACAATCTACCACTTTACCCAGTGGGATCCCTCTTCCATAATCTCTAACCTCTACCCTCTGATCGGTTATTTTAATTTCTATAGTTTTACCAAACCCCATCATATGTTCATCAATGGAGTTGTCAATCACTTCTTTTACTAATACGTATATCCCATCATCAGGAGAAGAACCATCCCCCAACTTACCAATATACATACCTGGTCGCATACGGATATGTTCCCGCCAATCCAGTGATTTTATACTATCCTCGTCATATTGAAATTCTGCCATCGTATTTATTGGATTGAAAGTTTTAGCTACTCAAATTTTAAAATTACAAAGCTTTTTCTAATTGTAAAGCTTTTTGGATTTCAGTCTGCTGTAAATTAAGCACAGAAAGTCATCAAAACAGATGAAGTCTTACATCAAGCAATGCCTAGAAAATATTTGAATATGAGATAATTAAAGCTAGTAAAATCTAGTTCAATATTTAAAGAAAAATATTTTAAAAAATTATTTATTTCTTCTCAAAATGAAAGGTAACCATAATACCCAAAAAAAGATGATTAAAAGACTGACAATAATTAAAGGAAGGTATCCGCTTTGTGTCAGCCCTTCTTCATTGTTCACAAATATGAAAACTGTTAATAAACTTGCAAAGAATAAATTGAATGTTCCAGCCAAACTTCTAGCCCAACTTGCAAGTGTATTTCTTGCTTTCTCATTTTTGAAATAAAATTTTGAACCAATTGGCTGGCTCTTAATGACTATTGCTAGCGCAACACAGATAAGTACAATTATAATAGGAATGATTAAACCTGTATAAAATAATGTATTATTACTAAATTGAATTTGATTGTCTAACAACTTGATTTTTACAACGGATAATTCAGCAAAATATGCATAAGTATAAAATAAAACAGCTAAATAAGCTATGCTAGTACCAATCAAAAAAGCTCTTGAAATTCTGTCCATAATTTTTATTTGACCGCAAAATTAATTTTATTCATGAGTATTTCAGCATTTTTACGAGGAAGTTTTTATTCAAAATGTTATATTTCGAAACGAAGCTTATATAAGTTATGTTAAAAGCTTAAATTTAATAAGATGGATTTTAACCCAGTTATATTATCAATTCCTATTTATTTCGCCCTAATTGGGATTGAATTGCTCATTCAAGCTGTTAAAAGATATAGAATCTACAGATTAAATGATGCCATTACCAACATCAGTTGTGGGATTACACAACAAGTCACGGGTATATTTTTCAAAATATTGAGTGTGGCTGCCTATCAATGGGTATTTGAAAATTTTGCATTATTCTCTATTGCTCCCACTTGGTACAATCTTATCTTACTTTTCATATTAGCTGATTTTTTCTATTATTGGGCACATAGAAAAAGTCACGAAATTAATTTATTCTGGGGCGGGCATGTGGTGCACCATCAGAGTGAGGACTACAACTTCTCAGTAGCTTTAAGACAAGGCTCTTTTCAAATCATTTGGACATTTTTCTTTTATTTTCCTTTAGCAATTATTGGGTTTGACACTTTAAGTTTTGTGTTAATGTCTGGTTTAGTGACGGTTTATCAATTTTGGATTCATACAGAGACCATTGGAAAATTAGGGGCTTTCGAAAAGATTTTCAATACGCCATCTCATCACAGAGTGCATCACGGACGAAACCCAAAATATATAGATAAAAATCATGCTGGTGTTTTTATTATCTGGGATAAAATGTTTGGTACTTTCCAAAAAGAGGAAGAAAGACCGACTTACGGGATCACTAAGCAAACTGCCAGTTGGAATCCAGTTTGGGTAAATCTTCAGCACTATGTTGAAATGGGAAAAGGCATTAAGCAAATGAAGGGATTTAAAAATAAACTCAAGTACATATTCTATCCTCCAGGTTGGCAACCTAAAGAAATGGGCGGTCAGCTCCCAATTCCAGAAGTTGATCCAGAAAAAGATAGGAAGTATGACAAGCAAACTTCAGGAGCTTTTAGTTTGTATGTACTAATTCAATACATCATCATTTTAGGAGGAACAGCACTTTTTCTTTTTAATGCTGATAAATTTAATATGTGGGAACAAGTTTTAGCAGTTACATTAATTATATTGGGCGTAACAGGTGCTGGAGTCATTTTGGAAGAAAAGAAATATTCATTTGGACTAGAAGTCTTTAGGGTTCTCCTTACCCCTATAGTAATTGCTTTTGTACTAATCCCGAATGCAGGGTCAATAATTACTTCTGCCACTTTAGCTTATGGAATTGTTTCATTTGCGGCACTTATATTCATCAAAAAATCTTATTCAACGGTAAAAGAACCTTCTACTAAAACAATTTCATGAAAATAACCCGAATATTTCCTATTATTATTTTTCTCATGTATTTAGCATGCACAGAAGTACCTGAATTAGAAAATATTGATTTAAAAGAATGGAAACAAGATAAAGATGCTTGCAACGAATATAGAATTGAAGTTGTGGATAATCTCCTTTCTCAAAAAGGAAAATTAAAAGGATTATCACAAAATGAGATGATACACCTCTTAGGAACCGCTGATAAGCACCAATTATATGAGAGAAGTCAGAAATTCTTCATCTATTACTTAGAACCTAATGAAAATTGCAACCAATATACAGAAGGTTATATAAAAGCTTTATATATTCGTTTTAATTCATTGGATCAAGCAGTGGATTTTAATATTCAAAAAGTACAATAGGATTATTTTTTTAACGCTATACCATTAATCTATTATGGCAAACTGGAGAAGAAGACTTTACGACTGGAAAATTAGAAACTTAGCCTATTCAATGGGCTTTGGAATTTTTCTACTGGCAATTGCCGTTTATCTGGTGATTATGCATACTGGCATTAATGAACAAAGCTTACTTAGAACAAAAACCATTGGTAGTTTGGACAATATAAGTTTGCCTCTGTCACCAAAATATATAGCCGAGAACAAAGAAAATATAGGTTCACATGTTAGAAGTATAGAGAGGATTTTATTTGCTTATACCAAAGGAGGACAACTCGGAGAAGAAAAAACTGAAGTTAAAATCAACGATAAATTGAAAGCTGAAACAGAAGAGTTGATAGTTTTTTGGACCCCACTAAAAGAAGAGCTCTATAATATTCAAGATGGTGAAACTTCAATTAGTGATGCAAAAGAAAGTCTCCAGAAAAAATATAGTGCCTTTATTAAACAGCATGGAAAAGCCAAAGAATTGGTTAATGAAATAAATAAAGAAGAAGAAGCAGCAGAAACTCTTTATACTATACTTTTATTCTTCTACATCTTTTTACTTAGTTCTTTTATTTATTGGATTGTAAAATTTTTAATACTTAATCCTATTTACAAAATCTCGCTCTCGGCAAGGGAATTAGCTAAAGGTAATTTAACTGAAAAAATCGATTACAGAAGTAAGAATGAGTTAGGCTATATTGCTCAAAATATCAACTCTATGGCAGAGATCCTGCAAAATGCAACTGATTTCACTACCAAAATAGGTGAAGGTAAATTAGATGCTGACTATAAGGGATTAGATGATGACCATGACAATTCATTGGCTTCTTCCCTGCTCCAAATGCGGGAAAAAATGAAAGAATCAGCAAAAGCTGATAAAGAGAGAAGTTGGGTGAATGAAGGCCTAGCTAAATTTGCGGATATCCTTAGAAATAATAATGATAATATTGAAGAGTTATCCTACCAAATCATTTCTAATTTGGTGAAATTTATGGAAGCTAACCAAGGAGCTTTATTTGTTTTAAATGAACCAGATGACGAAAATGAAGAATCTAAAATTATTTTAGAATCAGCCTATGCATATGAACGTAGAAAAAGAATTAAGAAAGAAATTGCAATAGGTGAAGGATTGGTCGGTCAATCTGTTCAGGAAGGGGATAGAATTTACCTTACAGAAGTGCCCGAAGACTATGTGGAAATTAAATCAGGCTTAGGTGAAACTCTACCAAGATGCGTATTAATTGTTCCATTAAAAATAAATGAAGAAATTAAAGGGGTAGTGGAAATTGCCTCTATTAAAGATATACCAGAATATAAGATTGATTTTGTAGAGAAATTAGGAGAAAATATAGCTTCTACCATCTCTAATGCCAAAACCAATGAACGAACCAAAAAACTCCTAACTGAATCTCAGGAAATGACTGAGCAAATGCGTTCTCAAGAAGAAGAAATGCGTCAAAATATGGAGGAAATGGAAGCCACTCAAGAAGAAATGGGGAGAGCCCAAACTGAAATGGCTGAAAAGGAAGCAAACCTAAATGCATTAATCAACAATACTACTGATTCTATTATTTTAATTGATACTGAATATAAAATCATTTTGATGAATGATGTCATCAAGAATAGATATAAAGGTACTCAATATGAAAAAATGAAAGAAGGAAGTAATGCTCTTGAAATGTTAGGAGATGTAAGAGAAGAATGGAAGAGTTATTATGACAGGGTATTTAAAGGTGAATTTCTTTCATTCACGATTAAGAGCAGCGTAAAAGGTGAAGATTCCTATCGTCATTATGACATCCACCCTATCAAACAAAAAGATGGTACCATTACAGGCGCTTCAGTATTTTCAAGAGATATTACCAAAGAAAAACAGCTTGAAATACAAAGAGAGGAAACTGCTAAAAAACTTTCTCAAAGGGGATATGTGCTTGATGGAATGATTAACAATACAGAAGACACATATTTTGCTATTGATGTTAATTATGAAATAATGGTAGTAAATGAAGTTTTGAAAAACCGTTTCAAACAATCAGGTGTAAATTTGGAACCAGGTTTAAGTATTTTGAGTGTATTACCAAAAGACCAATTGGATAAATGGAAAGCTAGATACGATAAAGCTTTAGCGGGTGAAAAATTAAAGATTGTAGAGGAAAGAGAGCTTCAAAGTGGAAACCTTACTATCGAAACAAGATGCGAACCTATTTTTAACGATAAAGATGAAGTAATTGGGGTTTCTACCGTTTCTAAGGATATTACCGAACTTAAAAAGGCTCAAGAAGAAAAGGATAAACTACAGAAAGAATTAGATAAGCTTAAAGGCAAAAAATAATCATTGTTAAATGCTGATTTTGAATGTACAGCATGTCATTGTATATATGGTGTAAATCAAAATTTAAAGCATTATGAAAGTTAAAGCCTTAATACATGTAGTAGCTATTAATACTGTTTTTAGTGAATTGCTTCAAGGAATAAAAGAGAATATGAAATCATATACGGTTTATGGAAAAGTTTACCGAAAATCAATGAAGAAGAGTTATTTATTGAAGATGGTAAACTTTCCAATGAATTTAAACTTTATAATGCTGGTGTGGGTTTAATATACACTTACATCTGGCAGCCTCAATAATTAATGATTATGTGCTTTGGTCTTTAGTTAAAGTATGAATTAAAGCCATTGATAACATTGAAAACAATTGAATTTTATGATCAAGAACATTTCACTCCTATTACTTATTTCAATATTTCTTTTTGCATGTCAACCGGGCGGAACGCAAAATTCTCAAGAAGAGAAACCAAGCAAAAATGAAAGCTCCAAACCAACTCCTAAAGTAGATATAGCTGATATTGAAA
>Ga0114900_1001791_pt1 | contig 12605 bp, 16 predicted proteins | sample MalvireepMed_231_FD_89685 | JGI IMG/M metagenome (GOLD analysis project Ga0114900, IMG submission 89685) | Marine viral communities from the Global Malaspina Expedition - Malaspina viral metaG DeepMed_231 | ecosystem: Environmental > Aquatic > Marine > Oceanic | place: Mediterranean Sea...
CCACTGTGGAAATGGTACACAGTAAGGATGTACAGTCTGTCATTGATTTATTACATGCATTCGTTATAAACCTTAAAGACAAACATAATTTTAGATACAAATTATCTTAATTTCATTAAATATTACTTCTGAAAGCTATTAGTACTTTTTCGATTTACTGATAAAGATCATACTTCTACCTTTGTAGTGTAAATTATCAATAAACACAAAATGAAAAGAATCAGTAGAGTACTAATCGTAATTGTATTAATGGCTTTTGGATTTAGCCTAAAATCAGGTGATAGACCTATGCATGAAATCCATTCTATGCTTATGTTTAATTTTATTAAATATGTAGAATGGCCATCAGAAGCTAAATCAGGAAATTTCATTATTGCTGTGGTTGGTGATGAAAATGTGGCTTCAACAATCCAAAACTTTTATACTAACAGAACAGTAAAGGGTCAAACTGTTAAAGTTATTAATGTAGAAAACGTAAGCTCTATTAATAATGCGCACGTCCTATACATTTCAAAGAATAAAAGTAGAGAGTTTGATGAAGCCAAAGAAAAATTTGTAGGAAAATCAACCTTGATGATTACTGATAAAAATGGTCTTGGTTCAAAGGGGAGTTGTATCAACTTCCAAGAAGTAAATGGGAAATTGAAATTTGAGATTAATCAAGAGTCTATTAAAGGTAATAACTTGCGAATATCGACTCAACTTTCCAGTATGGGGATATTAATTTAATGAAACATAGAAATTTAGTTTAGTTTTTTTACCCTAGCTGGAGATTACTGTAATCTTTAGGCTAGGGTTTTTTAATTGAAATAAAAATATTAGCAGTAATAATTGTATTTTATTTATCAATTATTGCTAAAATATACTTAATTCTTTATATAAATATAAATTTCTAAAGAATTGTAGTAATTTTGAATGAAAGTTGGAATTGAAATTTTTAAATTATGAAATTTACTTTTAAGATATTCATTATTACCTTCTTTGTTTTGATTTGTTTTAATTCTTTTAAATCAAATGCTCAAAGACCTATGCATGAAATTCATGCAATGCTAATTTTTTATTTCGTAAAATATATTGAATGGCCGGATGAATCCAAATCCGGGAATTTCATAATTGCTGTTTATGGCGATGACGATGTTTATGATCAGTTGGCAAAACTATATGGTCAAAGACAAGTAAAAGGACAAGATGCTGAAATTGTTAATGTTTCAGATGTTTCCGCTATAAAGAATGCACATATTATTTATCTAGCGTCTAATAAAAGCAGAGATTTTGATGCTATAATTGAGCAATATGACACTAAACCTACATTAATCATCACTGATAAATCAGGTTTAGGTAAAAAGGGTTCTTCTATTAACTTTAAAGAAGTTGGTGGGAAATTGAAATTTGAAATAAATCAAGCCACTTTTGATAACAGCAACTTGAAAGTATCAAGCCAATTATTGAATATGGGAATTACTATTTAAGATTTAATAACGATAGCAAAAAAGCTTTATCCTTTTGGATGAAGCTTTTTTTATGACCAATTTTTATTCATTTTAAAATTATGCCTGCAATAAAAGACCAAATCGGTAATCAGATAGATTTAGACAATTTTCCTATTAGGATAATTTGTTTAGTGCCTTCCATAACTGAGTATTTATTTGATTTAGGGTTAGGTGAAAAAGTGGTGGGTATTACAAAATTTTGTGTTCACCCGAAAGAATGGTTAAAGGAAAAAGAACTTATAGGGGGGACTAAACAGCAACATTTGGATAAAATAAAAAGGTTGAAGCCTGATCTGATTATTGCTAGTAAGGAGGAAAACGTAAAGCAATATGTAGAAAAATTTGTCAAATTATGCCCTGTATATGTTTCGGATGTTAGTGATTTTGATTCTGCTTTAAGAATGATGAAAGATATAGGAGAATTAGCAGATGAATCAATAAAGGCAAAGGAAATTATTAAGAAAATACATCAAGAATTTGATTCAATACAGTTACTAACTACTAAAAGCAAAGTAGCTTATTGCATCTGGAAAAGCCCTTGGATGTGGGCTGGTGCTGATACTTTTATTTCCAAAATGCTAGCTTACTCAGGCTTTAAAAATATTATTACTGAAAATAGATACCCTGAAATTGAAATAAGTGAAGTTGTTAAAGATAATCCTGATTATATATTTCTTTCTTCTGAGCCATTCCCATTTCAAGAGAAACATATAGAAGAACTAAAAGTAGAATTTCCTAATGCAAACATCGTTTTAGTTGATGGAGAAATGTTTAGCTGGTATGGTAGCAGAATGTTAAAAGCTCCTCAGTATTTCAACTCATTGCTCGATCAACTCAAAACCGAATGATTTTAAATCCTTCCAAAAGCTTGGATAGGATTTATTCACGACCTCAATTTCTTTGATTTGGATTCCGGTTTTTAAGGCTAAAGGTGCAAATCCCATTGCCATTCTGTGATCTTCATAAGTCTCAATTTCAATATCTTCGTTTGCTGTGAAATTTGAGCTGTCTAATTTCCAAATTCCTTTCTTAGGTTCGGTTAGTTTACAATTGAATTTAGATAATTCATTTTGCAAAGCCAAAATCCTGTCTGTTTCCTTAATTCTTAAGCTTTCTAAGCCTGTTATTTCCAAATCAACATTTAAAGAAGCAGCGCAAGGCAAAACGGTCTGAGCTAAATCAGGGCATTTTTTAAAGTCTAACTTAAACAGAGGATTATAATCAGAATTTATTTTCTCCAACAGTAGACCAGTCTTTTCAAATTTATAACTTACGCCAAAATCCCTAGCTATTTCCTTAATTACGTTATCTCCTTGAAAGCTTTTGCTTTTCAATCCTTCCAAAATTACCTTTTTTCCTATTTCGGACTGGGCAATAATCGAAAACCAATAACTGGAGGCTGACCAATCTGATTCTACTTTCTGAGTACTTTTCTGATATTCTTGAGATTTTATAGAAATGACGGAATCCTTTTGAGAAAATTGAATACCAGATAATTGCATTAAGCCTAATGTCATATCGATATAAGGCTTACTAAAAATAGGTGTTTCAATAGCGATTTCTAATCCTTTTGGTAGGGAAGGAGCAATCATCAAAAGGGCAGAAATGTACTGACTACTGATATTCCCAGGGATTGATATTTTTGTGGTTAATTGCTTCTGAAATGGCTTTATCTTCATAGGTGGGAATCCTTCCACATTTTCATAGCTGATTTCTGCCCCAATTGAATTTAATGCATCGACTAGAATTCCAATTGGACGCTTTTGCATTCGGTCTGTTCCAGTTAAAATAACTTCTTTTTTACTGGCGACTGCAAAATAAGCAGTGAGAAAGCGCATGGCAGTTCCTGCATCCAATACATCAAATGAATCTAAATCTTTTTCATTCTTTAGTAGCTTGATTAATGTTTGAGTATCTCTTGCACTTGAAAGGTTTTCAATATCAATTTTCCCACCAGAAAGTGCATTCATAATCAATAAACGATTCGATTCACTTTTGGAGCTAGGTAGATTGATCGAACAAATCTCTTTGTTGGTAGAATTTTTATATTTATTTATAAAATAATTCAAAATATTCTTTATTAGTTTAAACTGTTTTTATAAGTTAAGCGTTATCAGGCTATCACCTTTAAATATTAATAAAATGAGCACTACCAGTAAATCAATTTTTTCATTTTTAGCAGGAGCTGCCGCAGTAGTAGCAGCTGGAGCCCTTTTGAAAAGTAAAAATGGTAAAAAAATTACAAGAACTGTAGCAGATCGATTGAGAAATATCAAAAGACATACTGAAGAAAGTTTGGATTCAGATTGGTTAAACGACTTAAGCGATTCAGCAATTCATAGCGCCAAATCATTTCGCGACAAAATGAAATTGTAATATTTCATTTAGTGCTTGGTCTATCAGTTCATCTTCAACAGGAATATCATAGACTGCTTGACCAATATTTTTGAGCAAGCTCATATTGAGTTCTCCATTTTGATTCTTTTTATCTTGTTTACAAAGCCTTTTTATCTCATCATAAGAGGCTTTTTTGATTTTAGGGCTTTTGTAAATTTCCCCTAATTCTTTAACTATTACTTTGTAATCTTGCTCACTTAACAATCCTTTTGATTTACTAATATAAGCTTCAGCTATCATTCCCAAACCAATTGCCTCACCATGCAATAATTCATTTTCAGTATTTAATAAATGAGTTTCAAGAGCATGTCCGATAGTGTGTCCAAAATTTAAAATCTTTCGCAATCCTTTTTCAGAAGGATCGGCTTCCACTACTTTCTCTTTTATTTTTACCGATTGCTGAATCAATTCATTGTTAAACTTTTCAACTCCATTATTAAGGCAATCTTGCCAATGCTTTTTATCAGCAATCAAACCATGTTTTAGCATTTCTGCATAGCCCGAAACTAATTGTTTTTGAGGCAAAGTCTGATGAAAAGTAGAATTGACAAGTACTGCTTCTGCTTCACAAAAAAGTCCTATATGATTTTTATAGCCGTTAAAATCTATACCGGTTTTGGCTCCAACACTTGCATCAACTTGTGAGAGCAAAGTTGTAGGGATATTGATAAATCGGATACCGCGTTTATAAGTACCGGCACAAAATCCACCCATATCTGTAATCACACCACCGCCCAAATTAATCAGTAATGCTTTTCGATCTGCAGTTGCATTGGTTAAAGCATTCCAAATTAAATTGCAGCTTTCTAAGGTTTTATGTTTTTCCCCAGAAGCGATTTCTATCACTTGATGATATTCCAAATGATCTTTAATCAATGGATAGCAATATTCTTTGCTGTTTTCATCCGCTAATACAAACAATTGCGAGTGCTCAACGGAAGCTAAGAGCTCTTTTATATAACTTATTTCTTTAAAATATACTTTGCTCATATAATGGTTAAAGGTTCAACATCCTTATTGGCAATTTGCTTTTCCTGTCTTTTAATGGATTCATCATGTATGGCTATAAGCAAGTTTTTCATAAACTTCTCGCTCATGTCTTTTTCTGTCCCTAGCTTAATTCTACTTTCCAATACATCTTTCCATCTCCCACCTTGGTAAACCGATAATTCATGTGCCTTTTTATAAGCCCCAACCTGATCTATCAAATGGAAGCGATCTGAAAGTAAATCTATTAGTTTTTGATCAATATGATCGATTGAATTACGCATTTCTTTCAAATTTTCAGGAATTTGATTTTCAAAATCAATGCGCTCACGGAAAGAGATTTCTTTTAATAAAGTCAATAGCTGCTCAGGATTTAACTGCTGACGAGCATCAGACCAAGCCTCAGCAGGATTTGGATGTGTTTCTATCATCAAGCCATCCATTCCGAAATTAAGTGCTCTCTGCGCTACTGACTGCACCATTTCCCATTTACCCGAAATATGACTTGGATCGTTAATGATTTCAATTTCAGGTAATTCGAGTTTCAATTGCATAGCTAAATTCCAATTTGGTTTATTTCGGTAGATTTTATCGTAAGGATCAGAAAATCCTCTATGTATCGCGGCTAATTTATTAATGCCCACATCATGCATTCTTTCCAACGCTCCAACCCATAAAGCTAAATCAGGATTAATTGGGTTTTTTACCATTACTGGGATGTCCACTCCTCTAAGGGAATCTGCAATTTCTTGCACAGAGAATGGATTTACAGTAGTTCTGGCTCCAATCCATAACACATCAATATCATGTTTTAAAGCAGCTTCCACATGATTTGCATTGGCTACTTCCACGCATACTGGAATATGTAATCTGCTTTTTACTTTTTGGAGCCAAGGCAAGGCTTCTTCTCCCAAGCCTTCGAAATTTCCAGGACGGGTGCGAGGTTTCCAAACTCCTCCTCGGAACATGCCGATTTGAGGTTCGCGCTCAAAGCTGTTGCAGAGATCATCAATTTGTTTTTCTGTTTCTACCGAACAAGGTCCAGCGATGACTACATGTTTTCCGAGCCCTAGCCCCCAATCTTTCATTTTCAATGTGTTCATTTTTCTGTTGTTTTAAATTTTAGACAAAAAAAAGCCCGACTCTTGCGAACCGGGCTTGAAGTATGTTTTAGTTTAGTATTTACATAGCATAACAAGGACCGACTCGCATGAGCGGGATAAAATAAAAGTAAAAATAAAATCGTCCTTGTGTGTGTATCATGTTTCAAATGTAGAGTGCTGATTTTTTAAAACAAAATAAAATTCTAAAATAATTTCAAAAAATCGTGAAAATTAACTTATCTAACGTTCGTTAGCTTTTATTATTTGGTTTTAGTCTTTATGACAGAATATCATATAGAAAAGTGATTTTAAAGGTGTAATAGCACTGTTTTGTATTTCTATATTCCTAAACATACCATTCCACATGTATTTTTATTTAGCCAATATTTTCTAGCCGTTCAAATATTAGTTTTATTTTAGATAACACTTTTTAAACTATTGAACTATGAAGGTTTTGAAAATTATTGGATTAGCCATCCTGGGGATTATTGTTTTGGCATTGATTGTAGCTGCTGTCGCTGACAAAGAATTTGAAGTTTCAAGAGAGACTACTATCAATGCATCGCATCAGGAAGTATTTGACTATGTCAAATATTTAAAGAATCAAGATCAATATAGCAAATGGGCAACCATGGATCCTGATATGAAAAATTCGTATACTGGAGTTGACGGTACAGTGGGTTTTATAGCTGCTTGGGAAAGTGAGAATGAAAATGTGGGTGTAGGAGAGCAAGAAATTTTGGCAATAGATAAAAACAGAATTGATTATGCCCTATGATTTAAGGAACCCTTTGAATCTAATGACAAAGCATATTTAAAACTTGAAGCAGTAGGAGACAATCAAACCAAAGTGACTTGGGGCTTTAATGGTTCAATGCCTTATCCTATGAATTTGATGTTGGTAGTGATGGATTTTGAGGAAATGTTGGGTGCTGATCTCGAGTATGGACTACAGGAATTGAAGAAGATTATGGAATCATAATTTAATTTGTGAGTTTATTCTAAGGCTCCTTTTTGAAAGAGAAAGTATTTAGATAATTAGTAGATTGGTGTGTAAATTGAATACATGTACCTTTAGGTGCATGCGTTCAAATGTTGATTTTAATGTGAATAAAACCAATGACAGTTACCTATGACAAATACTATCAGACTCAAAATTTATTCGGAGAACCTTACCCCGAATTGATTGCGTTTTTTGCTGATTTCCCAATGAAAGGGAAAGTACTTGACTTAGGTTGTGGTCAAGGAAGAGATGCAATTGCTTTGGCGCGACTTGGTTACCCTGTGACAGGAATTGACAACTCTAAAGTCGGTATCGACCAAATGAATGAAATCGGGCACAGTGAAAATTTGGATTTGGTCGGATATGTTGGAGATATTTACGCTTTTGACCGTTTTAGTGAGTTTGCCTTTATTCTTTTGGACAGTATGTTTCATTTCACGAAAAAGGACAAAGAAAAAGAAATTGGACTGATTAATAAAATCGTTTCTGATATGAGAAAAGGAAGTCTTTTGTTAGTTTGCATTCAGGACACGGGCGATAAAGTTCAAACTCTCAATAAAGCTATTGACATAGAAAGAAAACATAAACGATTATCAGACAAAGAGTTTAAATACATATTTGAAGACAGTGAAAGTGGACATAAATCTGAAACTGATTATCGAATGATAGTAATTGAGAAATGAAAATACACTAAGCACGACATCAACTAAAGCAAATGCGGGTTGATCGCTTAAATATGAAGATTTTATACTAAGGAGGCTTCTGTTTGGTGGACAAAAAATCGGCTTCAAAACTCCGCACTTGCCTTAGCCAGAGCTGTTCACTCCGCAAATACAACCCATCTAGATATACATAAACTTAAATTCCCAATTGGAGCATATGCTCTAAATAGAAATTCTGATAAAGAGGGGCTTTCTCTATGGATAAAAGTAATGGAAGATTTTCCAGTTAAACTGGTATCCAATCATTATAAATGATCAAAGTTTTGAATCGTAAAGAAAATATTTTTTGATAAAAGAATATTATTTATTGTTTATCAATAATTATTTATTAATATTTGTTCATAAATCTAAAATTATTGAACGATGAAATCTAAAACTAACCCTATTTTAAACGTATTGCGGGTGCTAACTTGGGTAATATTTTTAGGGCTCTGTATTAAAGCTGGGGCTCTATTATTCACTTTTATTTATAGTCTGTTCAAGCCTATCGTTTCACATGACTTATATCTGGGCTTGAATTTATCTCAACTTTATAGCTATCACCTCGGGTATTATGTGGGCTTACTTTCTTTGGTAGTTTCAATATGGGTACTTAAGGCTTATCTTTTTTATGATGTAATAAAAATATTTTCAAAGATAAACTTAAACAATCCTTTTAGTGCAGAAGTAGCTAAAAGGATAGCAAGTACAAGTTATACAGCTTTAAGTATAGGTATTCTATCTATTATAACTAGTGGATATGTGAAATGGTTGATTAAAAAGCCTGTAGGAGTAGAAAGCTTTTCATACGGTAATGGTGCATCAGAATTTTTATTAATGGCAGCTATCCTATTTGTTATTTCTCAAGTATTTAACAGAGGAATTGAAATCCAATCTGAAAATGAATTAACCGTCTGAAATATGCCCATAATTGTTAATCTAGATGTAATGATGGCCAAACGTAAAATGTCGCTTAATGAACTTTCTGAAAAAGTAGACATAACTTTATCCAATCTTTCCATACTAAAAACAGGTAAAGCTAAAGCGGTTCGGTTCAGTACTCTGGAAGCTATTTGCAATGCTTTAAATTGTCAACCAGGTGATTTACTGGAATTTAGAGAGGAGTGAAAGATTTTGAAAATCTCTGGGATTTGATCTTAAATATGAATTGAAAAATGACGATATATATTAAAAACATGGTTTGCAACCGTTGCAAAATGGTTGTAAAATCAACTCTTGAAAAATTGGGGCTTCATCCTGTTCAAATAGAATTGGGAGAAATTGAACTACAGGATGATGATATTTCTACAGTTAAAGTGCAACTCATACAAGAACTCCAATCTTTAGGCTTTGATTTATTGGATAACAAAAAGACCAAAACCATTGAAAAGGTAAAAAACTTAATTACTGATTTGGTTCAGAATAAAAACAGTGTGCTTAAAGTTACGCTTTCTGAGTATTTGTCAGGAGAATTAAACCAAGATTACAGTTCCTTGAGTAATTTATTTTCAGAAGTAGAGGGAATAACCATTGAGAAATATTATATTCTTCAAAAAATTGAGAAGGTAAAAGAGCTTTTGGTGTATGATGAACTTACTTTGAGTGAAATTGCCTTTCAACTTAACTATTCAAGTGTGGCTTATTTAAGCAATCAGTTTAAAAAAGTAACTGGACTCACACCCAGCCACTTCAAAAATCTACGCACCATTAAACGCAAACCGCTAGAAGATTTGTAAATCTTACAAATTACTCCCAAAATAGCGTAACATTTCATACTTGATTTGTTGTCAATTTTGCTTTGGAAAATAAAACAAAAAACATGACACACACATATCAAATTACTGGAATGACATGCGGAAGCTGTGAAACCAAAGTAAAATCTGCTTTAAAGAATGTTAATAACGTATCAGCAGTTGAAGTCTCAAAAGATAATAATTCCGCTACCATCACAATGGCAAAGCATATTGACTTGTCCGTTTTTCAGAATGCATTGGACAAGAAGTACCAAATTTCTGCTATCGACCATAATGAAGTAATTGAACAAAGCAAGTCCTGGTTTAATACTTATAAGCCTGTTTTGCTTATCTTTTTATATATTTTTTCGGTAACTGCCCTTTTGGAACTGATAGCTGAAAGTATAGACCTATCAAGATGGATGAGACATTTTATGGCGGGCTTCTTTCTGACTTTTTCGTTTTTCAAGATGTTAAACTTAAAAGGCTTTAAAGATAGTTATTTGATGTACGACATCATCGCTAGAAAATTCCCATTATGGGGTTATATCTATGCTTTTACGGAATTAATATTAGGAATTGCATTCTTGGTTAATTTCAATCCAATTATTACAAATAGTGTGACTTTTGTGGTAATGTCGGTAAGTATAATAGGGGTTTTACAAACTGTGTTGAATAAGAAAACTATTAAGTGTGCTTGCTTGGGAGATGTATTCAATTTGCCAATGAGCACGGTCACCATCATAGAAGATGGACTAATGATTATAATGAGCCTTGGGATGTTGGCAATGGCATTGAACTAAAAAACACCTTTGAAAAAGAGGAGATTAACTCACTTAAAATGTATTCATTTTTAAGAAAACAAAAGAGATTGAAATATTATCTCTTTTTGCTAACTTTAATTAAGGTAAGTAAGAATGTGCTATTAAATGCTTAGAGTTTATAGTTTGATCATTTTTGAAATCTAAATTACACCTTAAATAAATTGAATCATGGCAACTCAATCAAAGAACCCATTCACTTGGGTAGAAATTTATGTAGAAGATATGAGCAGGGCTCAGAGGTTCTACGAAGAAGTACTGCAAATCAAAATGATCCCGATGCAAACACCAGGAGGATTTGGAGATTTAGAAATGGTTAGCTTTCCTTGGGTGGAAGGTGGTGCGAATATCAGTGGAGCACTATGTAAAACTAAGGAAATGAATCCAGGAATTGGCGGTACATTAGTATATTTCACTAGTGAAGATTGTGGAACAGAAGCATCCAGAGTAGAAAGTGCTGGAGGAAAAATACTGCAAAAAAAGGAACAAATTGGGGAACACGGATTTGTAAGTATCTGTATGGACACTGAAGGCAATACCATTGGTTTTCACTCTAATAAGTAGAATGAAACTACTGAACCTGCAACAAAATGAAGACCTCTATTATTTTTTAAATTAATGGAGGTCTTTTAGTTAAAGATAATTTCTCTCTAATAATTAATTAAATCAGCCCGCAAATAGGCCAAAACTAGTTTCATTTTTCCTCTTGTTCGGAATATTAGTTAAAATTTCCAATCCATAAAACTTAGCTGTTTCAGCATGGCAAATTGCAGCAGAATTTTGCTCTTTTTCTTGAGCTACTTTCTGAGCAGCATGTGAAGTGCTCGGGCATTTAATTAATTCAGCATTGGGTAATTTTTCATTTATAAATCTTTTGCTTTCTCCAAAGGCTTTTTCGTGAGAATATAGTTTGGTTAAATCATTCAATTTTGTCTTTGGGGCCGCACAAATGCATAATTTAACCTCATAATCCATTTCATCAAGCAGTGTGAAATTCTTTTCAATTTCAGCTTCATGATTTTCTACTATACCTGCCAAGCTGTTGTATAAAGCAATCCAGCCCAAATGACCTGCTCTTACGGCTTCAAAAACTCCAGCAAAACTTTCACAAAACTCAATTTCTTGTTGCCCTCCTAAATATTCAACACATGCGAGGTGGTGGAAAGAGCCTTTTGGACCAAGTGTATAAACTTTCTTTTTATTCTTCATTATTGTAGATATCAGTTTGTATTCTGATGGATTCGTCATGGATGTCCTGATAAATGGATTTCACAAATTCAGTATCCAAATTTAGCTTTTTGCCCCATAAAGGACGGTTTTCTATTATTTTATTCCAACGTTCCAACTGAAATATAGCAACATTTTTATCTTTTTTATATTGCCCTACTTTTTTTACCAACTCCAATCTTCTCGATAAAACCTCCAATAATTCTTTATCAGTTTCATCAATCTGATCTCTTATGCCCTCTAATTCATTCTTAAAATCTTTATTAGGGAAGCTTTTCTCCCTGATTTTAATGTGGTTTAGCATTTCCTTTAAAGCATTAGGGGTCAGTTGTTGAGCAGCATCACTCCAAGCATCATCTGGGGAGCGATGGGATTCGATAATTAACCCATCATACTGCAAATCCATCGCTTTTTGAGCTATTTCAAATAATAAATCTCTTTTACCGGCAATATGACTTGGGTCATTAATCAAAAGCAACTCAGGGTATCGAGATTTTAATTCAATTGGAATCTGCCAAAGCGGAATATTTCTGTAAATACTTTCCTGATAAGTAGAAAATCCTCTGTGGATTGCTCCGAGCTTTTCGATTCCCACCGCATGAAATCTTTCTAGTGCCCCCATCCAAAGTGCCAAATCCGGATTGATGGGATTTTTTACTAAAATGGGTTTATCTTTCACACCTCGAACAGCCTCAGCTATTTCTTGTACATTAAAAGGGTTGACAGTGGTACGAGCGCCAACCCATAAAATATCAATATCGTTTTTTAAGGCTAATTCTACATGCTCAGCCGAGGCAACTTCAATTGCAAACTGAATTTGAGGATGGAGAGATTTAGCTTTTTTAATCCATGGGAAAGCAATTTTCCCCACGCCCTCAAAGCTATTTGGACGGGTTCTTGGCTTCCATACACCTGCTCTTATGGTAGTAAATCCGTTTTTCACCAACTGCTCAACGGTTTCCAGAAGTTGTTCTTCTGTTTCCGCACTGCAGGGTCCAGTTATCACCCAAGGTTTACCGCCTGAATACCAATTTTTAATCTTCATAAATATTTTATAAAAAGTTGCAAGTTAATTAATTTAACAAAAAGCAAGTGACTTCGTTTTCCTTATATTTGCGGAATTATATGGAATCTAATAATTAA
>Ga0114900_1001796_pt1 | contig 12588 bp, 10 predicted proteins | sample MalvireepMed_231_FD_89685 | JGI IMG/M metagenome (GOLD analysis project Ga0114900, IMG submission 89685) | Marine viral communities from the Global Malaspina Expedition - Malaspina viral metaG DeepMed_231 | ecosystem: Environmental > Aquatic > Marine > Oceanic | place: Mediterranean Sea...
AGGACGTCGTCGCCGCCCAGGCCCACCAAGGTGTCGGCCCCATCTCGACCGAAGATGTTGTCGACGCTAGCGTCGCCGGCCAGGGCGTCGCCCTGACGCTCGCCGACGATAACCTGATAGCTCTCGTCGCCAGTGAAGGTGAGGCTGACATCCCCGCGGCGCAAGGCGGCGTCCGCCGCCTGGTCGAACCGTTCGCCGGGAAGGTCACGGTGGCCGAAGGTCGGACCTTCCATGCTCGGACTTGGACGTTCGGCGGCGGGGCCAGCCGCATCCCGCGACGCCGGCGGCAGGTCGGGCGTATCGGCGAACATGAAGTCGTCCTGGGCGAGCTGCGACTTCGCGACGCCTTCCAGCAGCACCGAACCGCCCGCCCAGCTGACGCGGACCCCGGCGGTCGTATCCTCGAAGGAGAGGTCCTCCCAACGAAGATCCCGCAGCGCGAGGTGGTCGAACATGCCCGGGCCAGCCGTGAAGTCGCGAATGACGTCGTTCCCGCTGGTCGGGTCCACGGCGAAGGCGTCGGGACCTGCCCCGCCGACCAGGGTGTCATCCCCCATGCCGCCGTTCAGATCGCCGTGACCGGCGCCCTCGTCGAGATAGTCGGCGCCAGCGCCGCCCATCAGAGCGTCGGCGTCTTCGCCGCCATAGAGGCGATCGCCGTCGCTGCCGCCGGTGAGCCGATCGGCCCCATCTCCGCCGCTCAGAGTATCTCGCCCCTGGTCGCCGTAGAGCACGTCGTTCTGGCGCGTGCCGGAGAGCTGGTCATCGCCGTCCAGACCCCAGAAGTGGTCCCGATCGCCTCGTCCACCGAGGACGTCGCGCCCTTCGTCGCCGACGGAGACTTGATAGTCGTACCGCTCGCGGCCGGCATTGAAGTCAAACGTAAAGCCCTCGGCGGCCATGTACTGATTAGCCAAGTCCTGGAGGGGCGTATCCTTCCAATCATGGGAAAGCTTGTGTGACATGGCGCGTCCTTGATGAAGATTGCTACAATGGGAATGTTTTGCTGTCGTTCCATTGCAAAAAGGCAACGTGAGTCCGCAACTCATCTTCAGACGGGAAGTTCCGCCATCGTCATCATTTGCCGGCCGGACGGATTTACAGGACTAGCGGTTGAAGGACGGCCGCCGTCTGGCGGGCTCCGACGGCTCCTTGCCTTCCGTCAGATCCGTAAGGATCGGGCAGTTGGGCCGATCGTCGCCAGCGCAGCAGTGTGAGAGGTGGCGCAGCGTGTCGGCCATCGCCTGCATCTCGGCGATGCGGGCGTCGAGATCCGCCACGTGGTGGTCGGCGATAGCCTTCACTTCGCGGCTCGGGCGCCCCCGGTCCCGCCACAGCGACAGGAGCTGGGTGATCTCGTCCATTGAGAAGCCCAGGCTGCGGGCGCGCTTGATGAAGCGAAGCTCGTTGATCTGGCGATCGTCGTATTCGCGGTAGTTCGAGTCCGTCCGGCTCGCCGGCCGCACCAGGTCGATCTCGTCGTAATAGCGGATCATCTTAGCGGTCACGCCGGTGGCCTTTGACGCCTGACCAATGTTCATGCGGCGGCTCCTTGAACGGCGGGTTGGGATGCGGCCGCCCGGGCGGCCACAGGCTTGAAGGCGCGAAGGCGCAGGGCGTTGGCGAGCACGCTGACGCTGGAGAGCGCCATGGCGCCGGCGGCGACCATGGGCGAGAGCAACAGGCCGAAGGCCGGGTAGAGCAGCCCGGCGGCGACCGGGATCAGCACCACGTTGTAACCGAACGCCCAGACCAGGTTCTGGCGGATGTTCCGCAGCACCGCACGGCTGAGCGCGATCGCCGTGGCCACGCCGCGCAGGTTGCTGCGCATCAGCACCACGTCGGCGCTCTCGATGGCGATGTCCGTTCCAGCTCCCATGGCGATCCCGACGTCGGCGCTCGCCAGGGCTGGGGCATCATTCACCCCGTCGCCGACGAAGGCCACGCGGCCATAGCGTTGTTGCAGGTCCTTCACGGCGGCGACCTTGCCATCGGGCAGCACCTCGGCGATCACCGCGTCCAAGCCGAGCGCCGCGCCGACCGCCTGCGCCGTACGCCGATTGTCTCCGGTGATCATCACCACCTTCAGACCCGCCGCTTTCAGCGTCGCCAGGGCCTCGGCCGTAGTGTCTTTGATCGGGTCGGCCACGGCGAGGATGGCGGCGAGTTCGCCGTCGACCGCCGCATAGATCGGCGTCTTGGCCTCACCTGAGAGGCGTTCCGCGTCGGTAGCGAAGGCGGCGACCGAGACACCGAGCTTCGCCATGAAGCGGTCCGCGCCAACCTGGATCCGCCGGCCGTCGACGAGCGCTTCAGCGCCGAAGCCGGGAAGGGCCACGAAGCGGGAGATCTCGGGCAGCTGCAAGCCGCGGGCTTGGGCCGCCTCGACGATCGCCTGGGCGATCGGATGTTCCGAGCGGCTTTCGACCGCCCCCACCAAGCGCAGGAGGTCGGACTCCGTGAACCCATCCGTGACGCGGACATCCGTCAGGACCGGGCGGCCGAGCGTCAGTGTTCCCGTCTTGTCGAAGGCGACCGCCTGGACGTCGCGCAGGCTCTGCAGGGCCTCGCCGCGGCGGAAGAGGACGCCCAGCTCCGCGGCGCGGCCGGTGCCGACCATGATCGAAGTGGGGGTCGCCAGGCCCATGGCGCACGGGCAGGCGATGATCAGCACCGCCACGGCGTTGACCAGTGCGAAGCTAAGCGCCGGGCTGGGGCCGAAGACCAGCCAGGCCGCGAAGGTCAAGACAGCGCCGACGATGACGGCCGGCACGAACCACCTGGTGACCTTGTCGACGAGAGCCTGGATCGGCAGCTTGGCGCCCTGGGCGGCCTCCACCATTCGCACGATTTGGGCGAGCAGGGTGGCTGCGCCCACCTTCGTGGCGCGGAAGCGGAAAGTCCCGGTCTTGTTGACCGTGCCGCCAACCACGGCGGCGCCCGGACCTTTCTCGACCGGGACCGGCTCGCCCGTGATCATGGATTCATCGACGTAGGAGGCCCCGTCCAGGACCTCGCCGTCCACCGGCACCCGTTCGCCCGGCCGGACCACGACGATGTCGCCGACAAGGACCTCGGAGACGGGAACCTCAAGGACCACGCCCGCCCGCTCCACGCGCGCGGTTTTCGCCTGCAGCGTCATCAGACGCTTGATCGCCTCGCTCGTGCGGCCCTTCGCCTGGGCCTCGAACAGGCGTCCGACCAGGATCAGGGTGACGATCACGGCGGCGGCTTCGAAGTAGATGTGGTTGGCTCCGGCCGGCAGCAGGCCGGGCATGAAGGTGGCGACGGTCGAATATGCGAACGCGGCCGTCGCGCCGAGCACCACCAGGGAATTCATGTCCGGCGTGCGCCGAACGAGGTTCGGCACGCCTTTGCGATAGAAGCGCAAGCCGGGACCGAACAGCACGAAGGCGGCCAGCGCGAAGCTGATCAAGCGCCAGGGCTGCTCTCCGATCGTGATCGCCAGGAGATGGTGGGCGCCGGGCACGAAGTGGCGGCCCATCTCGATGAGGAACAGTGGGATCGTCGCCAGGGCGGCGAGGCCCACTGCCTGCTTCAGGCCCCTGATCTCCGCCGCGCGCGCTTCACGTTCGCGATCGGCGAGGTCCGGGCCGGCCTCGACGATCGGCGCGGCGTGGTAGCCGGCTTTTTCGACGGCGGCGACCAGGGCGGCGGTATCAGCGCCCTCGAGCACGGTGACCGTGGCGCGCTCCGTAGCCAGGTTGACCTGCGCTTGCAGCACGCCCGGCGCGGCGCGAAGCGCCCGCTCCACCCGCCCGACGCAGCTGGCGCAGGTCATGCCCTCGATCTTCAGTTCGAGGGTGTGTTCAAGCGGCTCGTAGCCTGCCTTGCGGATCGCTTCGACGACGGCTGCAGACTGGCCTTCGGGCGTGAGCTCCACGTGGACACGCTCGGCGGCGAGGTTCACTGAGGCGCGAACGACGCCAGGGACGGCTGAGATCGCCTTCTCCACGCGGCCGACGCAGCTCGCGCAGGTCATCCCCAGGACGGGAATCTCCAGCGGCTGAAGGATTTGTTCGGGCATTGGCTGGCTCCTCAACGACGATGCCCAGCTCAGATGGACCTTCCCATGATGGGAAGGTCAAGAGTGCGCGGAATCTGCCGCCGACGGTCGGAGTCGCCGATCGATCTCCTTGGAATACGCGCGCGAAAAGCCGTCCCCCTCGGATGGGTGGGCGTTTCGGGCTTAGAGCCGGACGGTGCGCAGGCGCAGGGCGTTGGTGATGACGCTGACGCTCGACAGCGCCATGGCCGCCGCCGCGATGGCCGGCGAGAGGAGCCAGCCTGTAAACGGGTAGAGAACACCTGCCGCCACGGGAATGCCTGCGACATTGTAGGCAAAGGCGAAGAACAGGTTTTGGCGGATGTTGCGCATCACCGCACGGGACAGGCGTCGTGCTTTGACGATCCCGTCGAGATCGCCCTTCAAGAGCGTCACGCCAGCGCTCTCGATCGCCACGTCAGCGCCCGCCCCCATCGCGATGCCGACTTCGGCGGCAGCCAGGGCAGGGGCGTCATTCACGCCGTCGCCGGCCATGGCGACCTTGCGGCCTTCGCGCATGAGCTTCTCGACGACGGCCGCCTTGTCCTGCGGCAGAACCTCCGCCTCGACTTCGTCGATGCCAAGCTTGCGCGCGACCGCCTGAGCCGTCGTGCGATTGTCGCCGGTCATCATCACAAGGCGCACGCCCTCAGCCTTCATTCCCTGAACGGCGGCGAGCGATGTGCTCTTGATCGGGTCGGCGATCGCAAAAATCGCCGCCGCCTGGCCGTCCAGCGCCATGAAGATCGCGGTGGCGCCATCGGTTCGGAGCGCGTCTGCCGCCTCCTCCAGGGCCCCGGTATCGACACCCTGCTCTTTCAGGAATTTCCCGGAGCCGATCACCAGGCGGCGGCCATCGACGACACCCAGCACCCCCTTGCCGACGGGCGAGTCGAACTCGGCAGGTTGCGAGAGCGACAGTTTGCGTTCCGTGGCGGCGCGCACGATGGCGTCGGCGAGCGGATGCTCGCTCGCCCGCTCCAGGCTTGCGGCGAGCCGCAGGACCTCGGCTTCATCCTGACCCTGCGCAGGTCGAATGGCTGTGACCGCCGGTCGGCCCTCGGTGAGCGTCCCGGTCTTATCGATCACGAGGGTGTCGATCTTTTCGAAGCGCTCGAGCGCCTCGGCGTTCTTGATCAGAACGCCGGCCTGCGCCCCTCGCCCCACGCCCACCATGATGGAGATCGGCGTGGCGAGGCCGAGCGCGCAGGGGCAGGCGATGATCAGGACCGAGACGGCGGCGACGAGGGCGAACGCAACTCGCGGATCCGGGCCGACGAGCGCCCAGACGACGAACGCCACAAGGGCGACCGCGATCACGCTGGGGACGAACCAGCTGGAGACCTGGTCGGCCATCCGTTGGATGGGGGCGCGGCTCCGCTGGGCCTGGGCGACCATCTGGACGATCTGTGCGAGGAGGGTGTCCGCCCCGATCTTATCGGCGCGCATGACGAAGGAGCCGGTCTTGTTGATCGCGCCGCCCACCACCTTCGCGCCGGGTTCTTTGGTCACCGGCATGGACTCGCCCGTGACCATCGACTCGTCGATGGACACCCGGCCCTCCAGGATCTCGCCGTCCACCGGCACCTTTTCGCCGGGCCGCACGCGCAGACGATCGCCCACGGCTATCAGGTCGAGGGTGACCTCCTCGTCCGAACCGTCGTCGCGCAGCCTGCGGGCGGTCTTCGGCGCCAGGTCGAGAAGCGCCTTGATCGCGCCGGAGGTGCGCTCCCTCGCGCGTAGCTCCAGGACCTGGCCCAGGAGGACGAGGACCGTGATGACGGCGGCGGCTTCGAAGTAGATCGGGACCGAACCGTCCTCGCGCCGGAAGGCCGGGGGGAAGATGTGCGGCGCTAAGGTCGCGACGACGCTGTAGAGCCACGCTACGCCGACGCCCATGGCGATCAGCGTGAACATGTTGAGGCTGCGGGTCGCGAGCGAGCGCGCGCCCCGCTCGAAGAACGGCCACCCCGACCAGAGAACGACGGGCGTGGCGAGCGCCAGTTGGATCCAGGCGGAGGTCTGCCCTTCAAGGCGCATCATCATACCCGTGAGATGCCCGCCCATTTCCAGGGCGAACACGGGCAGGGCGAGGACCAGCCCGATCCAGAAGCGTCGTGTCATGTCCTTCAACTCTGGGCTGGGGCCCGTTTCGGAGGTCATCACCTCCGGCTCCAGCGCCATTCCGCAGATCGGGCAGGAGCCCGGCCCCACCTGGCGGATCTGAGGATGCATCGGGCAGGTGTAGATCGTGCCGACCGGGGCGGCCGGCATCGGCCGCGGCGCACTAGGCGTATAGCGGGAGGGCTCCTTCTGGAACTTCGCTCGGCACCCGGCCGAACAGAAGAAGTACTCGTGACCCTCGTAGTGCGCCTTGTGCGGGGTCCTAGCCGGGTCGACGTCCATTCCGCAGACCGGGTCCTTTACGCTCGCGGCCGCTGCAACCGAGTCCGCCCCTTCATCGCCGTGACGCTCATCGCCATGATGATGGGCGTGCGCTCCGTCATCTGCGCCATCCGTCGAGACCTGCTTTTCGGGGTCTTCGGCCATGCGGGTAGCTCCCATTGGCGGCAGAGCCGCCCCTCATCAATCGCTACGCAGTGGTCAGGGCGGGACCCTCGACTAGGTCCTCGACTACTGAGACGGCGCGCGGCTGAAGGCAGCTTACCTCTTTGCGGCCCCAGCCCGCACGTTCCAGTCGTTGGAAGGTCAAGAAGACATTGGACCTGCTGAAATATAGGAACCGCATAGGAGCCTTGAATACGCAGCCAGACGTTCACCCCCTCACGCGCGATCAAACTTTCCAGTTTATTTCCAAATCCGGAACCGGCGCTTCGGGGTGGGGTTAAGCGGCCATTCACCTGCATACGGAGGACGGCTATGCACGCCCATCAAATGATCAGTACGCACCCCCAGGTGCGCGGAAACACAAACGACAGCCTGATCCGCTGCATCGAGGAATGCTTCGACTGCGCTCAGAGTTGCACGTCGTGCGCCGACGCCTGCCTGGGCGAGGAGATGGTCGCGCAGCTGACCCAGTGCATCCGCCTGAACCTGGACTGCGCCGACATCTGCACGGCGGCCGGTCACATCGCATCGCGCCGCACCGGCTCAAACGAGCCGATCATCCAGAGTGTGCTGAAGGCATGCGAGGAGGCTTGCCGCATCTGCGCCGAGGAATGCGAGCGTCACGCCAGCATGCATGAGCACTGCCGCATCTGCGCCGAGTCGTGCCGGCGGTGCGAACAGGCCTGTCAGGCCGCCCTCCAGACGTTCCACTGATCGCAAAAGGCCCACAGATGAAAATGATCGCCATCGTTGCGGCTGCGGCCGTGCTGCTCGCCGCGCCGGCGTTCGCTCAGCAGAGCGGCGCCGGCATGCAGCACGGCCAAATGGCCAAGCAGGACTACATGAAGGGCATGCAGGACATGCATCAGAAGATGATGTCCGCCAACGACGCCGATCCCGATCGAGCCTGGGCGCTCAAGATGATCGAGCACCATAGGGGCGGGGTCTCCATGTCGGAGGCGGTGCTCAAGCATGGTGACGACGCAGAGATCAAGAGGATGGCGCAGAAAACGGCGGACGAGCAGCGCAAGGAGATCGCCGAGCTGCAGGCCTGGCTCGACAAGCATGGCGGACGCACGCCGAAGCCCTAAGCACATTCGCGGCGGATAGGGCGGCTTGCGCGCCCGCCCAAGCCGATCAGATCGCTCGGCCCGTGGCCCTGGCCCCTGGTCCATGACCTAGACGTCGGGCGGCTGGGAGCCTGGCCTCATCTGGGCCCGCGCTTCAGGGGCGGGCCAAAGACGATCCGCCCGGCGCCGAATCCAGGCACGGGCCGGGCCTTCGAACAGCAGGTGAAGGGCGATGGCCGCTAAGAGCGAAAGCGCCAGGAGGGCGGCCACCTCCCACCAGCCGAGGACATATTGGCTGTCGCGCCCCTGGGCGGCCGACCAGACGCCCTTCCAGGCGATCAGGATGGGCATGTGGACGAGATAGAGCGCGTAGGAGGCTTCGCCGCCGAGGCGGGGCCAGCGCGCCTTGAGGACACCCTCGGCTTGTACCTTCGATAGCATAGCCAGAGCCAGTACGAGCGGGCCCGCCGCGGCGACGACCCATCGGTCATCGGCCTTCAGGTGCATCAGCGCGACGAGAAGAATCGCCGCCGTCCAGGCGAACAGGACAGCGGCCCGCCGACCAAGCAGCAGCCGTACTCCCAAGTGGTAGAGGGCCACCCCGTAGAGGAATTCCGGGATAATGCGCAGGATGCCCATGTTCGCTTCGGCGTGGACCACGACATCGCCGAAGGCGGCTTGGTAGAACTGGTCCAGCGCCAGGAAGAGAAGAGCGGTCAGCGCTAAGAGCAGCATCGGTCGGCGCCGAAGCTTCAGACCGATCCACGCAAATGCCGGGAAGGCGAGATAGGCGAACCACTCGGCCGATAGTGACCAGGAGGGGCCGTTCCAGTCGGCCTTCACCATCTCGGGAAGCCAGGCGTGAACCAGGAGCAGTGTCGTGACCAGACCGAGAGGATTGTAGAGATTGCGGTCGAACTGCACGCCCATCAGGCTGGCCGTCGTGACCATCACCAGCACAAAGGCGAGCACAGCCAAGTGCGCCGGGTAGATCCGGGCGAAGCGGGCGACCAGGAACCGGCCGTAGTTCAGCCGATGGCCGGCGATGGCATCGCGGTAGGCGTGGGTCAGGACAAAGCCGGAGAGGATGAAGAAGGCGTCCACGCCGAGGCGCGCCCGGTCAAGGAACCCGGTCGTCGCCATTGCGTCCCATGGCCACTGCAGCTGGTAGTGGAAGAACACCACGCCCAAGGCGAGGACGAAGCGCACGCTGGTGAGGGCCGGAAGATCGGGCGGGAACGGATGTCCAGCCTCGCGCGCCTCGCTTTTGCGACGAACCATTCCTGCGCCCCCATATCCCCGACACTATAGAATACGCAGCGCCGAGCTACGGGCCCTCAGGTGAGGGGAGCTTCTCTCGGCCCGCGTATAGAGTCGTGAAGCGAGGTCGGGGAGTTGCAATGAACGACAGACTTGATGAAGATCTGAGAGCCCTTCGATCCGAGCCCCGCCCGGCGAGCTATCAGCAGCTGGAGTCTAGGGTGTGGAAGGGCATCGAGCGTGTCCGCCAAGCGCGGGCGGCGGCGCCGACGCTTTATGCGGCTCGAGCCGCGGCCGTGATTGGCGCGCTGGGGTTGGGCGTGGCGAGCGGCGGGGCGACCGCAGCTGCGGTGGCGGCGCAATCGCAGGAGGTGTCCGCCTTCTCCGTTAAGGCGGAGCTCGCCCCCTCGACCCTCCTGGATCACCACGGATGAGTTTCTTCAGCCGTGGGCTGATCCTCACGCTGCTCCTGACGGTCATCGCGGCCGTTGGGGGAACCTGGATTGGCGCGCGCTACATCTATGACCAGCGTCACCAGCCTTCGCTGCATGAGTTCGTCCACGAAGAGCTGAAGCTCGCCCCAGAGCAACGGAAGCGGCTGGACGTGCTCGAGCAGGACTTCGCGGTCCGTCGTCGGGCGCGGGAGGCCGAGCTGCGCGCGGCCAACGCCGAGCTCGCCCGGGCCATTCAGGTGCGTCACGAGTATTCGCCGGAGGTGAAGGCTGCGGTCGAACGCTTCCACGACGCCATGGGGGCGCTTCAGAACGAAACCATCCTGCACGTCCTGGCGATGCGCACCGTGTTGGCGCCGGAGCAGGCCGCGCAGTTCGACAAGCGTGTCGCCGAGGCCCTCACTGAACAGGCGCCGTGACGCTGGACGAAGAGACGGACGCCGATCTCGTCCTGCGCGCGCGGAATGGGGACGATCGGGCGTTCACGAGGCTCATGCGGCGGCACAACCCGCCGCTCTACGGCTTCGTGCGTCGCTACATCACCGATGCCGACGCCGCCGTAGATGTCGTGCAGGAGACCTTCGTGGCGGCGTGGAAGGCGCTCGCGCGCTTTGACGACCAACGCGCCTTTCCCGTGTGGCTCCGCGCCATCGCGCTGAACAAATGCCGTGACCGCGCCCGCCGCCTGGCGGTGCGTCGGCTCATTCTCGGCGAGAAGGACGAGCAATCGCCCGAGGCGCAGGCGCAACCTGACCCGGCGCCCGACGGCGAGGACTCGATCGTCTCGGCGCAGCGTCGGGCCCTCGTCCAGAAGGCCATCGACCGCCTGCCGATCAAGCTCAAGGAGCCGTTGCTCCTGACGTATTTCGACGAGCTCACGCACCAGGAAGCCGCGTCGCTCCTGGGCGTGACGGTCAAGACAATCGAGACGCGCGTCTATCGGGCCCGTCAGCGGCTCGCGGAGCTTCTCGACCGCTCGGCGATTTAAGTCTCACAAGTTCAGGGGCGGGCGCCGCCGATTGCGTAGAGCTTGTGTGGGGCGGACGCTTGACCTTCCCACAGTGGGAAGCCCGATCACCGTGCCTATTGTTCCGATCGTAGGATTTTGAATGTCCAGGCCCAGACCTGTCCTTGACCGCCGCGCCCTGATCAAAGGGGCGGCCATCCTTGGGAGCGGAGCGGCGATCAGCTCGCTCCTGCCCGCCTGGGCGCAGAGCGCGACGCCCGGCCTGGTCTCGACCCTGCCCACGCTTTCCGGCGAGGACATCAAGCTGATGATCGGCCACACGCCGATCACCATCGACGGCAAGCGCCGCCATGCTGTGACGATCAACGGGACAGTGCCCGGTCCGCTCCTTCGCCTGAAGGAAGGCCAGCGGGTCCGCATCGCCGTCACCAACACCCTCGACGAAGACACCTCGATCCACTGGCACGGCATTCTGGTGCCGTTCCAGATGGACGGCGTTCCTGGGGTCAGCTTCCCGGGCATCAAGCCCGGCGAGACCTTCGTCTACGAGTTCCCGATCATCCAGTCGGGCACCTACTGGTACCACAGCCACTCCGACCTGCAGGAAGCCGAGGGGCACTATGCGCCGATCGTCATCGAGCCGGCGGGGACCGATCCGGTGCAGGCCGATCGCGAGCACGTCATCGTCCTGGCCGATCACAGTGAGATGCACCCCCACTTGATCTTCAAGCGGCTGAAGCAGCAAGGCGGGGTCTTCAACTATCAGCGCCAGACGATCGCCGGCCTTCTTGCGGGCGAGGACCAGACCCTGGCCGAGCGGATCGAATGGGCCAAGATGCTCATGGATCCGACGGACATTTCGGATGTCACCGGCGCGGTGATGACCTTCCTCGTCAACGGCCATGGACCCAAGGACAACTGGACCGGGCTCTTTGCGCCAGGGGAGCGCGTGCGCCTGCGCTTCATCAACAGCGCGGCGCAGATGGTCTTCAATGTCCGCATTCCCGGCCTGAAGCTCACCGTGGTGGCCGCCGATGGCCAGAACGTGCGCCCTGTCGAGGTGGATGAGTTCCAGATCGGCAACGCCGAAACCTACGACGTGATTGTCCAGCCGACGGAAGATCGCGCCTACACGATCGTCTCTGAAGCCATCGACCGTTCTGGCATGGGACGGGCGACCCTGGCGCCCCGCGCTGGGATGAGCGCGGCCGTGCCGCCGCTGCGTGAGCGGCCCATCCTGACCATGAAGGATATGGGCATGGATATGGCTGCGCATGGCGGCATGGCCGGCATGGGCGCTTTGGGCATGGCTGGGATGGACCATTCGCAGATGCCGGGGATGGATCACGGGGCCATGCCAGGCATGGCGGTCGCTGGCCCGGCGCCGGGCATGGCCCCGCCGCGCCAGCGCGGCTCGGATGTGATGGGCGACATGGGCGGCATGAAGATGAACATGCTCGACTGGTCGAAGGCCCCTCAGATCAAAAAGGGCCCCGGCGTGCAGATGATCGCGCCTATGCCGATGGATCGCACTGGCGATCCAGGCCTTGGGCTGGAAAGCGTCGGTCATCGCGTGCTGGTCTACAAGGACCTCATCGCCCTTGAACCCAACCCCGACTCAAGGCCGCCCGATCGGGCGGTGGACATCCACCTGACCGGCAATATGGAGCGGTTCATCTGGGGCTTCGACGGCTGGAAGTTCAGCGAGAACCCGCCGGCCTATTCCTTCCGAGCCGGCGAACGCGTGCGCATTACCCTGATCAACGACTCGATGATGACGCACCCGATTCACCTGCATGGGCACTTCTTCGAGCTGGTGCACGGACCGGTCGGCCATCTGCCGCGAAAGCACACGGTGAACGTGCTGCCCGGCGGCAAGGTGTCATTCGACTTCACCGCGGAAGGCGGCGATTGGGCCTTCCACTGCCATATGCTCTACCACATGCACGCGGGCATGTTCCAAGTCTTCAAGGTCCGCCCGGTCGAAGGAGCGGCGGCATGATCCGGACGTCCCTCCTGGCCCTGGCCCTGGCCGGTTCTGCGACGGCTGCAGCCGCCCAGGCGGCCGATCCGCATGCCGGTCACGTGATGCCGGCGCAGCCGGCTGCCGCCGCCGATCCGCACGCGGGGCATGTGATGCCGGCCAAGCCGCCCGCCTCAAGCCCCGCCCGGCCCGCCGAAACGCCTGCGGCCCCCGCGGATCCC
>Ga0114900_1001825_pt1 | contig 12415 bp, 9 predicted proteins | sample MalvireepMed_231_FD_89685 | JGI IMG/M metagenome (GOLD analysis project Ga0114900, IMG submission 89685) | Marine viral communities from the Global Malaspina Expedition - Malaspina viral metaG DeepMed_231 | ecosystem: Environmental > Aquatic > Marine > Oceanic | place: Mediterranean Sea...
ACACAGGGCGATGTGGATAGTGCGGTAAAAGCCGCGCGCAAGGCGCAGCCGAAGTGGGAGAAGCTGGGCGGCCATGGCCGGGCGCGGCAAATCTATGCGCTGGCGCGGTTGCTGCAGAAACACAGCCGGTTGTTCGCCGTGCTGGAAACGCTGGACAACGGCAAACCCATTCGCGAGGCGCGCGATGTGGATGTGCCCTTGGCGCAGCGGCATTTCTATTACCACGCGGGCATGGCCCAGTTGATGGAGTCCGAGCTACCCGACGCAGAAGCGCTTGGCGTATGCGGGCAGATCATCCCGTGGAACTTCCCGCTGCTGATGCTGGCGTGGAAGGTGGCCCCTGCTTTGGCGATGGGGAATACGGTGGTATTGAAACCGGCGGAGTATACGTCGCTGACCGCGCTGCTGTTTGCCGATATCTGTGTGCAGGCGGGCCTGCCCAGGGGTGTCGTGAATATTGTTACCGGTGACGGTGCCGTGGGCGAGATGATCGTGCAGGCTGAGGTAGACAAGATCGCCTTTACCGGATCGACCCCTGTCGGGCGGCGCATCCGCGAGGCGACCGCCGGAAGCGGCAAGGCGCTGACGCTCGAGCTGGGGGGCAAGTCGCCCTATATCGTGTTCGACGATGCGGATCTGGATTCAGCCGTTGAGGGGTTGGTGGATGCGATCTGGTTCAATCAGGGGCAGGTCTGCTGTGCAGGCTCTCGCCTGCTGGTGCATGAGCCTGTTGCGGATCGGTTCTATGCCAAGCTGCGGGCGCGGATGGCGAAGCTGCGGGTCGGTGACCCGCTGGATAAATCCGTGGATGTGGGCGCGCTGGTGGACCCGGTTCAGGTGCAGCGCGTGACCGAAATGGTCGCCGCCAACACCAGTGGCGAGGTGTTTACCGCAGGCGATGTCCCCGCGACCGGATGCTATTATCCGCCCACATTGATCACCGGCATGAACCCTGCCGATCCCTTGATGCAGGACGAGATCTTTGGCCCCGTGCTGGTATCCACCACTTTCCGCACCCCTGCCGAGGCGGTCGAGTTGGCCAATAACACCCGCTACGGGCTGGCGGCGACGGTCTGGTCCGAGAATATCAACCTCGCGCTGGATATCGCGCCCAAGCTGGTATCGGGCATCGTCTGGGTGAACGGCACCAATATGATGGATGCGGCGGCGGGCTTTGGCGGTGTGCGCGAAAGCGGCTTTGGCCGCGAAGGCGGCTGGGAAGGGCTGGCGGCCTATACCCGTCCGAAAACCACGCAAAAACCGTTGAAAGAGATCACGGCCTTTTCCGGCAGCGGCACGCCAGCGGACCCGATCGACCGGACAGCCAAGCTTTATATCGGCGGCAAGCAAAGCCGCCCCGACAGCGGCTATTCCGCACCGGTCTGGGGCAAGTCCGGCGATCTGCTGGGCCATGTCTCGCTCGCGTCGCGCAAGGATGTGCGCAATGCCGCGGAAGCGGCTCATGCCGCAAAGGGGTGGAGCAAGACCACCGGTCATCTGCGCGCGCAGATCCTCTATTACATCGCTGAAAATCTGGCGGCACGCGGGGATGAATTCGCGCGGCGTCTGGATGCGATGCAGGGCGCTAAAACCGGTAAATCCGAGGTCGATCTCGCGGTCAAACGTCTGTTCACCTACGCGGCCTGGGCCGACAAGTATGATGGGCAGGTGCATGGCGTGCCGATCCGCGGCGTGGCGCTTGCCATGAAGGAACCTGTGGGCGTGATCGGCGCGCTTTGCCCGGCGGAGGCACCGTTGCTGGGGCTGATCTCTTGCATGGCACCGGCGATTGCGATGGGGAACCGGATCATCTTGTCCGCCAGCGGCCCCTTCCCGCTTGCTGCGACGGATTTCGTGCAGGTGCTTGAAACCTCTGACGTGCCGGCGGGTGTGGTGAATATCCTGACCGGGCCGCAGAAGGACATCGCCGAAACACTGGCGCGGCATATGGACGTGGATGCGGTCTGGAGCTTTGCCGACAAGGCGCAAAGCGAAACCGTCGAGCGGGCCAGCGCGCAAAACCTGAAGCGCACATGGGTCAACAACGGTATGGCGCGCGACTGGGACGGCGCAGAGGGTGAAGGCAAAGCGTTCTTGCACGCCGCGACCGAGGTCAAGAATATCTGGATCCCTTACGGCGAATAACCTGCCGATGTTCTGAAACGAAAAACGGGCGCTGAGAAGCGCCCGTTTTTTGTGTTTAGTCCTGTGGTGAAAGCAGAAGTCAGTCGCTCTCCTGCGCCGTGGCCTCGATCCCTTCGGGTTGGCCGACAACAACAAAGGCCAGCCCGTCAGGGTCCAGCAGGTCGTCGGCAACTCGTTTCACATCGTCCAGCGTCACCGCCTCGACCTTGTCGTTGCGCGTGGCGATATAGTCGATGGGCAGGTCGATCATCTGCATCCCCACAAGGATGCTCGCGATGGTCTGGTTGCCGTCAAAACGCAGCGGGTAGGAGCCTGTGATATAGGTCTTGGCATCGTCCAACTCTTGCTGGGTCACGCCCTCGGCCGCGGCTTTGGCCCATTCGTCCTTGATCACATCCATCGCCTGCCCGATCCGGTTGTTCGCCGAACTGACCGATCCTTGCCATGTTTCAGCCAGATCCATCGGCACCAGATAGGAATAGACGCCATAGGTCAGCCCGCGTTTCTCGCGCACTTCGGTCATCAGACGGCTTTCAAACGAGCCACCGCCAAGCACTTGGTTCAACACGGTCGCGGCAAAGAAATCATCATCCTTCTGGGAAATGCCCTTTTGCGCAAAAATTGCGACGGATTGGGGCGTCGGGAAATCGACGACCGTGGTGCCTGATGGGATAGAGACCTCGGCCTGTGGGGGCAGCGGTGCACCGGTTTCGGGCAGATCGCCCAACAGTTCGTCAAGCATCAGGCCCAGCTCTTCTGGCGTGATGTCCCCCACCGCACCGATGAAGATACGGTCGCGCGCCAGCACAGCCTTATGTGCCGCGACAAGGTCATCGCGTGTCAGAGCGGTCACCGTTTCTTCGGTTCCGCTGAGCGGCGAGCCGTAGGGGTGATCGCCATACAGCAGCTCGTCCATCTTTTTGCGCGCGATATCGTTCGGGTCTTTCGCGCTGGAGCGGATCCCCGAAAGCACCTGCCCGCGCACCCGTTCAATCGCATCCGGGTCAAACCGAGGCGTCTGCAACGCCTGTTTCAACAGCGCGATCGACGCGTCCTGATTTTCGGTGAGAAACCGCGACGATACGGAAAGCGCGTCGTCATCCACGCTGAACCGAAAGCTGCTGGCCAGCCCTTCGGCGGCACGGGCGAACTCGCGTGCGTCCATGTCACCGGCCCCCTCTTCCAGCAGGCCCGTCATCAGGTTGATTGCGCCGCGTTTTTCGGGGGCATCCAGCGATGCACCGCCGCGAAAGCGCACATCAAGTGCGACGAAGGGGATCGAATGTTCCTCTACCAGCCACGCGGTGATGCCACCGGGGGAAGTTACCTCTTGGATGTCCACATCAGCCCGGGCGGGCAGTGCGGCCAGAACCGTCAGGACGATTGCGTAAAACAGTCTCATTCCGTCACCTCTTCGCGCATCAGCCACCCTGTGACAGAGGCTTCGCGGTTAAACACATCTTTGGCGGCCTGCATGATGTCTTCGGCTGTCACGGCCTCAAGCACATCCGGCCAGTCCTGCACGTCCTGCACGGTCAACCCGATGGCAAGGGCGCTGCCATAGCGGTTGGCGACGCTGTCGGCGTTATCGCGGGCATAAATTTGTTCGGCACGGACCTGTTGCTTGATCCGTTCAAGTTGCTCGGCATCCACCCCGTCTTTCATGAAACCCGCGATGGCGGCGTCCATGGCATCTTCGGCGTCCTGCAAGGACACGCCCGGTTGCGGCACGACGACAAGGTTAAAAGTCGTATCGTCCAGCGATTGACCGCTATAGAACGCCGCTGAATAGGTCGCGACAGGCGCGTCAAACTGCAGTTTTTCGGCGAAATAGGATGTGGTGCCACCGCCCAGCAGTTCGGCCAACATGGTCAGGGCCGCTGCGGTTTTCTGGTCGCCGGGATCCCGCTCCTGCGCCAGATAGGACCGGCTGACGTATTCCTGTGCAACGCGGTCATCGCGAAAGATCAGACGGCGTTCGGCGGTCTGTGGTGGCTCTTGCGTCCGCGATCGGTCGGGCAGATCCGGATTGGCGGGGATCTCGCCGTAATATTGTTCTGCCAGGGTGCGAACGTTTTCAGGCTCTACATCCCCAGACACGACAAGGATCGCGTTGTTGGGGGAGTAATACAGCTTGTAGAAATCCAGCGCATCCTGCAGGTCCAGCGCGCGCATCTCGTGCATCCATCCGATGATCGGCGTGCCGTAGCGGTGGTTGAGGTATTGCGCGGCGTTCAGCTGTTCACGGAACAGCGCGCTCGGGTCATTTTCGGTGCGTTGGTTGCGCTCTTCGATAATCACATCCCGTTCGGTCGCGATGTTTTCCGGTGTCAGACGGATGTTTTTCATCCGGTCGGATTCCATCTGCATCATCAGTTCAAGCCGGTCTGCGGCAACCCGTTGGAAATAGGCGGTATAATCATAACTGGTGAAGGCGTTATCGCGCCCGCCATTCTTGGCAACCGTGGCTGAAAACTCGCCCGACTCCATCTTGTCGGTGGCTTTGAAAAGCAGGTGTTCCAGAAAATGCGCCACGCCCGACGACCCTTTGGGTTCGTCCGCCGAGCCAGCGCGGTACCACACCATCTGCTGCACAGCGGGGGCGCGGTGGTCTTCGACGACCACGACCTCCATCCCGTTGTCCAAGGTGAAATGCGTGACGTCTTCGTTGTCACGCGCAAGCGCGGCTGTGGTGGGCAGCGCAAGCGCCAATAGGGCCCCGAGGGCCGGTAATCTGATCATGGTCGGTCCTTTGAGCAGGGTCCTGAGACCTCTTACTTACGCCACCCAACGGGGTGATCAAGGGACCTAACAGAATTGTAATTCAGCCAGCGTCACTCTGCCGGAGGGGCGGAGGGCGTGCGTGCACCGGCTCGACGCCAGCGCGCGGCCTCGCGGGGGGCATCCAGTATCTGGCGTTTGTAGGCTTGGTCGTAGCGATCTGTCGGCACGATCTTGATCTGCGTGAACCGCGCCTTGCGCTTGCGGAACGCAGCATCGGTTTCGGCAAGTTCCTGACGGATGTTCGCTGTCACGCCCATGCGGCTGGCCTGTTGCACCAGCGCAGCATCCGAGGCGGGGATGCCGGTTGCATTGCTTTGCGGTGTGCCGCCAAAGGCCAGAACCCCTTCGGCAATCGCGTTGCGGTCCGTCAGGTTCGCCTGCCCCGGCGTTGGCACGGGCAGCGCGTTATAGCTATCAGGCTGCTGCAAGGGTTTAGAGGGCTGGACCATGAATTCGTCAGGCCCTTTCGCAGTGCTGCGAATGTCCCGCAGGCCAGTGTTGCCGCAGGCCCCAAGGGCAAGCGGTAGCAAGACAAGAGCGGCGACAAAGCGCATGACGGATCTCCTTAAGGACTTGTTAAGGTCTTTGTACCAATATCGCAGTCACGCGGTAATTGTCACTGGCCTTTTTTCTGGGCCTTTTTCGGTGTGGCTTTCGCCGGTTTTTTGGTGTCGCCGGTAAAGTAAATCAGCCCCAAAGCACCCGCAAAAATGAAGACATCGGCGATGTTGAACACGAAAGGATTATTGATCCCGCAGCAAGACATGTTCAAGAAATCAAGCACATAGCCGTAGATCAGGCGATCAACCACATTGGCCAACGCCCCCCCGATCAGCAGACCTGCGCTGATATTGGCCCAAATGCTCATGGTTTGGCGGCTTGCCCAGATCAGCACGCCCACACAGATTGCACAGGCCAGCCCGATGAGGATCCAACGACTTGCGTCGGACCCGTCACCGAAAAGGCCAAAGTTGATCCCGCGGTTCTCGCCGTAGCGAAAGTTGATCAGCGGCGGCAATACGTCGATGGACCGGATACGGCTAAGCTCCATCGTATGCACGACAAGATACTTGCTAAGCTGATCCGCAAGAAACGCCGCAAAACCGGCCCAAAAAATAGTACGCATAACGACCGCTTTCCGTGGTTAGTGGCGGAAGTGGCGCATGCCGGTAAAGACCATGGCAAGCCCGGCCTCATCCGCTGCTGCGATCACTTCGTCATCCCGCATCGACCCGCCGGGCTGGATAAGCGCTGTCGCCCCTGCTTCTGCGGCAGTGATCAACCCGTCAGCAAAGGGGAAGAACGCATCGGAAGCGACGACAGAGCCCTGCGTCAGCGGTGCGGACAAGCCCATGGCTTCGGCCATATCCTGCGCTTTGCGTGCGGCGATACGCGTGCTGTCGACGCGGCTCATCTGGCCGGCACCGACGCCCACGGTCGCGCCATCCTTGACGTAGATGATCGCGTTGGATTTCACGTGTTTCGCGACGGTCCAGGCGAACATCAGGTCCGACAGCTCTTGATCGGACGGCTGGCGCTTTGTCACGACCTTCAGGTCATCCATGGTGATGCGGCCAACGTCTTTGTCCTGCACCAGATAGCCCCCCGACACCTGACGGAACGACAACGCCGCCTGTGCCGGATCGGCCAGACCGTTGGTGGTCAGCAAGCGCAGGTTCTTCTTTTTGCCAAAAATCTCCATCGCTTCGGGTGTAGCGTTCGGCGCGATCACGACCTCGGTAAAGATCGCGCTGATCGCCTCGGCTGTTTCGGCGTCAAGCGTCTGGTTCAGCGCGATAATCCCGCCAAAGGCGCTGGTGCGGTCGCAGTCGAACGCGCGGGTATAGGCATCCACCATCGACGTGCCTTGCGCCACGCCGCAGGGATTGGCGTGCTTGATGATCGCACAGGCAGGCCCATTGGCCGGATCGAATTCGCTGACTAGTTCAAAGGCGGCATCGGTGTCGTTGATATTGTTATACGACAGTTCTTTACCCTGATGCTGGGTCGCCGTAGCAACACCGGGACGTGCCGAGCCATCGGTGTAGAAGGCCGCTTGCTGGTGGGGGTTCTCGCCGTAGCGCAGGGTCTGCGCCAGCGTGCCGCCCACGGTACGACGACGCGGGGTGTCCCCGACCTGCGCGGCCATCCATGTGCTGACAGCCGTGTCATAGGCCGCCGTGCGGGCATAGGCCGTCTGCGCCAAACGCTGGCGCAGCGCATAGGTGGTCTGCCCGTTATTCTCGGACAGTTCGTTGATCACTGTCGCATAATCTTCGACATCGACGATCACATTCACAAAACCGTGGTTCTTCGCGGCAGAGCGGATCATCGCAGGGCCACCGATATCGATATTCTCGATCACCTCGGCATATTCCGCCCCTTTGGCGACGGTTTCTTCAAAGGGATACAGGTTCACCACAACCAGATCGATCGCGCCAATGTCATGTTTGTCCATCGCCGCGACATGTTCGTCATTGTCACGCAGCGCCAGCAACCCACCGTGCACGACGGGGTGCAGCGTCTTGACCCGCCCGTCCATCATCTCGGGGAAGCCGGTGACCTCGGACACATCTTTCACCGTCAGACCTGCGTCGCGCAGCGCCTTGGCGGTACCGCCGGTGCTCAGCAATTCGACCCCATGCGCCGCGAGCGCCTGCCCCAGCTCGACCAGACCGGTCTTGTCAGATACGGAAAGAAGCGCGCGGGAGACGGGGTGAAGATCAGGCATCGGGGAGGTTCCTTTGGTCAGTCTTGGTCATCATATGGATCGTCGAGCGATAAATCTCGCACGCCAATCGCAGTTTCCTGCGCTTTGGACAAGGACCACCTGACCCTGCTCGCATAGTCGACGACCCGCCCGCTAAGCAGAATTTGCACCGACGCGCGGGGTTTCAGCCGGTTGCGCTCAAGGTAAACGCTTGGTTCCAAAGACAGTTTATGCGTTCCATCATGACGGAACACCCAGATCTCGCCGCTTTTCTGAGCCATGGAAATTGCTGCCCCGCCCAGATCGACGGTGGCATCCACATCCGGGTGCAGGTGGAAACGAATCTCGAACGGGATACCGGCAAGTTTCACCGCATCCATTTCCCGATCAAAGACACGCTTTTCAGCGGGCTCTATCGCGAGCAGCATGTCCTCCCCCGCGAGGCCGCGACCGTCGTGGGTCAGTTCCAGGCTGCGGGCATGGGTCAGGCCAAAGCCCGCGACATAGCCATTATGCGCGCCCTGAAACTGGGTGCCGTCCCCGACGGAGCCGATTTCGACGGGGACATAGGTCGGGCATTCGATCAAAGCCTCGGCGCCCGTGTGCCGGTCGGGCTCTGCCAGACGCGCGCTGGAATAGCCGCCAAGTGACAGGCCGGAATGCGACGGTGTCGCACGCCCCGCCCGCCGCCAATCAGCGCCAAATGAATCGCCCGGCCCGCAGTTCACGACCAAAGGCCGCCGCCCGCTGGTCAGTTCGAACGCAAGCGTAGAGGCATGGGCATTGAACGATGCGGGCCCGCCGGGGGGCGGGCTGGCGTCGACGATCACACTGGTGCGCCCTGCGGACAGGCGCGCATACCCCATCGACAGCCCGTCCGGCTGGCGCGTCTTGATCTTCGCCGTGGCCAGCGCGTGATCCAGCCAGCCTTCGGCACCGCGCCCGCCGCCATGGAACCGCGCCAGCCCGCCGTCGGAATGCCGCAGGGTGCGTAGGGTGGGCGCGATGCGTTCGATCGCCTCCATATGCGCAGTTGGCGTGCCGCGTCCCGCATCGCTTAGCGCGGCGGCGGCCCATGTCAGAAGGGTAAATGCGTGCAACAGCTCTTCGGGGTTGCGGGTGGGCAGGCCGCCCTGCGCATCGATCTGCGCCTCGCATTCGCGGGCCAGTGCCTTGATCGCCGGATCGGCGCGCGCCTCTTGCCCCTCAAGCGAAAGACCGGCGTAGATCAACCCGGTCAGCGCCTCGAACCGCGGCAATCCCGAGGCTGCGGCATGCCAGCGACGCGACAGGAAATCAGTTTGTTCGACCAGCGAGCGATAGAAGACATCGCTTTCGTCTTGCGAGGTGCCACGCAGTACAAACAGCGCGTGGTTGATCCAGCGGATCAGCCGCCGGCCGGTCAGATCAGGGGTCCAGCCGATGCCTCGGCCCTTGCCGTAATGGTCGATCCAGCCCCAAAGCCAACGCTGCGCCGTGCCGCGGGCCCGCACGTCGCCAACCGCAGCCAGATCATCCATCCAGGCGAAACCATGCAGATCACGCGCGAAATCCTGATCCGGCGTGGCGACTTCCCACAGGCTTGACGCGTCTGGCGCTTCGATCAGACTGCCGGAAAACAGGAGGTTGCCCGCGATCAGCTGCCGACCCCGCGCAAAAGACCCAATGGTGCGCGGTTCGGGAGAGGAAACGAATCCCCTCGCTTGGGTACGCGTCTTGGTCGCGGCACGGGCGTGCCACCGGTTTAGAAAACGCGTTTTTCGCGCATTGAAGCTGGTACTTGTCATGCGGCTGCCCTTGTACGCTCTGCTGGCGTTTTGCGGATGTTAGCCGCTGTTGCCACCTGAGTCACCGCATTTTGACACGGGTTTTTGCGGGCGACGCAAATCCGCCCGCGTCAGGTTGGGTCTTTAGGCGTCCTTGCGCAGGCAGGCGATGTAAAACCCGTCCATGCCACCCAGTTCAGGCCAGTAATCGGGGCGCAAACGCAGGCCGCCCTCTTGGGTTGTCCACGCGGGATCAACACCGGGCACAGCCAAAGCGTCGCGGTCGACCCGCATATCCGCATGACGTTCCAACGCCTCGTCGACCTGCACTTCGCCTTCGTCGGGCAGCAGGGAGCAGGTGCAGAAAATCAAGCGCCCCCCGGGGTTGAGCAGGGACCACGCATGGTCGATCATTTCCGACTGCAGCTCGATCAGATCACCGAATTCGGACCCATCCTTGGCGTGGGGCAGATCGGGGTGACGACGGATCGTGCCCGTGGCAGAGCAAGGCGCATCCAGCAGAATCGCGTCAAACGTCCCCTCGAACCGGCGCGCATCGACGACAACGACTTTGGCTGGCAGATGCACCCGTGCAAGGTTTTCCCGAACCCGCTGCATCCGCTGTTTGGAGTTATCGACCGCCGTCACCTGCGCACCTGTGGCGGCAAGCTGCATGGTCTTACCCCCCGGTGCGGCACAAAGGTCCAGCACGGCCTCGCCTTTTTGTGGCGCAAGGATTTTAACGGGCAGCGCGGCGGCGGCGTCCTGCACCCACCAATCGCCCTCGGCAAAACCGGGCATGGTGGTGACCTGCCCCGCATCGGCGACGCGCACCGAACCTGTGGGCAAGACGGTGCCGCCCACGGCCGCGGCCAAACCTTCAGGATCTCGTTTCGCGGTCAGATCCAGTGGCGCACCTGCGAAATGCGCGGCCTCGATTCCCGTCATCGCGTCGGGCCCCCAGGCTTCGGTCAGCGGACCCCGTAGCCATTTTGGCAAGCGCGGCGCGCGCAAGGCCGCCCATGCCTCTGGCCCTTCGGCGGCGATTTTGCGCAACACGGCATTGGTCAGCCCCTTGAGGTGCCCGAGTTTTTTATGCGTTGCCACCAGTTCGACCATCGCATTCACCACGCCGTGGGCAGCGCCGCCCTGACACAGTTCGACGGTGCCGACGCGCAGCGCGTTGCGCACGGTCAGCGGCGGGTATTTCGACAGGTGTTTCTGCAACAGACGGTCGGCGCGTTCCATTCCGCGCAGGGTATCCATCGCCAGACGCTGCGCCCGTGCGCGGTCATCGGGGGGCAGCTTGTCCAACGCCCCCGCCGACAAGAGCTCTGACATCAGACGTTCTTCCCCCAGGATCATATCCAATAGGTACACCGCACTTCTGCGGGCCTGAACGCCGGTGTCTGACATGCGATACGCTTTCTTCTTTGGGGTGCCCGGGTTGTCTGGGCTTGGTTCCGGCGTATATCAAGGGGACAGTGGCCTCAAGAGGATGAGAGTATGACCGAAGCCGGCAAACGCCCCATGCCAAGCCCACCCCATGATCCGACACCCATGCCGGAGCCCGGGCCGGATATTCCGCCAGAACCCACGCCCGATCCGATGCCGATGGTACAAGAGCTTCCCGCCGCCGCGCAGCGCGCGCTGGCGGAGGCCGCCGAACGCCGCAAGGCCGCGCAGGCGCTGGACCTGCCGACAGAGCTTGGTGGTCGCGACGGACCAGAGCCTGTCCGCTATGGCGATTGGGAGAAAAAGGGCATCGCTGTCGATTTTTAAGACACGTGCCCCCTATGCGCTGAATCCCCCATGCGCTGACCCCGCGTCGCGCAGATCAAGATTACGGCCAAGCGCCCTGTGGCGCTTGCACATAGGCGAGGCTATTTCAACGAGAAGACTGCCGACTGCCCTGCCCCCTTACCCGAGGTAAAGCGGATTTTCCCACCGTTTACAGCGACTTCCTGACAATTGTAGCCAAGGTCGTCATCGCCCCAGATCAGGCTGCGGCAGAAATACCCGCCCTTCCAGACCCACTGGCCCGACACGTCCCACACGGCACCTGTACCCGATATGCCGCCGCTTTCGGTGACGCGCAATTCGACCAGCGGGCGGGTCAGTGTTTTACCCTCCACCACCGAAACGAAATCGCGCTGGCTGTCCAGTTTCTGGAATTCCGCCCAAGCGGCCCCGGTCAGCGCAAAGAACGCCGCGCAGGTCAGTAACGTCAGTTTTTTCATCACACCCTCCAACCAGATTGTTCCCATGAACATACGGGCCAGAGGTTAAGATAGTTTCACCACGGTTAAGCGACAGGGCGGCGGGTGGCGTCAGTCATTCAGGCCCAGAACGTCCAGCATATCATAGGCTCCGGCAGGTTTGCCCTGCCCCCAAACGGCAGCTTTGATGGCACCGCGCGCGAAAACCGCGCGATCCGACGCGATGTGGCGCAAGATGATTCGCTCGCCCGCGGCGGCGAACATAACGTCATGTTCGCCCACAATGTCGCCCCCGCGGATCGCTGTGAACCCGATGTCACCCCGCTTGCGCGCGCCGGTGATCCCGTCACGCCCGCGGTCAGAGACATCCGCCAGCGCGACGCCGCGCCCTTCCGCGGCGGCTTCGCCCAGCATCAGCGCAGTGCCCGACGGCGCGTCGACCTTCTGGTTGTGATGCGCCTCTATCACCTCGATATCAAAGTCTTCATCAAGCGCGGCTGCGACACGTTTGGTCAACTGGGTCAAAAGGTTAACGCCCAGGCTCATGTTGCCCGCCCGCACGATCACCGTCTGCTTTGAAGGTCCGTCCAGCGCGCCGATCTGCGCGTCGGTCATACCGGTGGTACCGATAACATGAACCACACCCGCGTCAGCCGCGATCTTGGCGAAGGCGAGTGTCGCTTCCGGAGCGGTGAAATCAATGACGGCCTGCGCGTCTTGCATCGCCTCTGCCGCGTTATCGGTCACGATCACGCCAACAGCAGTGCCGCCCATAGCAACACCGATATCCT
>Ga0114900_1001840_pt1 | contig 12349 bp, 7 predicted proteins | sample MalvireepMed_231_FD_89685 | JGI IMG/M metagenome (GOLD analysis project Ga0114900, IMG submission 89685) | Marine viral communities from the Global Malaspina Expedition - Malaspina viral metaG DeepMed_231 | ecosystem: Environmental > Aquatic > Marine > Oceanic | place: Mediterranean Sea...
GCATGCGAGAATTCGACATTGCCGGCATGGCTTCGGCCTAGGGCTTTTCAATCGCGCCCATCTGATGAATGGTGCATCGATGATCGCTCTCTCCTAACAATCCCATGATTTCACATTCGATGGCTTTTCGCTGGTACATACAAGTCGATAATGCTGGGCAATGTTCTCGATACAAATGCTCGGCTGGTCGAAGCGGGGATGGATGCTGATTTCTATGTCCGCCATGGCTTTTGGCCACAGTTATTTTACTCAGGTAGCGGAAGTGTCCGAGGCATTCGCTGCCTGGCGTGTAACTGTCGCGTTCTTCGACCGGAACCTCAAACTGAAAGGCCAACGCTATCAGGACCGCCGATAATCAAGCATATAGATCCCGCGAAAAACGAGGATAGCCGCGCCCTCTCGAAGAAGTATTATAACAGGTTTCGGAAGGTGCCGCGCCGCGCGGGGAAGGTGCTGGCCGCGGGAAATCAGGCGTTGGCCGTCGGTCTAGAACGTATCTGTTATTACAGCGATTTCCGCATCGATGTGCTGGCCGAGGCTATCGGCCAACGCGAAATTGCGGGCGCGCAGCGCATTCAACTGATCCAAAGTGCGATCGGCGATGAGTTGAAGATTGCCGAAGCCGGTGCTTACCGTTTCGCCGGCAAGCGAAGCGCGATAGGTAGCCAAAGATTGCTCGAGCAGGCTTAGAACCGGATTGTCGATGATTTCCCAATCCAGCTTGATACGCTTGATCTGGGTGACAGGTTCGTCGAACTTCTGCTCGGCAGTAAGTCGGGTCATGTCGTTAAAGTCGCGCTCGCTCGCTCGCATTCCGCACAGGATGCGGTTCGCGCGGCCTATGATTGAGAGAAGCGGGAAGAACTCCGCGCGTGTCAGCCCCGCCTTGCGGTATGATGCATTAAGCAGGCGGATCACATGAGCCGGGTGTTCGGGAAGGATATCGACGCCACCGCTCCGACCCAGACGGCACTGGACTATACCCTCGTCCTGAAGAATTCGCATTGCCTGGCGGGTTACTTGACGACTGACCCCAAGATTGGCGGTTATGGAAGCTTCCGACCGGGTGTGGTGTCGTTCCTCACGGTCAAGGCTCGCGATCTCCCCGGCAAGAAGGTGGACTGCATATCCCGCAAGGCTATGACTGCCACCGTATGCTGCGGCAGTCTCGGCCAGGCCCTCGGTGCAAGCGTCAACCGTGTCGATCGCGCCGACAAAAATTTGCAGGCAATTTTCCCAAGGGATTTCTGACCTCAGTTTATAGTTCGCATTCTGGTCGGTGAAAGGGTTCCGCATTCCGATGCAGTAGCGAAACTCGCGATTGAGCGAACCGCTCTGATCCACCGGCCAATCGCGGCAATATCGTATCGCAAGATTAAGGATCGTGCGCGCTTCGTGAACCTGCGCCTTGCTCAGGCCTCTCAGCTGGAAATAGCGCGCCAGTTTCGCGGTAGGGGTCGTCTGTACATTTTTGACGACGATGAGGCCGCCTTGCGCGCCTCTGCGCATCCGCGCCACACCCCAGTTTTCAAGCAGTCTTGCCGCCTCCAGAAACGTCTCTCGGCCCAAGCCGAACTGTTTGCAGATATCCGGCGCCTTGCCGACGAGTTGGTGAGCGGAATACCCGCGTCGGCTGATATCGTCTCGGATCTGTTCCGCGCAAAGCAAGGCGGCAGTCGCACGACTTTTGGGCTCGCAGACCAGTCCTTTATGAATTGCGCCCCAATCGAAGCAAATCTTCATATCCCTCATGGTCTCCCGACATTGGACGCATTAAATGCGCTCTGAGTTCTGGCAGCGTCTTTTTTCTATCTTTTTTGGCATTGCCAGTTTGCCGCATCATATACTCCGTCGGACTTTTGAACACCCTTGAACGTTGCGACTGTCGGGTACGGGCACAAAAGGAAATCACGTGACGATCCGGTGGGAGGCGGAACGATGACGCCCGAAACGGTACCCGATTGATCGGCGAACGCCATTTTTGCACGATCCGTCCCGCGATGCGCAACGACCGGGCCCGGCGCTTTACCCTTCTCGACCCAATCGATCAGTTCCCGTAATAGTTGATCTGGCGCATCGGCGGGGCCCGTTCCACCGCCGCAATGCGCCATGCCGGGAATGCGGTAATAGGCCGCCATATCCCGGAAACCCGCCATGCCTCCATCCGCCTTGTTGCCGGCTTCGAGGAAATATTGCTCCGTTTCTATGTCGGAGCAGCACGGATCGCTCACGCCGTTCCAGAACAGGACCTTGCCTCCGTCCCGTTGGAACGGGCGAAGGTCGGTATTATAGGGGTAGCCGAAATCGAGCCGCTTCGCGGCAGCAAACCAGGCGTCTATGTCCTTTTGTCGCGACAGGTCGAAGTCTTTCAGGACATCATACTCCTGCCCGAAATAGGCGCGAGCCAGAGTGTCGACTATGACATAACCGGGACTGCCCTTTTGCATATTGTCCGGACTGGGCTCTGGCGACCACGGCGGCGGAGAGGCCCCGAGGAATCCTGACCACACCGAAAGATTGGAGATCGGGAAGCCTTCCGTAAGTTTGCCTTTGGGGCTGCTCGGCCCTTCGAGGACAGCCTCGATGCTACGAATTTCGGGCTGAGTCAGACAGTCCTCACCGTCGCCCGCCTTGCAGGCGATGGTCTGAAAATCGAAGCTGCACATGCGATGATCGTTGATCATCTGGTCCTTGGCTCCATCCAGTGCGTCGCATGCCTTCAATACGTGCCCCTCGGCCATTTGGAGCTTTGCCGGAGAGAGCCAGGCGCCCGGTTCGCGCATCATCTGACGTGTATTGTAAAGGAATTTCAGCTGCGTGGCGCTGCTGCGACCGCCTGGCGCCCCGATCAATACGCCATCGTAATCCTCTGGATGGCGATCGATCGCCATCATGCCCATGCGTCCTCCACCCGAGCAGCCCGAATGGTATCGATACAACGAGTCGACGTCATAATATTGCTTGGTGATCTGCTGCGTAGCGACCGTGACAACGTGTCCGCCACGATGGACGTGATCCATGGCCTTTGCCGGATCTTCGCCCATGAAACGCCAGTCGAGCATCGAGCCCTGCCGACCTGTATCGGTTCCTGCGACCGCGAAGCCCATGTTCAACGGGTTGCCAGCGGGAACCTGCGAGTCGGTTGGCACATATCCGGCCGATCCGCCAAGGCCGATGAAATAGAACCGACCCGCCCAATCCTTGTCGGGAAGTTGGAGGCGGAAATTAACCTCGTTGGGTCCGGGGTCATTCGTGGTTACGTAACCCTCGACCCTGCAATGGGCGACCGGCTCCACGATCGCTTCTGCCGACACAATGGTGGTGTCGGCAGGTGCCATCGCCTGGATTGCCGACACATTACATTCGGCCGCGGGCGCCATTGTTGACTGCGCGCTGGGTACGAGCACGCTTGCGTTCGTTGCCATCGAATCCGCATCGGCCGTGCTGCAGCTGGCCAGAACGAATACCAGGGTCAGTGAGCATGCCGCGCCCAGTCTGCCTGCGGTCAATCTTACCATAATCGGCATCCTCTGTGTCCCAATTTCCTGTTCCCGGCCGCAAAAATTTGATCCGGTCGGTTGTTCGGGGACCAACGTATTTCGGCGATGGAGAAAAAAAGAGTCTGCCAAAACATCCGTGGCTAATTCCGGCTTTCCAGCTTTCCCATCCCAACTCTTGCGTGCAAGCCTTGGGCCGGGCCGTTCTTAAAGCGGAAAGGCGAAGTAAATCAGCGGCCAAGGTTCGAACGCCAATTCGCCGTCTTTTTTAGCCAAGGCCCCACGCTAGCGTTTCCCGCAAGCTCCTCGAAAGGAGTCAATAGCTGGGAGGGATTATGAAAACTCTGGCCTTGGCCTTGGCATGCACGGCATTAAGCAGCACTACTCTATTCGCCCATACAACAGTCGATGCATCAGGCCAGACGACGGAAAACGGTCCCAAAGAGATCATCGTGACGGCGCGGCGAACTGGGGAGAACATTCTCGACGTTCCAATTTCGATTATCGCCGTCAGCGGAGATGAACTGAACGAAAAGAACGTCAAGACGGCCAATGACCTCTCATTCGTCGCCCCCGGCCTAAGCATCCAGAATACGTCGTCAAACCGGGCCACTACTACCTTCTCGATGCGCGGCCAGGGCCAGACGTTTGGCCAGATCGCGCCCGGCGTAGTCGCCTATATGGCCGAAGTTCCGATCCCCGAAGGGAGCTCGGGACAGTTTTACGATCTTGAAAATATCCAGGTGCTTAAGGGTCCTCAGGGAACGCTTTTCGGTCGCAATGCCTCGGGAGGCGCGATCCTTTTTACTCCAAAAAAGCCCGGCAACGAATTCAACGGCTATGTCATTGGAAGGCTTGGCGATTACGGCCGGCAGGACGTGGAATTCGCCGCTGGCGGTGCAATCGCCGAAGACGTGGTGCAAGTGCGATTGGCAGGCCAGTTCCTCCATCGGAACGGCTTTACGACAAATCTGTTCGATGGTGGCAAACTGGATAACGAGGATCGAAAATCTGTCCGTTTCAGCGTCGTCGTGACGCCGTTCGAAGGATTTGAGAACCACACCATATTCTCATACGCAAAGTTCGACGATGATGGGTCAGGGCAATCGCTTGGCGGGATCGTGGAGGACAATCCCACTTTCCTGCTTCCCGGAACATTTACCGGCGTACCCTTGCTGCCCGCGCTTCAGGATGCGCTGGCAGCGCAGGAACAGCGAGGGCCGCGCGTTGTCGATCTGGACTGGCCGACGCATAACGGGCTCCGCTCGCGCGACCTGATCAATATCACGACATTCGACGTCACCAATTCCATCACGCTGAAAAACATCTTCAGCTATAGCTGGTATAAATATGAGTATCTGCGCGACCTCGACGGATCGCCATTACCTGTTCTTGGCGTTTCCAACCCGTTTCAGTCCAACTGGATCAATCAGAGGACCGAAGAAATCCAACTCCGCGGTGTGTTCGGCATCGTCGAGGGCGTGGTCGGCTACTATGATGAACGCTATGACACCGAGGCGGGAAGCGTAGGCTTTGACACGGAACAATATATCGCCGCTCCGTTAGGGCCTGTTTTCACATATGTAGGGCCGATCGGCGCGATCAATGTGGCCGCCGGCAGCCTGAACACCAGCAAGGCCTTCTACGGGGAGTTCAACCTGCAACCTGTAGACGACCTGACGCTCACGGCAGGAATCCGTCAAACGCGCGACTTCCGTTCCTCTTCTCAGCTGGGGACGACCCTGACCTTTCCAGATGCATTCGGTCCGGGTGCAGATCTTGTCATTCCCGGCACACCGAATGAAAGTTCCGGCAAATTCAAGGCAACGACCTGGAACCTGGCGGGACTGTATGAATTCACACCTGATCTCAGCGCCTATGCCACGGTGCGGCGCGGCTACAAATCGGGGGGTGTCAACGGAACCGCAATCGATCCTGCGGATCAGCTCTTCGCTCCCGAATATGTGACCGATTACGAAATTGGCGTGAAAAGCCGGTTTAACCTGGGGTCGGTCGATGTGTTCGCTAACCTTGACTATTTTTATGATGATTACACCAATATCCAGCGCTTTATAAATCTGAACACGGTGCCTGCATCCACCGTCACGCGAAACGCAGCCAAAGGCAGCATTCAAGGTATTGACCTGGAAATAGGACTGCAGTCACGACTGTTCGATATTACTGCCGGCTATAGCTATCTAGATGCCAAATACGATGAATACATCGATCCGACACGCGGAGATTTGAGCAACAGCGACTTCCCGAACACGCCAGAACATCAGCTTACGGTAGCACCGAAGTTCAAGTTTCCCGTGCCCGACGACATTGGCGAGGTCAGCTTCCTTGCGAACACCTATGCGCGCAGCAAGATCGCATTCGATCCGCTCAACTAGCCAAACGGCAATCCAATCACCGATCTAAGCCCTCCGGGTGCAATCGGCGCTGGCTACACCCGGGTGGATTTGCGCCTTGATTGGAAACGGGTCGCCGGCAGCCAGTTCAGCGCGGCGCTGTTCATGCGAAATGCTTTTGACGAGGAATATATCGTCGGCAGCAATAACCAGCTCCCGACGCAGTTCGCTTCCGTTTCCTATCTCTATGGCGAACCTCGAACATTTGGCGGCGAAATCAGGTTCGACTTCTGATCGCACGGACGGCCGGCTCAAGTCCGGCCGTCCGCTACCGACTTGGGTTTGCGAGTCCCCCGGTCTGCTGATTGTCGCAGCCAGTTGCAATTGAACGACTATTTTCGTGGGCCAAAGCCTTTAGATTGTGGAGGTGTATTGCAATCAGGCGTGGTGAATAATTGTCATGAACAGGAATTCGATCTTACAGATAGGCCCGGACCTTGTTGAGGTTTCAACTTATATTCCTCAAGATTCGTACTTTGGCCGTCCCTATATAGACCGCGATGAGATACGTGATGCTCCTGGTGTCCACCGCAACATACATGGCGGGTTTGAAAATACCGATACGCGTTTCAACTTCTACTTTCCTGCCATCGAAGTATATGGCGGTAGAATGTTCCAGCCGATGGAAGGTGGCCATGCCGGGCATGAGAATATTTTCGGCGAAGGCCCAGTCGCGGAGATTTCCGGCGGCATGGCGATGGCCTTTCGAATGGGCGGATACATGGTGGAGTCGAATTGTGGCCACATCGGCGACGATATCGACGAAAGGGCTGGGCCCGATCCCACGCTTTATGGCTATCGGGCGGCGATCGAATCCGCGCGCCTGTCGCGCCATCTCGCAAAGCAGATATATGGTGCCGAAGCGGCGAATGGGTATGTCTATGGCGGAAGCGGCGGGGGCAGGCGCTCGCCCGCCTGCATCGAATATGGCTCCGGGGTCTACACAGGCGCCCTTCCTTATCACGGTGGGGGCAACATCGCGGACCATGGGACACGGTCGCGTGTGCGTAGTGAACAGCCGGTGCATTTCGGCCTGATGTTCAACGTCCGGCGGCTTCTGGGTAACAGGCTGCCCGGGGTGATCGATGCAATGCAACCCGGCGGCAGCGGCAATCCTTTCGAAGGATTGACCGTGCACCAACGCGAGGAACTGGCTAATCTATACCGGCTGGGTTTTCCGCGCGGCGCCGAATTCATGATGAGCCAGCCTTTTGGCCAGATATGGCTGTGGACGTCTATCGCGGACATGCTGCTGGAGGAGGACGAAGATTATTTCTCCGGTTTCTGGAGCAAGCCGGGTTATATTGGCCACGACGAACCGCAATGGGTTAAACCCGACCTGATCGACACCGAAGTTTCCGTCAAACGTGTGCTGACCGCGCGTGATTTGAAAGAGAACCCGGAATTCGCCGACGCGGCGATACAGGCTGCCGCCTATCCCGCGATATTTATTGCAACGCTGAACCACACGCTCGATCTGCCGATGGCCCTTGAAGTGGACTTACCCGCAGGGGGGTATCGGCAGGGCGCGGGCGTATACATGCAAAGCGGCGCAGCGAGGGGGCGCCGCCTCTACGCCATGGCCGAGGCAAGCGACATGCTGTTTTGCGATGGCCGGGGCGAGGCCAATCTGGAGCGGCTGACAGGAGTCGTGCCTGGCGACCGGGTCCGCATCGATAATCGCGCGTTCCTCGCCTATTGCTATTATTACAAATATCATCTGTCTGAGGAGCCAATCTGCGATTTCCTTCGCGTGGACGGACAGCCGATTTTTCCGCAACATGACGTGCCGCTTGCCTCGCCCTTGATGGGCGTGCCCTATTCGGGCCAGTTCGATGGGAAGGTGATGTGGATCCATGCGACGCATGACACATCACTATGGCCGCCCCAGGGCTTGAGCTATCATCGAGCGGTCGAACACGCGCAGGGTAAAGCAGGATTGCGGGACAATTTCCGCATACGCTGGACCGAAAATGCTGAGCACACCCCGCCCAACATGGTGCCGCCGCAACCCAACCGCTCGGGCGCCAATTGGCTGGTCAATTCTCAAGGGATAATAGAGCAGAGCCTTGCGGACCTGATCGACTGGGTTGAGAATGGGGTGGAACCGGCAGGAACCTCGTTTGCGTTTGTCGATGGCAAAATCGTCCTGCCGCCCGATGCCGCGGAGCGCGGAGGCATCCAACCCGTGGTCCACATCGCATCACCCGCTGGAGGAGAGCTAAAAACGAAGGTGGGCGAAAACGTCGAACTTATGGCCAGCGCGGAAGCGCCGTCTGGGGGCAAGATTATCGCCGTCGAATGGGACTTCGACGGCAAGGGGGTCTATCCTTTGTCCAACGACATCGCCGCCGGGCAGTCACATTTGGAAGCAAGGGGCCAGCATGTTTTCGATGCGCCGGGGATTTATTTCCCGTCGGTTAGGGTTACGGCCCATCGCGACGGCGACTTGGGGGCTAAGCAGCGCAGGCTTGAAAATGTGGCATCGGTACGCGTCGTAGTAAGCTGACTTCGGCGCAATAACGAAAAAGAAGGGAGCCGTACAAGGCGTGCGGCTCCCTTCTTCATTTCAAGGGTGCGTGCGGTCAGCGCACGATAATTCTCGCAGATGCCAGATTTTCGATCTGGCGCCGAGCGTTTGGATTGCCTTCCCGGTTAAGCCGCACGCGGGCGGTTACGAAATAGGTACCAGGCTGATCGAAACGGCAGGAAATGGTTTCGCTCAAGGCGGTCTTGTCAGGTTCGACCTTGCTTTCACGGTCGAACGTGCCGCTTGGGTTTGTTGCCCAATGCAATTGCGTAAAGGTTCCGGCCTGTGGCGGTGCCTCCGCGTCTACGACGACGGTGACGTCTTCCCCTGCCGATACTTCGGCCAATGGCGCACTATTGGCCTGCACTCGCACGACGGGCTGCGTTCCTCCGCGCTCCAACGCAGTTTTGGGCAAACTGACCTTGCCGTCTGCAAACGAAAAGCTCGTTTCAGGCGGCTCGACGCCCTTTTCGACCCAGGCTGCCAGATCGACCAGGCCCTGCTCGATGGAAGGCATATAATCGATCAGCCAGGTGGTCGTTGCCCGTCGTGCATGGCTGGGCAGCAGCATGGGGGGAACGTGTTCGGCATTTTCAGTCCACTGAAGGCGGAATTTATCCCGCGCTTTCTCCGGCCCTTGCGCCTGCTCCACCGCCTGTTTGTAGATGACCCCTTGGGGCGGCCAGAGCGACGCGTCATGCGTGTGGTGGATCCAAAGCAACTTGCCTTCGTACTGACCCGAGTAGGGTACACCCATCAAGGGAGAGGCCAGCGGCACGCCATGTTGGGGAAAGACCGGTTGACCGTCCACCCGAAGGAAATCATTCAGCGCGTCATTCGACAAATGGTAGCGATACATGTAGCAGAACGCGAGAAACGCGTGGTTGTCGATGTGCACCAAGTCTCCGGCTTTCGCGCCGCGGAACCGTTCCAGATTGGCTTCGGCCCGTCCGTCGCAAAAGAAGATGTTGCCGACGTTTTGCATGCAATAGAGGTGCCGGCCTGCAATATCTCCGGTTTCGATCCTTACGCCTGCGCCCTGACGGTATCCGCCAGACAGCCCGTCAACCTCGATCCCGATCGGCAAATCCCACTCTCCAGTGGATGAGGCGCGCATGACCGCCATCGGCTTGGCATCGGCGAATTCGGGTCCCGAGAATTCCTCACCCATCATGTCCTGTACGGTGATGATGCGCGTGATCCGGGCCTGCGCGTCGATCAGATCATGCTCTATCCATTGGCGCTCGTCATGCCCGATGTAGCCGGGCTCGCTCCAGAAATTGTGGAAATATTCGGCATCCTCTTCCAGCAGCATCCCGGCGATCGAGGTCCACAGCCAAATTTGCCCCATCGGCTTAGCAATCATGAATTCGTCGCCGCGCGGATATCCGAGACGGTAGAGATTGGCGAGTTCCTCTCGTTCGTGGACCGACAGCCCATCGAACGGATTGCCGCTGCCGCCGGGTTGCATGGCATCGATAACCCGTTCCAGCTTTTCGCCCCGCAGAAGGCGCTGAACATTGAACATCGCTCCGAAGTGAACCGGCTGCTCGCTGCGGACCCTTGAATTCGTGCCGTGTGGCTCGACGTTTCCGCCGCCCATGAAGGGCAGGGCGCCATCATAGACGCCGCCGCAATATTCGAGACACAGAGGCGACCGGCGTCCACCTCCGCTGCCGCCCCAGACATAGCTGTAATCGGGTTCGCGCCCGTAAATCTGTCGGGCAACATACTTGGAGAAGCGGGCGCTTTCCACGCTGGCGCGATAGCCGTAGAGGCCCGGGTCCACTCCTGCGCGCGGATCGATGTCGTCCCCGATGTGGCCGCTATTCGATTCCACCATATACCCGCCAAGGCCGACCATCATTTCAAGTCCGCCAAGCAGTTCGCCCATCGCGCCCGCGAATGCCTCTTCATGCCCGGCATGCGCACCCTCCAGGGGATGATACATGCGTCCGCCCCATTCTTCCTTGGCGGGAAAATAGAAAGTGAACCTTGTATCGGTATTCTCGAAACCGCCGTGTACGTTGCGATGGGGATAGGGCTTCTCGCGATATTCGTCGCGATCGATGTAAGGCTGTCCGAAGTAACTATCGCGCACTTCGTAGGACTGCGTATCGAGTTTCTGGTCCAAGACTTGATCGGTCAAAGCATCCTCCTGATCATGAGCGCGCCTATGGCTGGTCGCGCCAATGCCCCGCCGGACCGGAGCCGGTTTCGGGTCGGGAGTGTGATGACCGTGCGTTGCACGGGAATAAAGTATGCCTAATCGGCGCAGGCGGTGCGTCTCACGTCAACCTGATGTATTGTGCAGGATCAACGGAGGAGCGGCTGCCTACCGGAACGTCCGGCGAAGATGGCTGATCGGTCACTGCCACTTGGGTTAACCGCCTGCCGCGTTAGCACGGCTTTCGGGCCCGTCCCTGATCAGGCTTGAGCGGAAGAACTCGATGATCTCGTCTCGTGCAGTCACAGTAGGCTGATCGGCCTCATCAATCAGGTGCAAGGTTACAACGCTGTGCGGCGTTTTGAGAGGGGCTTCCGGGTTTGCTGCGCTGTCAGGCAATACGGTGCCGACGAAGCGATCGCCCAGCGCCTTCTCATAGGCTGCGAAGCGTTGTGCCGGGCAGAACGTGTCACCCTCGAAACGATAGGCGCGGACCGTAAGGTCTTCGGTCTCCATGCGTTTCTTCACCTTCGCGAGATCCTCGGGAGATATGTGCAGGCCCGAACCATTGTGCATCGGCATCGAAGGCTGCGACAGCACGGGCGCGACCACCGCCTTTTCCAGCATCATGGACAAGGCGAAATTGCCGGTAAAGCACATGCCGATCGCGCCAACGCCTTTTCCGCCGCATTCACGGTGCGCTTCGGCAGCCAGCGCGCGCAGCCATTTCGTCACCGGGCTTGAGGAGTTCGAGGCAAAAGCATGGAACTCGCGGCTGATACAGGCGCGCGCCACGGTCAGCATGGCCTGACCGGCGCCGGGCATCTCACCGTCGCGTCCGAACAAAGAGGGCATGTACACCGTCAGCCCCGCATCGCGGACCCAGCGGGCGAAACGCGCCACATAGGGTGTGATCCCGGGAATTTCGGACATCACGATTACGGCGGGACCGCTTCCGGCCACATAGACGGTCTTGGTCTTTCCCAGGAGCGTCACTTTGCGCTTTTCGAAATCGTCTAGCGGGTCCCGTATCTCGGGATCGAATCCTCGCATGTTTTCCCCCCTTTAGTAGAATCTGCTAATCGGCGGCAGCCAGTTCCGTGCCCTGTTGTCCGATCCGGATGGACCGCGTAGCCAGCAGAAGGTGCAATCCCCCCCAGGCCACGAAGATCATCGCAAAGCCGATGCCCCAGGCGACGCCTCTCGTCCCGCCAACTGCTTCACTTACGGCGCCGATCAGATAGGTGCCGGCGCCCACCCCGATAAGGTTGGCCCCCAGTTGCACCAGCGATACGGCTAGGCCGCGCAGGCGCGGTCCCGCCTGGTGGACGATCACGGAATAGACCGGCCCGTTATAGGAAGCGCTGAAGAAGCCACACATCAGCATGGCTGCGATAACCTGCCAGAGATTGTCGAAATATACGGTCCCAAGCCCCGTCAATGCAGTGGCAAAGGGGATCATCGCCCCGAACAGTGCGGTCCGAACAGGATTGAAACCGCCCCTGCGCCGGTTCAGCAGATCCACCGCCCATCCAGCGGCAAGGCCGCCCGCCGAGCCAAGTACCCCATATGATATGGCGATGAGAAGTCCCGCATCGGCAATCGGCATGCCATGCACACGAATGAGAAATGTCGTCAGCCATGTACTCATCCCATATATGCCGGTGGCGATCAGGATGATTGCGAAGATGCAATGGGCAAGTCCGGGCCGCGCCAGCAATTCGGCGATGCGGGAACGCAGACC
>Ga0114900_1001856_pt1 | contig 12268 bp, 18 predicted proteins | sample MalvireepMed_231_FD_89685 | JGI IMG/M metagenome (GOLD analysis project Ga0114900, IMG submission 89685) | Marine viral communities from the Global Malaspina Expedition - Malaspina viral metaG DeepMed_231 | ecosystem: Environmental > Aquatic > Marine > Oceanic | place: Mediterranean Sea...
ACGCCGTAAGGCGCGAGCGTGTCGGACGAACTGCTGGGCGCGCCCCAGAAGTTCGACTCCATCAGTTCCGCGAGGTCGGTCATCGCGTCAACCCGCGAGGTTGACAGGAGACTGACCAGTTGGGACGGGGAACGGTTCATCGAAATGATCCGTTCTTCCAGTGCCCAGTGCGTTTCCGAGTGTCGCCAGGGCACGTTGCCCGTCTTCTGCGTGTCGGCAGTCGTCGGATTGTCGGTCTCGTTGAGTTTCACGTTCCGAGCAGCCTGGTTCGAGAATACTCGAACATTGAACTGGTGCCCGTAGCCGGAACCGAACGTAACCGCCTTCTTCTTCAGGATTTTGGGCATCGCGATGTGGTTCTGATTGTCCACAACGATGTCTGCCCACGTTTTCTTCTCCAGATGCCGCAACGTGGTCGTTACGAGATCCGTGTAGTCGTCAGCCTGGTAAGGCATGTCGGACCCTCCGTATTAGCTCGGGAAGGAGTCTATCGAGTCATCGAGGGTGGAATGTTCCCGTTGCCAGGTTGCGGCAGCCCGAATCGCAGCCTCGTAGCCACGATCCGAAACGTCCTCCTGGCGGGTGGGAACTGCAGAGGACTGCTCTGCCACCTTCCGCGACTGTTTCGACGCCTTCGCCAATGCGTTTTTAGTGAATTGATCACTGAACAAGGAATTCGCAGCCCGTGAAATCAGCTGCTGGAACGACGGAACTTCCTCGCCGTTCTGTATTTGGACCTGTCCGTCGCGAGTAGCTGCATTCGCGACCTTGATCCGGTTCTCGGCCAGTTCCTGCGAGAGTGAATTCAACCGCCCCCGGCCAAAAAGGTTTTCGTCCATCGTGTCCATGATGGCATCCATCTCCCGGCCAGCCGCCTCGGCCTGGATCATCTGGTGCTGCTGGTACATCGCCTGGTTCTGTTGCTGAAGAGCAACCAGGCGTTGTTCCTGCTCCTGGAAACGACGATTGACATGTTCGTTCATCTGCAACACGCCGTCGTCGTAATCCTCCGGTTCCGCGAAGAAGTAGTCGCCGGCTGGCTGTTGCTGCTGACCCTGTGCGGGTTGTTGCTGACCCTGTGCGGGTTGTTGCTGACCCTGTGCGGGTTGTTGCTGACCCTGTGCGGGTTGTTGCTGCGCGCGGGCGGCTGCGGCACGCTGTACCAGGCCACCGATGACCCGGTCGAATTTTTCTGGACTGTCGAAAGACTGCACTTCCTCGACCGACATGCCCATCGCCGCGCCGAGTGCGTACTGGTCGTTGCGCCACTGGATCTGTTGTTCCGGCTCGGGTTCCGGCTCGGGTTCCAGTTCCGATTCCGGCTCTGGATCCTCGGTAAAGACGCCGAGTTGGTTGATCGCCGGCTCTTCGGAGACGATGTCGCCTTCCGGCTCGGTCGTTGTCTCGACCGGCGGTGCCTCCTCGACTGGAGTCTCCTCAACGGGAGCGTCCTCGACGGGAGCATCAACTGTTTCGGTTGTCGCGTTGTCTTCTGGCATTCCTGAAATTCCCCGAAGGGAGCGTCCTGCTCTGGTACAAAAAAAGGGGGCCGACGTGGTTTCCCACGCGGCCCCCTTACGAGCAACGACGGTAAGGCGTCTTACGGATCGCGACTTCCGTTTCAGCCGTTAGTTGCCGGTGAGATTCCACCGGCCCCCTTGGTCATCAGTAAACCCTCTTCCTCTTTGCCCTCTTCCCCCTCACCGCCCTGCGGTGTTCCTTCAATGCCTTCTTCCTGGCGGCACCCTTCTTACCCTTGTAGTGTCGTGGCATTGTATTCTCCTTGGCGAGTGATCGTCAACATTTTATGAAAAGTAGGCATCCCGATTCACCATCCCGATCGTGCGAAGATAGGCCCTCTGCTGACGATGACTCGTGAAATGCGGACGACCTTCCTGATCGAAGTTGATTGCAAAACCGTGTTTGCGTGCATGGTCCTCGGCAGCCTGGCGGTCCAGGGGATGAACTGCAGCACCCTCGCTGACGATGACCTGGGACGGTGAATAGGGCATTATCACCTGCCCCGTACCGCGAGAGTTTTTTGTGAACTCGCGACGGCTGACCGTCTTGCCGTTGATCTTGTAGATGACTGCCATCAGTAAACCTTACGGCATCGGTGCGTAACCGTAGTCGAATCCCGTTCCCGGCGCGCCGGGGGAGATGTTACTGGGACCGATCGGATAATCTGGATGGTAGGCACCAGCGTAGGAGGCACCGGGACCGGTGCCGGGACCGGGCATGCCCATGCTGTTGAGCAGTTGTGAGAGTCCCGCAATCGGGTAGTGACCCGCCAGGTTCATGACATTGGTCAATGGGTTGATCAAACCTTCCTGCATGCCGATCACGCTGCCGGCCATGTTCACCACGTCGGAAGGCGGGGTCGGCGTGGGTGCGCTGCCACCGAAGAAATTGCCCAGTCCCGTCTTGGCGACCTGGGCGGCGTACTGGGGGTAGTAGGCGGGGATACCGCCGACGGTCATGCCGGGCGGAATCGACTGGCCGGCTGGTGTCTGGGTCGGCACACCACCCATCACGTCGAGAGGCATGTTCTGGTACGCCTCCTGGTAAAACTCCTGCGGCGGCGGATTCATCAACCGTTGCGCCGACTGGAGTAATTGATCCAGTGCCGTTGTTCCGGCCACGGGCTGACCACCGGGACCAATTCCCGTTGGCATCGGCGGTGATGGCCATTGACCTGACATGCGCGTGATCCTTTACGGGAATGTTGTCGGCAACGGTGGTGCCGGTGGCATCGTTGTCGGGAACATCGGCGGGATATTGCCCGGCATCGCCGGTGCTGGCGGTATCGACGGATTCATTACCGCCTGTCCGATCTGGCCAGGTACGGGACCGAAGATCATGTTTCCGATGTCACTGAGTGTCGGCAAACCCTGCATGAGCGGTGGAGTGCCAAAGGGCATGGTCTGCCCTGGAATTGGAATTGTCGCGAGAGGATCGATGCCTAATGCGGATCCTGTGGAAGTGCCAGCCAACGGGTGTGGTGCCTGGGCCTGAACAGGAGTGGGAGTCAGACCCTGCATCAACTGGCTGCCGAATTGACCGGCGGCCTGTTCAAACTGTTCGACGTAGGGTTGGGCGATCATTTGGCCAGCAGTATTGACTCCCTGTTGAAATTGCGGCGAAGTTTGCGAAAGGGCACTCTGGCCACCAAACGGGTGTGGTTCACCGGCCGCTGCCGCCGCCTCAATTTCGTTCTTGTACTCTTGATATTTCTTGTTGGCCAAGTATGCAGACACTGGCCCGATTGCCGCTGGATTACTGCCGGTCCAGTCGCCAACCAGTGCCTTCATTTGCGCCGCAAATGCTGTGTTACCTTCAAAATCTGACGGAAACGGAATCTGACCGTATGCCCCCAGCATCTGCTGTCCAGCACCCATGACAGCCGGCAAACTGCCAGGAATCGGTGGACCGTAATCACCGGGCAATGGACCCTGACCCGGAACCTGACCGGGCATTCCGCCTGGCCCCGGCTGGAAACCGGGAATCGGGAACGGGCCAAGGGATGGTGCCGGCACGGTTTTTGTACTTTTGGGGTGTACATATTTTTGTTGCGGAATTACGAACGTACCCGGTACGTCACCGGGTACGCCACCAGCAGGAATCTGTCCCAATGGAGTGTCACCCGGAAACTCTTGTCCACTTTCGGTGTGGATCAGGATGACCTTGGGTGTCACCAGGTAGTTGCCTTTACCTCTATGTTGAACGTCAAATCCAACGTCAAACTCAAAACCGGGTGGTGCCTGTCTGCCGGCAACGTCCTCGCGTGCAGCATCAAGAGCATCGCGAAAACGCTGAGCCTCTCTTCCACCTCTACCGCGACGATCAGCCCGTTCGGCCTCGCGGATCAAACTCTGTACCTGACTTTGTATTGGTGGCCGCGCCATCATGCGCCTCCTGTCATCATCGAGTCTGCCGTGCGGCCCGTGCCCGACATCAACTGGCTGATCATGCTCGCGTCAGCGTTCTGACGACTGGCCGCACCGGGACGGTTCACGCGCACGTTCTCGCGCGTTGTCACCGGGGACTGGCGTGGACGATTGCGATCGGAACCGGGAGAATCGCCCTCGGGGCCGGGTGGACCCTGGTTGACCTGCGTGACCAGGTCACGCAACTCGGGAAGGTTCGAGTACTTCGAGTACAGGTCCAGCAACGCCGGCATGTTCAACTCCATGCCCTGTTGCTGCAGCAACGGCATCGCCGGAACCAGTATCCCCTGCACGATCTGGTTGATCGTCTGCAGACGCTGGCCGGGTGACTGGTGCTGCATCGAGTACGCCTCGATCTCAACTTCATGCTCGTAGACCGAATGACCGCGGCGGTCGTCAGGAGATATCTCCATCTCCAGGGGCCGGATACCCTCGAACTCGACCGTGACCGGGTAGGTCTGCAACGGGTCTTCCCAGAGGTGGTAGCCGAAGTCCCTGATGATGTTGCGGGTGAACTCGGTCACCGAGTCCTGCATGCCGGCGATACGCTGGTTGGCAGCCGAGAACAACAACCGGTCCTGGCCGACCGTATCACTCTGCGGACCCAGTCCACCCAGCGCGTCAAGGTTGCCGGCCATCCAGCTGAACAGGTCTCGACTCTGCAGCATGAAGGCAAAGTTGCGCTGGTCGATGCCGCCGAAACTCTTCTCCTGGATCGCGTCGGGGTTATCGACCGCGACCACCTCGCCGTCACTCGTCTGGCGAATCCGCTCCGCGTCACCGACATCGGCACCCCGCGTCACGCCGATGTGTTTGACCCGCTGTGCCTGGCGTTCGAGTTTCCGGTACAGGCCGTTGACGATCTGGTGCAGTCCCTGCCAGAGCATCGCCGGGGCCAGCGGCATCGTGTTGCCGTCAACCTCGTTGAACCACAGCATGTGAAACGGACCCATGTGCCGATCCGGCCCGTCCCAATCGACAACCCGCAACGGATCCTCACCGCGCAGGGGCGAGAGCGTCACCAGTTTCTTCTCGTGCGGCAACCAGATCTCCCACAACTCGACGGTGTCTTCCAGGGCCGTCTCGACCTGGGCAATCCCCGACGCCAGCGTACTGATCCGCTCGTCGCCACCCGACTCGTTGAAGTTGTAGTTCTCCTCGGCCCGCAACTTGTCCCTGACCGACTTCTTGAAACTCTTGTCCTGGATCGCCTCATCGAGGCGCATCCTGTACCTGTGACCGCAGTAGGCCACTTCCTCCAGGTGACGCGCCGACATGTCATGGACCCAGTCGTCGAGCAGCACGCTGCGGATGTAGGGTTGCGTGTTGGCAAAACTGTAACCCTGGACATCGACCTCGCCGCGGGTCTCGATGCCAACCTTGCAGATGCCCATCGAGAGCAGTGACTGTTTCACGCAACGCTGGATCTGCTGGTGTACGTTCTGTTTGATCAACTGCTCGTTGAGCATCCGTTCGTACTTCACGCCCATCGGTCGCAGTTTCCGATTGCGTGTCAGCACCAGAACCTGCGGCGGCCGCGCGCTGAGATTCCGCTCGTAGATGTTCGTCGCCAACTCCATCAGGTTGACGTGAACAGGGCGACTGGCAGCGTCGTCGGAGTAGTAAACCCCGACGTACTGCTCGACGGCCTCGCGATGCCTCGAACGAAACGGTTCGAGTTTACGCCTGGAGGCCTCGACGGATCGCTGCAATCGCTGGATATGCAGGGGGTCTTTGGGATTCAATCATTTGCCCAACAGCCTCATTCCCAATCGGTTGTTTCGGCCAGTTCGCGCTGACGACGCTGGCGACGCCACTCGAATGACATCACTGGAGCCTCAACGGATTCTCTCTGCCTGGCCCTCGACTCCCGCTCTCGCAAAATCTTAGCACATAACGCATCGGCAATCACCACGTCACCATGATTGTCCCGGCTGTCGCTGGGATCAATCGTCGTTGATGCACCGCCATGCTCAACTCGCCCACTGGGAAGATATACGAATTCACCCGCCTGGATCAATGACTTCTCTGAAGGGTTGATGAACTTGCCTGTGACCAGCGAGTCACGGTAGTTCATCAACAAGTCCTTCTTCCCCTCGCCGGTTGAGAACCAGCCAGGACGATCCGACGTTCTCTTTCTCATCCGCGTCTCATCCTCGCGGAAGTAGATGTGTGAATACTCGCAGTCCTCAACGATCGTTCGACCAAACGTACGTCCCGGTCCCGTCGCCTCCCAGATCAAAAAGGCACCCCGCCCCTCGCTGCCCGAGAACATCCGGCACAGTGCCACCGAGAGTTCCGCGAACCGGTTGGCACTGATCCGGTTACTGCACAATTCGGCCACCTTCTCACCACTGAGCCGGTCCACCACCGACAACGCCGAATCGCTGGCCCCGGTGCCCTGGGAAATGTCCGCACCGACAACGTAATCACGGTCCCGCGGCGGGTTCAGGTCGATGTCCAGGTCGCACCAGATCTTCAGCAACCCGACATCGTCCTCGACAAAACGTGGCTCGTAACCCTCCTCGACGTACAGGCTGCCGACGTGGCGGGGACGGCGAACGTAATTGCGTTTCAACTTCTGCAGCGTCTTGGGATCGAAGAACGGGTAGGCCGATCCCTGGTAATCGATGTCCAACTGGGTGGCGATCTCCACCTCGTGCGCACGCCGTTTCTTCTCACCGATGTACCAGTCGCTCTGCGGTTTACCCTCATCGTCAAACCACAACCCGGCAGCCTTCTCGGGATGCTGGGACCAGTGAAACCGCAGCCGCGGCGTGCCGGCCTGGCGTTGCGCGTAGAACGCATTGGCCGTGCCGCTGGGCGTGGAGTTGAATATCCGCGAGTTGGTGTTGTCAGCCGTCGCACTCAGCACGTCGTAACCGCCACCCTCGAAGGCGGCAAACTCGTCAACCAGCATCGCCGTGCGACGGCCGCCACGACCGATGTTGTCGGTCGTACTCTCACCCTCGATCTTGCTCCCGTTCTCCAGGTTGACCAGTTTCAACTTGTTGCGCGTGATCGAGGGCACCAGCCAACTGGGAAGGTTCTTGTGGATGAAGTCGATGTGCGAGAACAGCGAGTCACCGGCACCATCGACCAGGCCCTCCTTGCGGGAAACCATCATGAAACTCTGCAGTTCCTTGAAGTGCCAACGCCACTCGAACAGTGTCAGGCAGATCCACGAGGCACCCATGTCCCGGCTCTTTTCGATCAACACGTCGGATTTGCCGATCGACTCGTCCAACGCCAGGAAGGCGTCGTCCTGGAATTCCCAGGTGATGAAAGGCAACCGCGGACTCTGGCCGTCGGCAATCTTTCGGGGGTCATAGGTCCAGACGAAGGCATTGATGTAGAAGAGCAGATCCCGGGAACATGCCAGCCAGAGTTCCTTCTGCAACTCGCGGCTCTGGCCGGCCTGTTCCAGCAACCGCTGCCGGTACAACAGGTTGGCCTCGTATTCCTTGGGCACCGCCTGGTAACAGGGGGTCTCCCTGGAGCCGACGGGTTCGAGGATCGGGGCTGCGGTCATCAATCAGGTTCCGTAACACTGCCGCGATTGTACTTGCCTGGCCGGATCGGGTAGCCGTAATGGTCGTAATACTGGCCATTACTGATCGGATGACGGCGTTTGATGCGACTCACGCTCGCGACCGACTTCTTCACGAGAGGCACCGGTGCCCGGCACGTGCAGCACCTGGTCTGGGCCAGTTCGTGATCCCAGAACAGGTCACCTCCATGATCACACCTCATCGTCGTCATCCTCCTCCTCATCGGAACTTGTGAACTTCTCGTTGCAGAGGAAACAGAGACGTTCCCCGTTGTCGAGAACCTCGTAGGCATGATGGTCACAGGGCATGTTCTCTCCTCAATCTGCCTCCAGGGGCCACTGGGTGTACCAGGCCTCGGCCAGTTCCTCGCACATCCGGTCGAGTTCCTCGTCGGACTGGTCACTCATCACGTCCTACCTTGCGCCTGAGAGTGTCAATGATGTAACACGTCACCGCACTGGCAGCACCCGTGCCGCAGATCGCAGCACCCTCGGTGTGGTCAAAATCCGTCGCCGTGATCCAGAGAATGACCACCAGTGCCAACAGCCCGGTCAACCAGTAGAGAAACGGCCAGAACTGGGAATCACGGCGTGGAGGCTGCATCACGTTTACTCGTCCTGCCCGTTCTTGGTCTCGTCAGTGTCCTCGGCCATCTCGTGGGTACGGTTATTGCCTCGCCAGGGAACCGACTGCAGGTAATCGTCCGATTTCATATCCTTGCGGGCCAACGACAGGTGGTCCTTGCAGAAACGCCAACCGCCGTAGCGAGCGTCCCTGCAATCGGACCAGTCGCATCCGAGTGGACTGCGTATTTGCGCATTCAGTGAGGTCACGGTTTTCTCCAACATGTCCCGCTCGGTCCTCGCCCAAACGCACGAGTCCTTCCACACGGCCAGACTTGCCTCCACCGATTCCAGGTTCTCCTGGAGTAACTCGATCGTCTCCTCGCACTTGTCGTGAACGCCCTCGTCCCGACGATCGATTTTCGCTGTCACGTCTTGCCAGCAATGCTCCAGTTTCTGTTTTTGAAACGTGGTCTCTGACAACGACGATTCCAACTTCTCCCTGGCCTTTTCCGTTTTGTTCAACTTCGTCTGCAAACGGCCGACTTCCGCCTGGCACTTGTTGAGTTCCTTGCGCAGTAGACGCAGTTCCTCTGGTTCGTCTATCCCGATGACCCTGTCGGCCTCCCAGACAGGAACCGGTTTACCGTCGTTTTCCAGACGCACCCGGAAGTTCGCCACCTGCCTGGCAAGGAAATACGCCTCGTCGCGACTCAACACCCCGTCCCAGTGGATGTCGTACAACTTCGTCTCAATCCCGGGAAACCAGTCAATCATCGGTCCCACCCACTGAAAACGAAGGGAGCCTTCAGGACAGGTTGCAGTGGTGCGATCCCGACAGGGACTTCAACCCCGGTGCAAACAAATGTCCCCGCGTCAATGAACTGATCCACCAGGCCCCGGTTTTCTGTGTACGTCTTGGCAACAAACTCGTCGTCTTCCAGATCAACGCCGTCGATATCCACGCTCAGACAGGCAACCCGTTCGCCATCGGCATCGTTCAACAAAACCTCCAGGTTTCCATTCTCGTACCTGTGATATGAAATTGTGCCCTCGAATTCCTTGCCCCTACGACTGATCAACATCGTCTTCACCGAACCTCGTCAATGCAGTCACGCAATGTCTTCAACTCGAACTGCTCGGCAACGTGAACGTGCTGGCTGGCGTATTTTACCGTCACCAGCGGACAGGACAACAACCGATTTGACCACATCAGACCTCGATACGTCAGCGTCGGAGACTTACCGGTCATCAACGCATAAACCTCCACCCGCGGTGTCCCCTTGCCGGGAAACAACGAAAGGGGACCAGTATCATAGCCGGTCGTCTTCACATCGCAACGATAACTGTGACCGTAACCATGGATCGTGCAATCACCGTCATCCTCGGACCTCAACCGCGGTTCACCGTTGCCGTTCCAGTAGCAGTTGAACAGACGGCAGAATGCCATCTCGCCAATCACGCCGATCAGGTTCACCTCGAGATCCGTCATCGAACGGCTGATACGCCGGGACGTGAAACCCGCCGATTCGTTTGATTCCTGTCGCCGGCCGGCCACGAACCCGGCCAGTTCCAACTCGCCGCGGCTCAACGTCAACCGCGTACCTATCGCCGGCTCACCGTTGTTCATCACCGTCACTCGACCCGGAAAGAGTCCCACGGCGACTCACTCATCGTCCGGGGTGACTCGAAACACATCAACAAGTCGTCACCAGGGGCCGTGATCACCCACTCGCGAACCGCGTCAGCCCGCTCGTCAGCAAGGTCGTCAGTCGCCTCCAGGGCCAGGATCACGTCGAGCAACAACTTCCGCATCTCCGACAATCGCGTCTCCGACGGTGGCCTGGGAACCGCCAACGAATACACCGTCTGCCGCAACCGCCACACCACCTGTCGATTCGTCACCGTCTCTGGCCTCCCGAAAACCTCGCAACATCTCCGCAATATCCGACGTTCGACGTGTCGCATCCTCACGGAAACCCTCCATCACCCGGTCCCGGTCGTCCTGCCGGGAACAGATGTCCATCCACTTCGTGTAAAACGCCCGGGGATCATTACGGGCAAACTCCAGTAACCCCCAGGCACCAGAACTGGGCGCATCCGATATCGTTACCCCGTCAACACTTACGTTGCGGTACACCCAATCGAAATCACCGCGTATCCCGCCACTGCCAAACGAACCCTCGACACCGCCAGGTAACCCCGCAGGACGTGTCACACGCTCCTTGGGAACAGTACCCTCGTAACCGACCACCTTCGCCGCTCGCCAGTGAGCCGCCCACGGGTCAACACCCAGTTCAACCATCCCGTCACGCGATGATATCCACTCGTCCCACTTGCCCGTCTCGTCGAGCCAGTCCTTCAACATCGTCCGACGATCCTTACCCATCACATCCACCTCGGAAGATAACTCATCAAGACCAGCGATTGAACCATACACAACACCGTCGTCACCGTACCACACCAGAACCACTCGCGACGAGACATCTCGCATAAGGAATACACAACAACCGATGTCCCAATCAACTTGCACATCGTAAAACCCGGCAGACCTCCGACCAGCAGTATCCACGTCACCAACGGGTTCCTCTCCAGCGCAATTGCCGGTAACCCGTCAAATACCGTGTACCACGTGTCCACGCCTGAGATCACGACGATCCACGCCAAGGAAAGTACCCGCATAAGACGATTCCCTTCGTCGGTCTGTGTGGGTTAATTAATTCAGGCGGCGGGCGAGGGGCGGGGTCGTGGTTTGATTTTGGCGGCCGGGCTCGTGAGCATCGCATGTTCTCGCACAACCGCCGCCCGACCGATCGCCAACGAGCCCCCTCCAGGTCGATTGATCGCCAACAACCATGCGGCCATCATGGCGTTACGATGTGAAACACACTGCGACGAGTTTTCGGTTCCAGTGGATGCCAGACGATACCACGACCGATCCTGCCGATAACGAACGGCCGCCGGACGACATAAAGGTAGATCGGGTTTAACCCACCTAAGATCTTGGAGCCCCGAGAATCCTACCGAAACACCCACGAGCGAACTATCGCGGCCGATCATCCGCGGCCGTTGTGGGCGATCCTGGGGCATTACAGAATCGGCAATCGTCCTGGAAACGGCCGATCGTGGCGTTGACGGCCGAGAATCGATTCTGCGCGGCCGGCCGTTTTGATACCGTTTTCGCTACTTACCCCCGTCCGTCCCCGTAGCGTGGGGATGCTAGGACGATCCGACAATCCCGGGATTCTCGATTCTGTAATTATTCTACGTGATTTCATGTAAAGGTATGTTGTATTCGTTGACGATGTCTGTTATAAACGACTAAAAACGGCCGGGAGTATCAACGGCCGCCGTATCAACTCTAGGGAGAATCACACGATGTTCATCACACTGACCCCAGCCTACGGGCGAGACTACCGATCAAAGGCGGCCGTTTTGACCGATTGGAATTCCGGTAAGGATTTCATCGTGGCCAGTATCGGCCACCCGCACGATGGCCGATTGATCAATAAGGACGATGCGGCAAGGACCGACGATAACTACAACGTGCGCTACGATAGTCTCCGAAAAATCGCCACGATCGGGGGTGCAAATTGAGAATTCCACTAGGCGCAATTCTCTGGCGTGGTCCGTCGAAAATCGATCGGGCCCCGATCGTGGCAATCGTAACCGGATTGCGTGGCCAATCGAAAAACCCCAAGACCGGCCGGATGGCACAATTGTGGATCCTGCGCGACGGTGTAAACCCTATCCAGGCACTAGAGACTGGCGACGATCGATCAATATGTGGCGATTGTCCGCATCGTGGACTAGGTGACAATGTTCGCACGTGCTACGTTGATCTTCGGGCCCCCAATTCTATTTATAAAAAATTCTCGGCCGGAAAGTATCCCGTTGCCGATCCGCGTGAATTACCTGCGTGGTTGAACTCACAACGGCTCCCATTGCGACTGGGGGCCTATGGTGAACCCGCTGCATTACCAGTACCGATCCTGCGCGCCATGATGAAAGGCGTACCACGGTGGACTGGTTACACTCACCAGTGGACTAAATGCCACAACGCCTATCGACGATGGCTAATGGCATCCACCGATAGCGTGGTCGAAACCCGACATGCGTGGAAAAACGGTTGGCGAACATACCGCGTCCGCCCGATCGGCGCGGAACTGATTCCAGGCGAGATCGATTGTCCGGCCAGTCACCTATC
>Ga0114900_1001859_pt1 | contig 12264 bp, 16 predicted proteins | sample MalvireepMed_231_FD_89685 | JGI IMG/M metagenome (GOLD analysis project Ga0114900, IMG submission 89685) | Marine viral communities from the Global Malaspina Expedition - Malaspina viral metaG DeepMed_231 | ecosystem: Environmental > Aquatic > Marine > Oceanic | place: Mediterranean Sea...
GGAGGTGTAGAGATAGCGGTCGACGAACATGGCGCCGGACTCCTTGTCGATCTCGTATTTGATCGGCTCACCGCCAAGCGGCACTTCGATCAGCACGTTCATGTCGTCGGGGAGGTTTTGTCCCGATGGGATCTTGGAGAGTTCCATGGCAGGTCCTGTCTAGAAGCATGCGCCGGACATGTCCGGCAGTAAACGGCGCTGCAGTGCACAAGACGGGCCAGACCGTCAAGGGAGAGAGTGCGCGAGGCGATTGGATTTCGCGATGATCTGGGCGTAAGAACAGCAATAGAGGAAGAGGGATGAGTTTCGTGGCATACAGATTTCTTTGCGTCGCCCTGATCACGGGTATTCTTATTTTTCCGGCCCTGGCGCAGGAACAGGGGCTGAGAAATGCCGCGAAGGGCACCGTGGCCTGTCTTGAAGTAGAGGGTGCCGACCAGCGGCTTGCATGCTTTGAAGAGGCTGCAAGTAAGTTATCGGGTGCCCTGAGCGCCGAGATGGAGGCCCCCGCGGCGTCTGCCCGGGGTGCGTCTTCCTCGCAACCAGATACTCCCGTTGCCTCAGCGCCAGCTGCCGGCGAGGGCAATCAGCCCTCCTGGGCCCGTGCACCTCAGCCTCAAGACGACGAAACTGTTGCCGAAGAGATCAGTATTTCCGTGGTCCGAATTCTCCGGAACAATGTCGGCCGACACTTCTTCATCACGGAGGATGGCCAGGAGTGGGAACAGACCATCACTCAGCGGGTCAAACCGCCAAAGACCCTGCCTGCTGAGGCAACGATCGAAAGAACCTTGTTCGGAAGCCTGCTCCTGACGTTCGACGATGGTCCGACAGGCGCATACAAGGTTCGCCGCACGAAATAGCGCCTAGCGTTTCAGGCCGAAATTGAAGCTGACTGAGATGCGGGCCTCTTCGGTCCGGCTGGGCATGACCTCGTGGCGCAGCCAGCTTTCCCACATCAGCACATCGCCGGCCTTCGGCGCGACATAGACGAAGCGGCGGGCCTCTTCCGGCGCGGCATCGGTTTCCGCGGGCGCGGCCATCATCAGGCCGAGGCGCGGATCCTCGAAGCGGATATCCCCGGCACCGTCAGGCATCGTGATGTAGACTGTGCCGGAAATAATGCTGCCGGGATGGATGTGGCCGGAATGGTGCCCGGCCTCGCCAAGGATGTTCACCCAGAGTGCATCAAGGCTCAGCTGGTCACGGTCCATGTCCCAGTGCAGGGCTTGCGCGAACGTCCAGGCATGCTCTTCCAGCTTTGCGGCGAGGGCTTCGAAAATGCTTGCGCGTGACGGCAGATCGTCCAGCGAGGCATAGGAGGTGTAGCCGGGATAACCCTTCTCTTCACACCAGGCATGCCCGGCCTGATCGCCGTCTTCCAGCATCCAGCAGGCGTCTTCCAGCTCTTCAAGCCAGCCGCTCTCAGGCAGGCGCTCCTGATAAAGCCGTGTGGGGAAGAGAGTGCGGATCGTCATGACCGCGCTTCTATGGCCTTCAAGCCGGTCCGTGAAGGTGTGATCCAGCGGCGGCTGCCAAAATCGAGCCGCCGCTGGAAACCGTCCTATTCGTCAGCAGGCTCGTCGTCTGCCGGATCGGCTTCTTCACTCTCATTCGAGGTGTCCGGTTTCACGAATTTCAGCGTCATCCGGTCGGACTCACCGATTTCAAGGTAACGCTCGGGATCGAAGCCTTCGGGCGTATTGCCGTCCCGGTCTTCCGTGCGGGCCACGGGCGGCAGCGTCCAGACACCGAAAGGATGGTCTGCCGTGTCGGCCGGATTGGCATTGACCTCGGAAGACGCCTCGAACTCGAAACCGGCCGCTTCGGCAAGGCCCTTCACATAGTCCTGATGGACATAGCCGGACGGCGCGGACGGATCCTGCTCCTGTGAGGAGGGCAGGCGGTGTTCGACAACGCCCAGCACGCCACCGGGTTTCAGGACGCGATAGGCTTCCTCGAAGAACTTGTCGGCATGTCCGCCAGACATCCAGTTGTGGATATTGCGGAAGGTGAGGACGGCATCGGCGCTCTCCGGCTCACCCATGGGCTCGGCCTCGGCGTCATAGACGGTGTACTCGATCTGGCCGAACGTGCCGGGATTGGCGGCGTAATTGGTCTTGTAATCTTCGATGATTTCGGCGGCGCGTTCGGAGCGGTCCGGGCTGAAGGTCGCCGCGATGAGCTGGCCGCCATTCTGGTGCAGCCACGGGGCGAGGATATTTGTGTACCAGCCACCGCCGGGCCACAGCTCGATCACCGTGTCATCCCCCTCAATGCCGAGGAAGGCCAGGGTTTCGACCGGATGGCGATACGGGTCGCGCGCCCGTTCCTCGTCGGTGCGCCAGCTGCCCTGTACGGCATCCTCGACTGTGTAGCCCGCTTCTTCAGGTGAGACGGTTTCGAGGCCGTCATCGGAGGCGTTCGTCTCCTCGGCGGGTGGCGGTGGGGCCGATGTGGTGTCGTCGAGGTCCGCCTCATTCCCGCACGCGGCAAGCGCCAGTGCAGCGAGACTGATACCAATTATACGTTTCATCCTAAGTCCTCCGGGTTCTTGAACAGCAGGCAACGTTACCCAAATACATCATGTCCGGGCGCTGCCAAGCGGGTCCGGACCGGCAATCTGCCGGCGCCGATGAACGGGCCGGAGCGACAGACGAGCCGCAAATGCCAGAATGTCCGGCCCTCATGCCGGGCGCAGTTGCTTAGAGAGGACTGTATCATGAGCACGATTGACCTCACCCCCCTGTATCGCACGATGGTCGGCTTTGACCGTATGGCCAGCCTGATCGATTCCGCAAGCCGTCTGGACGGTACGCAGGGCTATCCCCCTTACAATATCGAGCGTGTGGCCGATGACGCTTTCGCCATAGAGATTGCGGTCGCCGGCTTTGCCGAGGAAGACCTCGAGATCGAGACCAATGACAACCTTCTGACGGTTGCCGGCAAAAAGTCACAGGGCGAAGACGGTGAGGAACGCCAATACCTTCATCGCGGCATTGCCGAGCGCGGATTCCTCCGCCGCTTCCAGCTGGCCGATCACGTGATCGTGACCGGCGCGAGCCTGAAAAATGGCCTGCTGCGGGTCGAACTGGTTCGCGAGCTTCCGGAAGCCAAGAAGCCCCGCAAGATCGAAATTGGTGAGAAAACCGGCACCAAGAGCAAGCCGAAGCTCATCGATGGCGACAAGAAGGAAGCCTCCGCCGCCTGACGCGCGCGCGATGCTTTTCCCTGACAGGAAACGAGCCCCGGGCCTTATGGTCCGGGGCTTTTCTTTCGGGGTTATTTATCGAAGAAGGACTTCGCGCCGGCCTCATCGAGGAAGCCCGTCAGCGCTTCATTGTCATTGAGGCGGCGAACGGCCTTCTGGACAGATTTGAACGAGGTGGCGGCATAGTGCTGCGTGACCTGTTCGAAGGCCTTTTTCTCGATCTTGACGGAGGTGCGATCCTGCTTGTCCTGGGTCGCCTGCAGATTGGCGGCTGCCCAGGGCAGGTAGGTCACGGCAATTTCGTCCTTGAAGAGCGGAAGCAGCGTCTCTTTCAGCTCGTCCAGCGGCTTGAAGGGCGCGCCGGCCTTCGGCGCGTCCATGAATTCGCACCAGGCGGTGACGAACGGCGCGTTGTCGCGCAGCCATGCGCCCGGCGTATCGTCGGCGAGCATCTGGGCGTACTGGCCGGCAAGTGCGAAGTCGGCCACCGAGGGACGCCCGCCGAAGATGAAGAGATTGTTCTCGAGGTGCGTGTTGAGCAGAGCGGTGAAGCGTTCAAACGAAGTCTTCAGCGTCTTCTCGTTCTTCTTCTCGACGCCGACCAGCGGGAGACGGTCGCGCATGCGTTTGACGATCTGGTCGCGCGTCTTCTTCTTGGCGCGCGGCAGCTTGCCGTCGAAAAGCTGCTCCATGGTGCGGTCGGCCGCGGCTTCGCGGTCGGGCTTCTGGCCCCAGCGCTGCAGGAACATCACCTTGTTCAGCCACTCGTCGGCATAGTCCTCGAGGATCAGCGCCAGCACGGCGCAGGCTGGATCGTCCGGGACAGAGGAGGGCTCTGAATGGTCGCTCTCCACGCAGGAGAGAATGTCAGTGGAATCCTGGTTGGGTGCCCGGTTCGGCGAAACGAGAAGCGGGACCGTCGGCACTTTTGCGTGCGACTGGAACTCTTCCTCGGTCGCCTGAGACCGGCCGATCCAGTCGAACTCCACGCCCTTATACGTCAGAAAGGAACGTACTTTCAGGGAGTAAGGTGAGGTTTCGGCGCCGAACAAGCGGTAAGCGGTCATGTCGGTGTCCTTATCAGGCTGAAGCGGGGTCTTAGGCGAAGCTGCTTTTGCTGCCAAGACGTGTTTGACGGTTACACGCTGCTGCCATACTCAACGGGGGTTGCAAATCAGAGGTATCCGTTTTGAGTGAACCGCGGCGTTTTCTCGCCTATTGCGACAAGCTGTTCACCCCCTCGGAGAGCTTTATTCCGCGGGGCTATTCGGCCTTTTCCAGGCTGAAGCCCGTCTATATCGGCCATGAGCTGAGAGGCCCGGTGCCAGAGGGTGCGGAGGTTATCGAACTGGGGCCGTTGCACGGGCCTGGCGGCGAATCGGCCTTCAAGCAGCTTGGTACCGTCTCGGCCAAACTCGAACAGGCGCTGAAAGCCGTCGACCCGGTTGCCATCCATGCGAGCTTCGGAAAGTCGGGCGCCTATGCCCTGCCGATTGCGCGCAAGCTGAACCTGCCGCTGGCGGTGACCTATTATGGCGGTGACGCGACCAAGACGACCAACACCAAGGACAGCTTCATCCGCGTCTATAACCGGCGTCGGGGAAAGCTGTGGTCGGAAGCCGAACTGATCCTGCCCTGTTCGGACTTCATCCGCCGCGAGTTGCTCGCCAAGGGTGCGCCGGAAGAGAAGATGGTCGTCCATCACAACACCGCCGACCCTGACCGCTTCCAGCCGGGCGAGAAGAAGAACCTGCTCGTCTTTGCCGGGCGCTGGACGGAAAAGAAGGGGATCGACACGCTGATCGCCGCGCTCTCGCGCCTCGGCGAAGAGCTGGAAGGCTGGACGATCCGCCTGATCGGTGATGGCGACCTCAAGGAAGGCCTGGTGAAGGATCTCGAAGCCGCAGGCGTAAAGGCCGAGCTGCCGGGCTGGGTCGATGCCGATGACATGCCGAAGCACTGGGCCGAAGCGCGCATTGCTGTCGTACCGTCCAAACGGGCAAAGTCGGGCGATGCCGAGGGGCTGCCGCTTGTCTGCATCGAGGCGATGCTGTCTGGCTGTGCGCTGGCGGCAACCCGCCATGCCGGCATCACTGAATGCGTCAAGGATGGCGAGACGGGCTATCTCGTGGACGAGGGCGACGAGGCGACGCTGGCCGACCGGCTGGCGCGCATGCTGACCGACAGTGAGCGCACCGCGCGCATGGGCGAGGCTGGCCGGGAATTCGCCATGGAGAGCTTCAACCTGCAGAAGCAGAGCAAGACGCTCGAAACCTATCTGATGGATCTGGCGAAAGACGCCGGGCGGCTTTAGGCGCCGGTTTCGTCTTCCGGTCTGCCGGAGCGGTCGGCCCATTTCTGCGCATCAGCGATTACGACCTCACCGCGCTCGAAGGAAACTTCCGGCACGTCTTCCAGTGTAAACGGCACATAGTAGCTCGGCTCACCCGTCGCAGCGGGCAGGATTTCGAGCAGGTCGCCCGCGCCGAAATCATGCACGGCTTTCACCGACCCGGCCGGGGTATGCGCGCTATCGACCGCGCTCAGGCCGACAAGGTCCTCGATATAAAACTCGTCGTCTTCAGGTGCGGGCAGTTGTGAGCGCGGCACGTGAAGAAGGGCCCCCTTGAGCGTGTCCCACTCTTCCTTCTGGCGGGGCTGTTTCGGCGTGACGATGAAGTGGTCCCTGGCGGGCCGGACGGCTTTCGCCTCAACAAGCGGCTTGCCGCTTTTCGAGAGCAGGGCGCCATAGTCGAACAGCGCATCGGCGTCCTCGGTAAAGCTCTTCACACGGACATCGCCGCGCACGCCATGCGCGCCGGAAATGACGCCCACGACGATAAGCCTGTCCTGAGGATCGTTTGCCTTGCTCATGCGGCGCTTCCTAGCGGTGCTCTCGCGCCACTGGAAGCCCCGTCATGCTGCTTGTCTACCAGCGGCCGCCATAATGGCGTCCCGCGGGACGGATCGAGGTGATGTTGTCGTTCAGCCGGTAGTAGCTGGTATTGTCGACAGAGCCGGTGATTACTTCGCATCGGCCCCGGAAATTCGGATCGGTGCAGACTTCCCAGGTGCCGCCTTTCAAGGCAATCGAGGAAACCTTGTCATTGAACCGCAGCGGGTTGAGATGGGGGATCGCGCCGTCGACCGGTAGCGCCTTGCCGCGAAAGTTCGGATCGGCAAACAGGACAATGGGCGCATTGCCGCGATAGCCGCCGTCATACCGTCCGCCACGGCCGCCATAACGGGGTCCACGGTCCCGATGGTCGCCCCGGCCCCAGCGGTCCCGCCGGTCATAGCCACCCCGGTAGGAAACCGGGCGAATCGAGGTGATCTTGTCGTTCAGGCGGTAATCGTTGAGCTGACCTTCGCGGTAAGTGATGATCTCACAACGCCCGCGAAAATTCGGATCCACGCAGAATTCCCAGCTGCCGCCGGTGACTCGGATGGACGATGCCTTGTCATTGAACCGGTAGCGGTTGAGGTGAGTGATGGGCCCGGTCACACGCAGTGACTGTCCCCGAAAGTCGGGATGGGCATAGACGATGGCCGCTTCTCCGCCACCACGGTGATAGGCCTGCTGGGCTGCTGCCGGTGCGGTTAGCGCGGTGGTGAGGGCAAGCGAAAGGCCGAGTGTCTTCAGAGGGGTCATCACGGTCTGAAACTCCTGTGTTTTCTACCCCCTCCTTCTAGCAAAGCGACGCTGAACAGCGTGCAACCTGACCTTCATGAAAGGTCAGGCTGCCGCTTTCGGTTCCGGGATATTACGAAAGGGTCACTCCGTAGCGTCCATGATCGCGCGCATCCGGCTGATCCAGTCGAGCCAGGCCGTGCGGCCCAGATCGGTCAGGAAGACCCGTGTCTGCGGACGCTTTCCCACGAAACGCTTCTCCTGACGGACATAGCCGGCCTCTTCGAGCTTCTTCAGATGCGTCGAGAGGTTGCCGTCGGTTGCGCCCACCTTGTCGCGCAGCTCGCCGAAGATCGCCGGGTTGACGGAAGAGAGGTAGGCCATGACACCGAGCCGCAGGCGGCCATGAATGACATCGTCGATCTGGCTGTGGTCAAAGGGATTTTCGTCGCTCATGCGGGCCTCCCTCAAACAGTGGTGGAGGGTTCTTCACGCATCAGCATGATCCCGGGAATGAGGACGGTCACGGCAGCGGCAATGGCCGCAGCGAGGTAAAGTTCGACACGGTCGACGATCAGGGCGGTCAGGCCGACGCTGGCAATGGCGGCATAACCGGCGAAGATGAGGGCCGTGCTTTTGGCCATCAGTCCGCTGACCAGTTGCGAAATGCCGTAGACGCCGAGGACGAGCGGAATCGACCAGTTGAAGCCCATTGAGGCCTGCCCATCGAGGAAGGATTTGAGCGTGACACCGGTAAAGAAGGAGCCAAGGACAAAACCCGACGCCATCCAGACATTTGCCGAAACGCGGTTGCCGACAGATGAAGCGCCCGGCTTGTCAGCCGGAAAGATCCGCAGCAGTGCGAAATATCCGCCAAGGCCGAGGATGACGAAGCCCAGCCACATCAGGCCGAGATAGTCCACGGGCAGGCCGAACGTGCCGGTGGCAATGGTGTAGTGGCCGAGATAGGCGGCCGTGACGAGGCCACCCCACCAGACAAGGAACCGCCCGCCCAGCAAGGGGGCCGACATGCCGGATTCGGCGACTTCCCGGACATAGGCAAGATCATCGGAATAATTAGACGACATTTTGTTTCTCCAAATAACTTTGAAACACAAAGTAATTGGCTATTTGGAAATGTCAAGCGTCGTGGCCTGGCGCGCGCGGCGATCCAGGGTGTGGATGTATGGGGATGGGCCGGGTGGCCCGGTTCAGGCGGCCGCGGTGCTCAGATCGTTGCGGGCGACCTTGCGGGTAAAGGCGCCCCGCATCTCGCGGGAGGGCTCAAGGCCGTCGACCATGCCGGTGGCACTTTCGCCCTGGCCAAGGACCAGCACGCCGCCATCATTGAGCTGGCGGGCGAGGTTCAGCAGCACCTTGGCGCGAGCCGACTGCGCCATGCCGGAAATCACATTGCGGCAGAGAATGATATCGAACTCGCCAAGGCCCGAGGCATCATGGAGAAGATTGTGCGTTCGCACCGCGACGCGTTTTGCCAGGGTTTGCGACACTTGCCATTCGCCTGTCTCCAGCCGCGAGAAATGCCTGAGCAGCCGATGGATGGAGAGGCCCTTCTGGACATCGAAATGGTTGAACTTGCCAGCGCGCGCGGCATTTGTGGACTTCTCGGAAATATCGGTCGACAGGATCTCGACCGGATGGTCGCGAAGGTCCTCGGATTCTTCCAGCATGATGGCGAGCGAATAGGCTTCATGCCCGGCGGCCCCGCCCGCGCACCAGATGCGCAGCGGCTCCTCACCGGCGGACTCCGCCAGCATGGGCAGCAGGTGGCCGGCGATCCGCTCCAGCATTTCCTTGTCGCGGAAGAAGCTTGTCTGCTTGGACGTCAGGGCCGCAAGTGTCTCGGATTGCAATTTTGAATTCGGGCGCGCTTTCAGGCAGGCCATCAACTCGCCGACTTCGGAAAAGCCCTCACGCCGGAGGATCGGCGCGAGGCGTGCCTCGACCAGATAGGCGCGCGAATGCGGGATCAGCTGTCCTGAGCCTTGCAGCGCCAGGTCTGCGACCTCCTGAAAAACTGCTTCTTCCATATTCGGTCTTTCGCCAGACTCTTGAGTGCTAGAAGGCGTTAACAAATGACGCCTTCGGGTTAATAAATCGCTTTAGACAAGCCCGACTTCTGCGAACTTGCTCTGGATGATATCGGCATCGAACGTATTCATGATGAACTCATTCGCCCCCGACCGCATCGCTTCGCCAATATGCTCGGCGTCATTCTCGGTGGAGCAGAAGACGACAACAGGCTCGGTGCCGCCCTGTTCACGGCGCAGCGCACGCAGGAAGTCGATCCCGTTCATGACCGGCATGTTCCAGTCGAGCAGGATGGCGTCGGGCATTTTCGCGCGGCAGGCTTCGAGGGCGTCCTTGCCGTCACCGGCCTCGACGATCTCGAACTGGAGGTCACGAATGATGCGCCCAGCGACCTTGCGGACGACGCGGGAGTCATCGACGATCAGACAGGATTTCATAGCCACACCCCGGGAACATCAGAAGTATAACCTCCCTGATGCCGCTAATCCAGTTAACGCCTCGTTTATCCCTCGGCGTTCAGTCCAGTTGCAAGCACAGCAATTTCGCTCTCGCGCTGCTCCACCTGCAGTTGGCCGCCGAGCCCTTCGGCGATAATTCTTGTGAATAGCGGCTGCACCGTGCGTGCCGACCAGCCATCCTGTGGTTCAGTTCCAGCGGCCGCGTCGCGCGTGTCGTCACGCAGTTTGTAGCGCTCGCCGGAGGCGGTGACGCTGACGCCGAGGCCATCCGTCTGGTTGCGGACTTTCACCTGGATCGTCCCGCCGCGCGGCAGGCAATCGACCGCCAGCATTACCATGTTCATGATCAGGCGCGCATGCGAGAAGCTGAGATGTTCAGTCTCGATGTCCCAGTGAAGCTCGGGCTTGTAATTGTGGCTGGAGACGAAGCGCTCGGTGATCGTCTTGGCGTCATGGATATCGGCGGCGCCTTTGGACAGGCCGACCGAGCCGAAGGCATAGCGCAGGAATTTCAGTTTCGAGGCGGCACTGTCGGCCCCGTCATGCAGGAGCTTTTCGGCCTGCATCCGCATTTCCGATTCCTGCGGCTCGTCCATGAAGTCGAGCGCATTGGTGATCGAGGAAACCGAGGAAACGAGGTCGTGGCAGATACGCGACGCGATATAGGCAGACAGGTGTGCCGGGTCGATCGTGGCTTGCATGGCTTGGCCCCTTTGGTACGGCGAAAATGCTAACCGATTCGCCCCGGAAATGCCTTGCCCTAAAGCGCGTGATTTGTCACCCGTCGAGGTCTTCCGGCCGGTCGAGATCATCATGCCCGCTGCGGGCGCTGTGGAAGAGTAGCCAGAAAAGGCCGATCGAAAGCAGCAGGCTGCCGACCGCGCCGAGCCCGTAGGCGATCCAGCCATGAAGGCTCATCGTCACGCCGAGATCCGCCCACATGACGGCAATGCCCGCGCCTGCGATGAGCAGGGCGGCGATGGCACCAATCGTGGTGAGCAGGGTGGTTCGGGTCATGAGGGCCTCGGGTCTACTTCTTCGACCAGCTGCCGCTTTCATCCATGACGTATTCGCCGGGCCCGGCCTGTGAGACCAGCTTTTCGCCGGTGACGCGGGCGACCTGTTCGGTCGTCGTGTTGGTCTGCTTGGCAAGGTCGTCATAGGCGGCCCGGCGCTTGTTGTTGATGTCCTTCACCCGGCGCATCAGCGAGGCATCGGCTCCGCCATCGACAATGCCGAGATAGCCATCGATCCGTTCGCCAACGACACCCTGGTCCTTGGCCGCTTCAATCTGCGGGTCACCGGCACTGGCCGGTGCGGAGAGGACAGCAGCGCCACCGGCAATGATGAGGGCAGCAGCGAGAATTCTGAAAATTGCGGTCATGGGAATGATCCTAGAACAGGTCTGGGTTGTCGGAGATCAGATCCTCGACTTCCTTGTCGAGTTTGACGCGGACTTCCTGGTCGATCTTGACGTTGAGATTGATCGTGATCGGTTCGCGCGGCGCTTCCAGCCGGACGGTCGGGGAACAGGCCGCGAGCATTGCGGCTGCGCTAAGGGCGAGAATGGGCGTTCTGATCACGTGTCTCATCTTTCTCATGGCAAAGCGCACACTAGCGCCGACCGGCTGAATGGTAATTGAACAGGAGTGGCCCTGTCTATTCACTGTCTTCAACACTTTCGTCCGAAGCGGTGTTCCCGCCGCGAACCTGTTCGGCCACAACGTCGGCCAGCCACTCGCTGCCCGTCATTCGTTTGCCGGTCTGGATCAGCTGCATCAGCTTTGAGTCGATGCCTATATTGAAAGCGAAGGGGGCGCCATCGAGAACTTTCGGCGACGTCCCGACCAGCTTCATCGTGATCATCATGTCGCCGCTGAGATTCCCGTCAGCTCCCATTTCGAGGACGGAGAAATGGAAGTCCTTGAGCGCGTTGAAAGCCATCTCGACCCGGTCATCTGCCTGGGATGCGGCATCGCCCGCTTCACCGGTATAGGCGATCGTGCCGCCTTTATCGTCTGCCTTGAGTGTCGCGCCGCGAATATAGGCGTTGGGTCCCTCGATCTCGACCGGGAACTCGCCTGAGACAGTGCCCCTGGCGTCGATATCCGGCAGGTTGAAGACATTGATCAGGCTGGAGAGCTCCAGCTCGTTGGCCTTCACCGAAATGACGTCCCGCGTGCCGGATATGGTCCAGCTGGAGCGGCCGACGACGAGTTCGCCGCCGGCAAACGGCCAGCGCGCACGCTCGATGATCGCCTCGGTCGCGCTATTGAGCTGGAAGACGACGACGCCATCCTGCAGCGGAATGCCAGGGCTGATCTGGCCGATCCGCACTTCCTGTCCGGGCGGTGTCGAAAGGGCGAGGATGTCGTCAAAATCGATCCGGCCATCGACATCCTGCACAGCGCCGAGCCGGAGCGTATCAAAACCGAAATCAGAGACCGATACCCAGCCCGTGCCTGACGGCGATCCGCCATCGATGTCAAAGCTCGCTTCCGCCTGCAATTCGCCGCGGGCATTGGACAGGAAGCCGCGCACGCGGTCGCTGAGTGCCGTCGGCTGGAAGCGGCCCGGTTCGAAGACGAGGTCTGCCGTCCTGACCTGGGCATGGCCATCGAGCGTGCCGAGGTCCAGCGTCAGCTCGGCATTGGCAATTGTCTGCCCGGCACGCGGCGTGGTCACGGGGCCGCGCAGTGTCATGATGCCTTCGGAGAAGTCCGCTGTGAGATCCCCGGTCAGCGGTTCATAGAGCGGGTCCTCGCCAGGGTCGCGCATCTCGACCCGGGTCGCGGTGGCGGAGCCTTCAAGGCCGGCGGCGGCAAGACGCGAGTCGAAGCTGGCGCTCTCAAGGCTGACAGCGGCCGGCAGGACGCTGCCCGAAAATTCCGTATAGCCGACATCGGCGGTCA
>Ga0114900_1001861_pt1 | contig 12259 bp, 10 predicted proteins | sample MalvireepMed_231_FD_89685 | JGI IMG/M metagenome (GOLD analysis project Ga0114900, IMG submission 89685) | Marine viral communities from the Global Malaspina Expedition - Malaspina viral metaG DeepMed_231 | ecosystem: Environmental > Aquatic > Marine > Oceanic | place: Mediterranean Sea...
CTCCTGTTTTCAGTATTTGTCCTACGCACGGCTACTTAACAGGCGAACATGAATATTGCCCTAAATGTGATGATATTTTGAAAGAGCAATTAGAAGTAGAAGAAATTGAATTATAGTTTAAACCTTAAACAGAAATAAAATGGAAGCACAAGTAAAAACAGCAACGAAATTAGAGCGAAATAATGAACTACGTACAAAATGCTTAGTCTATACCAGAGTAATGGGCTATCATCGTCCGGTTGAAAGCTTTAATATTGGGAAAAAAGGAGAACATAAAGAGCGAAAACATTTCAATGAGTAAGGGAAAACCTATATATGATATTACGCCATTTACACTTCTGGATTATCCGGATAAAACAGCCTGCATAATCTGGTATGCAGGCTGTAATATGCGCTGTGGCTATTGCTACAATCCTGATATTGTACTGGGAAAAGGTAAAATTTCCATTGATGAAGTGCTTCAATTTTTAAACAGAAGAAAAGGACTTCTAGATGGTGTGGTCATGAGTGGAGGAGAATGCACCATGCATCCTTCTTTAATTGATTTTGCATTAAAGGTGAAAGCCTTAGGAATGGAAGTGAAAATCGACACTAATGGAAGTAGGCCAGAAGTATTGAAAAAACTCTATGAAAATAATACGCTTGATTATGTAGCACTTGATTTTAAAGCAACACCTCAAAAATTTCATGCTATCACCAAATCAGACTTATTCTCACCTTTTGAAAAAAGTCTGTCATTTCTTATAGATAATAATATTCCTTTTGAAGTAAGGACAACAGTTCATTCAGAGCAATTATCATCTGATGACATTTACAAAATGAGAGATTTCCTTTTCGACAAGGGCTATAAAGGCACTTATTTTCTTCAAAACTATGTAAATGATGTGAAGACAATTGAAGACTTAGCGCCATCCGACAAAAGGATCTTAAAACATGATTTTTCTGTCAAAAATATGGAAGTGGCAATTCGCTCATCCTTATAAAAGCCATCAACAAGTCCTTTGTTTTTAATTGTAAATATTCATTTATAAAGCTAATTTAAATCAGACTTTCTGTCTTCTTTCAATACTAAATTTGAATAATGTTTATAATGTCTATTAGAGAGAAGCTCCACTTAAATAGAAACATGTAAAACCGTGCTTATGAAAAATACAACTCTACTATTACTGATTATAGCGATTTTTGTAATACCAAAATTAAGTTTTTCTCAATTTTCAGTTGATGGGCAAATTGTTCAACGAGCAGAAGTCCGAAATGGCGCAGGTCGCTTGATAGGCGCAGATCAAGACCCTGCTGCTTTTATTGCACATAGAGTACGTTTGCAAACTCGCTATGAAATGGAAGATTTTACATTTTACGTCAGCATACAGGATGTTCGTACTTGGGGAAATACGCCACAGACAAAAGCCACTGATCCATTCTTATCTTTACATGAAGCTTGGGCAGAAACTTCCTTAGGAGATTATTGGAAAATCAAATTGGGTAGGCAAGAGCTCAATTACGATAATGTCCGCTTTCTCGGAAATTTAGATTGGGCGCTGCAAGCTCGTGCTCATGATTTTGCATTAGTAAAATATGAAAAGGAAAAAATGAAAATCCATTTTGGTGGAGGCTTTAATCAAGATGCGCAATCCCTTTCAGGAAATATCTTTTTCAATCCCAATCAATATAAAGTAGCTCAGATGGTTCGATATGAAAATCAATGGGGTGATTTTAAACTTTCAGCCCTTTTTTGGAATGACGGGCGTCAGTTTATAGAATCAGACACTGCTGGGAATGTGGTCAATGATAAGGTCAATTACAGTCAAACCATTGGCTTGCCGAGCGTTCAATATCAATTGGGCAATACTTTGCTTTCGGGCTTTTATTATCACCAAACGGGAAAGGATATTTCAAACAGAGATGTGAATGCTTTTGATGTAAGTGCGCAAATCACACATACTTTAACTTCAAATAGCGAAAAAGGCAGAAGTTTCAAAGCAACTTTGGGTTTTGAAATATTGAGTGGAACAGATCATCTGTCAACTGAGCAGAATAATTCCTTTAATCCGCTTTATGGAACTAATCATGCACATAATGGATATATGGACTTATTCTTCGTGGGAGGAAGGTTTGTGAATAGTGTAGGCTTGCAGGATTATTACCTTAAAGGAAGATATCAGTTTAACCCTAAATTTTTCACCCAAATTGACGGACATGTTTTTGCTGCTCAGGCAGAGGTTAAGCAATTCGGAGAGGGTGGCCCTGCTATTACACCAGCTGTAGAAACAATTGATCCTTATCTAGGAACCGAAATAGATTTCTCATTTGGGTATATATTAAATCGTGCAGTATCAGTCCAAGGCGGTTATAGCCAAATCTTTGCCTCTGATACTTTTGAAGCATTGCAAGGACAAGCAGAATATAAAAACACGCAAAATTGGGCTTATATGATGTTCATATTTAGGCCGACAATGAAAAATAGATTTATAGGCGTTTTATTCTAATGAACAAAATTTTAAAAATAGTATTATCGACTAAAGTCACTTTAGTATTGTTATTGGCTTTTGCCATTTCAATGGGAGTGGCAACTTTTATTGAAAACGACCACGGTACTGAAACAGCTCGTGCCATGGTTTATGAGGCTTTGTGGTTTGAGCTCATCATTGCATGGATGGCCATTAACTTTCTGTCTCACATCAACAAATATAAATTATTCAGTAAAGGAAAGTGGCCGGTTGGTTTGTTTCATTTAGCCTTTGTAATTATCGTTTTGGGTGCTGGTATCACACGCTATTTTGGTAAAGAAGGCATGATCCACATCCGTGAAAAACAAGAAGAAAGCACTTTCTACACCAATGAACGCTATTTGCAACTGGAAGCATTGGGTCATGAAAAACCTCATCATTTTAATGAGAAATTAACTTTTACTCCTAAAACCTTTAGCCCTTTTGAAACCAATGTAGAATTAGCTGGAAAGGAATTAAAAGTGAAAGTTGCAGATTACATTGCTGCAGGAAAGGAAAGTTTTATTGAAGGAGATCAAACCTATATCTCGCTTGCTGTAACAAAAGGAGAGGGTAGGGAAGATTATCTTTTAAAAGAAGGACAGCAAGTTAAATTGGAGAGTTTGGCTATTGCAACTAAAAAGGATACTGAAGCTGATGTCAGGATATTCAAGGAAGAGGGTGAATGGATGATTGAATCAGATAAGCATCTAAGCATTATGGAAATGTCCACTCAGAAAATGGGCACTTTGCATAAAACCGAGAAAAAACCTCTACAATTCATGAGCTTATACCAATGGGATGGAGGGGCATTCTTGGTGAAATCCATAAATGAAAATTCAGCCTTGAGTTATAAAACAGAAGAGGACGAAAAGAAGGCTGAGAATATGACAGATGTGGCTCATTTAGTGGTGGAAGATACAAAAGGCAATAAATTGAACGATGCATTTGTGCATGTAGTGAGCATTGAACCTGATTGGACAAAGTTTGAGTATGAAGGTCAGGAATTTGGTATTACTTATGGTCCTAAAGCCATGAAACTTCCTTTTAGTTTATACCTATCAGATTTCCAATTGGAGCGTTACCCTGGCAGCCGAAGCCCTGCCAGCTATGCTAGTGAGGTGGAGGTAAGGGATGGCGAGCACAGCTTTCCTTTCCGCATATTTATGAATAATGTGTTGGATCATGCAGGCTATCGTTTTTATCAGGCATCTTATGATACTGACGAAAAAGGAACGGTACTTTCCATCAATCAGGACAGACCAGGAACCTACATTACCTATTTGGGCTATACATTATTAACCTTAGGTATGCTCTTGACCCTTTTTGCAAAAGGTAGTCGTTTTTCCTTGCTCAATAAAAAGCTTAACAGAATGCACAACCATAATACGTCTAAAATAAGCCAGAAATCTACGCTGATTTTAGCCTTACTTTGCTTTAGCTTTTTAGGATTACAAGCACAAGATAAATCAGCCATTGAGCATTCTGTGGTGCCCAAAGAAAAGGCCGATGAATATGGAAAACTGATTGTTCAGGATATGGATGGGCGAATGAAACCGCTCAATACCCTGGCACATGAAATCGTACGCAAGCTTAGCGGCAAAACATATATGCCAATACCATTAGAGAATGAGACTGTAAAGTTAAGTCCGGAACAATTTATACTCGCTGTACAGCTTGACCCTATCACCTATGGCAATTTGCCTTTGATCAAGATTGATAAGGAAAAATCATTGGAAGCTTTCAAAGCTTTGGGAGTGGAGCCAACAGATCGATTAAGTTTTAGGCAGTTTCTCGCAGATGATGGAGCTTATAAATTGAACCATTTGGTGGAAACAGCTAATAAGCTAAAACCTTCAGAGCGAAATGAAGGCCATAAAGAGTTGTTGAAAACCGATGAGCGTTTCAACATATTTTACGCCTTGCTTTCAGGGGATTTCTTGCGGCTTTTTCCATTAGAGGGTGAAGAAAATAATACATGGTTCACTAAAAATCAGTTCGATAAGGGCTTTGGTGAAGAAGACGGGCGCTTTGTAAAAAATATCATTCCTCTCTATCTACAAAATCTGGATAAAGGGATTAAAGAAGGAGATTGGGCTGGAGCTGATGAAGCCTTGGGCTATTTAAGCCTTTATCAGGAAAAAGTAGGTGAGGAGGTTTATCCTTCCGAAATGGAAATTAAAGGTGAGTTACTTTATACTGAATTGAATTTGGGAAGCCGATTATTTGGTCCTTTTTGGCTGATTGGTATAATTATGCTGGTTTTTGCTATTCTTCACCTTTTTTATGATAATAAATTCCTTAGAATTGGATGGAAAGTAGGCACTGTTTTAAGTTGGTTAGGATTATTGGTATTCACTTTTCATTTAGGATTAAGATGGTATATAGCCAAGCACCCGCCCTGGAGCGATGGCTTTGAAATGCTAGTTTTTGTAGCCTGGGGTGTATTGTTCTTTGGCTTATTGTTCTCTAGAAAGTCGCGCTTTACCTTGCCTTTGGGATTACTTTTCTCTGGTACACTCTTATTTGTTGGCTTTCTTGACTGGCTAAATCCTGAAATCACCAATCTGATGCCAGTACTAAATTCATATTGGCTGAAAATTCATGTGGCTATTATTGTCAGTGGATATGCACCTTTGGCATTGGCAGCCATAATTGCACTTCTAAGTTTAATACTCTTGATATTCAAACCAAAGAACCCTACTAATCAATGGTGGAAGAGCATGGAAGAATTAACCATTGTAAATGAAATGTCAATTACAATTGGCTTATTTTTATTAGCGGTTGGGACATTCTTGGGAGGTGTTTGGGCTAATGAAAGCTGGGGGAGATACTGGGCTTGGGATCCAAAAGAAACTTGGGCACTAATTTCTGTGATTGTATATGCCATTGTATTGCATATTAGGTTAATTCCGAATTTAAGAGATTACTTGATTTTTAACTTGGCTAGTCTGTGGGCTTTTTCCTCTATCATCATGACATCCTTTGGAGTAAATTACTACTTGTCAGGATTGCACTCTTATGCAAAAGGAGACCCTGTTCCAATCCCAGATTGGGTATATTGGGTTGTGGGAATATTGTTGATTATTTCTATTGCAGCTATTATCAGGCACAAGCAAATGAAGTCTCAGGAGAAATTGAATGTAACTACTTAGACCTTAATAATAAAGCTGAGCCTGTCTATTGAAAGGCTCAGCTTTATTGATTTATTCAATACTTAGGTGCTTCTTGAAGTATTTTTCTATATAACCACATTTACTCTTGAACTGTCACAGCCGGTACGAGCTGGGAAGCTCGTACCATTTTAAAACTTTTCTAAAGTGTAGATCTTTGGAAAAGCTAAGTCTATTTCACTGAAAATACTGGTGATAAATTTCATAAGAGTCTTCCAATTGTTGGATAACAGCTTCAGCCTCTTTTTTTGATTCAGCCTCCTGCAGCTTCTTTACCAACTGAAGATGAGGATGAAGCCATTTATGCAGTTCATCATGGCTTTTTCCTTTCATGGTGCAACTTGAAATCAATTGATCGTTTTGTGCTTTTAACTGATCAGCAAGTTCCAAATGGCTTGAATCATTCGAAGCATTATACGATTGAAGGATCTCTTCTGATTGTTTTAGAAATGGTTTCATTTCTTCATTCACCACCCATTTTTCTCCCTGATTCAATTCGATTTCAATATTTTTACTTTGCGTTTCATGCTCAGAATGCCCTTCTTCATTTCCTTGCTTTTTTCCATCGCAATTCATTAAAAATGCAATTATAAGTATAATAATAGAAATTGATTTAATATTATTCATCGCTTTTAATTTAATGTAAAATAATACTTACAATATTTGAACTCCCCCAAAAACGCCTACAATTAAAGCAGTTACAACGGCTAGAAGGATTACACTGAATTTCCAAATACCATGAGATTTTCGCAGTTCCATATACTCCATTACCACTAAAATGAACTTAAAGACTGCAAGAGCCATTACTATTCCTGCTGGAATCCATGCCTGATCCATGCCAATACCCGAAATATAGGCACTTACAACAGTTAAAATTATCAATACTAGGTAAACTATAATCAATCTTCTCATTTTATTAAAATTTTGAATTTTCATGCATTAAAAAACCAGATAAAGGGCTGGGAAAATCAACAGCCAAATTAAATCACACATGTGCCAAAAAGCACCTCCTGCCTCAATATCCTCTATTTTAATCGCTTTCTGCTTATTCGTGATTTTCACTAGAATTATAGTAAGAATTGCTAAGCCGACTATCACATGAATGAAATGGAAGCCTGTTAGCAACCAATAGAAGGTGAAAAACATGTTTTCATCAAGCCCTAAACCGACATTTAATTTCTCCTCATATTCAAACCATTTAATGACCAAAAATGCAGAGCCGACCAAAATAGTAGCAAGCATGGAATAGATACCGTTCTTGACATTCTCTTTTTTGAAATAATGAACTGCTAACGCCATGAAAAAACCACTTGTTAACAATACAATGGTGTTAATTCCTCCAAGCGTTTTATTTAAAACAGCAGTTGATTGTGTAAATAACTCTGGCTCTTGAAATCTGTAATACATAAGACCTGCTAGCGCCAGTCCAAAAGTAAAAAGTTCTAGTAAAATCAAAATCCAAAGCAAGATTCCTCCTGGAGGTGATGATATGGCTTTATAGTTCATTTTATTCTGCTGAATTCTTGTTGTTAGCTCCATTCCAATAATCTTTTTTCTCCTTCAATATCTTTTATATCTGTAATGTCTTGCGACATTTCTACTACGCCTTTGTAATTCTTCTGATCGTCCCGAACAGCGAAGTATCTGATGTAGATTAAGCGTCCTTTGAAATTAATCCAGAAAGAAGCTTCACTCTTACTGCCAGCTCTGAAAGCCTCCAAAATTTGTAGGACTTTCCCTACACTTTTCGGGGGATGGCAAAATTTAACTTCTCTGCCGATAATGCCGGCACTTCTAGGAAATACTCGCTCTTCTCCTCTGTTATAGAAAATCACCTTGTCATTTTCATCCACATAAGTAATGTCAACAGGAATGGTTCTAAACAGCAAATTGACTTGCTCCACTGTCATATAGCCCTCATCATAATGAGCACTTTTTTCATCCAGAAAAGAGAGATCTTTTGCGCTTTCATCTTCAGAAGGGTGCACATACTCTGTTGCTTTTTTTGGCATAGGTTCACAGTCGGGCATCCAGCCTATTTCTACTTCTCCTTTTTCCATTTCCTTCCAATCCTGTTCTTCTAATATTTGGAGTGCATTAGGAAATAATACAGTTTGCTCTACTGCCATCAAATTATTGATCCCATCTAATAGATAGTGAATATTTTGATCAATTTTTTCGAATTCACTTTTCTCAAAGGCCTTTCTCAATAGTCTAATTTGATCTCTTAAATTATCATGAAAAGACCACATATTTTGAGACGGGCCGTTCCATCCTCTTTTTTCCAGATAAGGAAAAAGCTGGTTTTCTTTGCGTTCAAACCTTTTGTCTATAGTAGTCAATTTGTTGAAGAGATTGAAGAACACTTGCGGCTCCTCTGAAGCCTTTACTGTTCTTAATTCCCAGATGATTTTTTGTAATAAGTCAATCTCTTTTATATAATGATTAAGCGGATGCCATTCGGGCAATTTTGCTATTTCTTCAGGTATTTGCATAACTATTGATTTTTAATTTTTGTATATAATTTCACTAAAGAGTGAATCAAATCATCTGGCTTGGAAAGTATCTGATAATGGTTTTGTCCAAACATTTGAGGTAAATAATATTTGGCTTGCGATTCTATGGCTATTGCATAGGAGTTAATATTATTTTGGTTGAATTCCTTAAGGGCTTGTTTAACATCCTGCACACCATATTTTCCCTCATATCTGTCATAGTCATTTGGCTTACCGTCACTGAGTAGAATCACCCATTTATTCTGGCTTTCCCTACTTTGTAATCTGGTGCCGGCATGTCTGAGCGCAGTACCAATTCTAGTATAACCGCTTGGGGCAATGGCTCCCACTTTATAGCAGGCACTTGACCATTTTTCATCAAAATCTTTAATTGTAAGGTAGCTAGAATGATTTCTGGTTTTGGAATAGAAGCCATCAATGCAGAAATCAATGTTAAACTCATTCAATATTTCTCCAAAAAGAATGGAGACCTCTTTTTCAACATCTAGTACTTTTCGGTTATTGACATAGCTGTCACTGGAAAGGCTTAAATCCAATAGTAAGCTTAGTGAAAGATCTTTTTCCTTTTTCCTGTTGTCAACATAAATATTCTCATCAGGCGATTTTTTGGCTTGAATATCAGTATAGAAATCCACCAAAGCATCAAGGTCAAAATTGCCTCCGGAAGTAAGCCTCTTTTGCTGTCGGGCTTTGTTGTTAATGGAAGCGACCATCTTTCTTAAAGAATTCAATACACTTTTATTCTTTTGGATGGTATTTTGATAATAATGAATATCTGTTTCCTTCAAAAAATCAGGAAATAGTTTACAAAAATCCCTTTTATTGCTATTGGTTTTAAAATTCCATTCATCATATGCAATATAAAAGGCATCACTTTCTTTTTCCGCACTTTCAGCTATGGTAGTTTGCTCTACGAAATCTGCCTGATAAACAGAATGTACGGCTTCATCTACCCGTACCGTTTGCCTCATTTTAAGTTCTTCCAATGCGTCTTGATGCTTTTCAAGTTCATCTGATCCATCAAAATCTCGCCATACGCCATCATGCTCCTCCGCAGTTTCTACTTTTTCAAAATTGTGTAGAAGCACATAATCTTCCTGTTGCTTTTTATCAATGGTGAGACTTTTAATCTCTTCTACTGCCTTGGTTTTTATGATGGTATCTGCCTTGTCTTGGGCTTGGTGCAATTTGTTGTCAAAGTTCTCTAGTTTGTCAGGATCTTGCTCATTTTTATGTGGCTTCATCCATTTACCGTAAAGCATGTGAAAGACTAGCGGTTGATTAGCTTCAGACTTATCCTTAAAAAACTGGTAAAAATTAGCGTGTAATTCTTCTGCTATTGGAAATTCTGCAAAAAGCTCCGGCAAAATCTCTTCTGCACTTTGAGCGGCCATTTTCCTTGAAAGTAAAAGGTCATCTTCAGGATATTCCCAATTGATATTTTTTTCTTTTTGAACACATAAATAGAGGAGTCTGAAAAAATAAAAGGAGAGATTTTCTTCTTTAGTCGATAATTCTGAAAAACTGATAGGTAGAAAGAAATTATTGCCCTTCCAGCCTCACTCAGCTTCTGCAGGGTAGATTTCTATAGCATTTACGGTGATAGCTAGTGCCAATAAAGTAAGCCTTGGTTTAATTTCATCCAGACTTACTTTTTGAGGAAGCTGCTCATTCTCTTTTGCTTTCTTATTTTTGAAGTATTTGGCTACCTTACCAAATATCCATTCATCCGGCTCAAATCCCATGTCTTAAAATTTTAGAATGATCTATTTTGAATTACTCCATCAGTAGTTCAGTAAAGAATTTTGGGTGATTAAATCATTAAATCACATAGGTCTCTTAGTGATGTTGTAGTATGTTCATCATCAGAAAGTGGCTCTACTACCGCCACATGCATACTTTGTCTTTTCGCCAAACCACTCTTAATCAGAATAGAGGCGTCAACCAATAGTCTCGTTGAAACTGTTTCTGCCAAGCCTAATTCAGTCAGATTTCTGATTTTATTGCCGATGTTTACTATTTTCTTGGCATTGCTGTGATCAATCCCACTTTCTTTTTCCAGGATCATCATTTCAATATCCGCTTTTGGATAATCAAATGAGAGGGCAATAAACCGCTGTCTGGTGGATGGTTTTAGTTCCTTATAGCCTTTTTGATAGCCGGGATTATAAGAAGCCACCAACATGAAATTAGGGTCTGCTTTAATTGTTTCTCCCAGTTTATCAATAAAGAGTTCACGTCTGTGGTCGGTCAAGGAGTGAATCGCAACAATTACATCTGGTCTGGCTTCCGCTACTTCATCCAGATACAGAATAGCACCTTCTTTTACTGCTTTTGAAAGTGGTCCGTCAATCCAGACAGTTTCAGCTCCTTTTATTATATATCTGCCAATTAAATCCGTGGCTGAAGTCTCTTCATGACAGCAAACAGTGATCAATTTTTGGTTTAATTGTTCTGCCATGTATTCTACAAATCGGGATTTACCACTTCCTGTAGGACCTTTTAGCAAGAGCGGAATTTTGTTTTTAAAACTGTGTTCAAAAACTTCCTTTTCATTATTTATTTCCTGATAAAAAACTGAATTTTCCATCTTTTAAGTATTTAAAGTGTTGAAGCTGAAATTAGTTGTGTGTACAATGATGATAATGAAAGGGCGGAGGTGATTTTGAAATTTTACAACACAAAATCGACAAGCATACTCCGCGCCTTACAACCATCACTAACCACAATCTATGAAACTAACTCTGCTTGATTTTTTGACTTACTTGTATCATCAGTTTCGTCATCAAATGGATTCTCACTTTCCATCGCTTCATCCGTTGGTCTTCCATATTTGATGAATTCATATATGTATATACCAATTCCTATAGTGAAAAGCGTTGCGCAAAGCAACATCACCACAAAGTGAATTTTTACTTCTTCCTGCACGATCATAAATTCCATTTTCAATTTTCTTTCAAGATAGACTTGAACTACTCCGGCTACTCCCATAGCGGTGACCATTCCGAGCATCCCTATATTTGAAAGCCAAAATGCTAAATGCCCATTTGTGTTGTTGTAGCGTTTTCTACCTGTCATATTCGGCATACTGTAACTAATAATAGCCAGTACAATCATAGCATAGGCACCCCAAAAAGCATAGTGCCCATGCATAGCGGTTACTAAAGTACCGTGAGTATAAATATTAGTTTGAGGTAAAGTATGGGCAAATCCTAAAAGCCCGGCTCCAATAAAGGAAACTATGGAAGCTCCAATTGTCCAAAATAAAGCAATTTTATTGGGGTGATTCTTTTCGCCTTTTCTATACATATAGACTGCAAATAGTGCCATTGCCAAGAATGCAAGAGGTTCCAGAGCGGAGAAAATTCCCCCCACAATTATCCAGATTTTATTTACGCCTATGTAGTAATAGTGATGACCTGTTCCTAAAATTCCTGAAAGGAAAGTAAGCCCAACTATCACATAAAGCCATTTTTCAATTACTTCTCTGTCCACACCGGTTAGTTTTATCAATAGGAAAGCAAGTATACCGCCCATGATCAATTCCCATACACCTTCTACCCATAAGTGCACTACCCACCAACGGAAAAAGGAGTCTGTTACCTGACTATCAAACCATATCATGCCCGGCAGGTATAAGAGAGCCGCAAAGAATAGTCCCATTACCAGTACAATTGAAGTGGTGGTTTTACGTTTCCCTTTGAATAAAGTGGCAATGATAATACCTAAAAATAACAAAACATTTATCACTACCAGATAATCCAATTCCCTTGGGATTTCAAGGAATTTTCTTCCTTCCCAAATGTTAAAGTGATAGCCTGTTATAGCAACTACACCGACTAAAGCCAGTGAAATCAATTGAACATAAGCCCATTTGACACTGACTAATTCTCTTTGTGCTTCCTCGGGTATAATATAATATGCTGCCCCCATAAATCCACTTAGTAACCAAACGACCAATAAATTGGTATGTACAGCCCTTGCGGTATTAAAAGGAATGAACTCATGAAAAACATCAAAACCTATACGGGCAAATCCCATGACAAACCCGTATACAATCTGCAAAGTGAAGAGTAGCATGCAC
>Ga0114900_1001867_pt1 | contig 12238 bp, 8 predicted proteins | sample MalvireepMed_231_FD_89685 | JGI IMG/M metagenome (GOLD analysis project Ga0114900, IMG submission 89685) | Marine viral communities from the Global Malaspina Expedition - Malaspina viral metaG DeepMed_231 | ecosystem: Environmental > Aquatic > Marine > Oceanic | place: Mediterranean Sea...
ACCCTCGGTACGATTGCTCGTACGGTTCCTTAGCAGGGAACTGGTTTCAGCCACTCACCCACCTCTCCTTGAGAACGGGGCGTATACTACCATAATTTTTCTGTTTTCATAGGGTTGACACGACTTTTTTCTGGCCGATTTTCCCCACAATCAAAAAAGCCGTCCGGGTTACCCTCGAACGGCTTTTTAACTGATCAACGATTGCCCGATTCCGGCTCTTCGGAGCCTTTTTCAGATTGAATTCGCTGATAGATTTCTTCGCGGTGAACCGCCACATCTTTTGGCGCGTTCACACCGATGCGTACCTGATTCCCCTTTACACCCAGAACGGTGACGGTAATTTCGTCGCCGATCATGAGGGTTTCGCCAACACGGCGAGTTAAAATCAACATATCCCTTACTCCCTATTCCAGAGCTACCTGTTCCGACAAACACTACTGTTTACTTATTGCTTTTATAATGAGATCACTTCAGACACTAAAGACGCAGAAATACTTATACTTACCTGAACCCTGATAGCTATCTTCAATGACCTTGATCAGAGAGCATTTGAGACTTCCCGCCTCAGGCACTCTCCTCCACCCCGGCTTTATCCAGCTCGAACGCACTGTGCAGTGCGCGAACGGCAAGCTCGAGATACTTCTCATCAATCACCACCGAAATCTTGATTTCTGACGTGGAGATCATCTGAATATTGATGCCCTCATTGGACAGCGCTTCAAACATCTTGGTTGCAACGCCCGCATGGGAGCGCATACCCACGCCCACAATGCTGACCTTCGCGATCTTGGTATCTCCACCCACTTCACCGGCACCCAGCTCGGCGGTAACACCGCGCAACACTTCCTGGGCCCGTTTGAAATCGTTGCGATGCACCGTAAACGTAAAGGCAGTCTTGTTATCCTCGCCCACGTTCTGAACGATCATATCTACTTCGATATTAGCATCACTGACGGGCTTGAGAATCCGCAGTGCGCTGCCCGGTGTATCGGGCACACCAGAGATCGTCAGCTTGGCTTCGTCACGATTGAAAGCAATGCCGGAAACAACCGGTTGTTCCATGGCGTTCTCATCCTCAAAAGTAATCAGGGTGCCCTCGCCTTCCTGAAAGCTGGACAACACCCTTAATGGAACGTTGTATTTACCTGCAAACTCAACTGAGCGAATCTGGAGTACCTTAGAACCCAGACTAGCCATCTCGAGCATTTCTTCAAATGTAATGCGCTCCAACCGGCGGGCACTGTCCACTACCCTGGGGTCAGTTGTGTAAACACCATCTACATCAGTATAGATCTGGCATTCATCGGCTTTCAGTGCCGCCGCCAGGGCAACCGCCGTGGTGTCAGAACCGCCACGGCCGAGCGTGGTGATATTGCCGTTGTCATCAATGCCCTGGAAGCCGGCTACCACAACCACCCGACCGGCATCCAGATCTTCCCGCATGCGCTGCTCATCAATCTGCTTGATACGCGCCTTGGTATGGCTGCTGTCCGTGAGAATCCTGACCTGGGAACCGGTGTAGGACCGGGCATCGCAGCCCCGCTTCTGGAGAGCCATGGACAACAGGGCAATGGTTACCTGCTCGCCGGTGGAAACCAGAACGTCCATCTCACGGGGGGTAGGCTCATCCATAATATCGTTGGCGAGTGCAATCAAACGGTTGGTTTCACCGCTCATGGCCGAGACCACAACCACGACATCGTGCCCTTCTTTGCGGAACCGACAGACCTTGTCAGCTACCGCTTCAATCCGCTCGGTTGTCCCGACGGACGTACCACCAAATTTCTGAACCAGCAGAGCCATGTTTCCCAAACTCCGAAACGGGGTGTCACAACGGGGCTAGGCGCCCCGCCATTAAAAACAAACGGGCGGGATTATAAACCTCCGCCCGTATCAGAAAACAGTTGTTTACCCGATATTTTGCTCAACCCAGGCCGGTACACCAGCCAGGGCTTCGGCCAGACGGGATGGATCATTACCACCACCCTGGGCCATGTCGGGGCGACCGCCGCCTTTGCCATCTACCAGCGAGGCCAGATGCTTCATTAAAACGCCAGCCTTGATGCGGTTGGTGGCGGACTTGGTAACACCGGCCACCAGCACCACCTTTCCGTCTTCGACAGTGGCCAGCACCACAACGCCCTCGCCCAGCTTGTTCTTGAGCTGATCCGCAGTTTCCATCAAGGCCTTGCGGTCAGCGCCTTCCATCTCGGAGGCCACCACTTTCAGGCCTGCCACTTCGACCGCGGAACCAGCCAGATCAGTACCCGCGGAACTCGCCAGTTTTGCTTTCAGGGCATCGACATCCTTCTCAAGCTGGCGATTGCGGTCCAGAACCTGCTTGACCTTGTCGACGACAGAATCACGGGTGCCCTTCACCAGACGTGCGGTCTCGCGCAGTGTACGCTCGGTTTCATCAACCCATTCCAGCGCACCCAACCCGGTTACAGCCTCAATACGACGAACGCCAGAGGAAATGCCGCTTTCGGAGGTAATGCGGAACAACCCGATATCGCCGGTACGGGCAACGTGAGTACCACCACACAGCTCAACAGAGTATTTGTCGGTACCCATGGTGAGCACCCGTACTACATCGCCGTACTTCTCGCCGAACAGAGCCATCGCTCCTTTTTCCTTGGCGGTATCCATATCGGTAATGTCGATATCTACCGGCGTGTTCTCCAGGATCTGTTCGTTAACCGTACGCTCGATCTCTCTCAGCTGCTCCGGCGTCACGGCTTCGAAATGGGAGAAGTCGAATCGCAGTTTGTCCGGGTCGACCAGCGAGCCCTTCTGGGTAACGTGTTCACCCAGGATATTGCGCAGGGCCGCATGCAGCAGGTGCGTAGCCGAGTGGTTGCGCTTGGTGCGCTCACGACGGGCATGATCAATCCGCGCATCCACTTCCAGCCCGGGGAACAGCTCACCTTCAATCAGGGTGCCCACATGCAGATGGTTATCCCCTTCTTTGCGGGTGTCGGTTACCTGGAAGCGGCCACCGCTCCAGGTCAGCAGGCCGGTATCACCCACCTGACCACCAGACTCCGCATAGAACGGCGTGCGCTCCAATACCACCACACACTCATCACCCGCTTCCGCGTTACGCTCCTCACCGTTGACCAGCACCGTGCGGATACGTTCATGGCCGTCGACGTGGTCATAACCGGTAAACTCGGTCTTGCCCTCAATCGTGATGCCGGCGGCATTGTAGTCGATACCAAACTTGCTGGCGGCACGAGCCCGGTCGCGCTGGGCCTCCATGGCTTTTTCGTAGCCTTCGTAATCCAGAGTCAGGCCACGCTCGCGGGCAATATCGTTGGTCAGATCGACCGGGAACCCATAGGTATCGTAAAGGGTAAACACGGTTTCACCGGGAATCTCGGTACCCTTCAGCTCCGCAATGTCCTGCTCCAGCAGGCGCAGGCCTTTGTCCAGGGTCTTGGCGAACTGCTCTTCCTCCTGCAGCAACACCTTTTCGATCTGCTTGCGACTACTCACCAGCTGCGGATAAGCCTCGCCCATCAGTTCAACCAGAGCGCCGGTAAGCTTGTAGAAAAACGGCTGGGTAGCACCGAGCTTGTTGCCGTGGCGAGCTGCGCGACGAATGATTCGGCGCAGAACAAAGCCGCGACCTTCGTTGGACGGCATCACGCCGTCGGCAATCAGGAAGGCGCAAGAACGGATATGGTCCGCCACCACGCGCAGAGACGCTTCTGTGGTGGCCGCACCACCCAGGATGTCGGATGCCGCCTTCAACAGGTCCTGGAACAGGTCGATTTCGTAGTTACTGTGAACACCCTGCAGAACCGCAGCAATCCGCTCAAGCCCCATGCCGGTGTCCACCGAGGGCTTGGGCAGGTTCAGCATCTCGCCATCGGCAGTGCGGTTGTACTGCATGAAAACCACGTTCCAGATTTCGATGTAGCGGTCGCCATCTTCTTCCGGGCTGCCGGGAGGCCCACCTGCCACATCCGGGCCGTGATCGAAGAAAATCTCGGTGCACGGGCCACAGGGTCCTGTATCACCCATCTGCCAGAAGTTATCGGAGGCGTAGCGGGCGCCTTTGTTGTCGCCGATGCGCACAATCCGTTCCGCCGGCACACCGATTTCCTGGTTCCAGATATCAAAGGCTTCGTCGTCTTCGGCGTAAACCGTTACCCACAGCTTCTCCTGGGGCAGGTTGAGGTGCTGTTCGCCAGTCAGGAAAGTCCAGGCAAAATTAATGGCCTCGCGCTTGAAGTAATCGCCGAAGCTGAAGTTGCCAAGCATCTCGAAGAAGGTATGGTGGCGCGCTGTATAGCCCACGTTCTCCAGATCATTGTGCTTGCCGCCGGCACGCACGCATTTCTGGGAACTGGTCGCTCGTGTATAGTCGCGCTCCTCGCGGCCGAGGAAAAGATCCTTGAACTGGTTCATCCCCGCGTTGGTAAACAGCAGAGTGGGATCATCGTGGGGTACCAGTGAACTGCTGGGCACAATGGCATGCCCTTGCTGCTGGAAATATTCGAGGAATGCTTGTCGCAACTCTGCGGTTTTCATAGACCTTTGATACCTTTCGACCTGATACACCTTGCCAGAACCCCGCCGAATGAACCGCCGGGCCTGAGGTTAAATGCGATTACTTACATGCGTGTGCAAATCGGCTACTCTAGCACACGCCGAGAACTTGAAAAACGTGAAAACTCACAGGAGACGCCATGCCCCGACGCTTTCATGAAGCCGATGAACTTCTGCCACCGGCGACCGGCCTGAAACGCGCCCTGGCCATCATTTACGATGGACTGATCAGTATCGCTGTACTGCTTGTCGCCAGCTGGGTATACACCATGATTGCGGGCTGGATTACGGGCTGGGATCGCTACGAGCAAATGGCAGAAGCCGGCGAACTCTCGGGAGACCCGGGGCTGACCTTCGTTCTTTTTCTGGTGCTGTATCTGTTTTTCGCCTACTTCTGGACCCGCATCGGCCAGACCCTCGGCATGCAGGTCTGGCGCGTTCGCATCGAGAATCTTGATGGCACCTCCGTGAGCTGGACCCAGGCCCTGATTCGCTATGTTACCGCTGCGATCATCGTTTTCCTGAGCATTCTCGGCGCCTACTACCTGGGCGCGCTGACGTTGTTGCTCAGCATCCCGGCCATCATCGCGCTGTTCTATCCCATCAATGGGTTGTCGCTGACCGACCGCACCTCCAACAGCGTGGTTGTTCAGGTGGCCAGGCCCGAGAAAAAATAGGTCCGGCACTACCCTGCCCGACGCATCAGGACGGCTCCGACAATACCGTTAACAACAATCGGAGCCAGCACCGCGATCAGCGGATTAAAGCCATAAACCATACTCATCGGCCCCAGCAGATCCTGCATATACTTGAACAGCAATCCCACCAGCAGACCGGTAAATACCCGGAACCCCATGGTCACAGACCGCAGTGGCCCGAACACAAAGGAGATGGCGACCAACACCATCACCGCCGTGCCCAGGGGCATCAGTGCCTTTTTCCAGAACGCGAGCCAGTATTGTGCCGCACTCAGCCCCTGCTCTCCGAGATAGGCCGCGTAGGTATACAGGCCCGTCATCGACAGATTCTCCGGCTTCACAATCAGTACACTCAGCACGCTCGGCGACAGGCCGGTCTCCCAACGCAGTGACGCACTCACATCACGCACGGTCCGCTCCGGTTCAATACGGGTGGAAGTCACGTTCTCCAGCAACCAGTAGTCGCCCTGGTAGATGGCACGCTCGGCGAAGCTGGCAACCTGCAGTTGCCGGGCATCGTCAAACCGGAACATCGAAACCCCATGCAACACACCGTTTGGCTGAACCGCATTCAGGTGCATAAAGGTATTGCCTTCGCGATGCCACACCCCTTCGGCGGAAGCCATGCTGCTCCCCGCACCTAACGCCACCGCCTTGTCACTCTGGGCAATGCGTTCCGTGATCGGCGCGACATACTCACCTATCGCCACGCCGAGCAGAACCACGATCAATGCCGGCTTCATGGCGGACCAGACAATGCGTTTGAGCGACACGCCGGCTGCCCGGATCACCGTCAGCTCCGAGGAACTGGCCATGGAGCCGAGGCCGACAAGGCACCCCATGAAGGCACCAAGAGGCAGGTAATCGTAGATTCGCCGGGGCAAGGTCAGCGCCACATACCACAACGCCTGCAGGGTTTGATATTCGTTGCGCGTATCTTCCAGTTCAGCAATGAACGCAAAGATCACATCCAGCGACAACACCACAACCATAACCAGGAACATGGCGCCGCCAACGGTACGCATGACATAACCATCGATCTTATGCACGCTGGCGCCCCTCCCTCTCAAGACGACGACGGTTCAGCCACCCGGGGCCAAACTGCAGCCACAGGCCGAGCGCCAGGAACAGCGCATGCACCCAGAGCATACCCACCCACTCAGGCACCTTTTCATCCGCCAGCGCATCCCGGGCCACAATCAGTAAGCCCAGATAGGTGATGTAAACCAGCATTGCCGGCAATAAATGGAAAAAACGCCCCTGGCGGGGATTCACCCGACTGAGCCGAACGGCCAGCAAGGTAACGATCGGCACAATCAGCGGTAGCGATATTCGCCAATGCAGCAGAGCACGATCTTCCGGATTATCTGAATGCCACAGTGCCAGAGTGCTCAGGCCTTCCTCCAGCTCCTTACTGCCCTCCTGGCCGCTGACAATCTTCAAACCGTAGGCTTCAAATTCAGTGACATTGTAATCAAGCCGGCCGGGAGTGCCCTGAAAACGACCACCATCCTCCAGCACCAGAAACCGGCTGCCGGTTTCCTCATCAATAAACTGGGAACCAGACTCCGCAGTGATCAGAGTGACACCCTTACCATCCTTGTCGTACTCGGCAATAAACACCCCCTGCAACTGGCGCTTGTCGTCGCTCAGGGCCTCGGTGTAAGTAACCCGATCGCCGGAGGTAAAGTCCTGAAACCGCCCCGGGGCCAGCATTTCAAACTCGGTGGCCTTTCGCTGCTCGTTAAAGATGTGCTCCACCTGTTTCATGCCCCAGGGAGAGATGTAAAGACTCATGGCCCCCACCACCAGCATGACCGGCAGCGCTCCAAGCAACGTTTTCGCCAGCAACTGCTTTTCACTCACACCGCAGGCGAACAACACTGTCATCTCGCTTTCGAGGTACATCCGCCCATAGGCCAGCAGAATTCCGATAAACAGGCCCAGGGGCAGAATTAATTCCAGAAACCCGGGGAAACGATACCCCATAATCGCAAACAGGACGCCGGCCGCAATCTCGCCCTCAGCAGCATCGGCCAGATACTTGATAAAACGCCCACTCATGAACACCAGCAACAGAATGCCAGACACCGCAAGCATACTGACCATGATCTGGCGAATGAGGTAACGGAAGATAATACTCAAATCAGTCTCTCTGGCGGCGCCGTCATTGGAGATGGAGGTTAAGGAGAACAGCGCGTATTCTATGTAACCTCGCCGACGAATGACAGTACGGGGCCTACACGATAAAACCATCGTAACGAAGCGGGCACCCGGCTTGATTAATAAAGGCTTTGCCCCAATCCTTATGAGCATTGCCATCAACATTCAATCCAATTGAATAAAGCACAATCTGACAACGGAGTTGCCATGAATTTCAGCCTGAGCAGCAAAGCCATCACAGCCACCAAAGCCGACTGCCTGGTTATCGGCCTGCCTGAGAAAGGCGAGTGGCCAGAATCCACCAAAGCGGCAGACGACGCGCTGGGCGGACTGATCAAGCAACTCGAGAAAGCCGGCGACCTGACCGGCAAGAACGCCTCCGTGAACACCCTGCCCCTTGTGGATCAGCCCTGGCAGCGCGTTGTGGTTATTGGCACCGGCAAAGATGCAGACCGTACAGCCACAGCCTATCGCAAGAGCCTGATTGCCATGACCGGCGCATTGAAAGATGGCCCCTCCAAAAGTGCACTGATCAGCCTGACCGATACTGCGGTTCAGGGCGAAGCTACGGTCAGCTCTGAAGAAGCCCGGCTCAACCTGATTGGCCGGATTCTGGAAGACCAGCTCTACACCTTCACCGAATTCAAAAGCGATAAGCCTGCCGCCCGCAAACTGAAAAAAGTTGTGGTACAGGCATCCGGCGCCGGCAAGTCCCTGAAAGATGCTTTCAACCTTGGCCTGGCCACCGGCCGCGGCATGAACTACACCAAAGACCTGGGCAACACCCCACCCAACATCTGCCACCCGGTCTGGCTTGCCGAACAGGCCAAGGCCATGGCCAAAGACTACGACTCCATCCAGACCGAAGTTCTGGACGAGAAGCAGATGGAAAAACTGGGCATGAACACCATCCTGGCCGTAGGCAAAGGTTCCAAGCAGCCTCCGCGCCTGATCGTGATGGAATACCGTGGCGGCAAGGCCAAAGACAAACCCTACGTACTGGTGGGGAAAGGCATCACCTTCGATACCGGCGGCATCAGCCTCAAGCCTGGCGAAGGCATGGATGAAATGAAATACGATATGGGCGGTTCTGCCAGCGTATTCGGCACCATGAAAGTCCTGGCCGAAACCAAACCCAAGATCAACGTGGTTGCGGTGATTGCTGCCGCTGAAAACATGCCGGACGGCGGTGCCTCCCGCCCCGGAGACATCGTCACTACCCTGAGCGGTATGACCGTTGAAATCCTCAACACCGACGCCGAAGGTCGCCTGGTACTGTGCGACGCCCTCACCTACGTGAAGAAATTCGACCCGGCTGCCGTGGTCGACATGGCCACCCTCACCGGCGCCTGCATTATCGCCCTGGGTAACCACGCCACCGGCCTGCTGTCCAACAACGACGAGCTTGCGAACGAACTGCTCGCCGCCGGCGAACGCACCGGCGACCGCGCCTGGCGCCTGCCGCTGTGGGACGAATACCAGAGCCAGCTCGACAGCAACTTCGCTGACATGGCCAACATTGGCGGCCGCCCGGCCGGTACGATCACCGCCGCGTGTTTCCTGAGCCGCTTTGCCAAAGACTACCGCTGGGCCCACCTGGACATCGCCGGCACCGCCTGGAACTCCGGCAAAGCCAAAGGTGCCACCGGCCGCCCGGTCCCCCTGCTGGTCGACTACCTGATGACCCATGCAGGGTAACCAGCCAAACCCACCGGAGCCCGGCAGCCACGCTGCCGGCCCCTCTGGCCGGGACGATAAAAACCAGCGCTACTGGTTCCACATCCTCGCCCAGAACACCCCCGCCGCCCGCAACCTCCACGCCGCCAAACTCGTGGACAAAGCCTGGCAGCAGGGCGACCGCGTGTGCATCCTCTGCGACTCCGAAGACCAGGCCCAGGAACTCGACGACCTGCTGTGGAACTTCACCCCCGAAGCCTTCATCCCTCACAGCATCGCCAAAGAACCAACCACACCTTGCACCGACCCCGTCGGCATTTTGCTCTACCCGCCAGCCGCGGTGGACTGGGATACCGTTATCGTCCTGTCCTCAACCCTGCCTGAAGACGCTGACCAATACCGCCGCCTAGCACTGGTGGCCTATAATGATCCGGCCGTATTGAACCAAGCTCGGGGGCACTACAAGCAACTCCGAACAATGGGAATTGAGGCGAAGGTGCATGATATGCGGCGGAGGTAATTCGTTTTTTGCCACGGACGCTCACGGACCCACACGAACAGCAAACGAAAAGCAAAACTCACCAGCGACCAGCAAAAAGTTCGACCTGTGAGGTTGGGGGTAGGCTTTCCAAAAATTTCGTAGGCCATGGATGGCCGGAGACAAGCGCCACAGGGGCTCAGCCGAGCGCTTATGAAGCGAAGCTTCATGCGAAAGCTGAGCGACCACAATCTGTGATTGTGGGCCGGGCCCCGAAGGGGTGCCGCAAGGAGCGCTTTTTGGAAAGCCTACCCCCAACCTCACACTGCACCACATCCGCAGTCTTCGTTTCACTGAGGTTCGCCGCATCAACAGCGACCATGTATAATCGGCCAATTCAGAATTTCCCTATGTGAATCAACCAAAACGGTCACTGCATAATCCCATGGAAAAAACCTACCAGCCAGAAAACATCGAGCGCCAGTGGTACGAAAACTGGGAATCCAAAGGCTATTTCCGCCCCAGCGGAGAAGGCGATTCCTATAGCATCGCCATCCCGCCACCCAACGTGACCGGCAGCCTCCACATGGGCCACGCCTTCCAGCACACCATCATGGACACCCTCACCCGCTTCAAGCGCATGCAGGGCCGTAACGCATTGTGGACCGTGGGCACCGACCACGCCGGCATCGCCACCCAGATGGTGGTTGAGCGCAAACTGGCTGCAGAAGAAGACAAAACCCGCCACGACCTTGGCCGGGAAGAATTCATCAAGCGTATCTGGGACTGGAAAGAGCACTCCGGCGGCACCATCACCCGCCAGATGCGCCGCCTGGGCAACTCCGTGGACTGGAGCAACGAACGCTTCACCATGGACGATGGCTTTTACAAGGCCGTGCAGGAAGTGTTTATCCGCCTGTACGAAGACGGCCTGGTGTACCGCGGCAAACGGCTGGTGAACTGGGACCCGAAACTACACACCGCGATCTCCGACCTGGAGGTGGAGAACAAGGAAGAGAAGGGTTTCTTCTGGCACCTGCGTTACCCGTTGGCGGACGGCCAGAAAACGAAAGATGGCAAAGACTACGTGGTTGTCGCCACTACCCGCCCGGAAACCATGCTGGGCGACACCGCCGTGGCCGTGCACCCGGACGACGAGCGCTACCAGCACCTGATCGGTCAGCATGTACTGCTGCCACTGGTAAACCGCCGGATTCCCATCGTGGCCGACCACCACGCCGACCCGGAAAAAGGCTCCGGCTGCGTGAAGATCACCCCGGCCCACGATTTCAACGACTACGCCGTAGGCAAGCGCAACAACCTGCCCATGATCAACGTGATGACCCAGGATGCCAACATCCGGGACATCGCCGAAGTGTTCAACTCTGATGGTACCGAGAACACTGACATCGATGGCGCCCTGCCTGCCGCCTACGCTGGCCTGACTCGCGAGGCCGCCCGCAAGCAGATCGTGGCAGACATGGAAGCCGAAGGCCTGGTCGAGAAAATCGAAGACCACGTACTGAGCGTGCCCCGCGGTGACCGCTCCGGCCTGATCATCGAGCCGATGCTCACAGACCAGTGGTTCGCCGATGCCAAGACCCTGGCCAAGCCCGCCATCGAAGCTGTAGAAGACGGCCGTATCCAGTTTGTGCCCAAGCAGTACGAGAACATGTACTTTGCCTGGATGCGCGACATCCAGGACTGGTGTATCTCCCGCCAGCTCTGGTGGGGCCACCGGATTCCGGCCTGGTACGATGCCGAAGGCAACATCTATGTGGGCCGTAACGAAGACGAAGTACGCCAGAAGCACAATCTGGCCGCAGACCTGGAACTGAAACAGGACGACGACGTTCTGGACACCTGGTTCAGCTCCGCCCTGTGGACCTTTGGCACCCTCGGCTGGCCGGAAATCACCGAGCGCCTGAAAACCTTCCATCCCACCGACGTGCTGGTGACCGGTTTCGACATCATCTTCTTCTGGGTTGCCCGGATGATCATGATGACCATGCACTTCATCAAGGATGAAGACGGTACTCCGCAGGTTCCGTTCAAGACCGTGTACGTGACCGGTCTTATCCGGGACGAGCACGGCGACAAGATGTCCAAGTCCAAGGGTAACGTGATCGACCCGCTGGACATGATCGACGGCATCAGCCTGCCGGATCTGCTGGAAAAGCGTACCGGCAACCTGATGCAGCCGAAGCTGGCCGAAAAGATCGGCAAGCGCACCGAGAAGGAATTCCCGGAAGGCATCGCGGCCCACGGTACCGACGCCCTGCGCTTCACCCTGGCAGCCATGGCCACCACCGGCCGTGACATCAACTGGGACATGAAGCGCCTGGAAGGCTACCGCAACTTCTGCAACAAGCTGTGGAACGCCGCCCGCTACGTGCTGATGAACACCGAAGGCGAAGACTGCGGTGTAAACGACGAGCCGGTGGAACTGTCGCTGGCTGACCGCTGGATCATCAGCGAGCTGCAGCACTGCGAGCAGGAAGTGATCCGCCACCTGGACCAGTACCGCTTCGACCTGGCCGCCTACGCCCTGTATGAGTTCATCTGGAACGAATACTGCGACTGGTACCTGGAGTTGTCCAAGCCGGTGCTCAATGACGAAGCTGCCGGTGCTGAAGCGAAACGGGGCACCCGCCGCACCCTGGTC
>Ga0114900_1001871_pt1 | contig 12220 bp, 12 predicted proteins | sample MalvireepMed_231_FD_89685 | JGI IMG/M metagenome (GOLD analysis project Ga0114900, IMG submission 89685) | Marine viral communities from the Global Malaspina Expedition - Malaspina viral metaG DeepMed_231 | ecosystem: Environmental > Aquatic > Marine > Oceanic | place: Mediterranean Sea...
AACACCAAAGACCTTCTTCTTTGTATTCGTTAAATCAGACACGACATTAGGAATAACGCACCCATCCTCATTGTGCCACTTCTTTTGTGCTTCAGATACAAAATGAATGTTATCCCAATATTTTTTAATTTGTTTTATAGGGAACAAAGATTTCTCATGACACGACAATAACACTTTTTTGGAAGCAGGGGGGCGTCCAGGAAACTTGGCATAATGAACAATCAATACTTCTCCCTCCTCATTGACACCTGCATTTTCTATATGGTCATACTTACAAAAAGAGGATGGCCATGGATGAGGCCCATAAAACATACAGTCTAATCCCTTTTTATTAAACAGGTTACATAGATTGATGTTGGCTACTGTCGATCCACCCCTATTGGACCACCCCGATATTATTTTTATTTTTGTTTTTTTCATTTAGTAATTTTTGATATAATTCCAGTCTTGTATGTATGTGTTTATTAATGTCAAACCTTTCGTTAACTATCTTTCGTAAATTTTGACCAACTTCTTCTCTATGTTTTTTATCTTTTATAAGCCGAGACAAGTATTTCACCCATTCCCCTGTTGGGTTATCCTTAGAAATAAGATATCCAGTTTCTCCATTAACAATTATTTCATCATAACATCCACAATTAGTAGCAACCAAAGGAAGTCCATACCTCCCAGCCTCCATAAGTTTAATTTCGGATTTTGAATCGTTAAAATTATTCCATTGCAATGGAGCAATGGTAACATCAATTGTTCTAAACATGGCCCCATAAGAATTAGAAGGACCTGCTGGATACACAGACCAATTACGGTGCTTTATGCCTCCAGTAAGGATTCTTTGGTAGTTATCCCACACGTCCTGTTGCCAGTCTCTGTTTTGACCTTCTGGTACTGGCGGTCTTCCGTAAAACCCCCAATGAACTCTCTCGGCACCTACTTTATTGTTCACTGACATGGCTATAGTTGGAATTTCCCTAACATCTTGTTCGTGGTGAATTCCTCCTACCCACCCAATTCTGCATACCTTCTTAGGCGCTTTTATCTTTGGCAGGTTCCAGCATGGAAGTTCAAAATCAATTGCATTTTTAATAACAACTAATGTCCCTCTTACAAATTCAGAAACTCTATGAGCAAACTTGTACTGAGTAACTGATACTAAATCAGCATTATGGTACAGTATTTTTGTAAGTTGGTCTAGCTTATTATCCTTATAAACTTGTTCCAATCTGTGACCGTCATACAAATCGGTTAGCAAATCATCAGTATCGTAATGAATGAACTTATTCCTATTTTTCGCCTCGTTAAAAAGATCAATCATATACTTAGCCCCATAGTTGCTTATGTTCTGAGTAAACACTATGTCTGCCCAGTCCATATCCTCCGAAACCACAGAATCATCCTTCGGTCTTTTGGATCCTTCATCCCAATCCAAAGGATTAAAATTATACTTTACCTCTATCTGGTCTCCATATTTTTCAACTAGTTTATCAAGGGGCATGAGTATTCTGTAGTAGCTACAACCACCAGTATTTGCTGGGACCGCAAGAATTTTAATCTTACGGTCCTCAACATTATCAACACTAGAGCTTTCACTCACTTCCCAAACCTTTCAAATGAGAAAGGTAGCTCTCATCGTCACTATCATCATCCGTTGAAGAAGTCTCTACAACCGGAGATGGTTCCCCCTCCCCTGTAATACTAATACAAATATTCTGCAAATCTTCATACGATGCTACTTTAACAAAATTATGGATATCATGAAGTTCATCCATCCAAGTTGCAATTTCAGAGTCTGACCCTGCGACAGATTTCTGAGGCTTAGGTGCAGATTTATCGTAATTAGGCCACTGACCTTGACTGTCTTTAATAATTTTAAAATCATGACCATCTTTAAGGTCTGAAATATTACCATAATCCTCATCAAAGAAACAATCCAAAATCTTACTGAATAATTTAACGCCCATTGAGAGAATTTTTACATCTCCAGAGGCTCTCTCTACAGCATTAAGATAGAATCTTTTGTAAGAACGAATGCTTCTAGCAAGATCCTGATTTTCCTTAGTCTTAGTATTCCAAAACTTATAACTAAGATCACATAATGGACAGGGGTCTCCTTTTACTTTAGGACAATGATAATTTCTATCATCAATTCTATGAATAGCGGTTTCCGAGTAGAATTCGCTGTCTTCATCCCTCCACGGAAGAATTCGAACAACAGTAGTTCCTTCTTCCATGATCAAAAATTTCTTTAGAAATTCTTCGTTGTTACCACCACTTTTATTAATTTCGTTGTATTTTTTTCGTAGTTCGTTAATATTTACCATGTTATTATTATTATTTTAAATTTTTAGTTATTAAAAAATAAAGGGAGCACGTGGCTCCCTTTATTATAGTCAAATATTATACCTTTTTACGTATAATCGTGTCTTAAAATACTGTACGCGGTAAGAGCTACAGTACGACCTCCAGGTATAGAAGCATCAAACAATCCTCCTATCCCAATAGGAAGACCCATAACAGCAGTACCAACATCATCGGTAACATCTATAAGATCTTGAGTAAAATCCATCTGTGTGTTATAGCTTCCCGCTTTGTATGCTAAGTTTGTCTGGTATCCCATAAGCATTGGGCTGTCAAAGGAGCTTTTGTCCCACATCATCACAGGGTACCCTATGGAAAGTCGGTAGTCTCCCATAACCCTAGCCTCATCCCCAGCTCCGCTTACGGGAAAGTTCCATCCTTGAGAAAGAGTTTGTACGAAAACTTTGTCTTGAGAGTGGTCTAGTCGCCTTCTTCTGTAATACTTTTGGACAGTTTTAAGTTCTCCTCTAGGACCAAAAGTACCTGTTCGAACATCTCCATACGTTGCTCCGTTAATATCAGCGCTAAAGGCAAACACCTTGAATTTTTGAGGTTGTTGGTATCCAGACGTGTAAAACATATCCGTACTGCTAACAGACTGAACTGTAGCTCTAGCGTTCACGAACAGAGTTGTCGCCGCAGGTGAGACGTCTACCTCAAACGCGAGCTGGCCTTGATCAAAAGATGACAGTCCCAATCCAGAAGCCGGGAACTGGGCTCTTGAATTGAAGAAAGGTACTCTGGAGTACACATAATCCATTGTCTGGGTCTCAATTAGCCACGGACCACTTGCATCACTTGCGTCGAAGGATCCGGCACTTACGTTACCGCTAGGGGGGTTGATTCCTGAGCCGCCCCATCCGCCGCCGCCGCCGGAAAGTGACCAACCAGGATTCGATGAATTATCAGGATAAACTAATGCAGGCATAAAACTAAGGTAGAAGAGTTTGCTTGTCTCTTCATTTTATATAGCCTTATCCCCCCCCCACTGATCACCTTGAAATTAAATTTATTTCAGCGCGTTTGTTGGCAGACATCTGTACTAACATATCTTTTTGGTGGTCTAAAGATGCTACAATATTCTTAGCTAGATTATACTTATGTTGAGCTTCTAGAATTTCTAGTTGAAGCTCTTTTATTTTAGGGCTCATTTTAGCATATGAATGAAGAGAACCTTCCGTAACCTTTTTTCCTTTTAATAGTTGGTCTTCTCTTCTGTCTTCTTTTACCCTAGCTTCCGTATACTCATACTCAACTTCCACCTCGTCAAGAATTCTCTTTGCGTAGGACAGTATTGCACAAAAAAACGCATATACAGACGTATGTTTTTCTAAAGCTTTATCCATTGTAGAATCGGACAGTTCCAAATACTCTTTGGCTATTTGAAGATACTTATCTTCTATTTTATCGTAAATTTCTTTTATATTATTCATTTATTCTTTACTGAACAAGTATTCAAATAATTCAGGATTAAGTCCTTGAAGTATTTGCAGCATATTAGACGTTACGTGGGTCAAATACTCATTTCCCACGGAAGGCATTTCGTCGTCGTCCCCCAAGCCGAACAAATCAAATCCAACATGTAATATTTCATGTAGTAGAGTTCCTTTATAGTCACTAGTGCATTGATTAGGGTCTACTGTTATCCTGTTCTTGGAAAATTCAACACATCCATACAAACTATCTTTCTCTAAAGATACTTGTACAATCTTAAAAGTTTTATACCCAAGATTTAACTCCATAGGGTGAGAAGGCTTCTTTTTATTAACCATTTGTTTTCTGGGTTATGATAAGCTTGGAATAATCAACCTTTGCTGGTATTACATACCTAGCCCTACCGTTTCTAGATTTTATAACAAAAATTCTAGCTTCTCCTCTATCAAACTCTAACTCGTTCTGGTTTACGGAGAAAACCAAATCACATACTCTGGTTTTTCCGTACGAATCAGCTAACTCTGTATCTGTAATAAGATTAACCTTTTTACCTTCTCTGTTTGTTTGGGTTGCTGTCCATACCAAACATTTATATTCAATAGCAAGACCTCTAAGCTCTTGTGCAAGCCTTTCTTGGGCTTGATATTCTTTCATAGTGGAATCAGTTGATAGTAGCTCAAGATAGTCTAGTATAATTACATCAGGGACAAAATTTTTATAATTTCTTAACTGTACTAAGTAAGATCTTAGGGTGTTTATTGTTGCCCTTTTAGTGGGAAACTCTTTTATTCTAATCCTACCAAGATTTTCAACTTTCTTCTCAATCTTTTCAAATCTATACCTAATCTCACTTCTTCTATGTTTTAACTCAGACTGCTTAATATTGGTAAAAATACTATCTAGCCTCTGTGCTACCTTATCTTCTGACATTTCAAGAGTCACGTACAGTACATTATGCCCATCAATACTTAGCCTAGCGGCTTGATTGGCTAGGTATAAGGATTTTCCTACACCAGGAGGAGCTACAACCATAGCAAGCTCCTTAGCCCCTAAACCCCCTTCCAGAGACTCATTCATAGACTCAAACAATGTTTTGTAAGTATACTTTAACTCCTCTTCTGTTTTCCCCCATCTCTCTTCCATGTTGGAAAAATAATCAATTCCTAAATCAACATTCCTGGTTACGGATAGGGCTCCGCGAACCAACTCCTCAATCTCCCCATACTCCTTTTTCTTAATAAGATTAATAGATGTCATAATGGCATCTTTTATAGATTGCTCTTTTGCGAACGATTCTACAAGATCTAAAAGATATTCCTCATTGTCCAATGATTTTTCGTCTACTTGATTTATAGCCTTAAGCTCATCCCTATGATCTGAGAATGACTCGCTGGAAGGTATTAAAGATTTAACCTCTTCCAGGATAAAATCATCAACGGGAAGCTTTTTGTACTTCTGATAGTGACCAACAACAATTGAATAAAACCTAGAGTGAGATGGGTACTCAAAATACTCAGACTTAATCATAGGCATGGCCTGAGTGAGAAAATTTGCATCCGATTTAATCAGGTAAATAATCCCACGTTGGATGCTACTAGCCAGTTCGTATGTTTCCATCTATGCTATTAAAGGCATAAAAACATTAAAAATTACCAGTAGATCCAAATCCTCTGTTACTTCTAGAAGATTTTTCTTTAAAAAATTCATCCTTGCTTACTGTGACTAGGTTTACAGACGGCAACTCATTTATGACGATCTGAGCGAACCTCTCTCCTTTTTTTAAGTGGAACGGTTGGTATGTATTGAGGTTTCTTATGGCTACCATGACAGGTCCTTTATACCCAGAATCAATTGTTCCTGGTGAGTTAGGGATAATAATTCCTTTTTTAGCGTAAGAACTCCTCAATCTTATTTGTCCTTCATACCTTTTAGGGATATCAATCCTAATACCTACGTCAACCAACACAGAAGAGGATCCTCCTACAAAAACGTCTTCATTTGAGTACAAATCAAATCCAGCGTCGTCTTCGTGAGCATACGTAGGATCTGGATTAGAAGAAAAATTATGAATCCTTACACTTATCATGCTTACTTTTGACCAGAATTGCCAGATCCTCTTACCGCATGCTCCTTTTCAACACCAGACAGTTTTGAAACTGCATCACGAGAAACTTTCTCAGCTATTTTTCTCTTTTCTTCGGCTTCCTTAGGGGATACTTTTTTGGCTATACCCTCATCTTCTAAAACCTTGGGGTTGATCTCCATTTTCGAATAAGGAGACACCCCAGACTTTCCTTTTATTATTTCTGAGACATTTCTTATTTCATTGTCATTCCATGATATTGCCTTGTGTTTGCGGGCCCTGCCAACAGCATTATGGTCAGGATAAAAAATTGGGGTTTTCCCGGAAGTACTCCATGTAACATCTATGGACTGTCCATCAAGGTGTCTCTTAGCCATTTTGCCACACTCACATTTTACCCTTTTTTTCATTTTAGAAACACTGTCTAACCTTTCAGTTATTTTTTCACAAGATGAGCATTTATAAACGTAAAATGGCATTATACTTCACAAACTCCAGATTTACAAGTTTCAACTGATTGCGCTAAGAATTCTACTTCCCCACTGACAATCAACTTATCTAGGTCTATGGTTGAAACGTCAATTGCCTCCAAGGGCTCATTCCCTCTGGACCCCGCTTTGTAAAAAGTACATCCTTTTATGTCACTAGCGTAGTTTAAAAGTTCATCATACAAATTCTCAGAAGAATAATCCGTTGGTAGATTACATGTTTTTGAAACGGCAGAATCTATAAAAGTTTGAATTACTGCTTGTACTTTTATGTGATCTTCTGGGGGTACGTCATATGCGCCTACACAATGACTAACATCTCTACCTCTTAAATGGAGTTCCTTAAAAAGAGGATCTACTACAACAGCCTCATTCAAAACCCCTTCTGTCCCTGTTCTCCATCTTCTTTTGTATACTGGGGAAAAAATAGGTTCTATTCCTGTAGAAACACCCATTACCATACTTATAGTCCCAGTAGGTGCTACAGTTAACAAAATAGCATTTCTTAATCCATTTTTCTTGATGTCTGCTCTAATCCTAGAGGGGAGAGTCTTAAAAAACTTTTCATTCCTGAGTCTCCCCCAGTCATAAGCATCAAATGATCCTTTGTCTCTTGCCAAATACATAGAAGCTTTATAAGCTTCGTTTCGTATGGTAGAAAAAAGCCTTTCTAAGAACTCTAAACAGTTTTCAGACCCATATCTGAATCCAGCTTTTATAAGAAAATAGTGTAGACCTGTTACCCCTAATCCAACTCTCCGACTTCTATTCCCCGCTTCTTCACATTCTGGGAGAGGGAAATGATTAATTGTTAGAATGTTATCTAGAAATCGTACGCCTGCTCTGATCGTACGAGCAAGCCTTCTCCAATCTATAACTCCTTTTATATCTACCATATTAGATAAATTAACATGCCCTAAACAGCAATTCCCATATGCAGGGAGAACCTCCTCCCCACACGGGTTTGTGGAGGGCATGTTCTCAAAGTAAGAAACATTAGTATACTCATTTGCAAAATCAATGTTAAAAATTCCTGGCTCCCCCGACTCTACGGCATTGTCAATAATTCTTTTCCATATGTCTTTAGCTAGAATTTTCTTCTTGCGAGGGTTTGCAAACTCATCATTATGCTTTTTAAGATTATGAGTTGATGCGATTCCAATAGCATGCTCTTCATCTTTTGCTACTACCTCAACTATACAAGGTCCTCCTTCTTCTGAAATTCTATCAATTTCATAGACGTAGTACCTTTCGTGTCTCCCCCCAAACGTAAAATACCACTCATCATTATTTTCAACAGCCTCTAAAAATGACTTAGTTATTCCAACAGAAATATTAAAATTTGTTAATTCTTTTCTGTCTAACTTAACCGTAAGAAACTCCAAAAAATCAGGATGAGTAATATTAAGAATTGCCATTAACGCAGTTCTTCTATTTTTACCCGCTCTCACATGGTGTCCTATCTCATTAATCATGCGCATTACAGAAATAGAACCAGGAGCTGAGTGTTTTATAGTCTGTATGTCGTCTCCTTTAGGTCTAATCTTAGAAAAATTGAACCCGATTCCACCACCACCGCAAGAAACTTTATACATGTCATGTATGGTTTTCCCAATACTTTCAACATTATCCTCTGGGTCTAGAACATAACAATTAAGCAAGTTTTGCTTGCTTCTTCCGGCTCCAAAAAGAATCCTGCCTCCTGGAATAAAATCTCCGCTATTTATAACATCAAAAAACTTTTTCTCTATGTTAGGTCTTATGTTAGGGTTTTCAGGGTCTGAAGCGGTTTTGGATACCCTCCTAGCACACTCTTTCCATGCTTTCTCTCCTGGATAGGCGTACTTCTGAAGAAAGATGGTTTCTTCTAGTGATCCTGAAACAAATTCATACACCATTAGTCTTGAATTATGCCTATTACAGAATCTTCCGTCAAAATCAAATATTTCTCATCGTCAAGATCAAATTCTCTACCACTGTACTCTTCAAAAAGTATTTTTTGTCCTACCTTTAATTTACCGCTGGCCTCAGTACCTACGGCAATAATTTCACCTTCACAGGTTGGGGTCTCCTTCACGGAGTCTGGTATTATAATCCCCTTGGATTCTAGTTTCTCTACTTTCCTTTTTATAAGGATTCTTTCAGCAAATGGAAGAATGTTCATTGTGTTTATATTTAGTTGATTTCTGTGATGTTGTTCTTTTTTTGGACCAACATTTCTGTAGAATTGCCACCTATTAAAGAAGATAAGTATTGATTATGTGTTATCAAAAAGAGCTTTTTCTCTGAAGATATCTGTTCTATTAATTCGTGCAACCCCTTTATACCTTCTTTGTCTAGAGAATCTCCAACTTCGTCAAAAAATATCATATCTGCTTTGTCTTTCCCAGACAGAAACAAAAGATCATTCAAGGCCAACATTACGGATAGAGATATTTTTTTCTTTTCTCCACCTGACAAGCAATCATAGTAAATTCTAGTGCCGTCCAGAGTAATAGATTCATCTAATAACTCATCAAAAATAATTGAGAAAGAGTTATTAGACAGTATACTCAAATAGTAATTAGATTTCTTGTTGAAGAAATCCAAAATATGATGAATTATATATTTTATTAGTCCTTGTTCAGAAAAAGCAAGCTCCCAAAACCTCATAATCTCATACTTGGTTTGAACCTCTTTCATCTGGTTGGAGTATTTTCTAGAAATACTCTGTTGTTCTTTGAGTAATTTTTTTAGTATCTTAGTTTCAGTTTCTATCGACTTTAAACTCTCTATAAGCTCAAAATCCTGAGAAGATATAGGAATAAAAATAAAATCAATCTCTTTCTTAAGAAGTTTTATACTCTTTCTTTGTGAATTTCTCTTATTGTACAGGGAATCAAGACATTTCTTACTTTCTTCTGCTTTAAATACCATAGCTTTAGGCTGCTTAGAACAATGCTCACAAATTGAATTTTCCTTAAAATACTTAATATTAGCTTTTGTCTCTCTTATGTTGTCTGATAGAAAATTAAGACCGTTTTCCAAGTCTCTCAAGGAAACTTCTCTCTCTAGCTTGTCAGACTCAATATCTTGTATCTCAGAAAAAGAGTATTTAGAGATAAATTTTAATTTTTCACCATCCGTTGTATTTTCTGCCTGGGTTTTTTGGTTTTTAAGTCTTTCAATTTTCTTTTTTATCTTATTTGCTTTCTGAAGTGATTCTGCTTCCAAAGTGGAGAATACTCTTTTCTCTCCATTATACTTGGATTTTAGAGATCTTATCTTTGATCTATTTTTAAACAAGTCTGTTATGTTTAAAAAGTTTTGTATAATTGAACGCTTTTCCTCTGCAGTACAAGATAAAAAGTTAATATCATTTTGCTGCCCAAACACTATAGAAGCTAAAAAAATGTTGTAGTTAGTATTTAAAATTTCTTCTAAATATTGCTGAGTTTTTAAAACTCCTTCCTTGGTAACGCTTTTACCGTCTACTTTAACCACTAGTGACGGAGGTCTTTTAGTCCTGGTAATTACAATATTGTCGTTTATCTGGACTGTAACCTTGCACTTGCCTTTGGTGAAAGAATTTACAATGCTTTTTTCAGTTGTTTTTCTTATAGTTTTACCAAATAAAACAAAAACGATAGCTTCTATTAATGCGCTTTTTCCAGCTCCGTTGGACGACATTGGAAACGTATCTTTATTTTCCCCAACAACTCTTACAAGACCATCGTATTTAGAAAAATCTATCTCTGCATGTTTGATAGATAAAAAATTCTCTATGACTAGTTTATCAATTTTCATCACGAATCTCTTTAAGGGCATTCAAAAGTTCTTCTTTGCTAAATATTGAATTTTTCTCATCAATATACTCCTCAATAACTTGGTCATCTAACGTAAGCAATTCCCTGTCTGGTACATAATTAGAATTCAATTTTGGCAAAATATCTTCGAACGTAAACTCCAGATAGTCAACTTTATACTTTTTAAGCACTTTCTCGTGAACCTGCCTTTCCACATATTCATCTAACCTGTCCAGCTTTATCCTAAGTAAGGTGAAAAATTCTGATGTGATTAACTTCTTACCTATTTCTGGTAGTTTGTCTATGGTACAGGAAACGTGCCTTATGCCAAAATTTATAGGGCACCTTTGAAACGTGACGTTACCGTCCCTTATGAATAATTCTATAAAAGATTTGTGTTCGTTTGCTTCTCCAAAAGACATTGAATACTGGGTTCCTATTACACTAATATTGTCATACTTTCTTGGTCTGTGAATATGCCCTAAAAAACTTAATTTTTTCTTTGGGAAATGCCATCTTTTTAACGAAGATTCGTAATCATAAAATCCATTAGATACACACCCATCGAACCCAAAATGACCTATAATATGGTTTTTAGATTCTTGGACATATTTTATAATAGTTTTTTCGTTTTCGTAGTGAGGGATAAAATCAAACGGTACTCCTCCTACAGCAACTGTTGTTTTTTTTGCAACTATTGTAGCTCTATCTCTAAACAGAGATAGGGTAGTATCTGTAGAGTCATCTTTTCTTATTGTGTCGTGATTCCCACGAAGAATAATAATATTCTTACACTTAACAGAATCTAAAAATTTATCCAACGCTAGTAACTCCATCCCAGAAGGATTTCTGCGTTGAAATACGTCCCCTCCAATTATAAGAGTATCTGGTGGTTTTTTATTTACAATCTTAACTAGTGTTTTTATTTGATTTTCTAAAAATCCTGGGACATAATCGCTACGAAAATGAGTATCGCTTATAAGAATAGCTCTATGAGTTTTGGACATGTTTTAAAATTTCAATTTTATTGACTAAGAATCCGTTATCGTCTAATTCCGCAGGAATCCCATCGCCAAAAGAATTACCTATTTCTATGTCCACCTCAAATGGTACTGTAAAATTTAAATTGTAATTAGTTTTAAAATCTTCAATACTTGTTAAATCTTCTTTGAGATAGTGGACAACTCTATCTACGTCATCTAGGGAACATTGAACTTCTACACTGTCATGTACAGTAGCTAGTATTTGCGCTTGTAACTTACTATCTTGTATATTATTACTAAATCGTTTTATAGCGTGTAACATTATATCAGAAGCAGAACTCTGGATTATAAAATTCATACCCTGTCTAAAAGCTCTATATTTATATTTTCTTATTGGACTGTTAACATTTGGTAGATTTCTTCTCCTTCCAAATAAACTGGTAGCGTAACCATTCTGTTCTATAAAACCGTTTACAAATTCAATCCATTGAAATACTTTAGGAAACGATGTTTGGTATGCGTCAAAGATGCCTTGAGCGTATCCTATAGACGTACCAATCTGCTGAGATAGTTTTTTTGGTCCTCCGCCATACACAATTAAAAAAGAAACGCTTTTGGCAATCTGACGTTCCTTTTTGCTAATGTCTGATACTGGCTTGCCATAAATCAAAGATGCTGTATACTTGTGAAGATCTTGTCCGGTATTAAACGCATGAATCAATTTTTTATCTTTACTGCATTGAGCTAGTACTCTTAATTCGGCGGTTGAGAAGTCAGCCGTTATGAATACTTTGTCTTCGTCCGCTATCATCAATTTCCTAATATTAACGTCGTCAGACGTAGGTCTTGGAAGGGTGTGGAAAGATACTCCTTTTCTCTGGCTTGGGCCTGCTGAATACAGAGAACAGCTAAGTCTTCCTGTTACCGTAGATGCAAAATTATAGCTTGAATAGATGCGACCATCCTCATTCCACTTTAATGCAGCCTCAACACCTTTGACATAAGTCCTATACTGCTTTGTCTGCGTTTTATACCTTAAAAGGGAATCTATAAACTTTATAGATTTTTTGTCCGTTATATTCTTTCGTATTG
>Ga0114900_1001873_pt1 | contig 12214 bp, 11 predicted proteins | sample MalvireepMed_231_FD_89685 | JGI IMG/M metagenome (GOLD analysis project Ga0114900, IMG submission 89685) | Marine viral communities from the Global Malaspina Expedition - Malaspina viral metaG DeepMed_231 | ecosystem: Environmental > Aquatic > Marine > Oceanic | place: Mediterranean Sea...
GTTAAGCTTAACCATAATAGTTCTAATAATCCCTTTACTTTAAATTCATATCAATTAGAATTTACAACTGGAGGACGTAGATAATGGGTTCAACGTATACACGACAAAGTAGTACTGAAATAGTAGATGGAGAAGTTATTAATGCTTCAGATTTTAATAATGAGTTTGAACAGCTTGTATCTGCTTTTGCTGTATCTACTGGGCATAGCCATGACGGTACAACTGCTGAAGGTGGTCCTGTAACTAAGCTTTTAGGTACAGCTATTACTATTGGTGATGGTACGTCTGGAACAGATATTGCAGTAACTTTCGATGGTGAATCAAGTGATGGTGTTTTGACTTGGATGGAAGATGAAGATCATTTCAAGTTCTCTGATGATGTTGTAATAGATAGTAGTAAAAGAATATATTTGTATGATGAAGGTGGAGAATATATTTATGGTGATGGTACAGACTTATACTTAGTCTCTGGTGCGGATATTAATATTCCTGCAAACATCGGTTTAACATTTGGTAATGATGGGGAAAAGATTGAAGGTGATGGTACAGATTTAACAATTAGTGGTAATAATATTAAACTTACTGCCACGGCAGATGTCGTAATTCCTGCTGATGTAGGTATAACTTTTGGCACTGGTGAAAAGATAGAAGGAAATAGCACAGATTTAACAGTTACATCAGGAGCAGACATTAATCTTACTGCTACGTCTGATGTAAATATACCTTCTGGTGTTGGTGTAACATTTGGTGATGATGGTGAAAAGATTGAAGGGGATGGCACTGATCTAACAATTAGTGGTAATAATATTAATCTTACTGCTACAGCAGATGTAGTAATTCCTGCTGATGTTGGTATTACTTTTGGTTCTGGAGAAAAGATAGAAGGTAATAATACTGATTTAACTATTACCTCTGGTGCAGATATTGCTTTAACAGCTACAGGAGATGTAAATATACCCACTGATGTAGGGGTAACTTTTGGTGATGATGGGGAAAAGATTGAAGGGGATGGTACTGATTTGACTATTTCAGCTTCAGCTCTTTTTAATGTAGATGCTGGTACAGATATTGTTTTAGATGCAGGTGGAGGCGACATTTTCTTTAAAGATGATGGTACTACATTCGGTAGTGCTACTAATACTTCAGGTGATTTAATTATTAAGTCTGGTACTACTACTGCAATGACGTTCAGTGGTGCTAATGTAACATTTGCAGGAACTGTAACAATTGGTAGTGCAGGTATATCTGAAACAGAATTAGAAATTCTAGATGGTGCTACTGTAACAACTACAGAATTAAATTTAATTGATGGGGGAACTTCTAGAGGTACAACTGCTGTAGCAAGCGGTGATGGCATTCTTATAAATAATGCTGGTACAATGGCAATGACTAATGTAGATACAGTTTCAACTTATTTTTCAAGTCATAATGTTGGTGGTGGTAATATTGTTACAACTGGAGCACTTGATTCTGGTTCTATAACTTCTGGATTCGGTGCTATTGACAATGGAACATCTGGAATACGAACTGATACATTTACAGCAGAGACATCTATTGTTCCTGATGCTTCAGGAGGAGCAGACATAGGAACATCTTCTTTAGAATGGGGAGATGTGTATGTTGCAGATGATAAATATATTCAATTTGGTTCAGATCAAAATATTATAGTAGGCTACGATGAAGATGGAAATGATACTTTAGAATTTAAAGCAAATGTAGAAGCAGCAGCTTTAGGATTAACATTTAGTGCTGACCAAGCAGATGATAATGCAGATACATGGAAATTAAATTTTGCTGATGGAGGAACAATAACATGGCAAAGTTACACTTCAGGTTCTTTTGTTACAAAACAAACATTGGACACAAGTGGTAACTTAACTCTTACAGGTGCTATCGAACTTGGTCATGCTAGTGATACAACTATTGCTCGTTCTGGCAGTTGAGACATTACCATTGAAGGATATGCAGTATATAGAGCGGGTGGAACAGATGTACCTGTTGCAGATGGAGGTACTGGAGCCAGTTCATTAACGGACGGGGGCGTATTACTTGGTAGCGGCACGGGAGCAGTCACAGCCATGTCCGTTCTAGCAGATTCTGAGATGATTGTAGGTGACGGTTCTACCGATCCGGTGGCAGAAAGCGGAGCAACCCTACGCACGAGTATAGGCGTTGGAACAGGAGATAGTCCACAATTTACGGGTATCGAGCTAGGACATGCTAGCGACACTACGATAGTTCGATCAGGTTCCGGTGATATTACAATAGAGGGAAATGCTGTCTATCGTGCTGGGGGAACTGATGTTCCTGTAGCTGATGGTGGTACAGGAGCTTCTTCATTAACGGATGGTGGTGTACTGTTAGGTTCTGGTACTGGTGCTGTAACTGCAATGGCAGTTTTGGCAAATGGCGAAATGATTGTTGGTGATGGTACAACCGATCCAGTGCCGGAATCAGGTTCTACACTAAGAACATCAATTGGTTTAGGTACATTTGCAGTTGAGAATGTTAATGCCGTTCCAGCGTTAACTTTAGCCGCTGCTATTACTGGTGCTGATCAAACAGTTTCTGCTATTAATCTTAAAGATTACGGTGAAGTTACTAATGCTATTGGTGCTACAGGAGGGGGTACTCAAGATATTGATTTGAATGCTGGCAATAATGTTGTAGCAACAGTTGACACAAATACCAATACATTCACTTTTAGCAACCCTACTGCTAGTGATGAACTATGCGGATTTACTCTTTTTCTAACAAACGGAGGATCACAGACCGTGAACTGGCCCGGCACTGTTGATTGGGCAGGGGGAACTGCGCCAACTCTAACAACCAGCGGATTAGATATTCTGGTTTTCGTAACAACGGATGGCGGCACAATCTGGCATGGTATGGTCGGAAGTGCGGATAGTAAATAATGCCTAATATCAAAAGAGGAATGATGGGGGCGGCTGGTGTCTCGGTCACCTACACAGCTAATGTTACTCCCGGCGCTATGTTTGCTTGGGGGCGAGGGAGCGCCGGCCAATTAGGGTTGGGAGATGTGTTAGACAGGTCTTCCCCCACACAGATTGGAGCACTTACTACATGGAAGACAGCTGCTGGCTCTAATTTTGGTGCTCACGCTGTTAAATCGGATGGGACACTGTGGGGATGGGGTAGGAATGATTCGGTTTTCGTCAAAATAGGTGATGGAACGGCCATCACTAAATCAAGCCCCGTTCAGATTGGATCACTCACTGATTGGAGTAAGATAGCTGGTGGTCAGGGTCATGTAATTGCTATTAAAACAGACGGCACTCTGTGGGGATGGGGGGATCAGAGCAGAGCGACGTGCTTGGGAGTCGTGGGCGACGGAACTATTATTGACAGGTCCAGCCCCGTACAAATTGGTGCTCTCACAACTTGGTCCGCTATTGCCTGTACTACCGGCGCTTCTGCTGGGATTAGAACAGATGGTAAACTTTTCACTTGGGGGGATGGAAATCATGGCGCAAACGGACGCGGCAGCGTTATAGATATTTCCTCTCCCGTACAAGTCGGTTCTTTGACAGACTGGTCAAAAATTTCCTCCTCTAAACATGGATTTAGAGCGGTGAAAACTGATGGTACTCTGTGGGTTTGGGGGCAGAATAATGTAGGTCAGTTGGGTATCGGCACGGTTGTTACTACTTCCTCTCCCGTACAAGTCGGTTCTCTTACCGATTGGTCCCACGGCGGACAGGGTCCCAACAACACCAATGTAATGCTTATTAAAACGGATGGAACACTTTGGGGCATGGGCAGCAACGACGACGGCGCGCTTGGGGATGGTACCGTTGTCTTCCGGTCTAGTCCTGTACAGGTAGGAACTCTGAAGCATTGGCATAGTGTGGCAACTTCAGGACTGAACACTGTAGCGGTTCAAACCAATGGGACTCTGTGGTCTTGGGGATCGAACTATAAAGGACTTAGCGGCCGCGGTACGGAAAATGTCAAAGCATCCAGCCCCATACAAGTTGGGACACTGACAACATGGGCAGAAACCTTTGCCATGTCCATGGGTTTAGGTGCCATCAAGGGATCAGCACCGTGATATTCTTAGCATCACTTCCCCGTAGCGGCTCAACGCTTCTCACCTCGATCTTGAACCAGCGACCAGATGTATACGCAACACCCACCTCCAACCTATGCGACACCATGGGCGCAACTGTAAAGGTGTGGGAACAAGACCCAACCACCAAGGCTAGTGAGGGGCAGAAGGAAGACATCATTCGTATCCTCAAGGGCATACAGGATAGCCGCTACGATACGGACAAGTTGGTGTTCGATAAGGGAAGAGGATGGCCCGCTCCACAGATTATGAAGACCATGATGGAAGTGCAGGGTGATGTTAAAATTATAGCTGCTGTACGACCTGTTGCTGAGTGTTTAGCGTCCTTTGCTAAATTAATGAAGCCGGATAACGTAACAGATTTCTGTAAGCGTGGAGAATTAGCTATTCATCTGTTTAATTCTTATCAAGTTCTTAAAAACGGATATGAAGAATATCCCGATAACTTCCTCTTTATTGAATACGAGGATTTAGTAGATAACCCAGCACATGAACTGAACCGAATTGAGCAATGGGTTGGACTAAGCCATTACGATTATGACTTTGATAATATCATTGATAGCAAAGAAATAGATGAGGCTTGGGGTATTAAAGACCTTCACAAAGTTCGTGGGAAAATCAAAAAACGACAGTACTCAGCCAAACATATTCTCGGCCAAAGTCTGTGGAACTTTTATCAAGGTGGTGAGTTCTGGAATGATAAACCAGAACCAGAGAAACAGAAGCTGCCGATAACATATCAGCATGATGCTCTTATGGCTGGAGACTTTGAGAAATCCAAACGCTTAGCTTATAGGAATCTCTCCCTTTATCCAGATGATAGCGACATTTGTTTTAATGCTGGTTGGGCAAAACTGAGTGACGATGAGGTGGAAGAAGGATATTTTCTGCTAGATAAAGGAAGAGAAACCCTTGTATGGGGTGATCCTCACTGTGGTTCGATTATGCCTCTTTGGGATGGCGAAGAGAATGCAACAGTTTTATTGCGTCTAGAACGAGGTCTTGGAGATCAAATACATCAAGTTCGATACGCTCGTGAACTCAAAAAACTAGGTTGTACGGTAGTTGTTTCATGTGGATCATCTTTAGCTGACATACTGCGACACGCTGAAGGGGTGGACGTTGTAGTACAGCATGAAGCAGCTTGTGGTGTGTTACATGATTTCTACCTCCCTGCTATGTCCGCACCGATTCAGCTTGGCTACCAAAATTCGGCAGACATTGATGGCTCTCCGTATATTCCTGCATCAGCAGATATAGTGCCGCATCGCGTTGGTTTGCGGTGGAGTGGTTTACCAGCATATGAACATCAAACTAAGCGCTTGTTTCCCCATGAGCTATTATTTAACACTATGAAAGACAGAGCCTATTGTATCAATTTACAAAAAGACGAGGGAGAAGAGTATTGCCCAGACTGGGTAGAAAAAGTGGATTTATCAACGTGGACAGCAACGGCAGCAGCAATATCTAGCTGTGAGATGATTGTAACTTCTTGTGCTTGTATTGCTGATCTTGCCGGGGCGATGGGAGTACCAACAATGATAATCGTTCCTGTAGTACCATATTATTTGTGGACCTTACCCGGAATATCAACGCCATATTATGACAGTGTTACATTATTGCGACAGACTGATCCTGATGATTGGCTCGCACCGTTTAAACAATTAGCTGAAATGGTGGTACTTCGTGAAGCAGCTTGATATTATACTTAGAACTTATGATGGGGATAGTGTGCATTCCAGAAGGTTTGATAAGCCCAAGAAGGATATTGTTTGGCGCTGTGTTCGTTCACTTTGTACTGCTATCAAGGCTCTACCAGAGCAGCCTAGCTTAACTATACTGGATGATCATTCCACTGCTGAGACAGTACAATTTTTGCGTAATGAAACAATTTTTCTTGGAAAGAACGCAACAATTCAGACGCTAGAAGGTACAGGTAATAATGCTAGTATGTTAGAGGCTCTTACATTAGCAAAGGAAAGTACTGCCGATTTAGTTTATGTAGTTGAGGACGATTACTTACATTATGAAAATGCTCTAGCGGTGGCTCTAGATACATGGGAAAAATTCAAGCACCGCTGCACCCTTCCTTTTATGGCTATGACGCTAGTTGACTGTCCTTCCAATTATATAGATGAACCAGAAGATCGTAGGGGTTTGCCTAATAATGATAGAGGCGATGGTTCTACTGGTATGATCGTCGGTGGTACAGATCGTCCATGGCGAACTATAGGCCATACAGGGGTTACTTTCTTACTGGAAAAAGGCATCTTGCAAAATTATTGGCAACCATTCAACGAGATAGCTAGATACTGGCCGTATCTTGAGGAGCGTTGCACATTTAATAAATTATGGAATATAGAAGTTGGACTATTTGGACCATTAGTACCGTTGTCGTATCATTTATGGGAAAATCATCCCTTTTATCCAGTAGATGATCTATGGGAAGATAATAACTGTAATTCCAACGAGTTACTGGCAGCATAGGAGAAATTAAAATGTTATACGCACACGTTGAAGATGGAGTCATAACTTATCGGGGAACACTTCCCAAAACTTGGCGCAATATCTCTGGTTTGAATTTATCGGAGGGTGATGATGCTTATTTGAAAACACTAGGATGGGTTCCTTATGTGGAAGTTTCTGTAGAGTTTGGTGCGGATGAAACGCCGGATGGTGAAGATACAGTGGTCACTAAAACGGAAGTCACTGCAACAGCAAAGAAACGTGCTATGACAGACGATGAAAAAATTAATCGGGATAATAGTGATGCATTAAATGAAATCTTTCGCCTTGAGGCGTTAGAAATTCCCCAACGATTAGCTGAAGCACTTCCTGATGACAGCGGTGGATCGGCGGAAGGTCGGGCATGGTTCAAAGCTAACCGTGCAAAAATTGCTGTAGAACGGGCTAAGTTGAAATAATATATTTGGATTAAATAAAACAATTACACCCTCGCTTAGAGAACCAATTGAAAGGCAAAAACATGAATAAATTTATTATATCTATGGTACTAATTATTTCTATGTGTGTAGCAAGCCAAAGCTTTGCTAACCCTAAAAAAAGTGGGGTTGTTCCTGAACAAGAACACCTTGAAATGTTGTACCCTACTGTTCTTGTAAGGTTAGGTAATGGGTCAGGGTCTGGAACTGTTGTCTATTCTGAACAAAATGAAGAGTTTGATTATGAAAGCTATGTTCTAACTAATTGGCATGTAGTTCAAAACTATGTAAAATTGAACAAAGTCTGGAACTCTGAGAAAAAAGAACATATAGAAACAGAGAATAGGCGTCCTGTAAATATTGATTTATGGGAATATAACAATTTTAGCATAGCGGTAGGAACTATCGGTAGGATTGCTAATATTGTAGCTTATGATAAAAGTAGAGACTTGGCTTTGCTACAGGTAGAAGATACAGAACGTCAGATGCCTCATGTAGCTAAACTATATCCAGAAGATAAAGATGACGGTCCTTGGATTTTTCAAACAGTCTATGCTGTTGGCGCAGGGTTAGGTAAGCCCCCTTTTCCGACTATGGGGTTGCTTTCTGGTTATGGAAAAGATATACATGGTAATGATCTGTATTTGGCAAGTGCCCCTATAATTTTCGGTAACTCAGGAGGTGCTTTGTATGTATATAGTCCTCGTAGAGAATATGAGCTTATAGGAGTTCCAAGTATGGTATCTGCTTATGGTTGGGGAAATGTAGTTACACATATGGCTTGGTCTAGGCCAATATCGGAAATTCGTATTTTTCTAAGGGACGCTGGTTATGGCGTAAAAATCTTAGGGGATGAGCCAGAACAAGAAGAAAAAGAAGAAGATAAATAAGTATAGCACTTGGAGAACATTTTTTTGGGAAAATATAATATGGCAACAAAAGACATAAACTCACAAACTATTATTGAGGTATTGATAGAGCAACGAAATGATACGCTAAATAGGCTTGTTCGTTGTACTGCACTTAATATAGAACTTGAAAAAGAAATAGATATACTTCAACGTGCTAATGAAACTACCAATGAGCAGGAAGTAGAAATAAAGGAATAAACAACATGGCTGTAGGATACGATCAACAAGGATTAGCACAGAGAGCAGCACAGTTAGGCTATCAAGGAGACATGCGCTTTTTTCCTCAATATCTTGAACAAAATCCAGATGTAGCACAACAGTATTTTGCTCAACAGGATGCAGATATATATCAACAGGAGAATATACCACAATTTCAAGCTGGTGGATATGCATCTCCACAAATGATTGGCTGGGAAAATCCAATTCCAGAGCCGCAGCGTTATATATCAATGCCACCGCCGCCGCCGGAATGGACGCCAGATCCAAATCTTCCAGAATATAAACAAATGCAGGGCTGGATAGACGAAAACTGGGTCAAGAATCCAGAATGGGAAGAGTGGGCATTTCGCCCTCAGCCAGCAGTCCAACCAGCAACCCAACCAACTCCGATCCAACCCGCACCAGCGGTTGGTGGTACAGACCCTTCACTTCGTCAAATTAGTGGACAAAGGGTTTTAACTCCTGCACTTCCCTATGGCACACAATTTCAAGCTGCTTTAACTCCATTTGAACAAGCACAGAATATTGCTGCAACTACAGGACAAGTAGGTGCAGATTTAACTATTGCTGAAGCTGCTCAAGTTCCTATAGCTCAGACTGTAGCTCCTACACCTACACAAGCTGCTGAAGTAACTGCAGAGGAAGCAGCACTTGCTGTACAACAAGTTGCTATACAGGCGGCACAAATAGGTGCGCCTACACAAACTATAGAAGCTGCTCAACAAGCACAAACACAAATAGCTAATTTACAAGCTGCTCAACAGGCGCAAGCTTCTCAAGTTCAAGCTCCTGCTGATAGAGCACTACAAGCAACAGAACAAATTTCTGGTCCTGCACAACAGGCTGTTCAGGCGGCAGCTTTTGTAGAACCTGCTTTAGTAGCTGCTCAAGCTAATCCAAGTTTAGCTGCTACTGTACAGGGACAACTTGATATACTATCTCAACAGTTTGCAGAAGGCAATGTACCATTTTGGGCTGCAGGAGCTATACGTACAGCTACACAGAGGCTTGAAGCAAGAGGTTTGGGTGCAAGTAGTATGGCAGGTCAAGCAATTGTCCAAGCTGCTCTTGAGGCTTCTTTTCCAATTGCACAAGCAGATGCAAAAACTATAGCTGCCTTTGAAGCACAGAATTTAACAAATAGACAACAAACTGCTATGTTGACAGGACAATATAGAGCACAGTTTTTAAATCAAGAGTTTGATCAAGCTTTTCAAACTCGTGTAAGAAATGCTGCTACTATATCTGATATTGCAAATAGAAACTTTACTGCAGATCAACAGATAGCTTTGGAAAACTCAAAGTTAACACAGACAGTAGATTTAACAAATTTAAGTAATCAACAAGCTCTTGTGATGGCAAATGCAGGAGCATTAGCTAATTTAGACATTTCTAATCTAAATAACAGACAACAAGCTGCTGTACAGAATGCACAAAACTTTTTACAATTAGATGTAGGTAATTTAAATAATAATCAACAGGCTGCAGTAGTGAACTCACAACAACAAGCACAAAGTTTATTGACAGACGCAGCAGCGGAGAATGCAGCTAGACAATTTAATGCTACAAGTCAGCAACAAACAGATCAATTTTTTGCAAACCTTATTGCCGGTATAGGACAACAAAACACTGCACAGTCTAATGCTATGAATCAGTTTAATGCTGGTGAAGTAAATGCCCTACAAAGATTTAATTCAGAGATTTCCAATCAACGTGACCAATTTAATGCTCGTAATCAATTAGCTATTGGGCAGAGTAATGCAGTGTGGCGTAGAGAGATTGCAACTGCAGATACAGCAGCTACAAATTTTCAAAATCAGTTTAACGCACAGAATTTGCTTGAGCTTAGTAATGAAGCATACGATAATCTCTGGCAAGAATATAGAGATATGCTTGAGTTTGCTTGGACATCTGGAGAAAGTGAATTAGATCGTATTGCTTCTATACAACTGGCACAAGTTAATGCTGCTAATACAAGAGAATTAGCAGAATTTCAAGCTGATAGGGAACGATCATCACAAGTAGGTGGCTTTATTGCACAAGTAGCACAACCATTTATTCAAGTTGGACTAAGCTCTCTTGCGGAGTGGGTATTTTGATAATGGCCCCATTACTATAGCATATAGGAGAAAATAATGTCAAGTATAACCCTTACTGAATCTGCAGTAGTTAACGAGGAAGCTGCAAATACAGGTTATTTTAATAGAGTTAATACGCTTTTAGCAGAACAAGAAAGTGGGTCTGCTAGGGCAATACAAAACTTTATAAAAACAGACGGTACAAAAACTGACATAGCCAGTTTATTTAAAACATTAACAACAGAACAAGGTACTTATGATTTTAGTAAAGCTCACCTTGCCTATGCACTTGATATAGCTGGTGCTACTGAAGAACAAATACTTAATGCTATTGCTTTTCTTGATAAGTCTAAAAGAAGGATATTAGCACAGAGAGCAAGTTTTAGAGAAACAGAAGCAGCAGAAGAATTTTTTAAGCCACTGATGAAAAAAACAACTAAAGCACCAGAGTGGAAAACTAGGAAGCAGAACTATGCAGACTCAATTGATACGGCATTAAAAACCTATCGTATGCGGCAAATAGAACCCATAGCACCAGAAAAGGATATTGCATAAAATGCCCAATATTGAAATAACAGAAATGACTGCGCCTATTCCCGGTCAATCTTTGACTGCGGAACTTGGATCTAGACCTTGGGAACGTCCAGCTAAATATTCTGATCCAGAAGACGCTTTAGAATACTATGTAAAACAAATAAGTTTGCCAGATAGAACAGCACATATGTTAGAAATTTTAGAGTTGGGGTATCCTGCTGCAACTTTGGTAGATTCTATTCTTATTGCTGGAGTTATGCAAGGACTACATACTATTGATGTAGCTGTACTTATTTCTCCAGCGATGTTTAAATTAATAACTGCTATAGCGGATGAAGTTGGAGTTGAATATAAAACAGGACTTACTAGAGCTAAAGACGGTAGTGTAGATCAGCTTTTGGTTGAACGTGCTGCAGCAGAACCTGAAGCAGAAGAAATTGAAGAAAGATTTGAAGAAACTGAATTAGAAGATATTAGAAATGCTGCTAAAAAGACTAATATGGGGATAATGTCTCAAACAACAGCAGAAGAAATGGAGGTCTAACTATGCCACTTATTGTAGCAGATATAGTATCGGGATTTGCAAAAGAAACTACTGCTGGATTTAAAAAATCGGCGGCAGATAGGCAAAATATAATTAACATAGCTGCATCACGAGCAATTACTGAAGGTGGTCGTCTATATGATATACGTAAATTAGAATTAAAACGTGTAAGAGAGGCACTTAAATGGGCAGAAGAGAATGGGTTTGATACAAAAAATGCTAAATTTTTAGCCTCAAGATCACAAGAAGAATTTGAAGGTATAAAACAGGATCTTAGAGAAGCGCAACTAAGGCACCAAGCAAGCAGTAAGAAAAGTGCTGAAGAAGCAGAAATAGAGCTGAGACGAAGAATATCTGTGCATCCAAGTAGAAGGCAATTTGAAATTGGTGAACCTGTTGAAATTGGTGAACCTGAATTTGATCCCTATAAAGTATTTGGTATGGAAGCTCCCTCTTTGGATGCAGGGATAAAAACAAGACAAGCATTTGATGAAGAGTGGTATAAGACTACGGCAGCAGGAATAGTTGGAAATATATCTCCTGATGATATGGATCGTGATCAAGAAATGTCAATTGCTGCTCAATTACGAAATGCATTTAGCAAACAATTTGGTTTGCCGGGAGGAGAACGTAAAGAAGCATTAGATACTGCTGGTCGTGTTTTAGGTTTAACTGGAGATCAAATTGCTGATCTAATGGCGGATAGAAAGGAATATGAAACAATAAAAACACCAGAAGGATTTAGGCGATATCTTTCAAGAGAAATGGCAATAAAAATAGAAGAACAGGAAATAGCACTTAAAACTGCTAGAGATACTTATGAACAAGCAGCTCTAAAACTTAAAGAATCTGAAGATGAACATGAATTTATTAACATGACAGTTGGAGAATGGAAA
>Ga0114900_1001877_pt1 | contig 12197 bp, 24 predicted proteins | sample MalvireepMed_231_FD_89685 | JGI IMG/M metagenome (GOLD analysis project Ga0114900, IMG submission 89685) | Marine viral communities from the Global Malaspina Expedition - Malaspina viral metaG DeepMed_231 | ecosystem: Environmental > Aquatic > Marine > Oceanic | place: Mediterranean Sea...
AACTTTTATATATTTTTAGAATAGGTGTAAATGGTAAAAAACAGACTTATGATAATCTAATGCAAGGAGTAGATAGTTTAGATAAATTCATAGAAATATTACAGAATAATTAAGATGAAATAATGGAAGCTTAGATATTCTTAATAGGATTATATAGGAGGATTTTTAGTCTGGTTAGGTTGATGTAATTAATTAAAAAGGAGAACAATGACCACCCAAACTGAAACTAAAGTACAACCTAAGTCTTCAATATTTTTAGATGGAGTATTATTTGATCTTGACTCATTCTGGTGGAAAGGTTTTGTTCAATTAGAAGCAGAAGATATTGAAATTATCAAAACTGAGGTTCCTGATGTAGTTAAATTAGGAAGGGTTAGACTTCTAAAACATGAAGCATTTAAGGATTTTCAGTTAATAGAGTCTAAAGCTAGACTTGCTATAGTTAAGTATAGTTATCCTTTTATGATATCTACTGTACGTTTTGTACCTTATAATGTATTAACAGATTTAAAGAATATTTTAGAAGAATTAAAAAGGGCCTTTCAAGTCTATGTAGATAATTTTATATTTAGATATGAAGAAAATAGAGAAAATTTTCTAGTTCAATATCCTAGACTTCAAGAACGTATTAAGAATAGGTATCCAGATGTATTAAGGTTAAGATCTAGATTCTACTTTGGATGGGCATTTTTTGAAATGGCTATGCCAGAAGGAATTAGAGCAGAATTAGCAAACGAAAATCAGTTATCTGCTCTTCAAGAAGCATGGAATGATAGTCAAAATGAAGTATCACGTCGTCTTGATAGATGGGTTGATGATGTTGGGAAAGCAATGCGAAAGGAAATATTAAACACCTGTAAATCAATGAAGGATTCATTAGATGAAGGTAGAATAATTCGCGAATCTACTTTAGATAGGACTAAAGAGATAATTCGTAGATTACGGACTATGAACTTTATTGGTGACAATCAAGTAGAAACTATTTTAGATGATTTAGATAGAAGTTTACCTGGTAATTCAGAAAGAGATATTCCTGCTGTAGCAGCAGCTTTTAAAGGTAGTCTAGAATCTATTATTCAAGAAGCAGGTGATTTATCTGATATCAGTGAATTCACAGGAGAGTATAAGAGAAGATTTATACTATGAAATTATATGAAATGTTTGAAAAAATGAAAGAAGATAAATTAGTTCCAGAAGATTATATAAAAAATGGATATGGTAAATTTCAAAATTATATGATAACAAATGTTTCACAATTTTTTGAAGATATGTTATATGCTGATATGGAAAACTTTGAAATAATATTAGGAATGGAAACAGTTATTGTGCTTTTAAAAGCATATGGAATTCCAGATGACTTAGATGATTGTATTACATTAAGTAGAAGGTAGAGTAAAAGAAGAAATATGAGATTATTAATATGTGGAGATAGAAATTGGACTAATAAAGATTTAATTAGAGAATATATATATGAATATCATCATTCTTATTCTATAGAGTGTATAATTGAAGGAGAAGCTAAAGGTGCTGACCAAATAGCCGGTCAAGTAGCTATTGAATTAGGATTACCTTTAATAAAGTTTCCAGCAAAATGGCATCAATTTGGAAGATCAGCAGGACCTAGAAGAAATATTCAAATGTTAGTGGAAGGTAAACCTACTAATATACTTGCATTTCATGATAATATCAATCAAAGTAAAGGAACATATCATATGCTTAATATTGGTGTTAAATCTGGAATCACATGTGAATTAGTTACTCATAAAGAAAAAATAATTTATCTAGGATAAATAAAAGGAGTAAATATGCCTTGTTATATGCGTGGCAATATAGTAATAAGAGATATAGATAGACTTAATCAAGTAGCTAGACCTATGGGTTTGAATATTATAGAAGACTTTAATGTATACAGAATTTTAAATAAAGAAGAAGAATTAATAGGAACATTCAATAAAGATGGATTTTTAGGACAAAAAGATACTTTAATTAAAAATATATTTAGAGAATATAATATATATAAAGTTAAAATGGCAGCACAAAAGAAAGGATGGAAAGTATCTAATATTGATACACAAAATGATAAAATAGTAATTAAGTTGAGAGAATAATGCCATTTATAATACTTAATTGTAGTTGTCAACATAAATTTCAAGATGAAAATTATGGTAAAGGAAAAAGAGTGCATAATATAATTACTAAACAAGATAAAAGTGCTCGTTGTACAGTTTGTACTAATATTAAGTTTACAGGAATAAAATAATGGTAGACTGTAGAGGATTTATATGTTATAACTTTGAACAATGTGAATGTGAAGATAAGAAGTCTATTACAGCATTAGAAGAATTAAAACAATATATTAATGAAGTAGCTAGAATGAGTGATGAAGTACAGAAATATATACTTAATGAATTTATTGACATATTAATTAAAGAGTTAAAGACTTAAATGAAATCAATTGATCGAGCAACTAATACAATAGGATGTATAGCTTTAATAGTCATTGGAGTAAATATAACTGTTATAGCTACTATCCTTTTTGTAGCAATTCATTTTATTAGAAAGTTCTGGTAGGAGTATTATGGTTCAGTTAACAAGAGCAGAAAAGAAACATAGAAAGCAACTTAAACGTAAGGAGAAACAACACAGAGAAGTAGATCGAGGAATACGACAAAAGAAATTAGGATTTTGGAGGAAATGGTAATATGTTATTAAGTGCATCAGAAGCAACAAGACAATATAATGTTATTAAAAGAAAGGAAAAAGTATTAGAAAAGGCTGAAGAAAGATTGTTAGTTACAGTTAGTTTATTATCAGAAGAAGCTTTTAAAGAATATGTAATTGCTACTACGGAGAAATAATGAGAATTATTAAATATCTTAATAGAAAAAAGGTTACATTATTCGTTATACTTATTTTTATAGTTATTAGTGTTATGTTTATAACTGTTACGTCAGAACTACCTTCAACAGGATAAGGAAAGATAATGCCAAAAGAAATAACAATAACAATACATGATAATGGAGATATGGAAGTAGAGGGTTCTGGACTTAAACCTGGAGAGGAAATTAAAGATGTTGCGAAATTCGTAACTGATGTTATTGGAAACGTAACAGAAACAGGACATAAGCATACCCATAGTATCACAGAATCAAATAAAGAAATTCAACGATAATCAATGCTGATATTCAGTTATAAACTGTTGACAACCCCTAAACTATTTGATAAACTATTAACAGCAGTTAATTTATAGGAGGTTAAAACATGACCCAATCACGAACTAAACCAAAAGTGGATGGAGTTGATAAATCTGAAGACAAAGGAGATAAAGGAGTGACTATGACTACAGAAATTACCGAAACACCAGAAGTAAGTGTATCATTTCCACAAACTATCGGAGATACAACCTTTCAAACTCCAGAAGAACTAGCAGAATATGCCGCAAAGCTAGATAAACAACTTAAGGAAATGAAGCCTATTGTTAAGGCCACCAAGCCTGGACGACCTGCTTCACAAAAGAAACAAATATCTGAGGCTGTTGCCAAGTTCTTAAATAGTGAAATGGATGATGAACTTAAAGCAGTCATTGCTAATGTAGAAGAGAATTTTGTTCTTCGTCTTAATTTATCTAATGGTGTATTCTCATTACCAGTAAGTGCTCCTCGTGCTGAAGGATCAGGTGGTAATCGTGGCGGAAAGAGTATAACAGTTGATGGAAAGGATTATCCATCTGGAAAGAATGCTCGTGATACCCTTCATCCTGATATGAAGGATAAAAGTCAAAACTATGCTGCTATTGTAAAATACTTAGAGGCTCAAGGACATACTGTAGTAGCTACTTCATAAATAATAATCAGGAGGAATACGATAGGGGTAGGAAGAAATTTCTACTCCTATCGTCATAATATGGATTCAACATCAATTAAACTTATGTGGGAATCACTAGAATTCCACTATCCAAGACCAGAAAGATTTAGATTTCTTCATAAAATATCTTATTTAGACTTTCTAGGATTTATATATAGTGGAAATATAGAAAGGATTATTTATAATTTATATCAAGGAGATGCTTATTTAATTAAAGGTGGATTTCCTAAACGATTTATGAAGCGTTTAATAGAAGATACTCATAATCTTTGTATGAAATATCCTTCTAAATTTTATCAGATGCTAGAAGGTTCAGATGATTTTCATAGGATTATTGATCTAGAGAATGCAGATAAATATAGTGTAGCTTCATGTAAACATTCTTGTTACTTTTATCATTGGAATAGTGATCCTTGTAATGTGTTTGATACTATTAATGAACGATGGCGTCCCCTTAAACTTTTAATGGGTTTACAGTACAATGAATATGAGAATAATACACCTAAGGATGGAGTAGTAGATAGGATTCAAGTAGTAAGGTATCCTCCAAGGATAGGATATCTAGAGCCACATGTAGATGCTTATGAACATCAACGCTTAATTTTTTCAGGCTATATGTCTACAAGAGGTATTGATTATGAAGGAGGAGGATTTTACTTAATTAATAGCGAAAATCAAGTAGTTAATATAGAAGATCAAATAGAAACTGGCGACTTTTTATTCTGTTATGCTAGTGTTTATCATGGTGTTGCTCCTTGTGATATAAGGTCTACTCAATCTCCTGATTGGAGTAAAGATGATGGCCGTTGGTTTTTATCTATGTATAGTAATGCTAGTGATGAGTTAACAGATCGGGATGGTAGACCTTTCCCTCCAAGAGCTACTGCTGCTCCAGTGAAACTAGATATCCCAGGAGTGTTACCTAGTGACACAACGTAGTAGCAGAGGAGCACATAAGAGAGCAAGACAAGGTAGAATGGATTTAGAGGCTACCTTTTCTGTTCCAGATGCCAAGCAAGAGAGAATTAAAGATAGAATATATACTCTATTTGATGATGATTTTCAACCATCAACAAAAGCTATTAAAGATTGGATACTAGAATCATTTGAAGCAGTAGATTCGTATTTTAAACGTCCATCTAAAGTAAATGAAATATTAACTAAGAAGCTAGGCTTTATAGATGGTATGCATTACTTAGTAACTATCTTGTTATCAGAGTTAACAGCAGATCAAGGTGCTAGTTTATCAGAAGCTATATTAGAGGATTTAAGACCGTTAGTAGCAGAATTCTGTGATGAGTGTAAAGTTAAAATTGATTAAATATGCCGGAGTGGTGGAATGGTATACACAATAGATTTAAAATCTATGGGCTGAAAGGCCATGTGGGTTCGAGTCCCACCTCTGGCACCAAAAAAATATGTTAATAGATATAACAGAAGATATAAAAGAAGGTAAATATGACCATCCAAAGTTATCGTTCTTTGGTCATAAATTATTTGGTAGACGTATCTTTGTAAAATTAAATAATCAAATATTCTTAGGTCATTTACAATATACTTTTGATAAAGAGAACTTTAATGTAATAATATATATTAGTTTTGCCTTTAGAAAGAACAAATCATTAAGAGAAAGCCATTCATTTAATTTAAAGATTAAAGAATATGCATATGAGGATGGAATGAATCTTGACCTTTATATTACAGAGATTAGAAAAGAAATAATTAATTATCAACCACAATCTGAAGGTTATAACTGGTCATTTAAAGCTAGAGACTTAATATGATAACAATATTTAAACAGACAGCAATTGATAAAAGGATACTTACACAGTTAAACATTAATCCAGAAAGTCTTATTAAAGATAAACATGATTATTCTCAAGAAATAGTTGAAAAACCTTGGGGTTATGAATATCAATTGTTTTCTAATCAAGAGTTAGCTATATGGATTCTTCATATTAATGGTGGAGAAGAAACTTCATTTCATTGTCACCCTAATAAAGATACAGCATTAACAGTTCTAGAAACTCAACATTTTGTTATTTGTGGAAGCTTACACATATCTAAACCTTTACAAAAAGGAGATACATTATTAATTAATAAAGGAACTTTTCATAAAACAACTGCTTTATTCTATCCTGCAATAGTTATGGAAATAGAAACACCTATTAATAAGAATGATTTAGTTAGGTATAAAGATAATTATGGAAGAGTATAATGTAATGAAATTATCGGATTATGTCATACAATTTCTAGAAGAATATGGTGTAGAGCATATATTTACAGTATGTGGAGGAGGGTCAGTATTTCTGAATGATTCACTCGGAAGATCAGAAAAAATTCAATATATAGCGTGTCACCATGAACAAGCTGCATCTATGGCTACAGAAGCATATGCTCGTATTAAAAATCAAATAGGCGTATGTATGGTAACTTCTGGCCCTGGTGGGACTAATTGTGTTACAGGAGTTGCAGGCGCTTGGACAGATAACATACCATGTTTATTTATTTCTGGACAAGTTTTCTTAAATCAAACTATTAATAATCATCCTGGATTAAGAACATTAGGTATACAAGAAATTAATATAATAGACATAGTTAAGCCTATAACTAAATATGCAGTACAAATACAAGATCCAAATAATATTAGATATCAATTAGAAGAAGCATTATATAAAGCAACTCATGGAAGGTGTGGTCCAGTATGGCTTGATATCCCAGCTAATATCCAGAATTCAGAAATTTATATAGAAAATCTAGAGTCGTTTTATGAATATCCAATAAACGAGTCTAGAATACATGAAAAAAAGTTTGAACAACAAGTAAATGAAGTAGTAGACTTAATTAAGAATTCACAACGTCCTATATTTCATATTGGACAAGGTATTAGATTTGCAGGTGCAGAAAAAGATTTCTTTAATTTAATTCATCGTTTTGAAATTCCTTTTTTAACAGCAAGAAATGCTAATGATATTATACCAGAAGATGGATGTAAATTATACATTGGTAGGCCAGGTACATTTGCTCAACGTGGAGCTAACTTTGCAGTACAGACAGCGGATGCTTATATTGCTATAGGTACACGTCTTTCTTTAGCACAAACAGGGTACAATGCAAAGGATTATGCACGACAAGCTATTAAAGTACAAGTAGATATTAATGAAGCAGAATTAAACAAAGATACAGTTCCAATTAATATTAAGATTAATGTAGATGCTAAAGAATTTATAAAAGAATTATATAATAGATTATTAGAGATAGAAAAAGATCTTCCTCATTGGGATAATTGGATTCTACAATGTTTAAAATGGAAAAATAAATATCCACCAGTAACAGAAGAACAAAGACTTCAAATAGAATATGTTAATTCATATCACTTTATAGATGTACTTTCAGATGTATGTGATAAAGATGATATCATAGTAACTGATATGGGATTTGCTTTTCAATGTACACATCAAGCATGGAAAATAAAGCAAGGACAAAGATTAATAACAAATTGTGGAATGGCTTCTATGGGTTGGGGTTTACCAGCAGCAGTAGGAGCATCAATAGCAGGAAGTAATAGAAGAGTACTGTGTATAGCAGGTGATGGTGGTCTTGAAATGACTATCCAAGAAATGGCTACTATCATGCATCATAATTTAAATATTAAGTTATTTGTATTTAATAATCAAGGTTACACTACACTTAAACAAACATATGAGCTTGGATTTGAAGGTAGATTAATGGGAGTTAACAAAGAATCTGGACTTTCATTTCCTGATTTATATAACATATCTAAAGCATATAATTTTAAACATCAGCAAATAACAAATCATTTTAAAATGAAAGATTTAATTAATAATGTACTAAATATGAACGGTCCAGTATTATGTGATATTTTAATTGACCCTGATCAAAGACAAATGCCAATGGCTATTAATAGGAGGAATGAAGATGGTTCATTTAATCCCACAGCAATAGAAGATGCTTGGCCATTTCTAGATCCTAAAGAAATAGAAGAAAATTTATCAATAGCTTTGAGGTAATATGTCAAGTGCAATTATTATAACTGGTGATAAAGTTCAAGATCATGAGTTTATATATCCATATTATAGATTACAAGAGGAAGAATTTGTTGTTGATGTAGCAGTCAGAGGTGAAAAGGAAGTGTTAGGATATTATGGAACTAAGATACCTGTAAATTGTGATATTCCATCACCAAATATTGAGGGATTTTATCCAACTATAAATTGGAATGTACTTATTTTGCCTGGTGGAGCAAAGGCAATGGAATATATGAGACAAGATCCAGGAATTCTAAAATTTATTGCAAAATTTCATGAGCAAGGAGGTATTATAGGAAGTATCTGTCATGGGGCACAACTTTTAATATCTGCTGGTTTAGTTAGAGGTAAAATGATATCAGGATATTATAGTATCAAAGATGATATAGAAAATGCTGGTGGAATATATAAAGATTCATCTTGTGTAACAGATTTTACAGGTACAGGTGTTATTATTACTTCTCCACATTATAAATATTTAGGTCCTTGGATGAAAGAAGTATTACATCAAGTAGAGTTAAATAAATAATGAAAGTATTATTTGTATGTTATGCTAATGTAGGTAGAAGTCAAGTAGCACAAGAATATTTTAATATGATTACAGGAGAAGAATCCTTATCTGCTGGCTATGGAGTAAATTATTTAGGCTTGAAAAAGGTTAAAGATTCACAATATAAAAGGTCTATTAAATTCATCCAAGATACTCTTGGTATTGATATATCAGAGAAAGAAACTATTCAATTCACTCAAAAATTAATGACTGATTCAGATTTAACAATATTTATATTAGAAGACAATCAGATGCCACCTATGCCATATAAGTTGAATGGAAATTGGAGACAATGGATGATTAAGGATACACCTGGACAAGATTTAGAAAGTACATATAATACATGGCATGAAGTTATATTACGTGTTGATGAATTAGTAAAAGAGATACATTTTAAAGTTAGAGAAAAAACAGAACTAGATGATGAAAATCTTAGATTAATAGAGGATTAAATATTGAGAGAATTCAATCTATTTCAAGACTTACCAGAATCAAAAGTAAGTCGTCCTATAACAAGGACAATTCAAAATAGAATTATAGCATCAGAGCGTGGACAAGAATACTATGACGGAGATAGAGATAATGGTTTTGGTGGATATGTATATGATGGACGTTGGAAGCCTGTAGCTCAAAGAATCATACATGAATATGGATTAAAGAATAACTCATCTATATTACATGTAGGATGTGATAAAGGATTTCTATTATATGATCTTCATAAAGAGTTTCCTAAGTTATATTTAAGAGGATTGGAATTATCTAATTATGCATTGAGAAATGCTCCAAGGTCTATCTACTCAGATATTCGTATGGGACCTTGGACTTGGTTTCCATTACCTAATTCAAGGTTTCACTTTGTTATAGCTACAGGAATATATTCTCTTAATTTACCTGATGTTATCAAATGTTTAAAAGAAATAGAAAGAGTAGGACAGGGTAAAAGTTTTATAACTCTTGGTGCATTTGAAACAGAAGAAGAAGAGAAATTATATCGTCAATGGAGCTTATTAGGTACTACTATATTATCTAAAGATGATTGGAGAGAAGTATTAGAACATGTAAATTATACAGGAGATTATTGGTTTACTACAGCTACAACCCTTAACTTGGTAAGTGATTAAATATGTTATCTAATTTAACACCAACAGAATTATCAGTATTAAAGTTAATGTCTAAAGCTCTTGATAATCAAAGTATAGCAGATAGATTAGGGTTAAAACTTAGAAATACACAAAACTATGTACAAAAGATTAATGATAAATTAGTACCTTTCAATAAAGGCTATCATTCAAGAGTTTTATCAGTTTTAATATATTTAAAAAGTGAAAAATATGAAAAGTAAATTAAGCGGTAGACATATATTAATAACTGGAGCATCTAAAGGATTAGGAGCAATAGCAGCTAAATCTTTTGTTGACCAAGGTGCTAAAGTATATTTAATTGCTCGATCACATAATTTATTAAGAGAAATTAAAGAATGGTGTACTGATCCTGATAAACTAGATTATCTTACTTGTGATCTTTCTAAAGATGGAAATATTCCAGAAATGGTTAGAATGGCTAATAATTATTTAGAAGATATAGATGTTGTACTTCATTGTATAGGAGGTGGATTAGGGTATAAAAACTATCTTTTAGATTATACAGAATTTTTAAGTTTATTTACTTTAAATCTTGGTATTGCTGCTGAAATTAATAGATTAATAATTCCTAAAATGATGGATAGAAAGTCTGGCAATATAGTACATGTAGGTTCTATAGCTTCCTCTGAAGGAGTAGGTTCTGTAGGATATAACACAGTTAAGGCAGCATTAGCAGCTTATGTACGAAGTCTAGGGAGAGAACTTAATAAACACAATGTCATATGTACAGGAATTCTTCCAGGTGGTTTTATCTCCCCAGGAAATTCAATGGATAGGCTTTTAAAATCAAGTCCAACAGCATATAAAGCATTCATTCAGAATAGACTTCCAAGAAATATTATGGGACAAGCTCAAGAGATCATTCCTATGCTTACCTTATTATGTTCCGAAGATGCATCAATGATGGGAGGATGTATGGTGCCTGTAGATGCTGGAGAAGGAGTAGCTTATAATGGATAAAATATATAAATTAAGAGAAAAAATTAGAGAATCTTTTTTACCAAAAAAAGTAGAAATTTATATTATTAATGCAAATAATGATGAACCTTATAATGATAATTATATATGTTCAGATCTTGAAATAATTAATGTTAATATTTATATAGAGGAATATGAATAATCAAGAAATAATAGATGCTGCTAAGAAAGGTATAATACTATTAAAGAAAGAACCATTAACAGACAATGATATCATAGAAATAGAAAGTAGATTATTAGAAATAGAATTTATACAAGAATCTGTTAAACGTACTAAAGAAGGATTAGAAGCAATAGATCGAGGTGATTATGTTCTTTTAACAGCAGATGAGTTACGTGAGAAACTTGGTAAGTGGGACAATCAAGGAAACCAGGTTGGATAACAGGCTAGGCTAGGCGTGAATAATGCCCAAATAAACTATTCTAGGGCCATTTACGGGCATCCAATAGGTTAACAGGTATCTAACGTCAACTAACCCTAAATAGGCCCATTAAATCAATTTAGAATGGAAGTATAAAGTATGTTATATATACAATCAGAACAGTTAACATTAAAATTTAATCAAGAAGATTCCTGGAATACAAGAGGAATTATTTACTTAGAAAGTATAGAGAGTCATAAATTTATAGAATCTGAAATAACTGGTGATTGTATGTGTGGTGGTGAAAAAAGTAATTCTTGTCATGGAATAGGTTTTATAGGATTTCAAGGTCACCCTAAAGTTCCAACTAAATGGGCTGATAAAAGAGAGACTTTATTTGGATATGAAATAAATGAAGAATATAGAAATAAAGGGTATGCAACAGAAGCTGCTAAGGTATTGCTTGATTGGGGTTTTAATAAATCATATCAAAATTTAGAAGTAGTTAAAGCACATACTATTCATGGATGGAGAATCGTTGGGGAAAGTCATAATAAAGGTAATCCAGCATCTATAAGAGTGTTAGAAAAATTGGGAGCTATATATGATGGGCATCACCATGATGATAAAGCAGGAGAAGTATTAATATGGAAGATCACCAAAGACAACTTCAATATGTTGAACAATATTTAAGTGGTATTGCTGATATATCTAAAGCTCTTCATTATAATGAAATAGAAAACATGGTAGATGGATTAGTTGAATGTAGAAATAAAGGTGGTAGAATATTTTGTATAGGAGTAGGAGGTGGAGCAGCTAATGCAAGTCATGCAGTAAATGACTTTCGTAAGTTATGTGAAATAGAATCTTATGCACCTACTGATAATATAGCAGAGTTAACTGCTCGCACTAATGATGAAGGTTGGGAAACAATTTTTTCAAAGTGGTTAGAAATTGTTCATATTAGAATGAATGATGTTATATTTATATTCTCTGTTGGTGGAGGAAGTAACTCGGTAAGTAAAAATATTTATGAAGCTTTGCGTTACTTTTCTCCTAGTAATGTATATGGTATTGTTGGACGTGATGGTGGGTATACAAAGTATATGGGAGACAATGTAATAGTAATACCTACAATTAATCCTGATTTAGTTACAGCTTATACAGAATCATTTCAAATGATACTCTTGCATTGTATAGTATTTCATCCTAAGTTATTAATTAATAAAGGTAAATGGGAAAGCATAAATGA
>Ga0114900_1001878_pt1 | contig 12196 bp, 17 predicted proteins | sample MalvireepMed_231_FD_89685 | JGI IMG/M metagenome (GOLD analysis project Ga0114900, IMG submission 89685) | Marine viral communities from the Global Malaspina Expedition - Malaspina viral metaG DeepMed_231 | ecosystem: Environmental > Aquatic > Marine > Oceanic | place: Mediterranean Sea...
ATATGCGTAGTTTATTTCTTCAGGCGTACCAGCATCATTCATACTTCTAAAATCTATTTGTCCAATAAAATCATCATCTGCTGGAGAACTTGTATTACGAAGTAATTGGATTGAAACAGGATTTGCTCCACCTTGTTCATTCTCAATCTTTAATATTGGTTTACTTGCAGATGTGGAATATAAATGCAATAAAGTATCGGGAGCCGCAGTCCCAATACCGACGTTGCCAGAGGAGTCTATGCGTAGGGCTTCATCGAGCGTTTCATCGTTTTGGGATATTGAGAAGGTTAATGCTGTATTGCTAAAAGAGTCATCGCTATTTTCTTTCAACCCTGCGATAGAAGCCCCGACAGAAGGATTTGTTTCATCGTCAGGTATTTTGAATAAAATTGATGCACCTTCACCGCCAGCCATATTAACTCCGCCATCAGTAGCTGATAAAGTCAGAAATGCATTTTGCCCGCTACCCGAAGAAACACTCTTTTCAATTTCCAATAAAGTATCGGGAGCCGCAGTTCCAATTCCGACATTTCCATTATTAAAATAAAAAGAACCAGCACCAGTATAGAATTGTATTCCATTAGCATTATTATAACTATTGAAATACCCCCATCCATTATCATCATAGCATCCAGTTAGTATATAATTGTCACCAGACCCGTGGAATTTTAATCTTTTAGTTGTTCCCTCACTTGATATGCGAGTACCACCAATAGCAACATCTTCATTGGTAGTATCTACTGTGAATATGTCACCACCATCACCGTTCTTGCGGACAAGGAATGCTTCTGTAGAAGTAACATCTATTACTTGCGTTCCTTCTAAAATCTCATCAAATGATAATGAACCACCGCCAGATACGGTCAAGTCCCCAGTGATTGTTACATCACCATCTAAGGTTCCACCATTACCGAAATCTTCGACTATGGCTCTAAGCATTGAACTCTGCATTAGATTTCCACCACTTTGACTGCACCAGTAGTTGTACTGGTTGAGTTATAATTGAAATAAACCGTATTCCCAAGTCCACGAGGTACTGTAAGGAATGTCAACGTATTCTTTGGAATCGGTAAATCATTTGCTGCGGTTACATCGGTTGCCGATGCCGCAAAGTTAAAATAAATCTCCACCGCTGAATAGACTCCAATCGTGGAAGTCATCGTTGCTAATGCTAAATGGGTTGAATTTGTTACGTCTGCACTTGAACCCGCAGTTCCAGGAGAATTAACTGTCCATCCTCCGCCTACTGTGGCGTTGAGTGCCTCTTGTACTGATCGTTTATGTAAGTTTGCCATGATTAACTCGATTTCCTATATACTATTGCGAAGTCACCGCTTGCTATCTGGACAGATGACCATTCGCCATAAATTGTCTGACCAGCTAATAATGTAACGGATGAAAGTGTGTCCCAAATATCGGTATCAGTAGATGTGGCTGCTGTTATAACGCAGTCAACTGATAATGCTTGAATAGCTACATAAATATGGGAATTGACGGTGGCATTAGTGACGTAATCATAACCGCCTCCACCTAATCGGTTATTTGCTTCTTGCGAAGTGTATCTATGTAAATTTGATGTTGCCATTGTTTCTCCTAATCTCTAAGGTTGTGACGAACCGTGAACGAGCCCTGTCTTATTATTTTTTCTTAATAGACTTTTTCGCTGTTTTAGGTTGTTTTTTTTCTTTGCTTAGTAAACCCTTACCCTTCACTATTTCAAAGCCATCTTGCATCATTTTAGCCGCTTTATCAGGCATTGTAGTGTGTTCGTAGTGATTACCTTTCTTTAATACAATCATAATTCTTTCCTTTAATAGAGGGCGGCGAATAAAACCACCGCCCAATATTTATTGTCCAGGTTTACGGATTCAAAAATTCGATTCCTTTAACATGGTTCGAAGTGGTAATAACCGCTCCGTAGATCACGTCGGCAACCACCTTGGTTCCAAGATAAGATACGTCATATTCACTTTGGACACGAATATTCTGTTGGACTGCTACTGCAATCGCAGACTTGTGTACCAAGTATCCAGCTTCAATTCCAGTACTTGTAGTCGTTGGAATTAATGAACTTGTCATTACTGGGATTCCAAATAGTTCACCCACCTGACCAGTAGACATTACTGGATTAACATTTCCAAAACCAACACCGGCTCCAGAATTATTAGTCACAAACGCTTTTGAGTTCAAAAGATCAGCATAAATAAGCGGATTCACAAAGAACGCACATTCATCTGCTGGAATATCATTACTCATAAGAGTTCCAAGAGCAGTTTCAACATCAGCGTTAGACATAGAATTGTCTGCGGCGAGTGTTTGAGTTGTGCCGATTGTTTGAAGAAGTGCCTCAATTTTAGTATCTACAGCTTTTGCTAGGGCATAAGCCATTGATTGAGCATACTTGTCAAACAACTGTTCATTAGCCTGAACCATCGCAATATCCTCAAATAACTTTGCAGCATATTTGTGTTGATCAATAGAAAGACTGATTGTGGTTTCCACATTAGCAGTATAATCTACCGATGTGTTCGCAGACTTATCTGCACTGGCAACTTCCTGGATTGTAGGAATATGAAGAGTATCTCCACGTCCTTGTACCAAGCTTGAGTAATCATCGAAGAAAGGTTTTAAGGTTAAAGCCTTCTCGAAATAACGGTACACACCTTCACTCCAGAGTTCTGGAATGAATACGGTCACGTCAGAATTTTGGGTTACATCACCCGTAAATCCATAATAATTAGCCATTTAAAGACTCCTTATTTTCGTAAAGCGTAACCCTTAACAATGTCGCCCCAATTAGATTGCCTTTCATCCTTTGACATTTCTGTCCAATGTTTATTATTCGGATTCACGGATCTTGCTGGAGTACCGCTTGTCGGTGTTACGCTATTCTTAGTTTGAAATAATTTTTTATGTAAGTTCCGAAGTTGCGTCAGGGATAATCCCCCAAACTGTTCTTTATCTTCGTCACTAAAATCAGAAAGAATTAATTCACGTTGTTCTGCTTCATCTCGTTTAAACTGTTCCACTATGGGCTCGATCTCTGCGAGTTTTACAGCACGTTCTTCAGCTAACTGTTGCCATTGATTCTGTTCTTCCATCTGTTTCTGTCTACTTGATTCAATGCTTTTATTCAACTTGGCAAGTTTCTCTTCTGATTCTTGTGCCCGCTTCCTATACTTTTTACTTTCCTGTACTAACTGACCATAGTCGGGCGGATCTGTGGAGTTATCCTGGCTTTGAGTTGCCATCTCTGTCGATGCTGCTTTTTCGATCAAAGGCTGCTCGACATAAGCCTCTGGTTCGGGTTTCACGCTCTGTGTGTTTTTATCTTCAGACATTCTGTCCTCGTTTTATTATGCTTAAATTAAGTCATAAAATATATTTTTAAAAAATAAGATTTGTATGTTTTACACTTTAATATCAAAAAAAACCTTTTTACGGTTGAATTTCAATATCTTTTGGTCAATCTCATCATCTATAAAATCTCTCGCATGACCCCAATTCTTATTGTTAAGTCCGAAGATATTTCTCTTACCTTTTTTAAGTCTGGCTGGAGGATTGGCATTGCCTAAGACTTTCAAGCCGTCCCTATAAATTATTTCAACCGAATCTTTTGTTGCTTTTTGTGGAGATATAGACCCAAGCATAGTTCCCGTTAGTCTAAGATTGGGTGGAGAAATCTGCCTATCTGCACCAACTGGAGAGGCTTTTCCTGCTGCTTTTTTTATAGCATAGGACTCTTTATATGGCGGAAAAGGTTTCCCGTCTGGGTCTTGACTTATCCCTTTTTCTGCGTCTTGCTTAATAGTTGTAGCAAGTTTGCCACCTAACTTTAGCCAAGCGGAACGACGTTGTTGGACTAATTTATCGGGTCTAAAATTCTTCATTAAAACCCTTTTATCTCCCAAGAGTGGCGACAATTAAATCCGCCCCTAACTCCAAATGGGGTATCTGAAGAACTTGCTTCTGATTCTGTATAACCATCTTCGGGTTCGTTGTCTTTAGTAGATTGACATTCATCTCTTGTAAAAGCATCCTGTGGACCCATATAAATCCATTTGACATCTGCTCCTTTGAAAACTCTATATCTACTCATATCATCGAATATCTTTAAACCGTCATAAGCCATAACATTCAACTGATGACTCGCTAATTTTGTTTCACTAAGTTTGCCTGTAATTTGAGAGATAGAAGAACCGCCATAGACCCCCCTGAATAATTGAACTTGTAATTCTGAGGCATAAGCACTTGCCCTTCCTAATAAGCGTTCATAATCCATATCCCTTAATACTTGTAATCCTTCAACACTTGCTCCTGCTAACGGATCAATGCCTCGCTTTCTTGCTTCCTTTACTGCAGCGGCTAACATCTTTGTGTACTCGCCATCAAACTTATCTAAAGCCTCTCCATAGCCCCTATCTATAATCTCTTGAAAGAAATTTAATTGTGAGGTTGCTTGTATTAATTCTGTATCCGTCATCTTTTTTAATTTGACGGTGAGTGTTTTTAAATCACGTTCAAAGGATTCTTCTAACAGTTTTATTTCCGCAGTAAAAGTATCTACAGCGGGTTGAACATTAGGCATTTAAGATTCTCTGAAAGGGGGATTCTGGCTTAACAGCTTCAGCGGTTCTTCTAACCTCTTCATTTGTTTCTGTTATTTTCTGTTCTATCTCTGAATCACTCATGTCGGGATTGAAATACAACAACAATTCTTTTTGGGTCATTACGCCCTTATCAAGTTTCCAATCGAGCCATGCACGTTCTTCTTGTGGTGACATAGGATAAGATACTTCACCGAAATCAACAGCATAGTCTTCAGATAATGTCATTGCATTATGTGTTTCTAATATAATTCGGTCTATCTTATATCTCTCATGTTCCCACTCCCTGAATAAGGTCTCATCACTCTTGCGTGCTTCAAGATTTTCAATTTCTAAGATTCTCAATGCTTCACCACTTGGAGTATTACCACCGGACTCACCCCACCTGATTCTGAGTTGGTTATTCTCAGCAGTTTGATTTGCCATTGCCTTAACAGCTTCAATCATATCCTTTAAATCTCCCGTTCCACCGCCAGGAGTTTGATATGAGAATGTAGCACCCTCTGGTAGGATCAAAGCATTATCAATACCACTTTTCAATTTGGCTTGCCCTTCTTCTATTCCAGTGAATACAGGCTGACCTAATCTGAACCGTGTATTTAGAGCCACTTCAGTCATGGCTATACTTATTTGTAATGCTGCTCTCGGAACATCATAAGAGCCAGAAGTGAACATTACTCTACTGATAGGATTGATTCCATAAGGGTTGATCATATCCTCATTCCCCATAACTGCGTATCTTTTTCCTTTCCTATCAAATTCAAAATTCATCCCAGGCATACCATCTCTATCCTCGCTCCAGAATACATATCTTGCTTCAGCAGAATCATGATGCTCTAATTCATAAGAATAGCCATAAGGTTCCCACTCTCCATAAAAATAGTATTCTTTTACATTAGGCAATACTTCAAACTCTAACCGCTCACGCCTTTCGTTGTAATAAGACTTCATCCAGCAACAACCTAACAACCAACTTAATTCAGCAAACTCTCTTGTCTGACCATCCAACTTCTTTGTGGCTTCCTTATAATCATCATTCACATCTCCGTTTATAAGTCTTTTAGGAGGGTCTTTATATAACATCATCCTGGCTTTAGCAAAGCGAGGTACACATGATTGAGCAAAGGGTGGCACTTGGCTAAGGCTCTCAGAAGCAAACCAAGGCTCGATATGTTTATCCATGTTTTGATTATAATAGAAATCCAGAGCCTCCATTAATTGTGTATTACCTCTTTCTACATATTGGTTATAGGCATCCCTTACGCTTTTCAAAACTACTTGTTCTGATAATTCAGGGATAACAACACGATTTACTGACCTGCCAAAATTATACATTTTTCTTTTTCCTTTTATATTGGATTGATGTTCTCCCTTGCTTTTGTAATGCTTTATTCAATTTTCTTTTCTTTCTTTTACGGTCTTTGGCTCTTTTATTTGGCATCACCATTTAATACTTGAACCAATCATTCTACGGATTGGAAACTTATGAGAAATGGCATAGCTACAGGCATCAAGGGCGTGTGTTAATTCTATTTGGCTTTTATCCAATCCCCCACGCTTATCCTTTTGACATTGTTCTAAATCTTTCACTAAATAAATACAAGAAGGGTCAACAGTCATACCGATATTCCCCTCAGCATCTTTCAGCTTTCTATTTAAAGAATTGAGACGGTCTATGTGACTTGGATGTGCTTTCTTTGCCCTTATTAGGAACCCGTGATCTCTCAGAATTTGGTGATCACTTCTTCTTGATGTGGTTGAACGTGCCTTTCCAGCAGGATCAGGATAACATTCAATATTAGGCGCAATCTTCTTCATCTCAATAGCTAATTCTTCTGTGTTACTATTCTTCAATCGTATCTCATCAAAGAAATGTATTGTACTATCAGTGTATTCACAGGCAAGAGTGGCGGTCATCCAATCCACGTTGAAATCTACGCCCCACCATAAATTATTAGATAACTCCTTTGCCTTAGTACAATGAGTCTCCCTATCGAAGTTATATGCCGCTCTATTACCAGTTGTTTCAAAACTCCCTTCAAATTCTTGTTTAAATACAGACAAATCCATTGTTCTTTTGGCTCTTTCTATTTCTTCCTTAGGAACCCAGCCGCCTTGTAGTGTAGTGTATTGCCAACTACTCCAATCCTCTTCGGCTTGTCCCCTTTGGTATAAGTCATACATAATATCAAATCCTGAAGGAGTACCAATGAATAACACTTCACCATTAGTAGTGGCTAACATAGGCATAATGATTTCTTCCCATACATGAGGCTTGATGTAAGCCATCTCATCCATTACGCACTTAGTTAATTCAACGCCCCTTAGATTGTTCTCATTGTCTGCGCCCTTAACTGCTAATTCAGCACCATTTCCAAAGGTTACACTCATATCTGATTCATTCAACTTAGCATCTTCAAAGGAATTAAACATCTGTCTCAATACTGGAAAGACAATCATCTTGCCCTGTCGGTAGGTCGGTGTAATAAACCATCTCCTTTCATGTGGTTGGAAAGCATCTTTCATTAGATACATAAGGCTCAATATAGTTTTACCCCATCTACGTCCAGCTACAATAACTTTGAAACGAGCAGGGTCATTAAGGATTTCTTGCCTTGTTTTATTTACTGACCAATCAATCATCTATTACCATCACTTGAATGGGTTCTGACTTAGTGGTTCTCTCCTGGCGTTCTAATGCTTTACCTTCTAACCTTTCTACAATGAATTGTATAGCCCTTAAATCGCCTCTCTCAGCCAGTTGAAACAGTTTAGCTATAACTACCTCCCTTCTCTCTCTTTCACCTACCTTGCTGAAGCTAAACTCTTTTATTAAATCGGTATATGCATTGCGCCTTCCATTAGGATTACCAGATTCCCCTTTCTTCCATCTATTGCCTATTGTGTTTCCTTTTGCAAAGCCACCAGTTTCCTTATGTTGCTTATGTTTGTTCTCTGTTTGTTTATCCATCGTATTCAACAAGCCCCATCATGAAAGGTCTATTTAATTTCGTAATCAATTCTTTTACCTTGTCTGTGTCTATCTCATAAACGTCAAACTCAAGCCGATAGTTTCCTGTAGACTTGAGGTTTTTAATTCCAACCAGTTCGGTTGTTATGGCTATCCCTTTACTTTCTTTTGCCAACTTTCCGCTTTCGCATCTTTTTCTTTTTGGGTCTGCCTTTTTTAGATCCGTATGTTCCTTTGCCTTTAGGCATAATAACTCCTATAAATTTATACTTTATAATTTAAAAACCTTTTACATATTATTAAAAACTAAAAAAGCCCCAGATTTACCCGAGGCTTTTTGTTAATTATTAGGATGCTCTTTCAGTAGAGAGTTACTTCGACTGCCTTCATGGCTCTTGCTCTTTTCGTCCCCAGTCCTTAATCAAGCATCCTTTTCTGTTCTTTCTTGATACTTACTTACATTGTCACCACTATCTAATAAGGCGGTTTGACCTTTAATCATAATTACGGTTGCTGCAACGGTTCCTGTTTTACCAAATTTATATTCTTTGGTATAGGTTACTTTGTCGCCTTTTTTTAATTCAGTGAATTTCATTACACGGTTCCCCTTGCTTGCTTATGCTCAAACCAATCTTCGCTGCCATCAAAAAAAGAAACAAATACTGCATCTTCATTAGATTCTACAACTGTTGCAACCTTAGATTCAGCTGAAACACCATTAACAAACCCTGTACCGTCCACCCATACAAATTGACCATCTTCAAAGTCTTTCTTTACTGTAAAGCCATTAAAAAAAGATTTAGACTCACAACTATTAGCTCGTTTCATTTTTAACTCCTTTGTTTTATTATTAATATTCACGATGTAATATACTACAAAATAATCAAAAAGTAAACCCTTTATTGACTGTTTACTAACCCTTTAAAAATAGACTTAAAAGTTTCTCTAGCTTTTTTTTGGCATTGATTCTTATCCCCATTCCTTAATGGTTTCTTCTTTCTTTCTATTATAGATCTGGGGATGACGTCGCTATATTGTTTTAACAAGAGGCTCTTCCCTCTCCTTTTCCTATATTCTAATTGTAAGGCCAATGAAATTATCTTTCTAGAAAGAAACGGATTTCGGGCTTCCTTTGTATGAATCATACTGCATCTATCCAATCTTATATGATGATAATAAGGCAATTCCGTCCTCATATCATATTTCTGTGTATCCCAAAACTGTGCTCTATTATATCCGCCAAAAAGTTCATCAGCCCCATCCCCTGTTAATATTACTGTGTTCTTAGATTCTTTGAATAACGAATATTGCGGCAATAAACTCCCATAATCCATAAAATTTTCATAAGCAAAAATCGCTTTTTCATAATCGCTCTCGACTATTGGTATCCTACGGATCTTTGTATTATAAAAATCCTCTATCTCTACCAAAAATTCTTCTTCCCCGTTTTCTATACTAAGTAATTCTATCCGATCCGATTTATAACCGGATTCTAATAAATGATATAATAAAATTGTAGAATCCAATCCCCCGCTTAAAAAAACAGTGATTCCATCCCTTTTATTTATTAATCTATCCTGAACCGATTCTTGTAATAATCCTTTTATCTCCGTTTTTATCGGATTTTGTTTCATTCGGTAGTACCCCAATCCATTTATATAGACATCTAGTTTCTTTGTCTTTGGGTGTGGCTTTAACCGATATATTCTATTCGGACGGACCCGCTTTATATTATGGAATATCGAATTGCTACTATTCTCTATTCTCTCCCCCGTTTTATTTAATATAGAACCACCGATTAACGGTTTAATCTCACTACAAATAGAATCTTCCCTATAGTACAATTGTTTTTTACCTAAGGGATCTGTAAAGGCTGTGAATCCTTCTTCTTCGTATATAACAATGGACCAGAAACCACACCATTTATTTATCTCACCAATTCGTGTTCTCCAATCCTTTTCCCTAAAAAAGAAAGTAAGGTAGGAAGTATCGCTATCATAATCCCCGAATTTATAATAATTAAAAATTTCCCCATTGAATAATAAATAACGATCATATCCTAAGGGGACAGGTTGTAAACCGCTAAGACCCTGTGTTTGCAAAGGTAGCAACCTATGCCCGAAAACCCATCCGTCTTTTTCTATCTTATTTGTTATTATCCCCCGGTGGTCTATATTAAAAGGGGGTTCTTTATCTTCTCTATATATTAGAATGCCGCACATTGTTGATAATCAGAAGAGACCCATTTGTTGTTGCTCTCTTGTTAGCTCCTCTATGTAAGGGTTAGGCTTAATTACTCGTGTTGCATTTTCGGGTAGCACCCCTTTTTTTAGGAACTTCCTAACCTGTTTTGCAAAATAATACGGGAACTCAATCGGCATGCATTTACCTGTCTGTTTTATATGATTCTTATAATGAATACCTGAGTTCCCAGGATTTTCTGGTAATAATATGAAATCATCATCGAATCCCATTATTCTTAATCTTTCCCGAATAGAAAAAGGCCTCCAATATTCCCTATGAGGATCGAAGAAGAAATGATTATCCGGAAAACCACCTCCACCACTTAGAACCGGACAGAATTGATTAATATCAATTTTAAAATACCCTGGTTTAATCTTTAATTCATTTTTCATATTATAATAAGCAAAGTTCTTCTTAATCGGGACTTCTTCCATTAATTCATTCCATTCCCGCCATGAAACAAGGTAGTTCTCCTCTTCTTTGTCCCACCCTCTAAAATAGTTTAACGGCCAATAAGATTTATCTTCTAGGGCAATAGGATGATGATTCGGTAACCCTTCACAGTCCCTAATTACATCCTTAGTGACATTCTTATGTTCCTTCTCCCCCGGAATGAACTTATACTTAAGATCCTTATGGCTTGCAATTAAAAACATCCTATCCCTATATTTCTGCACGTTCCCGTATCCCCAATTACTTACCCATTCGAAAGAAAGATCATAATCCCCTAAGTGTTTTTTATATTCCTCTAACCCGTGAACTAGCAAACTTTTGGGAAGGTCGTCCATTAGTATAAATTGAGGTTGCAATAGACTTGCTTCTTTAACAAATTTTGGTATATCTAGGGCGTTTGTAGGGTCCATCCTCCTCGCCCGTAAATTTGAGAAATTCCCACATTCAGGATGCCCCATCACCATTGTCAACCCTCTTAAGTTAGTAATATCGTAATCATATAAGTCCATAGTAAAAGGTCTATCGAAATTATGTTCGAAACTCCCGGTGTGATAGTATTTCCTCCAATCGCAATTTCCTACTATCTCGAATCCCGCTTTCCTTGCCCCATATAATAAAGAACCCACCCCAGAAATAAGACCGAAAGCTTTCATTCTATTATTTCTATATTATACATCCTGATCATCCTACAATCCAATAATGATTTGATCTCTTTTTCTTGCTTACTAAAATCCCCATAAGGGTTTAAATAAAAAATCGTTTCCACCCCTACAGATGCCAATATCCTATGGCAATGCAGACAAGGTTCGTGTGTGATGTAAGCTTCCATCCGAACCCCATTTTTTTTCTCTAAATTAAGTACCGCTGCTTCTTCAGCGTGTAGAGTCCTTATACAATGACCCCTCTCCATACAACATCCAACTTCTTCACAATGTTCCGTTCCCGAGTGGCTGGAATTATATCCAATGGCCTTTACTCTTTTTTCATAAACTAGGACACATCCTACTTTATTCCTTAAGCAAGTCCCACGATAAGAGGATAGGATTGCCATCTTCATGAAATACTCATTAACTCCTAGTCTTTCTTTTTTATTTTCCATTTTTCAGTTTTAAAAACATGGAAGGAACCTATCCACATAGAAAGTTCCCCCGGGTTTATTCCTATTTCTCTTGCTATATACTGTACTAACCGGCAAGTCATATATATATCATTCCGGAAATGCCGTATCGCATCACAACTTCTAATATGATAAGTACAATTAAGAACCGACTTTCTGTAGTTAAACCAATAACCCAGGGTACAAGGTAATCGTACATCATTATTACTTTGATCTTCCGGATGCCAAATGGAAAGATATGCTTGCCTTGTGTAAGGGTCCTCTTTTAGACGTTGTATTATATCTCTTAAATCCCCGTTTTTATAACGTATCCCCTTCTTTTTCGGAGGCCAATATCTTTCCATGTAGGTATGACTAAACATCCCCCCTTTAGATCTAAATCGTGAATCATCCAAAGAAGGCCTATAATAAGGCCAATTCTTATATTCAGAACCGGGGTTTAATGGCTTACCCGAGATCCTTTCTTTAAAATGATCCTCTGACCAAGGTAAATCGGCACCTGTTTGTTCTGCTAATTCCATCTTTAAGTGGGGGATCTTGGATTGAAAAAAAACATTTTGAACTTCTAACATCACATCGGGGCTTTCTACGGATTGCCATTTAGATTCCCCAATTTCCCTTCCACTATAATATAAAATAGACAAAGCTTGTTTTATTTGTGTTCTCATTCGTCCTTCCTTGATATATCCTCTTCTTCTACTTTTATCCCTTCTTCATAATTATTGTATCCAGCAATATAAGCTACTAAATCTAATAAATTATCTTCTTTATGAGAATGACTCTCCCTTGCTAGTTTTAATGCTA
>Ga0114900_1001881_pt1 | contig 12186 bp, 11 predicted proteins | sample MalvireepMed_231_FD_89685 | JGI IMG/M metagenome (GOLD analysis project Ga0114900, IMG submission 89685) | Marine viral communities from the Global Malaspina Expedition - Malaspina viral metaG DeepMed_231 | ecosystem: Environmental > Aquatic > Marine > Oceanic | place: Mediterranean Sea...
GTCAAGCAGGAGCACAGCCAGGGTCATGGCAGCCTTCTGGTGCAGGGTTTCCTGGTGCTGGGGGAATTATGAAAGGCGAGTTTGACCCCCTTAAACCTCCTCCACCAAAAGGCATCTTAGCTAATTTAGCTCACTTACTTAAAGATCCTGGCTTTCAGAAACTTGCTGCAACAGGAATAATTGCAGCTACAGGTGGTGCTGGAAGAGGTAGAGAAGCTCAAGCTGCTGTAAAAACGATAGAGCAGGGAGAGGCGTTACGACTAGAGCGTGAAAAATTACAAGAAGTAAAAAATGAAAGAATAAGAGTAAGGCGAGAAAAAGAAGCAGTACGACAAGCCACTGCTTTCAAAGATGCTGCAAGATTAGTAGTTGTTGATAAGATAGACCCTATTGCTGTATCTACTATTTATGGTCTTAGTGGTGAACAAGCATTACGCCTTGCAACACTTGGAGCTGCCGCAAAAGAACAAAGTGAGAGGTTTAGAGTAGACTACTCCACAGGAGAGCCACTAAGTCCTGATGATCCTCGCTACCCTGATGCTGTAATGCGATTTGAAGACCAAACAAAGGCAATGGCATGGTCTGCTAGCAGGGTAAAATATCTTAACGGTGAAACAGATCCAAAATCTCCAGCAGGAAAACTAATGAGTGATTTTGATGATTTGCAAACAAACCTTATAGCGGCTATGGAACAGCACAAGGATGGTAATTTGAAAGACCCAGAGTGGCAACAAGCATTAGATACCTATGCTCTAAAAGCTGGAACCTATGTGGATCGCCTCAACAATAGAGATAAATTAAGTGACAAAGAAAAGGGGATTGCTGCCTATTGTGCTAATGCCCCAGATAAAGCACAATGTATACAGGATCAGCGAAAGAAGATGCACATACAGAAAACAACCCCTAAGATCTCTGTGAGGCAAACTTTTGGTCCTGACGGGAATCCGACTGGGATAGAATATGACGGTCCGCCAAATCAACTTTCAATGGCATTGGGAACGTTCAGATCCAAAGAAGCCTACCCAAAAGTCTTCGATTCTTTCACAGTTCTTCGATTGGCCGATCAATTAGGCCAAGTTATTTCACACGGTACTGTATATGGACCTGTGTCAAAACTCAAAAATAAGTGGTATCAGATCAAATCTATCTTTAGAGGTAACGAAGGATTAAGCGAGGCCGAAGTCGAAAAAACATTGTATGACGCTAACGAAGAATTGGCAGAAAGTAAAAAAGAGCATTTTAGGGCTGAAGGAATACCAGTACCTCCAAAAATGCGAGTGGATGTCGTTAAAAGTGCAAAAGTATTTGAAGACGTACTTAGAAACAGATTTGGTGAAGACCCAGACATATTTAGATACTCAGCCTTAGTTACCAACTTGGCAGTCAAAATAGCTAAGATGGAAGAAGGAAATAGATTAACAAATGAGGACGTTGATAGACAGAGAAATAGAATACTTGGAGTACCGCAGGGAGCCGAAGGGCCAGACTGGGAAGCTGCAACTCCAGGTTCAGTATTTATAGGTCTGTCTGAGATTGTAGGAGATGCTGTTACTTCACTAAAGGTATTCACTCCTGATCTTGGAACTGGAGAAACTATCGATCAGATATTCGATAAGTGGGGTGAGCCACATTTAAAGCGTTATCTTAAAGATCCTGACACATTTAAGACTTATGCCATAGAAGGAGAAGAAAGAACAGGAGAATTACTAAAGCAGTCTGCTGAAGAAGCCTTGCGAGGAATAACTTTTAATAAAGACGGTAAGAGTACAGAAAAAATTATTCTGATAAACACAAAAAATAATGCGGAAATACCCTTAAAGCCTGGGTATCATTACGAAGATATTCAAACCTTTCTTACAGATTTGAATGATGAGGGAAGACCAAAACTTAGATTAAAGGAAAAGGAATAAATTATGGCAGATGATTCTAATATCCTCCTGTCACCAAGGCAGTCTAAAAATATTCTTAAAGCTGGTAGCAATACAGCAGAGCATTTAACTACTGATGAGTTAATAGCAAGATCAGATAAAGCTCAAGATATTGACAATCGAATAGCATCAGGAGAGACAGTTACTATTCCTAATCCAGAAGATGATATATTTGCTGGACTATCAGAGCAAGATGCAAAAGCTCATATGTTCCTTGCTTCTGAGACAAATCCTAAAATGAACGCAGCCTATCAGAAAGCACTTAAACTTCGTGGCGAAAAACCCAGAATTAAAACAAAGGATGTAGTTGATAATCTTCCTACATGGAAAGATAAAATTAAAGAATTTGTACATCCTGCGTGGCCCCATGAGGTTGCTCGTTATATTAATGACCGTAAAAACTGGGGATTAGATCAAAAGCCACCTCCAAAGTATTATCTAGGTCCAGAAGATCCTAACACTGGTGAAAGGGAACTGATTGCTGATGCTGAAGGTTTCAGTAAGGAAAGTCCAGGACTTACGCTACATACAAGGGGTGGAAATTTTCCCCTTATTGGTTTCAAACCTGGCTCTGCTCTTGCTGAATTTGATAAACCTGGAGGTCCAGCAGATAAAGCAGTAAAGTACTTAACTGAAGAAATGGATGTTCCCATATTTACAAAGTTCGATGAAGAGACACAGACGGAAGTACCGTACAAACTTCCCCCTCCTATCGTACTATTTGGTCCTGCTTTAGCTGTGGGTGCAACAGGCGGAGCTGGAATAGCCCCCCTAACTACCATGTCAGCAGCAGAAGCATGGAAAGCAGCAGCAGCTATATCAACAGCTAGTGGGCTATCCAATGCTTTTGCCAGGCAACTAATAGGAGTTGTGCAGGAGAAGCCTGCTGATGAAGTTGCATGGGATACTACTTGGGGATTTTTTGAAGGTCTTGTACCTGAATGGCTGATATTCAAAGCATTTAGTCGCTTCGGTGGTACTCAGATGGGTATCCAATGGATGGAAAAGCAAATGAATATGTTTGGTGGTGTCAGTTCTCCAGAGGCACAAAGAGCCGCTAATTTTGCAGCACGCACAATGGGGAAGACACAAAAACAGGGTTGGTTATCTAGGAATGTAGAAAAGTGGACTGGTGGTAAGTTTAAGTGGATAACAGATTACAATGTTCCAGAATACGGATTGACTGCTGTTGAGCAAGCAGATAACTCTTCGTGGAATGGCTTATTGACGCTTCTGCAAACTGTTGCAGAAAAGTCACCTATTGCAGCCAGAAAATTTAAAGAGTTTCGTGAGCGTTCCCAAACTAAGATATTTAGTGGTTTCAGGCATACAAAGAAATGGAATCAGACAACTGGAAAGATGGAAGCCGTTCCTAAAAAAGACAGTTTTCTCTGGGGATATGTTGCAGAGATGGGGCGAGAATTTGGAGGGATGCTTTCTGATTCACAGTTTGGAAAGATGACTGCTGCGATTGCTAATGATTTATTTGATATAGAAGCTGCTCCAGCCATTGCCATGAGAAAGCGAATTGTTGATGAAGCTGGAGAAGAATTAGTAGATATTAGACCTCTAAAAGAAGCGGTAAGAGAAACAGCAAATTTATTTACTACTCAAGGTGGTGAATCTGGGGTATCCATATCTCGTCAGGTGTACGCTGGTTTGAAGGGTTTGACAGTTGATGAGCTTCCTATAGGAGATGGTATGACTATGGTTATTGATGATTTCGTACCCCTTAAATACTTGGCAGATCCCTTCACTGGCCTTATTGCTACATTAGGTAGAGTAACAAGGAATCAGACGAAGCAGACACCAATGACTTCTAAGGCTCTGGATTTAAAAACGAAAGCAACGGCGGCAATGAAACAAGGGCTTGACGATTTTGACCCGAAATTAAGTGACTTATGGGACGAACAGGCTGCTGCATTTACAGGATTATATAAGCGATATAAAACTGCTTGGTTGGATGGCATGTTCAAGCAGGCTTTCATAGATTCGGGTAAACAGGGAGCAAGACCAGATAAACTACTCCAAAATATTCTTGCTGCTGGCCCTGATAATATCAAGAAACTGACAGGAATGATGAATGAGGAAAGTAAGTTATCTTTAAAGCATATGGTCTGGAAAAGTTCGCTTGCTGATGCTTACGGTGCAGGAAAAGGCTATCGAGTAAAGATATTAGACCCAGACAAGTTAGAAAAAGTCCTTTATGGAGAAGCTGGTGTTGCTGGTAAGGGCGGACTAGGTGAAGAAGCGTTGGGAGCTATTATAGGTAAGGACGGTATTGCTTTTGCTGATGATCTCATTAACTATCTAAGAAAAAGCCAAGAAACTCTAGGTGGTGAAGGTGCTGGTGGTGTTGCTTCTGCTATGGTCGCATTAGGAGGTGCAGGTATGGTAGCTGCTGGAGCATTAAAGCTCATAAAAGGTGAAATAAATGAAGGTTTAGGACAGATGACTGTAGGAACCTTAGTTGCAGCATCCCCTCAACTGATGGAGAAGTTACTTTTAACTCCTTACGGTAAAAGGCTTATAACAAGATCGTTTGTTCCTAATCTTAGGAAGGTTGAGCAACACGCACTACTGGTTAGAATGACTGCTTATACGGCAGAATTAGATAAGGTCTTTGGCGATTGGCTACAAAAAGATTCAAGCCAACAATATCAAACTCAAGCACTTGGTCCCCTCGAGCCTGGAACTGAAGTAACTGCTGATGCTCTCATTAACAAGTTTGAAACTGGAGTAGATATTTCTCAGGCTGATTACGATAAACATAGACGCTGATCCTAAATTTCTGCTATAATAAATACCTGTGAGTCTCACCGAAAAGATCCTTGACCTCAAAAACCAAGGTCTATCCCAAAGAGAAATCGCTGAAAAGATAGGCATGAGTCGTGGTGGTGTTCGACACCATCTAGCTAAAACTACTGAGCAGGAGACTGCTTTGGTGTTTAATGACCTGCACTACCGCTTTCAGGATGACAAGGCTATAGAGCTGACTCTAAAAGCTGGAGATGCTCTGGAGCCTGACTACATTTTCATCAATGGCGATCTCATAGACAACTGGGAGATCAGTAAGTTCCACAAATCTTCCAAGCTACAAAGCAAAGCTGCTCTCAGTAAAGAGCTGGAAGATGGCAGAAATTTTCTAACTAAACTTCGTGCCAGATATCCAGCTTCTACTATCTTCTACATTGGTGGCAACCATGAGTATCGCTGGGATGTCTATATTGAATCCCATGCCAAGGAGTTGACTGGACTCAGAGGATTGAGTCTGGAAGAACAACTGGACTTGGACAAGCTGGACATTAAGTGGGTTTACAGAGGACTCAAGGAATCCAGTTGGCTTTGGGGTAAGTTACTTATCGGTCACTTTGATCGGGTCAGTAAGCACTCATCCATGACAGCCAAGTTGCTGGTAGAAGATAAAGGCATTTCTCTAATTCAAGCTCACTGTCATCGTGGTGGGATGTTTTATAAAAGAGTCTATGACCGCATCCTGCTGGGTGTGGAGAATTTCTGTCTGTGTGATTTAGACCCACCTTATATCGATAGACCAAACTGGCAACAGGGATTCTCAGTAGTCTACAAAGACAAGAACTCAGATCTGTTCTCTGTATCACCGCATCCGATTATCAAAGTTGGGTCACGGTACAGAGTTATGTTTGAAGGAAATATATTAGAGGTATAACAAAATGACTAAATGGATTATTCAAATTAGAGATTTAATATTAGGTGTAGTAGATGAGCTGTACCGTTCTGTGGGATTTGCAGCCAGCAGTAATACAGTGCAATTTTTCAAAGCTACCAGTATTAATATCTTTGTCTCAGTATTTCTTCCAGTAGCTGAAGTCATTGTTGCAGAAGTAGATGATCTGATGTTATCCAATGCCAAGAAAAGGCGAGACGCCTTGAAGAGAACTACTAAAGCTGTAGACAAAGCCAAGATGCAGTGGAAACCACATCTGGTTAATTTACTAATTGAGATGGCTGTATCAGAACTTAAATCCAGACGACTCGATGGTTAAAATTCTTACGCTCAAAATTTGCCCCAAGTGCAAGCAAGAGTATATAGTCTATGGTGAGGATGCACCTGATGGTAAATGCCCAAAGTGTGAAGAGGAAGAAACTGTGTCAGAAGGCACATCAAAAAGTTATCCGAGAGCAAAAGGCTAAAGAGTACGCTCACTTACCGCCAGTTTCCTGTGACATCAAACAAGCAATAGTTAAAGAGGTTGATTATTCCGCAGCAAAAGAAATTATTGAGGAATATGAATGGTTGAAGTGCATGTCAGCTATAGTGAAGCATTGCTATGGTATCTTCTTTGGTGATGCCTGTGCTGGTGTTGTTGTCTTCAGTCAGGAATATTCGGAGAATTTAGGTCATTGGGATAAGTATGATTATACTGGCAAGATGATCTTGCTTTCCAGAGGAGCCTGTGTTTATTGGGCGCATCCTCACAGTGCCAGTAAGTTGATAAGCACAGCAATTAAATTACTCCCTGAAAAATATAAAGTTGTGACGGCTACTGTCGATGAGTTAGCTGGAGAAATAGGAACAATTTATCAAGCCTGTAATTTTTATTATATTGGATCAATGAGAGAAAACAACCCAAATGTAAAAAATCCTAATGGTGGCAGGTTTGGTGTTTTGATTAATGACAAGTTGTATGGGGCGAGATCAATGAGACAGAAGATAGGCTCACAACGAAAAGCCGATGTACTTGAAAGGTGGCCTGATGCTGTCTTTGTTAAGCAGATGCCCAAGAGAAGATATTTTTATTTCAGAGGAACAAAAAAGGAACGGGCATATTATTTAAGTAAAATTCAAAAATTTGTAAAACCTTACCCAAAAAGAGAAATCCCTCAAAAACCTAGCCCCTAGAATCCCTCTCACGCCACGATCTCCTTTAAGTGAATAGTAGGAATAGGGTAAAAGACTAACGTCCTGTGACGTTTAAATTTACCCCCTTAATGTGCTTATTGGTTTTCTAGAACCTAGAAACACTAAAAGGGGGAGAAGAACAAAGAAAAAAACTCCCCCTCAGTGCATCATACCCACCATGAGTCAGGTCCCGGTGTGTTTTGGCATGATTAATCTCGTTAAAAAAGGGGGAAAAAGCTCAATGAAGAACCTTAACCCCCCTTTTCGGGCATCATACTATGGCTAGTATAATACGGCTTTGTCGTCATTAAGGATATTAACACAGACTCAATTAGAAGTCAACCCATTTCTCCCCATTTGTGTCCTGCTGACCATTCCACTCCAATAGCTAAACCATCCAGCTCAGGAATGGGTCTTTCCATCTCTGTAACAATCTCTTCAATCAAATCGTCCTTCTCATTTTCAGGAAGCTGAAACAGTAGTTCATCATGGATAGGGGCAAGAAGATAATCAGTCAGTTCTGGTCTTAGCCTGACCATGACCTCCTTGTATATGGAGGAAGCTGTGGACTGAGGGAGTTCAGCTAAAGCATCTTTAGCCTGTGAACCCATACCACCTTTTTCATTGAGTACGTCAAAGAAGTAATGTCGATGTCCAAATGGATTCTCCAGATAACACTGACGATGAGCCAGCTCTAAGACATCACTCTGCCACTTCTTAATCTTGACTGCTAGGGTAGAGAAGAACATGTCTTGAAGTTGAGTACATTCTTTTATGGAATTGAACACACCTGGATTCTGGTAGTAGATCATACGAGGCTTACCACCATAGAGCGACAAGTAAACTACTCGCTTAGACTGATCGTAAGCAGGATAGAATTTTTTCTTGATGATTGATATAGCTGATTTGATCTTGTCCAGATCCCAACTCATCGAGATAGGCTCATCCCATTTACCTAGTTGCTTGAGGTAATGAGAGGCAAGTATGGCATGGATTGATAATTTAGCTGCCTTGATAAACTCCTCGTCTTTACCGAACCAGCCAGTCAGCACAGCTTCAATACTGGAGTAGTCTACAGCAACCAGTAGCATGCCAGGTGATGCTATGAACTGATTACGGAATAAGGCACCATACTCACCACGCTTCACACTTTGCTGAATGTTCGGCCTCGAAGCAGCGAGTCGTCCCGTGCTGGGGTTAAAATTGAAACTAGGATGGATACGCCCATCTTTAGCAGGGGACCACCAAGGGTTATCCGCAAACTTGGATAGGAGATCTGAGATAGATCGCAGCTCTAAAATTTTTTTATAGAAGGGATCTTTGAATCGCCTAGCCAGAGCCTCTAGGTCTTTTTGTCCAGTGGTGGCTTCACCGCTTTTGCGATGTTTGGGAACTGGATGACCTTTCCATTTGATGTAGTCTCTGACTTGGAGCGGTGATTTGGAATTGAACAGCCATCGGAAGGACCAGTTAAATTTTCCTGTCTTACAATTAAATTTGGGTTCGTCAATACTTCGGACATAGTATTCACCAGATCCTCCCTGAACGTGCCCAGAAATAAGCTCAGTGTGTTTAGGAACTCTTGCGACTCCGTTATAGCCTTCTGAACCTTCTGTAATTTTTGTACCAGTTCCTCTACAGTCTTTACATGGCTCATGGTCCTTCCCTCCTGAATGTCCTCTACCCTTACACTCTCTACAACGAAAGGTTGCTGGAGTGAGCTTGTACTCCTTGTGCCTACATAACTCTTTAGGTATAAGCTCATCCAACTCTTTTTCTTTAGTAGACAGAGCTGTAAGTAATGTCTTTTTAAACTCAGCTCTTTGAACCTTATCGATCAGTATTCCAGTTTCAGTGACCTTCTTTAGAATCCAATACAGATCCATTGTGTGAGATAGAAATCTATCCCATCTATTCACCGCTTACCTGGTCACGTCCTTCTTGAAGAAGCTCTTCAGGTGTTCTGGTGTTCTTACTCAGCACTTCCAACAACTCATCATCAATCATATGCACAATAGGCTTGCCACTCTCACCTTCCAGACCGTCCACAACTTTAGCAATTTCATTGGTAAGCAGTACACCTTCTTTAGCCATAGACAATATTTTTAAAATCGTGCTTAAAATAGTTAAACTCATAATATCACCTTTTCGTTGTTACTCTCATCTAAATTAAACCACAAAGCCTTATCCTCACATGCTGATCCCTGACGACTGACTCCCCAGCTATAATCACCACAAAATTCTCTATTTTTATAGACACGCAATTTTACTTTTGGGTGTAGATTAAGAACGCTAGTATCCTTTGGATTTAGTAGAGACTGTAATCCTTGATCGAAGAACTTTTTACAATATTCATAGTCTCTGGTGTCCCTACCAAAAATATCTGCTGGATATGTATAATTCTTATCTCCACGATGCGCTGATGCCAGATCTTCCTCTTCTATTGGAATGATTGCTGTAATTTTCATAGGCTCTACAGAAAATTCAAGCGTCATTGTGTTTCCTTTTCCTGTGATCTGTGTGTGATAAGGATTTTTTTTAGTTTTCGTAATCCTTTGCTTTAAACAAATGTAGCGATATTTTATCATTTGGAATATCGCCCATAGAAGTCCTCTTAAACTCATAGACTACTCCTTTTCATGTCGTATCTTTTCATTATTTGTAGGTTAATCTCAGATCTCTTAGTCATCTGTTTTTCCGATAGTTTTCGCTTCCGCCAAGTGTCGATGTAGAACTCCTTCTGCCAATCATCAATCCATTCCTTATCATAGGCGTAATAGATTGCATCTGCATTTAGGGGATTTTCATAGTCCTCTTCGATTCGATCTAAAGCCCGAAAAATTCTGTTTGGCTCTTTCATAAATTTCTTTACACAACAGTTGCCAACAACAGCAGTATCACCATTTTTCAAGTTCCGTATGACACATACTTTGAGGATAGGATAATGACCACAAAGACAAGTCTCTGGGTTGCCTCGACTTGCTTTGTAAATCTCATCCAAATCCCATTCCTGTTTAGCATCATCCCATGTATCAGCATCAGACAATGCAATAATTTCCTGTGAAAGTTTGTATTCAGCCATAGTCATATTCTCCTTATAGCTCTGTTATATTAATACCTCGTAACCCCCGACAACCTCACCATAAATATTTGGCTTACGCATAAACTTTTGCAATCCTCTGATCTTTGTCTCGCATCTGTCTATGCAATCTGTAATGTATTCTTCACCACGACTTATGTCTGACCGCTTGTAGGGAATTCCATGTGTTAGCTTGTATTCGGAAGGATTGCGTTTCCAAAAACCTTTTTTGGCTATACGATAATAGTAACGATCTTCGTGAAGTGATTGCAGCTCTACTAAGGAACAAGCCTTAAAAGCTCTACTAGGCCAATCTCCACCAAGCATATAAGCTACTGCTATCAGAGGACTCCACTTTTCTGCTAATAAACTATGTGCTCTAAGTGACATCTTCTTCCATAGCTCACGTTCAGCTTGATTCACAAAAGCAGAATATTTAGTATATGCTACTGTTTGGGAAGACTCTTTTTTTGTAGATTTCTTACAACTGTCCATAACAAATCTCTGTATTCTGGGCATCCATGATTCCACGATTTCATCTTCTATTTCATAGCGATGATTGTCACGCTTTACTTTCTTAATGTCTTTGACATAACTAATATATCTACTAGGAAATCTTAGACTGATAGATTCTTCCATCAGACTATGTGGTAGTCGCTCATAAGGGGGGTTTAAGGAAATAACTTGAAACCCTGCGTCTTCAATCATATGTAAAAAGTCAAGAGTTTTTGAAGCAGGGTTCGACATATAATAATTTCTATGAATCCAAGTAGTTTTATTAATTTCCATATCCTCAATAAATCGTTTCTGAGTAAGTGAGTTTGTTCTTCTAAACGCATCAGAAAAAGAATCGATTATTTGAGGATTCCTTATCATCCATTTCAGTATATCCTCTGCTATGACCTTACCACCACATTCTGTTGTTTTATCGTAACTTACAGGCCTAAGAAATAAGAGACATGGTTTATACCTAGAGGAAACCCCCATTCTTTGATACTCAAATTTTCTTGTTTTGAGTCCTGTTGGGCATTTCGCAAATTCTATTTCATTGGCTTTGGGTGAAGCATACGCATTTTGGGCTTCAAACCAGGTAGCTAGGCTATATAAAATTACTGTATCTGCGTAGGCTTCAGCCTCATCATCTGGCATAAAGCCAAATATAGGAACTTCCAAAGCTAGAAAATCTGCCATCTCATCCGCCAGCTTTTTTCCATCAACAGGGTTAGCATATGGCTCAATTATAATTTTCTCGTAGACACTTCCACCCTCACTACCTTCACCAGTATAAGCGGTTCCATGATCTCGATAAGAAAGATACTCATTTCGTACCTTATCAATACTTGATTCTGATTTTTTATTTAAACTCATAGTATCTCCTTAGAAGTTAGGATAGTGAGCCACAGGAGCATAACCACCCAAAGCTCTGAATTGATTAATATTAGTCATAGTCTGTAAGTCAAGTTCTGATGCAAGCAGATCGCTCATTAGTTCAATTAAAGTAGCTATTGAACTGGTTACCAGATCTTTGCTTCCACCTGTAGCGATGAAGGTACTTAGTGACGCTTTAGCTTGCTCAATAGCATCATATACCTTATCAGCAATATCCCTGATTTGACGTACTCGTTCAGCAGAAACCAAACCCTGTGCTTCTGCTCTACCCAAAGAAATCATAATCCTTTCATAAGATTTTTCAATCTTGAGTACCTCATGCGTCATTTTACTGTGGAAAGTATTCACATCTGGCGGTGTCGGCCCAAGTCCTTTGGGACCAGCACAACTGGCAAGCAGGACAACAAGTAGTGATCCAAGTGCGATACAAGTAATTAATGTTATAGTTCTTTTCATTTTGTCTCCTTTTTAGTTTCTACTTTAGCTTCTACAAAGATATAAACAGCATTAGAGTCAACAGACTTCTGGTAATATACTTTAATGTCAACCCCCTCTAACATCTGATTAATAACCTCAACGGTGTCTAGTACTACATCAGAAGTACAAGCTTCATCACCATCCCACTCTACATGACTTACTTGCCACGGAATCATTTCCCACTTGTATTTTCTCATGTCCATTCTCCTGCTTCTGCTGCAAACGCTAGAAACTCACCGTATTTTTCTTTAATTTCTATAGATTTTAGAGCTTTTTCAGTTAGTTCTTCCTCTAGTTTTTTCTTGAGTGATTTAACCCCAAGGTAAGCTATTCCATTTGTTAAGTAATGATCCGCTTCCGCTATAACTCCTTCTAGCTCATCAATAGCATCTGACAATAAGTCCATCTCATGCTTATTGCGGTCAAGATAA
>Ga0114900_1001892_pt1 | contig 12143 bp, 9 predicted proteins | sample MalvireepMed_231_FD_89685 | JGI IMG/M metagenome (GOLD analysis project Ga0114900, IMG submission 89685) | Marine viral communities from the Global Malaspina Expedition - Malaspina viral metaG DeepMed_231 | ecosystem: Environmental > Aquatic > Marine > Oceanic | place: Mediterranean Sea...
CGCATCGCAGCCGGCGTGGAAAGATTGACCTCGCGTCAAGGATTTCAGGGTCTTATGGACGAAATTCTGTGTGGTGGTGCGTATGGCCAAGGCTGTCTTCCAACGTAATCAAAAGGTCTGGGTCGAAAGCGTCGGCGCCTGGGCGGTGATCGAAAAGATCGTGCCGGTCTGGGCTCGCGGCTTCGACGAACCTGTGCGGGTGACCTATGATGTGGGCCTGGGCCGCGACTTCCACGCCCATGAGCTGCGTCCCGAGCAGTCGAGCCACGACCTCATCAACGATGATGAGCCCAGCTGGCGGCTCCTGCGGGCGCGCAACAAGTGGCAACAACCCGATGACTGCGCCCACCATCCCTATCCCGGCACCTATCCGGTGGTGGTCACCGACGCCAATGACTGGGGCGGCTGGCGGGTGCCCGGCGCCGAATATGACCGCGACCCGCTGAAGATCGAATTCCAGGCCCGGCTGATCGCCTCCACCAGGCGGCTCCTGTCTATATCGCGCCATCTGGCGGCCCTGGTGGACGAGGCGCCGGAGGACGCGCCGCCGGAAATCCGCCGCCTGGCCGAGGAGGCCCGCAAGGTGGACCGGTTCCTGCAGCAGATCCCCGCCGCCGCAGAGGCACCGTCGGAAGCCGCAGAAGACGCCGCCTGACGCCTTTGCTCTCTCGCCGCCTCTGGCGAGGGTCGTCCTGCAGGGTTACATCGGGGGATGCGCACCGAAACGCCCCAGCCGATCCGCCTGTCCGACTATCGCCCGCCGGCCTTCCTGGTGGACGAGATCCACCTGGACTTCGACCTGCAGCCCAGCGCCACCCGGGTGAAGGCCAGGCTCAGCCTGCGCCGCAACGGCGACCATGCCGAGCCCCTGGTGCTGAACGGCGAGCGGCTCACGCCGATCTCGGTGGCCATCGACGGCCGCGTCCTGGCCGAGGCCGACCGGGTCATCGACGCCGAACATCTCACCATCGCCCAGGTCCCCGACGCCTTCGTGCTGGAGACTGAGGTTGAGATCGATCCGGCCGCCAACACCTCGCTGGACGGCCTCTACATGTCCGGCGGGCGGTTCTGCACCCAGTGTGAAGCCGAGGGCTTCCGCAAGATCACCTGGTTCCCGGACCGGCCTGACGTCCTGGCCCGCTATACGGTGCGGATGACCGCCGACAAGGCGTTCCAGCGGCTGTTGTCCAACGGCAATCTGATGGAATCCGGCCAGACGCCGGACGGCCGCCACTACGCCGTCTGGAACGACCCTTTTCCCAAGCCCTGCTACCTCTTCGCCCTGGTGGCCGGCGAGCTCGACGTGCTCGAGGACAGCCTCGTCACCATGAGCGGGCGCAAGGTGGACCTGCGCATCTATGTCGATCCCGGCATGGCCGACCGCGCCGTCTACGCCATGGACGCCCTGAAGCGCTCCATGAAGTGGGACGAGGAGGCGTTCGGCCGCGAATACGACCTCGACCTCTTCATGATCGTCGCCGTACGGGACTTCAATTTCGGGGCGATGGAGAACAAGGGGCTGAACATCTTCAACTCCTCCCTGCTGCTGGCCGACCAGGCGACCGCCACCGACTTCGACTATGAGCGGATCGAAAGCGTTGTCGCCCACGAATATTTCCACAACTGGACCGGCGACCGCATCACCTGCCGGGACTGGTTCCAGCTGTGCCTGAAGGAAGGCCTGACCGTCTTCCGCGACCAGAGCTTTTCCGCCGATATGCGTGGCGCCGCCGTCCAGCGGATCAAGGACGTCAAGGCGCTGCGCGCCCGTCAGTTCTCCGAGGACCAGGGGCCGCTGGCCCACCCGGTGCGGCCGTCGAGCTATCTGAAGATCGACAACTTCTACACCGCGACCATCTATGAGAAGGGCTCCGAGATCATCGGCATGCTCAAGACCCTGATCGGGGCCGAGGCCTTCCGGAAGGGCATGGATCTCTATTTCGATCGCTGGGACGGCCACGCCACCACGGTGGAGGCCTTCATCGAATGCTTCGCCGAGACCTCTGGACAGGACCTGTCGAACTTCTTCGACTGGTACGAGCAGGCCGGCACGCCGCGCCTCGACGTTCGCCGCACCTATGACGCCGCCGCCCAGACCCTGACCCTCGACCTGAGCCAGAAGACCCCGCCCACGCCGGGCCAAGCCAGCAAGAAGCCCCTGCCCATCCCGGTGCGCCTTGGCCTGCTCGACGGCGAAGGCCGCACGCTCGCCTTCGAACGCGACGGCCAGGCCACTGACGAGACCGTCGTCGTGCTGGATGCGGCGAAGACCAGCGTCACCCTGACCGGCGTCGACCGCGAACCGGTGCTTTCGGCCCTGCGCGGATTCTCGGCGCCTGTGGTGTTGACCACGGACGCGGCGCCCAAGGACCGCTATGTCCAGCTGGCCGCCGATCCGGACCTGTTCAACCGCTGGGAGGCCGGCCAGGACCTCGCCCGCGACCTGATGCTGGCCCGCAGCGCCGGAGCCCCCGACGAGGTGGGCGAGGAACGCTATGCCGAGGCCGTCGGCCGCGCCCTGTCCGACCAGGCCGCCGACCCGGCCTTCAAGGCCCTGCTGCTCGCCCTCCCCAGCGAATCCGAGTTGGCCCTGGCCCAGCAGCCGGCCGATCCGGCCGCCATCCATCTGGCCCGCAACGCCCTGCGCGCCCGGCTGGCCGTGCACCTGGCCGAGGAACTGGGCCGGCTGCACACCGGCCTCCAGGACCTGGGGGAATTCTCCCCCGACGCCGCCGGCGCCGGTCGCCGCGCCCTGCGCAACATGGCCCTGGAAATCCTGGCCGCCGATCCCCACGCCGAGAACGCAGAGCGCGCCTTTGGCCACTATGAGGCGGCCGGCAACATGACCGACGCCATGGGCGGCCTGTCGGCCCTCATGCAGATCGGCGGCGAGCCGTTCGAGAAGGCCCTGGCCGACTTCTATGAGCGCTGGAAGGGCGAGCCCCTGGTCATCGACAAGTGGTTCGCCCTGCAGGCGCGGGCGCCGGACGAGGGCGCGATCGGGCGCGTCCTGGGCCTGACCGCCCATCCCGCCTTCGACGCCAAGAACCCCAATCGCCTGCGGGCGCTGGTAGGGACCTTCGCCGCCGGCAATCCGGCCCAGTTCCACGATCCCAGCGGGGCTGGCTACCAGTTCCTGGCCGACCAGATCCTGATGGTCGACGGATACAACCCCATGACGGCGGCCCGCCTGCTGGAGCCCCTGGGCGGTTGGCGGCGGTACAAGCCCGAACTGGGCGCCCTGATGCGCGGCCAACTGGAGCGCATCGTCGCCCAGTCCGGCCTGTCCAAGAACGTCTACGAACTGGCCTCCCGCGCCCTGGCCGAGGACTAGGAGACGCCCCGATCGCCGGCCCGCGCCAGCGATCGGGCGGGCCGGAGACGATCGGCCCACAAGCGCGACGGTATGACTCGTGACGTGGTGAGTCCGCGCGCCTAGACTCTGCTTCGCAGGGTGACTCGATTTTTGAGGGCAAGGAGCGGCGGGGTTGGCCGGACGCGGACGCAAAAGCGCGGCTCGGACACAGGGCCGGCGTCGCGGTGGAGACGTGGCCCCCGGGTCCCGGCCGCCGCCGACCTTTGCGTTCGCGCGGGTGGCGATCCTCACCACCCTGCTGCTGATGGCCGTCTATACCGCCTTCGCCGTCGCGCGAATCCAGAGCGAGCCGACCAGCGCGAGCCAGTTGGGCGTGGTTCTGCCCGGTCGCGCCGAGGCCCTGGCGGCGCGCCTGGACGGCGAGGCCGCCGCCCTGCAGGGCGGTCTGCTGGCGGCCCGCGACGCCCTCGAAGCCCAGCCGGACGCCCCGCTGGCGGCGGCTGAGACCGCGCTGAGGGTCACCGCGGGCGCCGGCGCCGCTGTCGCCGTAATGGACGCCGCCGAGGTGCTGGCCCTGACCGGCGCAGCCTCTGGGGCGGACTGGCCCGAGCTCGCCGCCCAGGCCGACGGCGCCCGCCAGGCGGTCTGGTTCGGAGTCAGCGGCGGCGAAAGCCCGATCCTGGTGGGCGCGACCGCCGCGGCCACGCCGCTGGGGCGTCGCTGGATTCTGGTCGCAGCCGATCCTTCGCGCCTCGCCAACCACCTCGCGGGCCAGTCGCTCGCGGCCATCGTCTCGGACAAGGGGCTGGTGCTGAACGCCGTCGGCGCAGGCGGCGTGGCCCAGGCCGACAGCCTGCTGGCGGGCTTCGCCGTGACTCCCGGCGCGCTTCGTGTCGGTCGGCTGGCGCGCGCCAGGGCGCCGGATGGTTCGGACCTGCAGATCGCCGGCCAGCCGGCCTTGGGCGGCGTGCTCCTGGCGATCGCCGGCGCAGACGCCGATCCCATGGAGCTTCTCTCCGCCCGGGAACAGCTGGGCTGGGTCCTGATCCCCCTGGGGGTGGCCTTCATGCTGGGGCTCCTGCTGTTCAACCAGAGCCGAAAGGTCGAAGCCGCCCAGCAGGCCTTCTATGACAGCGAGCAGCGCTTCCGGATGGCCGTCGAGGCCGCCCGCTGCGGCATCTGGGAATGGGATCTGGTCACCGACGAGGTGTTCCTCTCCGACGTCACCGGCGGGATGCTGGGCTGGGGCGGCGGCGGCGTGGTCGGTGGCCAGGAGGTGCTGGAGCGGGTTTCGCCAGATCACCGGGAACGCGTACGCCAGGCTCTGTCCACCGCCGCCCTCTACGGCGCCTTTGATGTTTCGTTCCGGGTTCCCGGCGCGCCGGGAGAGCGGGCGATCTGGATCGACGCCCGCGGCCAGGCCTTCGGCCGCTCGGACGAAGGGGGGTTCGCCCGGATCATCGGCGTGGCCCTGGACGTCACCGAAGAGCGCATGGCCCAGGCCCGCGCCCAGGCGGCCGAAAACCGGCTGCGGGACGCCATCGAGAGCGTGTCCGAGGCCTTCGTCCTGTGGGACCGGCACGGCCGCCTGCTGATGTGCAACCGCAACTATCGGAGCGTCTTCTCGCTGGAGGCCCGCCTGCTCAAGCCCGGCGCCTCCCGCGATCAGGTCAACCGCGTCGCCCAGCTCGCCATCCGCCAGGAGCAACCGGCCGCCGACGGCCAGCGTGGCGTGCGCGAGGCCGAGCTCAATGACGGCCGTTGGATCCAGATTTCAGAACGGCGGACGGCTGAGGGCGGCCTAGTGATGACTGCCGCCGACATCACCGCCATCAAGACCCAGGAGGAGGCCCGCCGACTGAACGAAGAGGCCCTGCAGAAGGTGGTGGTCAGCCTGGAGCGCAGCCAGGAGCAGCTGTCGGAACTGGCCCGCAAGTACGAAGCCGAGAAGGTCCGCGCCGAGGGGGCCAACAAGGCCAAGAGCGAGTTCCTGGCCAATATGAGCCACGAGCTCCGCACCCCGCTGAACGCCATCAACGGCTTCTCGGAAATCATGGTCGGCGAGATGTTCGGCCCCCTGGGCGACCCTCGCTACAAGGAATACTGCGGTGACATCCTGTCCTCGGGCCAGCACCTGCTGGCCCTGATCAACGACATCCTCGACATGTCCAAGATTGAGGCCGGCAAGATGAACCTGAAGTTCGAGCCTCTGACGCTCGAGGATGTGGTCGAGGACGCCGCCCGCCTGGTCCGCAACCGGGCCGAAAGCGCGGGCCTGGCCGTGGACCTGGAATTCCCCCGCGACCTGCCCGAGGTCGAGGCCGACTATCGGGCCGTCAAGCAGGTGCTGCTCAACCTGCTCTCCAACGCCATCAAGTTCACGCCCCGGGGCGGTCGTATTACGGTGCGCGCCGACGCCCGCCCCGACCCCACAGGCGAGCGGGTCCGTATCAGCGTCAAGGACACGGGCATCGGCATCGCCCCGGACGATCTGGCGCGCCTGGCCAAGCCGTTCGAGCAGATCGAAAGCCAGCATTCCAAGACCCAGCAGGGCACAGGCCTGGGCCTGGCCCTCACCAAGTCGCTGGTGGAGATGCATGGGGGATCGCTGGACATCCGTAGCGCCCCTGGCGAAGGCACGACGGTGGGCTTCTCCCTGCCCGTGCGCCAGACGACCAGCCCCGCGGCGGGGGTCCGGCGGACCGGAACCGCCGCTTAAGGCGCGGGCTTCACCTCTTCGGACGGTGGGCCGGGCCGGCGCTCGTCACGGCGGCCCTCATGGCCGCGGCGTCTGTCGCGGGACGGCGGACGGGCCAGGGCCTCGGCGAAGGCCTGGCGTTCCTGAAGGCTCAGCTCACCGGCGAAGTCGACCACACGGCCCTCGACCGCGCTGCGGGCCTCGGCCTCGATGGCCTGGGCGCGGGCCAGATCGCGACGCACGGCGGCAGGGTCGAAGGGTTCCTCCCCCAGATCGCTCCAAGCCTCCCGGCGCGCCTGGCCGGCCTGGATGAGCTTGCGGCGCACCTGGCCGGCCTCGCCGCGGATCGTCTGGCGATAGACCTCCTGGCGCTCCGGCGACAGGGATTCTGCGGCCTGGAAGAAGGGCGGCGGCCCCGGGCGCATAGCGCTTTCACGGCCCTGGGCCATGCGGGCGCCGATCACCAGGCCGCCGACGACGGCGCCAATGGCGAACAGGTTGACCGCCAGGGAGACAAACAGGGCGATGGTCAGATGGCGCTGCGACATCAGACGTCCCCCACCACTTCGGCGTCCAGGCTGTCCGAGGCGCTGACGGCCGCAGTGATCACATCGAATTCGACCGAGGTCGGCGCGATGGCGGACGATGCGACCACGCCGGCCATGACCCCCGCGGCGCCGGCGGCCATGAGACCGGCGCCCAGCCCTGTGCGCCAGATCCAGCTGCGCCAGGCCGGGGCGCGACGCTCGACAGGCGCCGTCGCCAGGATGGCGGCCTGCAGGGCTGGGCTCGCCGCAGGCGTGCGCCAGGCGTCCAGCGCCCAGTCGAGGTCGCTCTGAGCCGACAGGACGGGCGCCGTCGCCTCAGGCCGGGCGGCCATCAGCAGGGCCGCGGCCTCCCGCTCGACCAGGGGCCAGCGGGCCACGTCGCCGCCATAGGCCTCGGCGAGCACGGCGAACCTCTCCAGGTTCATGACGGGTCCCTCCTTCATCCTCGCCCCCTCAACGCATGTCCGCCAGACCCGCGCGCAAAGCGCGGCGGCCACGGGACAGCAGACTCTCCAGGGCCTCGACGCTGACGCCCATCAGGGCGGCGGCTTCGATATTGCCCAGCTCCTGATAGTGGCAGAGCACGATGGCCTCGCGCTGCCGGTCGGGCAGCCTGGCCATGGCCGCGGCCACCCGGCCGCCCACATCGGCAGCCTCCAGGTTGCGATCGGGCGCCGGTCCCTCGTCGATCTGTTCGGGCGGCGCCTCGGTGGGGATCTCCCGCCGTCGCCGCAGCCGATCGTAGCAGAGGTTGAGCGCCACCCGGTGCAGCCAGGTGTCGAACTTGGCCACGCCGGGCTTCCAATGCTCGGCCTGACGCCAGGCGCGCATGAAAACCTCCTGGGTCACATCCTCGGCCTCGGCCGCGTCGCCGAGCATCCGCACGGCCAGACCGTTGATCCGCGAGAGCTTGCGCGCCATCAGCGCCCGCACTGCGGCCGGGTCCCCCCGGGCCACGCGGGACAGCAGCTCCTCGTCCGGATCGGGCGCCGTGGCCAATCCTCACCTCGCCCGCGCCGAGGCGGGAACGGGCGCCGAGATCACGGTCGTCCATCGGATGTGCAGGCCAAGGGCGGCGTCCTCTTGCAGGGGGTTCGAGGGGTTTAACGGCGCCAGGCACCGGTTTCCGTCGCTCATCGCGGCGCCAGTGTCTCGAACGCCGCCCGGGCGGCCTTTCGCGCCGCCTCCAGACGCGGCCGCACCTTCTTGAAGTCTTCCTCGCCGGCCGCCCGAGCCAGCAGGCGGCGGAAGGCCGTGGGCTCCAGGGCCGGGTCGGCGTCGTCCTCCAGGGCGAGCTTGATCAACTGGCTGAGGTTTTGCTGCAGGCGCCAGGCGTCCTCCAGCTGCTGCAGGGGCCCGGCTGCCTCCAGGCCGGCGTCCCGGAACGCCGCCAGGGCGCGGGCGGTGTGCTGGCGCAGGGGGCCGCCGTCGGCCGCATGGGCCAGCTGCAGAAACTGGGCGGCGAACTCCACGTCCACCAGGCCGCCCCGGGAGAGCTTCATGTCCCAGAAGTCCTTGGCCGGGCGTTCGGCCTCCATCAGAGCGCGCATGGACCAGACGTCCTTGGCCAGGCGGCTGCGGTCCCTGGGTCGCCGCAGGGCCGCCTCGATCAGGCCCTCCGCCGTCTCTGCGAAGGCCGGCGTGCTGGCCCAGACCACGCGAGCCCGGGTGAGCGCCAGGAACTCCCATGTCTCGGCCTCGCCGGCGTAATAGGCCTCGAAGGCGCTCTGGCTGACCGCGACAGGTCCCTGCGTGCCCGACGGCCGCAGCTGCATGTCCACCTCATAGAGGCCGCCCTCGGCCGTCGGCAGGGACAGGGCCGCGATCAGCCGCTGGGTGAACCGGCCATAGAAGGTTTCGGCCCCCCAGCTCTTCAGGCTCGACATGGCCCGGGGATCGTCGGCCAGGTAGAGGGTCATCAAATCCAGGTCCGATGACGCCGTCATCTCTCGCGAGCCGCACTTTCCGAGCGCCACCACGGCGACCTGCCCCGGGAAGGTCCCGCCGATCCGCTCGGCCTCGGCCAGGGCGGCCGGCGCCAGGGTGCGGATGCAGAGATAGGCGAGGTCCGCAAAGCCACGGCCGACCCGCTCGGCGCTGGCCACGCCGCTCATCACCTGTACGCCTAGCCGGAAGGCCTGCTCGCGATGCACCCGGCGCACGGCGTCCATCACCTCTTCGAACCCTTCGGCCCGGGAGAGCGCCACGGCCATCACGGTTTCGTCCTCGGCCGGGTCGATCTCGGCGAAGAAGTCCCCATCGATCAGGGCGTCGATGGCGGCTGGCCGACGGGCCAGCGTCGCGGCCAGCTTGGGCGCAAACGCCAGGACCTGGACCAGCAACTCGAACAGCTTGGGATTGGCCAGGAACAGGGACTGAATCTGCACGCCCGACGACAGGCTGGCGAAGAAGTCGCTGAACCGGTTGAAGGCCGCGTTGGGGGCGCCGGTGGCGTTGGCCGCCTCCAGCAGGCGCGGCGCCAGTCGGGTGAACAGCTCTCGGCCCCGTTCGGTGCGGGTAGCGGGAATCCGGCCGTGGTGCCAGGCGCGAATGGTCTGAGAGACCTGCAGGGGGTTGTCGAAGCCCATGCGAGCCAAGGTCTTCAAGGTGGCGGGATCATCGTCGACGCCGGTGAAGATCAGACTGCCGAAAGTCGAAGACAGCGGCTCCTCATCGGGAAATAGCTCGCCATAGCGGCGGTTGACGCTCTTCAGCACCTCGGTGATGGCCGCGTCGAAGGCCTTGACCTTATCGTGGCCGAACAGAGCGGCCACCCGCGCCCGTTCGCCGTCGGCCTCGGGCAGGCGGTGCGTCTGCTCGTCAGCGATCATCTGGACCCGGTGCTCGACGGCGCGCAGGACATGATAGGCCGCGTTCAGTTCGTCGGCGGTCGCCAGCTCCACATGGCCGGCCTCGGTAAGGGCGTTCAGGGTCTCCAGAGTGCGCCGCCCCCGCAGTTCGGGATGACGGCCGCCGAGGATCAGCTGCTGGGTCTGGACGTAGAACTCGATCTCTCGAATGCCGCCGCGGCCGAGCTTGAGGTCTGCGCCCTTGGCCGTCAGCCGGTCGTCGACCTTGTGGACGTGAATCTGGCGCTTGATCGAGTGGATGTCGGCGATGGCGGCGAAGTCGAGGTTCTTGCGCCAGATGAAGGGCGACAACTCCTCCAGAAAGGCCTCGGCGCGGGGCAGGTCGCCAGCGCAGGGCCGCGCCTTGATGAAGGCCGCCCGCTCCCAGTTCTGGCCCACGGTCTCGTAATATTCGAAGGCCGCCGCCAGGGTCACGGCCGGCGGGGTAGAGGACGGGTCGGGCCGCAGGCGCAGGTCGACCCGGAAGACATAGCCCTCGCCGGTGCGGTCCTGCATCAGGGCGGCCAGTCCTTGGGTCAGACGGACGGCGAAGGCCCGCGGCTCCACCCCTTCGGCCACCGGCAGGGCGTCCGGATCGTAGAAGACCGAGATGTCGATATCGCTGGAATAGTTGAGCTCGAAGGCCCCCTGCTTGCCCATGGCCAGGCAGAACCAGCCCGGCACGGGTCCGGCCGGTCCGGTCCCCACCGCCTGCAGCCGCCCGGCGGCGACTTCGGCATGAGCGACAGCCTGCAGCGCCGCGCCCAAGGCGGCGTCGGCAAAATGGGTCAGGGCGCCGGTCACCGCATCCAGGTCCCACACGCCGCCCAGGTCGGCCAGCGCCGTCAGCAGGTGGGTTTCGGCCTTCAAGCGTCGCAGCTCGGCCCCGGCCTCGTCGCTCCCCAGGCCGCCAGCTGCGGCGGTTCGCGCCAGGATGTCGGCGAAGCGTTCGTCGGCATCGGCCGCCAGCAGGTCGCCCAGCATGGCCGGCCACCGACGCGCGAGGCCCGACAGGTAGGGTGAGGCGCCGAACACCGGCGCCAGGGCGGGCCAGGCGGCGTCCAGGCGCCCGCGCCAGCCGCCCTTGTCCGCGGTCTGGGACAGCACTTCATGGGTGCGTTCGGCGGCCTTTGGATCGGCCACGGGGCCACAGGGGCGGAGCGAGTCAGCGAGCACGGTCATCGCGCCAGTGTGGCCGGGCGCACATGGCTCTGGCAAATCGCTCTAGGCGGCGTGGGGCAGGATCACGGCGACGCGAAGGCCGGGGCCGATTTCACCCACCTTGCCCGGCCCCTCCGACAGCTCCACCCGTCCCCCATGAGCCTCGGCGACGGCGACCACCAGGGACAGGCCGAGGCCCGCGCCGGGCTGGTTGCGGCTGTTTTCCAGGCGCACGAAACGCTCCACCACGCGACCGCGGTCATCCTCCGGCACGCCGGGGCCGGTGTCGGTCACCGAGAACTCCACCTCGCCAGAGGACCGGCGGCGGACCCGCAGCATGATGGCGCCGCCGTGCGGCGTATACTTGATGGCGTTGTCCATCAGGTTGGCCAGGGCCTGAGCCATGAACTCCCGGTTGGCGCGGATGGAGAGCCCCCGCACCCGCTCGGCCTTGAAGTCCAGCCCGTTGTCCTCGCAGAGCGGCTCGTAGAGCTCGCAGATATCGGCGGCAAGATCAGCCGGATCGAACACCACCGGATCGGGCGCCGTACCCGCGGCCTGCAGGCGGGCGATGGCCAGGACGGCGCCGAAGGTCTTCAGGACCCCGTCGGTGTCCTCAATCGCCTGGGCGAAGGCCGCCTCGGGATCGCCGCGGCCCACCTCCAGGTCGAGGTAGGACGCTTCCAGCCGCGCGCGCAGGCGGGTGAGCGGCGAGCGGAGGTCGTGGGCGATGGCGTCGCCGGCATGCTTGTGGCCGGCCATGGAGCGTTCCAGACGGTCCAGCATCTCGTTGAGGCCGACGGCCAGTTCGTCCAGTTCGTCACGGGTGCCGCGCACCGGCGCCCGGGCGCTGAGATCGCCGTTGCGCACCGCATCGACCACGGTGTTGAGGCCGATCATCGAGCGGCTGACATTGCGGCTGACCACCACGCCGCCGGCCAGGCCCAGGACGATGACCAGGGCGCCTGCTCCCCACAGCGCCCGGACGATCTTGACCACATAGGCCTCGTCCTCGGCCACATCGGCCCCGACGAACAGGATCTCGCCGCCCGAAAGCCGCTCCTGCAGGCCCCGGGCGGGCCGGTTGATCTCGCGGCCTTGGACATCGAATTCGGTGACCCGGAAGCTGGTCCAGGTCGGATCGCCATTGAACTCTTCGAGGGGGGACTCTTCGATGGAGCCGGAGATGCTGGTCCCGTCGGGACGCATCAGCAGGTAGAGATAGGGCCGCTCGCTGGCCGCCCGCTCGATCAGCGCCTGGTTGAGGGCGTCGGGCCCGGCCCGGCCGTAGGCGCTCTGCAGGGTGCGCATCTCGCGGGTGATCAGCTGATCGACCCGCCGCGTCGCCTCGCCCGCGGTCGCCACATAGATATAGGCCAGGAAGGCGCTGGCCGAGGCCGCGAACAGGGCCAGGAACAGCAGGGTGAGCCGGAAGGGCGTGGTGCGAAAGATGCGCGGCAGGCGCATGGCGTGGGACGCCCCTTAAGCGTCTAGCCGGTAGCCCGCGCCGCGCACCGTCTGCAGCATGGGCCGGTCAAAGCCCTTGTCGATCTTCGACCTGAGGCGGGAAA
>Ga0114900_1001902_pt1 | contig 12121 bp, 11 predicted proteins | sample MalvireepMed_231_FD_89685 | JGI IMG/M metagenome (GOLD analysis project Ga0114900, IMG submission 89685) | Marine viral communities from the Global Malaspina Expedition - Malaspina viral metaG DeepMed_231 | ecosystem: Environmental > Aquatic > Marine > Oceanic | place: Mediterranean Sea...
CGACAACGCAGGCTCATCGCACTCAAACGAGTGGGCTACCTTTCTTTGAATGACCAAACCCGCGACTTGACGCACCCTCACTCCGCAGATACAATCCAGGCATGATCAACAAACGCACTCCCCACTCCCCCAGACCGCTCACAGGCAAGCAACAAGCGTTCATTACCGCATACCTCGCTAACGGTTTCAACGCCACAAGGGCGGCTGATACCGCTGGCTATAAGGGCACCGAGACGGCTCTGTCTGTTATCGGTAACAGGAATCTTAGAAATGCTAAGGTCGAAGCCGAAATCACCCGCCGGAGCGTAGCCCTCCAGGAACGAGTGGAAGTTACGCCAGCCCACATCCAGGGTATCTTGAGCCAAACAATCGTACCCCGAATCGGCACCAATGACGCACGCCAGGCTGACGTCCTGCTTCGGGCAACGGAGCTGCTGGGCAGGACAATCGGAGCCTTCGTAGACCGCAAAGAGGTGCTGCAGGCGGGTAGGTTCGAGATAACGATAGAGCGTGTAGAGCCCGACAAGGTGGACGGTGCCCCAGCTTGACACAACGGCCAACGGGCTCGGAACGTGGTGCCCATGCGGTGGAAGTGGGGTTATCCACATGCTACCCACAAGGAATCACCGGGAGGGCGAGGATTCAGGTACGAAGGGGTGCCCCGGGAGCGAGGGGCCCCATGGGGTATAGGCTGATGGATACGAGCAGCAAGCCAGCCGTATTCTGGAGTATTTGGTGAGTAGGCATGTGTCCTTTTGCAAACGGGATACCCATGTGGAGGGTGAGTTATGAAATGGCTCAACGTACCGGCGCTGATATCGGCGGCCATCAAGGGGAAGAGATGACGACAGTATTTGAGGCGGAACGGACTGTTATGGAACTCCGAGCCGAGCTAGTGCGTCAATGGAAGGCCAACCACGACGAGCATTGTGGCTATGACGAGGCATTACCGTGCCCTCTGGGAGCCGATTGTTATTGGCCTCTACCCCAGGTCGTGACGGAAGCTCAGGCCATAGATGCCCTTGAAGAAATGGCGAGTGATGCCTTCAGTGAGTTGGCTGAGTGGACGACTAATTTGACACCGGAGCGTATCTCGCCTCCCAGCTATGACCAAGAAAATCAACCATAGCATCAAGCTGAGTACACTTTGAGCCTTTTGGCAGCAGGGAGGTAGGAGTGAGTCTTACGGACCTTGTATCTGACTGGACGAAGCTATACCCGTCTGGGAGGTATCTCAAGGGCATCTGCCCCCTGCATGAGGGGGATGATGGACCTACCCTCATTGTTAATGAGGAGACTCAGCAGTGGCATTGTTTTGGGGAGTGCGCGACTGGGGGTGGGTACGGGGACTTTGAGCGCCTTGCATACGGAGAATAGCCCGGTCTGCGATTACGAGCACCCCGCGGAGTGCACTTTGAGCTATTTGAGAGAAGGAGTGTTGGTATGCCACATGTGAAGCGGGTAGTTCGGTCTAAGTTGGACCCAGACGTAGCGAGGGCACGTCGGGGCCGGGTGCCAGCGCGGACGCGTCGTCGGGTGGCCCAGTCGACTAATCGTGGGACACTTGACAGATGGGCGGCTGGGCAACGTAGGAGGGCCGAGGCGCAAAGGGCACGGAAGGCGCGGAAGGCGCGATAGTTCCGAGCACAACGCTGAGTGGAAGGTGTCCGGTTGGTCGAGGGAGCTGTCTCGAAAACAGTAGACCTTAACGGGTTCGGGGGTTCGATTCCCTCCAGTCCTACGATCTGCTGCAGAACTTCATCAAACAGGCAGAGACGCTCGATACCGCCCGAGGACAATATGTCTAACCCAAACGAGATTCAGCCCCTTGTCGATGCGGTCGTGGACGCGGCCCACGGGACCGCTGCGGCCCTGTTCGCAAAGATGGCGGCCGAGCTGAACGATCGAATGGGGCCTCCCTTTTTACCCAAGGGGTTCTTCCAGGCTCGAGCGATTGAGCACTTGGGTCTCCACTACCTCGTGCTGAAGGTTGGAGACAGGGATGTGGAGTTAAACGAGCACGGGGAGATCGCCAGCTCGGGAACAAACGTGGGCAACGGCATCGAATGGGTAATCGGGCGGATTGCGGATCGAGTTCACGCATGACCCATACCAGTGTCGTATTCCCCTGCTCCATACTGGTCGCGCTGCTCATGGCCGCCATTCCCGCCGGTGTTGCTGTGACCGTGACGGCGGGCGCGTCCGGAGTGGTCAGTATGTCCAAGGAGGCTTAACATGGTTTACATTGCCGCAAGTCGGATATTTCGCCGGCCATGACCACCCAGACGGTGCGGCGGGTCACACTCAAGCTTCATCCGAAGCAGGACGACTTCGTGGCAGACAGACATCCCTTTGTCTGTTTCTGTGGAGGAGCAGGCTCGGGGAAGACGATAGCTGGTGCGGTGAAGGCCCTCGACCTGATGATTAGGTATCCTGGCATTAGGGGGATGGCTACGGCCCCAACCTTCAAGATGCTCACCGTCGCCACAATCCCCACGGTACTACAGATATTCCCTCGAGAGTTGTTCGAGTACCGTAAGGGCGACAACATGATGGTGGACCGGGCCGACCCAGAGAATGGGTCCAAACTCTACTTTATGAGCACTGATGACCCAGAGCACCTGAGAGGTGCTACCCTAGGCTTCTTCTGGATGGATGAGGCCGCCCTTGGCACTCCCAACCAGCCCAACGTACAACACGACGCTTTTCTCATTCTTCAGGCCCGTCTCCGTCAGACAGGGACACCACTCCAGGGCTTTGTAACCACCACACCCAAGGGGTTCAACTGGATTCACGAGGAGTTCGTAGAGAAACGGCGCGACAACTATACCCTCATCCCCTGCTCTGCTCGTGAGAATCCGTTCCTTCCGAAGCAAACGCTCGAACAGATGGAGGAGTCGTACACCGATGTCTTTGCCCAGCAAGAGATCGAGGGCCTATTCGTCATCGTCAGCGGTACGGCGTTCTTTGACCAGGACCGGCTCAAGCAGATGCTAGTTAACGTGATGAAGCCTGCCGAGACACGGGGCGGGATGGTATCGATATGGCACCTTCCCGTAGTAGGGGGAAAGTATTTTGCTGGTGGTGACCTCGCCTGGGGCACTACCGGGGCATTCTCCTGCCTCACTATTCTAGACTGGCAGACGGGTGTCCAGATGGCGGAGATTTACGGCCGTCCTGAGAGAGACGAAATGGCCCAGGCGAGTGTAGACCTGTGCCGGGAGTACAATGACGCATACGTCGGGATGGAGAACAACTCCGAGGGTATGTCGATTGTGGAAAAGATGGTTGACCTGGGTTATAAACGACGTATGTTTTACTCCGATTGGGAAAAGCCACGGAACAAACGAGAGAAGCCTGGCTGGCATACCGATTCGCGCACACGTCCCGTCATGCTGGAGGGACTGAGGGAGGCGGTAGAACGCCGCGCTATCGTTCTTAGGTGTCGTGACGCGGTAGACGAGATGATGATGTTCGAGCGGGCCGAGGACGGGACACCCAACGCTATTGCGGGCCGGCGCAGTGACCACGTCATGGCCCTGTCGATCGCGTGGCAGATGAAAGATAAGAACCACGCTCGGTTTAACATCGAGACCGCTAGAGAGATGAGCCCCCTGGCGATTCAGCCCCCAAGGTGGTGATATGGCGATAAACTCAAGAGAAGACTATATCCTGGTTCAGAAGCAGCACATCACGGAAAACGGGGACACTCCTGCGGCGATCAGTATGATACCCCCACCCGAAGAAGACGAGGACAGAGTCCATATCTTCGGATTGCCCATCATGATGAAGGTGTGAGGGCCCAGCATAATGCTTCATAGATTAGACGAGATGCCCACGGCCGAGTTCATTGACGACTACTACGCCCACCTTGACGGGCTGTGGGACAAAAGTAAGAAGAAGTGGAAGACGGTCGATGAGTATTACAACCGGACATTTCCACTGTGGAGTTTGGGTCAACCCAGGCCGGTGTATCGACCGTCCACACCACGCAACCTAATTGACCACGCAGTCGATACCCAACTGGCCTACGATGCTGTAGTGCGCCGCCAGCCCGCGGGAGAGAGCGACGAGGCGAAGGCGAAGGTCAATCGGGTAGAAGAGGCGATGATCGCCCTGCTGTTCGACGCGGCCCTTAAAGACCTCATGCTCACCTGGAAGCAGGTGGGGCGCCATCTCCTGACCTACGGCTATGCCCCGGTCGAAGGCCCCCTCTGGAAAAAGTACCAGGATATGGACAAGCCTCGGAAGCAGCAGTCTGAGTCAAAGGAGCAGTTCGAGGGCCGTATGGAACAGTACGTGGATGAGCGCCGCGGCTGGAATCCGATACGGATACGCGCCCCACATCCCAGCTCGATCCTTATGGACCCAATGGAGAAGCAGCCCCAGATCGCTATCAAGGTGAACGAGTGGTTTGCCGAAGAGCTTGAACAGCATAGCGCGTACAAGAAGAAGATACGGACTCATGCCGACCTGTACCTTAAGGGAGACCTCAAGCCCTACGATCCTGTCCGGACGATAGAGATATTCACACCCCGCTGGCACGCGATGAAGGTCCAGGGCGAACGGCACAACATATACACCGAGGCTAACCTCTCTGGCTTCGTCCCATTCACCCACGGGTACGCCGGCTTCGGCATGGAGCTGACCGATGCGAAGGAGATGGACCCCTCTTACCTCGCGGTAGGGCTGCTCGACCACGTGATGGACAGCATCAAGGTCCAGGCCCAGAGGATGACGGCAGAGCATAACGCGATGATTGAGGCGAGCTTCACACGTAGGGGATATGACGGCGATACATCCGAAGGGGGGCAGCAACTCAGGGATGCAGAGGTGGGAGGACTGCTTCCTGGGGAGAAGGACGACTGGTGGATACTCGATTCTCCCCACATAGAGCGGTGGTTCTTCCAGGTGGGTCGAAATGTCGATGCCGACATAGAGGCAGGAACCTACGTACCATCTCTTAGGGGCGCACGAGAAGAAGGGGTCACGACCGTGGGGCAGCAGGTGATCCTGAGTACCGCGGCGGCCCGGAAGTTCGCCGCACCCGCCAGACAGTTAGAACACATGGCTACCATCACGGTGAGCCGGATACTCCGCCTCGTGGCCCAGATGGGGGAGACGGTCAGAGTCGGTGGGTTTGAGCTCAGACCGGCCGACATCGGAAAGAACTTCAACATTCAGGTCGCATTCGAGATCATCGACCCGATTATCCAGCTTCAGAAGAGAGAGATCGGCTTGCAAGAGGTAGCAGCGGGCGGCAAGTCGTGGGAGACGTACTGGGAAGAGACCGGCCTGGAGAACGTGACTCGAGAGATAGACCGGCTCAACACACAGCGTGTGAGACAACACCCCATCACGGTGGCGCTCAACGCTGCCGCGACCGCACGCAGGATGGGGAACGACGAGGTGGCAAGAGCCCTCGACCAGGAAGCGGAACAGCTTCTCGCAGAGGTAGACCAGTCGTTGGCTATCACACAGTCATCGGCTAATCAGGGGGCGAACGGCACGTCTCCAACCTCTGGACTACTTGGTCCCGACGGCAACCCGATTCAATTCGGTGGAGCCGCAGGGACGGGCAGGGCACGTGGGGTACGGGAAGCCCTTGGCCCACAGGCCCTACGTCCTCGACCGAGTGACTTGAGATAATGGCCTTCAAGAACGAGTTCCAACGCACCGTTGACGCGATGGTGGCCGAGTTGCGCAGCCTCAATAAGAAGGCACAGAGGGCCAATTCGGTGCCGTTTCGCTCTAAGCCCGACCCCGTACAGGATACGTATAAGGCCCTCGGCCTTGACCAGGCCCGTATCCGACGGGCCGCAAACAGGGAGGAGTAACGATGCCGCCACCGGATAGCGAACTCCAACGCATCGTAGACACGATCAACGCGCTGCTTGCCGAGCAGGGGCGGGAACTCTCTGCCGCAGATATTACGAGGCTAGACAGTGCCCGACGCGCTGTCGCCAAGTTTACAGAACTTATCAACCTCCCGGACACGTCCGACGAGGACAGGGCTAGCCTAGAAGACTCTCGGAAACAGAGACAGCAGGATATAAATAGGCTAGAGAAAAAGGCGGAGGTTCGACGTGGCCGTGTTCACGATTGGACGCTGGCCGATGCTCGGCAACTGGTGAATAACTTCGCCAAAGAGATTGCCGAGGATAGCGGTCAACAGCTTACACGGGAGGACTTTGACATCTTGCTTGAGGATGTCGCTAGCACGTTGTTGGTTGACCGGCCCAATGACATCATCCCAGAGATGTCTCCCCTCTTGGCTGATACCATCACGGACCGCACCAGGCAGATTCGGCTTTTCCCTACACACGTCTTCCGAGAAGAGCAGTTTGGCGCGGTTGCCAAGGGCCTGATCCGTGACGGGAAGATTACTCCCGGTCAGCTCGACGCGCTCCTGACAGACCGCAGCAACCCGATATACTCCATGATTCCCGAAGAAGACCGTGCCTGGGCTGGGCAGTACATCCTGGACCTGAACCAGCAGCTTCCCCAGATTATGGCCGGCATAACCGCTCGGGCGGTATCTGAGCAGGAAGGTGTTGACCTCAATGTGCCGTCGCAGTTCCGCCCGGTGGCACTCCTCTCACTGGCGACGAGCTACATCCGGAACCTCAACCCCAAGAAGTTCGCGGCGGGAGAGACCGCCGTACCACCAACTCGGCCGCCAGAGGCGCCCACGGAAGGGCCGTGGGACCGTTTCGCCCGTGGGCCCTCCGGTGGCGACGCCAACATGAAGCAGGCGCTCGCCGAAGTCCTTCGGACAACGCGAGGCAGCTCAGGGCAGTTCCACATCGTTAACGAGGCCCAGATACACGACCCGGACCTGAAGAAGGCCACCACGGCTGCGATAGCCGAGTACGCCGCCAAGCTGGACGACTATCGGGCGTTATTGAGAAGCAAAGGCTTCAACGAAGAGCAGATAGCGTATGCGTTGTTCCGGGCGGCCCAGGACTTCGCCGCTCCACCTACCGTTGCTGAAGGCGACATTGACCCAGAGGCCCCACCCCTCTCTCCGTTCGAAGAAGCGGTAGGATTCTCAGGGCTTAGGGCGGAAGACGCTGCCGCCGCCAAGAAGCTTGAGTCCCAGGGGGGAGCTAACGCGGCGGTCAACGCCTATCTTAATAGCCGGCTACTTACCAAAGGGGACATACTCGACAAACACTTCCTCGAAATGGCGAAGGCGGTCAAGGACGCACAGTCCATAGATGTCCTGGACGAGCAATTCCGTGACGTAATTCCCCGATTCCTGGCCGACAAGATCGCTACCGACCTTCGGAAATACCCGGAGGCACGAGAGGATGCGGTCGAGGCCTTCCTCAAAAACCAGGGTGTTGCTGACCCAAAGAACAACATCTCTGACGAACGCCTCTTCGAGATGCAAGGGGCCGTTCAGTTGGCGGGGTCGCTCGATGCCCTGGAACAGTTCATTCCACTGATACCCCAGTTCCGCCAAGAGAAGGCCACTGCGGACTTTGTGGAAGACCCCAGACAAATCAAGGCTTATGTCGAGTCGTTTCTACCTGATGATGTAGACCCAGAGGTTGTCGAGTCAGCGGTACGACAGATTCAACTCGGTGTTCGTGCTGACCCGCTGTATGACATTGACGGGTTCCTGGGGAGGCTCGTTCAGGGCCGTGTGGGCCAGGAGCCAGAGACTCCCGAAAGAGAGCTTCAAGTCTCGCCCTTCGATGGTAGGCAGAGAACCAAAGGGGAGCCGCGCATCCTGCCGGACATCGAACGGGATGACGAGGGACAGCCTATCCGGGCACCGATTCGGCAGGCGGAGCTGGCTCCCGCGAGACAACCGTTTGCCAACCTGGCACGCACATTGGTAGAAGATAGGTCCGGCGAGACCGTTCTGACACAGCGGCAGGCGGTAGATGCTGGTCTACCTGTCGAGGGCGGGTTCGACCCTAGGGGACGGGACAGGATTCCCACGATAGGGGAATTGACAGCCGAACTCGGCCCAGATGCGGTGACAGGACTCTTCACCGTTGAAGACGTAGAGCGGCGCTTGGGACAGTTGCCGCCCAATATTCCAGAGGCTTTCGGAGACCCCGCAAACTTCCGTACACCGGCGGGTATACCAGGGGGGCACCTCATTCCTACCGGCTCTACTCCGCTGCCCGACATCAACACACAGCGAGCGGTGCCGAGAGCGCAACTGCTCGGCCTGGATGTACCGGCCGATCGAGCCTTCCGTAACCGTATCAACGAGCTCATTGCCGATCTGGCTGGTGGTGATGTGGACTTCCAGCGGTTCTTGGCGCAAGAGGTCGGGGGACTGGTAGAGCCGTTCAGGCAGCAGCAGCTTGCTCTTCAAGGGGAGCGGGAGACAGCGGCGGCGGATTTCTTACGCCCCCTTGAGGAGCGGGGCCTATTCACCCCGGCGCAGCGTGGCGCGTTCGTCAGACAGACGGCGATCAAGCCCCGCAAGGTGTTCGAGACCGAGTTCCCTGGATTCGTTAGAAGCGAAACCCCCGGTCTACGCCAGCAGTTCCGGCTAACGCCCACGTTTATAGATCGAACACAGAGAGAAGAGGCCGCACGCAAGAGAGAGATTGCGACAGCCGCAGCTACAGCCAAGAGGGAGTCGGAAGCTGCGGGACGACAGGCGGAACGCGATGTGGCGGAGGCTGAGAGGGTAAGGCAAAGGAAGCTGCGGAGTCGGGGTAGAACGGTATTCTCTCGTAGGCGGATTGCCTGATGCCTGAGCACACTCTGGCTGACTACCTGCGTAGACGCCGTGAGGGGAAGCGTGGAGAGCCTGCCGGTGTTCCTCCTGCGCCTCAGGCTGCTCCCGCTCCCTCTCCGACCGCGATTGCCGTCCGTGAGCCTCTGAGACCCACGACCTTCCGGGGTCAGGACGTTAGTGGGTTCAAGAGGTTCCGGCTGAGTGACGTCGCGCCCGAACTCGAACAACCCACTAGCTTTACCGAGCTTCTTAGGCGGCAACACACAGATGTGCCCAGCCCGGTGCAAGACTTCCTCATTCGGAAGGCGGAGCAGTTTCAGCGGCGGGTGATCGAGCCCGCGGCGGCGGTAGTCACGACTGGCTTTCAGCAGTTTATTCCAGGCCAGCAAGAGATAGAGACGAAGTTCAAACAGCTTCGTGCTCAGGGCGTAGGCCCAATCGAGGCGGCACGGCGGGCCTACCTACTCTCCGACCTACCCCCAGGTGTAAAGGGCCTGATTGAAATTACCGTTGACCCACTCAACCTCATACCTGGTCTCGGTTTCACAGGAAAACCACTTAGCGCCTTGTCCCGGGCTACCACTCGTAGGGCTATCGCTGGCCCTGCAGCGAGAGGGTTAGAATCGGCCCTTGTTCACTCAGGCCGCGAGGTTGCGGAAGAGACCGCTGAAGTCATCGCCCGACAGCCGGGTTCTCCGAAACTAACGCCGATAGAGGTTCTGGCCGATAATACTCCAGCACCGCCACCTCGACCACCACGCCCCCCGGATAACGTGCCAGTCGATATGCCCGCAATGGAGCCCCCTTCGGGTCGGCCTCGTACCATCAACGACATGATCCGTGAGGCTAAGGGGCAGAGGGCGCTGACACCCGAGGAACGGGCGGGCATATCGGACGCTCTCAGGCCCATCGACGAGGGCGGGCTCCTGTACAAGATAGACGACGACTTTGAGCGGCACGCTCGGGACTTATTGCAACCCGACACGCCCATCAGGCGGGCACTTCGGGGCGTCCCTGGGGTGAAGCAGGTGGTCGCGCTATGGACTCCTGCCCAGATGGAACGGACCAATCCCATTGCGATGATTGGGCTCCGAAAGGATATGTTCCTGGAGACCGAGATGCTTCATGCCCGTACGGCGGTAATGCGCTGGCAGCTTGATGCGGACCGATTCTTCCGATTCAGGAAGTCGGGCTCCCTGCTTGCCCGTATCGTTAGGCCCAACATCGACCAGCCGGTGGTGGCGACTCGTGTTCAGGCCGCCGAAGGAGTGAGTACCAGAGCGAAGAGCTTCGGCACCATTGACGACATGCTGGAGAACCCGCAGAACTACATCCTGACATCCCAGCAGCAGGCCGTTATCAAGCAGGGCCAGGACATGACGACCCAGCTTCTCCGTGACGCACAGCGCCTTGGCGTCGATGCGGTCGAGATGACAGAAGCCTACTGGCACCGGATTGTCACTGCCGGACCGAGTGAGACCCTGTCGGGAACCATGATTACGAAGCGTGTCGGTGCCCGTAAGGGTCATACCCTGCAACGCGCCTTCAAGGACGTTGAGGAGGGTATAGAGGAAGGCTACAGGTACGAGACCGACCCTGGTATCCGGTTGCTGGCACGGCTAGAGGCGGGCATTCAGACCATTGCGGACGCGCACGTTCGACGGCAGATATCACGGCTACCGGGCGTCGAGACGGCCCTACAGCAGCTAGAGCGCCGCTTCCCCGCAACGATTAAGGGTGTGAAGCAGGCACGGGTTGCCCGAGACAACGCCAAGGCGGCTTTTCTGAAGAAGGGTGGTGATACCCCAGACAACCTTATGAAACTCCGTCAGTCGGAGGCCGACTTCGTCTCAGCACAGCGAGACCTTTATATCGACAAGAGGCAAGTGGGTCAGGCGAGCTGGGGAGAGAGTAGACTGCCGAATGGCCGGTTTGCACCCCGTGAGCTGGTGGCGGAAGTGGACAAGTACCTTGACCTTCCTGGGACACAGGTTGCCCAGGGCGGGAAGGCCATGCAACTTGTCGTGGAGACCATGCAGGCCATCCGTACCAACCTGACCACCGCAGACCTGGCGGCTGGGTTCATTCAGGGACAGGCGCTATTCTTCCGGCCTGCTGGACATTTAGCCTGGTGGAAGGCACAGCTCCACAGCCTCATCTCGGTCATAGACAGTCCCAAGGCGTATGTTGACAGGAACGCCGCCGTTATAGATGAGGCGGTAGATATCGGCGCTATATCTATCCCGACGGACTTTCTCTACGCACGTCGGGGGCTGGCCAGTGCGCCGACGGCGATACCGCTTGCCGGGCCTGCGCTCAAGGGACTCAACCGGGCCTTTGAGTGGTTCATCTTCGTTGCTCAGACTGAACTGTACAAGGCTACCCGCACCGGCGCGATAAAGAAGGCTCCTGGCAGGGCGGCCAGGGCGGGCGTCAGTGTTGAGCAGCAGTTGACAGAAGACCTGGTCAGTCTGGGCACGGCCATTCGGAAGGGGGTCGGCACCGAGTCCTTCGCCATCCTGGGCGTAAGGCCGACCCAGAAGACCATCGAGTCGCTGATGCTATTCGCTCCGCGGTTCACCCGTGCCTTTTCTGGCCTTCTAGCGCAGTCACTCACTGGTGGCCCAGGTGGCGCGGAGGCACGGAAGGCAGTGGGGTCTCTGCTTGCGGGTGGAACGTCACTGCTCGTTGGTATCCACTATCTGCGCCATAACAAGATGCCCAACGTGGACGACCCGTTCGCACCCGATTGGATGCAGACCCCCCAGGGCCGGAGCTACTTCAATCCGTATGGCCCGTTCTACAATTACTTCCGAACCCTGGCCCGCATGTCGGTCTACATATCCAGGGGCGAGCCGGACAAGGCGACGAAGGAAATGGCAAACTTCGTCCGAAGCAAGGCGAGTGTTGCGCTGCGGGGCGCAGACATCGCTGGCTCTCTTCTATTCCGGGGCGAGGCCCAGACGTTCGAGGGAGAGCGGATGACGGACATTACCAGCACTGTCACGGGCATAGCGAAGGAGTTTGGTGTCCCGATAGCGCCGGGCGAGCTTATCCAGGGCTTGCAGGAGGGCCGGCCAGAGGCGGCTGTAGAGCTCATTGGCATCAACCCGCGTGCCACCCAGTATTCCCAGATGGACATTGAGTTCCAACGACAGGAGGACATCAACCCCGACGGGAAGTCGTTTAGATATGCAATCCCATCCGAGAAACAAGAGATGGCACGGCGGTTCCCCGATATCGCTCAGAAGATGATAGAACGGGGGCGTGGCAAGTCTGGCCAGGCCCGGCGCGAGTGGGACCAGGCGGACAAGGACGCCTACGGCATGGAAGAGGGCCTGATACAAGAGCTACAGGACAATGAGATAACCCTGGACGAGTTCCGGGGCAGGTACAGCGAAATCCAGAGAG
>Ga0114900_1001914_pt1 | contig 12092 bp, 13 predicted proteins | sample MalvireepMed_231_FD_89685 | JGI IMG/M metagenome (GOLD analysis project Ga0114900, IMG submission 89685) | Marine viral communities from the Global Malaspina Expedition - Malaspina viral metaG DeepMed_231 | ecosystem: Environmental > Aquatic > Marine > Oceanic | place: Mediterranean Sea...
CCTCGCCCCCCAGGGCAATGCCGTTTGCGGCATGCATGCTGTGAGGCCAGAAGAGCAGGCCCAGTCCAACCCCGGTAATAACCACGCCCGATACGGCGCAGACTGTCATCGTTATTGCGCGTTTCATTGTCGTCTCCTTTTGGCTGGTCAGCTGAGCGCAGCGCGTTCACCCATCCGGCGCATGCGGCCGAACCAGCTCTGGATTTTTCTTTTTGAGGCGAGCTTCACAGAGCCGATCTGCACGACCCGGCGGACCTTCATGCCGCAGAAGCCAAACACCTGGTTCTTCAGCACCCGGCGGGCAGGCTTCTGGTAGAGAAGCGTATCGATCAGCGGTGGTGTGTCGGAGGTGATAATGCCGTCAGCCGTCTTGCCCTTGAGCAGCTTGTCCCAGGCAGCACCCTTCTCATGATATTTGAAGCCGAAGCCCGGGGTCAGCGCCCGGTCGAGCACGGCTTTTGCCCGTGTCGGCATCCCGCCCCACCAGTAAGGGTGGATCACCATCACATGATCGGCCCAGGCAATTGCCCCCTGCCAGTCGATGAGCGCCGGTTCGAGCGCCGGAGTGTCCGCTCCATAGCCTTCGAAATGAGGGTCGAAGTCCATCTCCGACAGATCCATGCGAATCGTCTCGGCTCCATTCGCCTCGACCCCCGACTGATAGGCGTCAGCCAGCGCCGCACAGAGCGACCCGGCCTTCGGGTGCGCAACCCAGATGAAAACACGCTTTGTCATGAATATCTCCTTTGCTTGACACCGTGTAAAGTTGACACAGCGTCAAATGCCCTTAGCTTGACATGATGTCTAGTTCGAATCTCGAAACCCGTGAAAAAATCATGGCCGCTGCGTCCCGGCTGCTTGAGGAAAAGCCCGGTACGGCCGTGCGCATGAGCGACATCGCCAAGGCGTCGGGCGTCAGCCGGCAGGCCGTCTACCTGCACTTTCCCACGCGCGCCGATCTGCTGATCGCCACGGCGCGCCATCTGGATCAGGTGCTGAACGTCGATGAGCAGCTCGCGGCAAGCCGGGCCGCCACATCAGGGCGTGAGCGCCTCGACGCCTATATCGATGCGTGGGGCAATTATATCCCGCAGATCTATGGCGTTGCGCGGGCCTTCCTCGCCATGGAAGCCACCGACGAAGCGGCTGCCGCCGCCTGGAAGGACCGGATGGACGCGATGCGTCATGGCTGCGAGGCGGCCGTACGCGCGCTGGCAGAAGACGGCGACCTCAAGCCCGGCTTTGATCAGGAGAAGGCGACCGATCTCCTCTGGACACTCCTCTCGGTTCGCACCTGGGAGCACCTCGTCCAGGACTGCGGCTGGAGCCAGCAGGCCTATGTGGAAGCGATGAAATATATGGCGGAAACCGCGCTGGTGGCGTGACCCATGTCCCGCTCCCAATACTGGTCTATCGCAGTTAGACGACCGACCACCGCAGGACACGTTTTTGGGAAGGACTGGACCCACTACAAAGCCCACCTTCCCAATTGCGTGCTTAGCGCCTATAATCCTTGCCGTTAGGATTTATTCCCTCCTGGAACCCTGACCGCCCGGCCCGAAAGGCCGGGCGGCTGCGTTTCGGGGACCAAGCAAACGGAGCCCAAAATGGCCGATATTCTGATGCCCAAGGCGACGGCCGTCTGGCTGATCGACAACACCACGCTGACCTTCACCCAGGTCGCGGACTTCTGTGGCCTGCACTCGCTCGAGGTCAAAGGCATTGCCGATGGCGATGTCGCCGAGAACATGCGCGGCGTCGACCCGATCTCGGGCGGCGAACTGACGCGCGAGGAAATCCGCAAGGGCGAGGAAGATTCGAACTACCGCCTGAAAAAGGCCGAATCCAAGATCGCGCACATCCCGCAGCCGAAGCGCAAGGGCGCCCGCTACACGCCGGTTGCCCGGCGCCAGGACAAGCCCGATGCGATCGCCTGGTTCATCCGCAACCACCCGGAAGTCACCGATGCGCAAATCTCCAAGCTGATCGGCACGACCAAGGCGACGATCACCAATGTGCGCGACAAGACGCACTGGAATTCGCAGAACATCAAGCCGGTCGACCCGGTGACGCTCGGCCTGTGCACGCAGATTGAACTCGACGAAGTCGTCAACAAGGCCGCTGACCGCCGCAAGAAGATGGACTCGCAGAAGGCCGCCGAAACTTCCGGCCCGGGCCTCAAGCCCGCCGAGGAGGCCGATGCGCAGACCGAAGCGGTCGACAATGACACGCCGAATGCTGACGACATTTTTTCGGCGTTCAAGAACTAGCCATCGTCCGGTTTTCGAACCCAGACATGAGCCCGCTGCGAAATGTCGTAGCGGGCTTTTTTGTGGGCTGAAACCGGGCTGTTTCTGGAACGGTTCCGGACCCTAGTTTTCGCCGGTTTTTCTCGGGAAATTCTTGACCGCATCCGCCAGGCTATGCCGTGCGCTTCCTGGACGCAGGGGTGTCGGCTGGCTCTCGTGCGGCGCCCATCCCGACAACCAGATGACGTTGAACGTGGCGCGCAGCTTGCCATCAGGGTCGCTATAGCGCTCGGCATATAGCTCACTCATGCGCGCGAGCACGGTCGATGATAATGGGCGGCGCGGCGCCTTTTCATTTGCCGCAAAAGCCGCCTGCTCGCCCATGCCCTTGATATCATGAAGCAATTTTACTGGGTTCGAATAGCGCACCGTAACTGCTTCAAGATCAACCACCGGCAGCGCAAAGCCCGCGCGCTGCATCAGCCCAGCCATGTCCTGTAGCCCCGGCAGCGGTGACAGCCGCGCTGACGCGCCGCCTGTCAGCTCCGTCTCCGCTTCGATCAGGCAGGACCGGAGTTCTGCAAGCGTCCCGCCTCCGAACAGGCAGCCGAGAAAGAGCCCATCTGCCTTGAGGCCTTCTCGGATCCGCACCAGCGTCCCGGGCAGGTCGTTCACCCAGTGCAGGCTCAGGATCGAGGTCACAAGATCGTAGCGCCCTGATTCAAAGGCGGGCTCCTCCTCATCCAGCCTGAAAGCCTCAAGCCCGACGCCGCGCATCCTCTCGACAAATTCCTCCGATATATCCGCCGCCTCGACGGCTTCGACCCGGCCGCTTTCAACGAGCTTCAGCGCCGCGCGTCCATCATGCGCGCCAAGGTCCAGCGCGCGCTCGAACGTCTTTGTGGTGTCCATCAGCCGTTCGATGAGCTGACTCGACTCCCGCTCCTTCAGGAAGGCATAGTCCTCGTAGCGGGCAGACGCCCGGTCGCGGTGCATGCGCACCTGGTTACGGTCGAAAAGCTTGGGTGGGGCAGACAGCATGGGGCTCGATATGGACCGGCTTGGCCGCGCAGCAAAGGCCGGATTGCGGTCGATCGGCGACTTTGTCTGGCCACCGCGCTCCCTCGTCACCGGCCAGAGCCATGCCGGACAGGGGCTGATCCCGCCGGAGGACTTCGCCCGTCTCGCCTTCCTCAATGGCAGTGGCTGCCGCAGCTGCGCCATGCCGGCCGAGAGCGATCTTGGCGATGCAACGCTGTGCGGGGCCTGTGCCGCCAATCCGCCGCCATGGCACGCCGCCCGCGCGGCTGTGGAATATGACGAGGCCTCGCGAAAAGCCGTGCTGGACCTGAAACGCGCCGGGCGCCGCGATGGTCTTCCGGTCTTTGCCGCCTGGATGGCCCTGGCCGGCGCAGACCTTCTGGCCGATGCAGACCTGATCGTTCCCGTGCCGCTGCATTATCGCCGCCTTGCCAGCCGCGGCTTCAACCAGTCCGGCTGGCTCGCCACAGCCCTGTCGAAGCGAACAGAACTGCCGGCCTGCAATGACGCGCTTGTCCGCCGCAAACCCACGCCAAGCCAGGGCGGGCTTACCGCGCGCGAACGGCGCAAGAATGTCCGCGGCGCCTTCGCCATACGCCCGTCGCGGGCCGCACGTATCGAGGGCGCGCATGTCGTCCTGATCGACGATGTCTACACGACCGGCGCCACCCTGTCGGCGTGCACGCGTGCCCTGAACAAGGGCAAGGCGGCCTCGGTCAGCGTCCTTGTGCTTGCGCGCGTTGTCAGGCCCACGGACGTCACCATATAGAAATCAGTCTGGATTCAATCCCGGAGCCGAAATGCCAAAGGTCACCATCTATACGCGCGCCTTCTGTCCTTACTGCACACGGGCCGTGTCCCTCCTGCAGAAGAAGGGGGTCAATTTCGCTGAAGTCGATGCGGGCATGGACCCCGCCATGAAGCAGGAAATGGTCAAGCGGGCCAATGGCGCGCGCACCTTCCCCCAGATCTTCGTCGGGGATCGCCATATCGGCGGCTGTGACGAGATGATGGCCCTGGAGCGGGAAGGCAAGCTCGACCCCATGATCGACGCTGCCTGAAACCCGAGGCACAAACGATGATCCGCTATGCCCTTGAATGTCGTGATTGCGAGAGTGAGTTCGAAGCCTGGTTCGCTTCCTCGGAGGCGTTCGAAAAGCAGAAGGACCGGCACTTGATCGCCTGCCCCGACTGCGGCGGCAGCGACATCCGCAAGCAGATCATGGCGCCGTCGGTGCGCCCGTCAGAAAAATCCGGCGCTTCTGACCCGGAGCGCGTGTTTGGCAAGCTGGCCGCCAAGGCCCGCCAGCATATTTCCGAGAATTACGACTATGTCGGCGATGGCTTCGCGGAAGAAGCCCGCAGCATGTATTATGGCGAGCGCGACAGCCGACCGATCTGGGGCGAAACGACCACAGAAGAGCGTGAATCGCTGAAGGAGGAAGGCGTGCCCGCCGCTCCGCTGCCCCCTGCCTTTGTCCCGCCAAAGCAGGACGACAAGTCGAAACTGAACTAGTCAGACCCAACCCTTCAGCAGATGCGACCGCTTGGCCGCTTGACGACAGGCCTGCGCGCAATACAAACGGCACAAATAGCGGTACGGAGAGCGCCAGATGGCTTCGAACGAATACACACACGGCGAAATGCAGATCGACTCCCAGTCGAAAATGTATAGCGGCTTCATGAAGGCAAGTGCCTGGGGAAGCCTGATCCTTCTGATTGCCGTGGGCTATATGGTCTTTACCCTGTCAGTCGGCATGAACTGGCTGGTCTCACTGATCCTCTGCGCCGGCGCAGGCATTGCCATCGGCATGATCATGGGCATGGGCGGCGCCTGGATCGCGACCGTGGTCGCGCTGGCGGGGCTGGCCATCTTCATCCAGCTCCTGGTCTTCCTCTTCGGAATGGTCCTTTAAGGACGGCGCTCAGAGCAAGCGCGCCCATTTCCTGACATCCTCGGCAAACAGGCCGGGCACTTCCATGGCTGCGAAGTGTCCGCCTTTCTGCATGTCCGCCCAATACTGGATATTATAGGCCCGCTCGCACCAGCTTCGTGGAGGGGCGGGCAACAGGGTCTCGCCCGGATAATTGGCAAACCCCACCGGCACCTCGACACGCTTACCCTCGGGCAGAGAGCCGCCACCCTCGACAAAGAAGCCGGCATAATACCAGACTGAGGTCGCGATCGCGTCATTGACGAGATAGATCATCACATTGGTGAGCATCTGGTCTTTCGAATAGACACTAAAGAGATCGTCGTCTTCCAGGTGCGACCAGCCATGGAATTTCTCCAGGATCCAGGCGGCCGTCCCCATCGGCGAATCCATGAGCGCCATGGCCAGCGTCTGTGGCTTTGTCGCCTGCTCCATCAGGTAAGCACCCTCCGCCTGCATCGCGGCCTGGCTGGTGGCGAGCCATTCCTTTTCCGCGTCGGACTGCGGCACAGCCGGTGTCGGCCGGAAGCCCATCATGTTCAGATGGATGGCCTCGCACCCGCCTTCAGGCATGCTGGCAGCATGGTCGAAACCCAGCCAGGAGGTGACCATGCTGCCCCAGTCGCCGCCCTGGGCGAGATAGGTATCATAGCCCAGCACGTCCCGCATAAGCGTGTTGAACAGGGCCGCCGTCTTGCGCGGGCCGAAGGGGAAGGCTGGTTTTGCGGAAAAGCCATAGCCCGGCAGGGAGGGGATAATGAGATCGAAGGCATCGTCGGGAGACCCGCCATGTTTCGACGGGAAAGCGAGCGGGCCGATCGCCTCATAGAATTCGTAGAAGGACCCTGGCCAGCCATGCGTCAGCAGGAGCGGGCGCTTGCCTTCAGCCTCACCGACAACATGCAGGAAATGCAGGTCGAGGCCGTCAACCTCGGCCTTGAAGTGCGGCCAGGCATTAAGCTCCGCTTCGGCGGCGCGCCAGTCATACCCATCCAGCCAATAGGCCTGAATATCCTTCATCACCTCGGCCGCCATGCCGAATTGCCACGCGCCTCCTGCCGCTGGCGCCGGGAACCAGCGATAGGCGGCCACACGCTCACCGATACGCCCGAGCGTCGCCTCATCAATTTCGATGGAAAATGGTCGCGCACCAGCCATGGTTATCCTCCCTTGAGCGTTGCCCGTGGGAAGAGAATGCCGCTGCGCCGGGGCGCGTCAATGTCACGCCGGGGAAGCGTCAGAAATATCTAGCTGTCAGGGTAAGCGTTGGCAGCGGCTTCGAAATTCGTGTTCGTCGTCGCACCGACCTGCGTAACACCGCCAACAATGGCGAGCACGAGCAGACCGATCAGCAGCGCGTATTCGACCGCTGTCGCACCAACCTGGCTGGCGATGAAATTTTTATACAGACGCTTGATCATGCTCATCCTCGAAACCGCGTTGCCAGCTCTTCGAACATGGGTATGTCCGCCGGCGGCGCCGGATAATTTCCCAGATCAGCTGGCCGTACCCAAGCAAGTGCCTGACCCTCAAGCGGTACGGGATCACCGGTCCAGACGCGTAATTCGTAAAGTGGCATGAAAAGGTGAAAATCGGGATAATCGAAACTGGCAAAATTAAGCGGTTTCAGATCGTCCGGATTTACCGCTATCTGTAGCTCTTCCTGCAGTTCACGGCAAAGGGCAATTTCAGGCGTTTCCCCCTCTTCCAGCTTGCCGCCAGGAAATTCCCAGAGGCCCGCCATCGCTTTTCCTTCCGGGCGACGTGCGAGCAGGATGCAGCCATCTTCATCGAAAAGGGCCGCCGCGACGACGAAGACCATGCGCTTGGTCATGTCCGGTAGGCGCCGTTGATATCCACATAGGCGTGTGTGAGATCACAGGTCCACACCGTCCAGTCAGCCCGCCCTGCAGCAACATCGACACGAACGGAGATATGGTCACCGGCGAAATGACCGCTCGCTGCGGCTTCGTCATAACCGGATGCGCGCATCCCCCCCTCGGCGACGAGGTGGTCACCGAACCAGATGCGCATTTCGTCTTTCGAAATCGGCTCCAGCGACTTGCCGACCGCCATGACGATGCGGCCCCAGTTCGCGTCGCCTGCCGCGATGGCCGTCTTGATCAGGGGTGAGTTGGCGATGTGCAGGCCGATCGTCCTGGCCGAAGCCTCGGAAACGGCCCCCTCCACCCTGATCTCCACGAATTTGGACGCGCCCTCGCCATCCTTGACGAGCTGGTGGGCGAGATCGCGAAACGTGTCGTCGAGCAGACGCCGAAAGTCCTCAAGGCGCGGGTCATCGGCGTGCTCAATCAGCGGCGCGCCCGACGCACCTGTCGCGAACAGCTGGCAACTGTCGGACGTCGAGGTGTCGCCATCCACCGTTACCGAATTGAGCGTGCGGTCGACGCAGTCGCGCAGCAACGCATCAAGCGCGTCCGGCGCGATGGCGGCATCGGTGAAGACATAGCAGAGCATGGTCGCCATATTCGGCATGATCATGCCGGAGCCCTTCAGGATGCCCGCCACAGAGACATCGGCCCCCTCAATTTCGCATGTGCCGCCGGAGGCCTTGGGGAAAGTGTCCGTGGTCATGAAAGCGCGTGTGCAGGCTTCCCAGTCCGGTGCAGAGAGGCTGGCGGAGAGGCCGGGCAGCATCTGGCCGACATAGTTCGCATCAGGCAGCGGCTCACCAATGACGCCGGTGGCGGCCAGGAAGCATTCCTCGCGCGGCACGCCGAGCGTTTCGGCCATGGCCTTCAGGGTCGCTTCATTCTTCAGGACACCGGCCTTTCCGGTGAAGGCGTTGGAATTGCCGGCATTCACGACGAGCGCACGGGCCTGGCCCTGGCCGGCCTTCAGCGCCTCACGGCACCAGTCAACGTCGGCCGAGGCCGTGTGCGAACGTGTGAAGACGCCCGCCGTGGTCGTGCCCTCAGGCAGGAAGAAGAGGAACACATCGTCACGGTCGACGCCGCGTCGGGCGTAGAAACCGCGGGAGGCCGTCGCCGCACGCACACCTTTGACGGCGGGGAGGGCCGGAAAGTGCTCCGGCGCGAAGGGAGATGGCTTGAGTTTCATTGTATGGGACTGTCTTCGGTTTCCTGCGAAGCGTCCGGACCGGCGGCTTCGCTTTCTGCTGACGCGTTGCCGCCTTCGTCAGCGGTCCCGCCTTCCTCGCCAGGCTCGGCGAAGTCTGACTCAACCGGATTTTCGAGGTAGGAGAGGTTCGGCGGCCCGCCGTCACGTTGCTGGATATCGGCCTCGGCGCGCAGGTTACGCAGGATCTTGGAGATTTCCGTGAACGTCAGGTAGGTGACGATTTCCGGACGCATCTCGTTCTTGGTTTTTGGAGGACGGGTCCGCCGCTCCTCGACCTTTAGAATGTGCCAGCCCTGTTCGGACTCAAACGGCTCCGACATCTCGCCGGAGGGCGTATCGGCAATCACCGAAGGGAACGGATCGATCATTGCGTTCGGGGCCACCCAGCCAAAGGAGCCGCCATCCAGCCGGGTTCGTGTGTCCTTTGAGTTCTCGAAGGCGAGCGTGGTGAAGTCCTCGCCTGAACGGGCCTGCTCCAGCACCGCTTCGGCCTCCTCCTGCGTCTCCACCAGGATATGACGGATGCGCACCTCGTCGTCGAGCTGCTGCAGCTTGACCTGCTCATCATACATCTGGTCGATGGCGGCTTCGGTGACTTCCGTGGAAACGAGGTTCTCCATCAGGAAATTGCCAAGCAGGCGCTCACGGGCGGTCTCCAGGCGGCGCTGGGCCTGCGGCGAGCGATCAAGGCCGCGCCGGACAGCCTCCTGGGCGAGCAGGCGCTGGTCAATCAGCTGGTCGAGGACGATCTGGTACTCGGTATGATCCGGGCCGAACGCTTCACCGGGTTCGATGCGTCCCTGGGCGACAGCTTCAAGCTCGACGTCGGAAATATAGATCGGCTCGCCATTGACCACAGCCGCCGTCGAGGCGTCGAAACCGACCTGCCTTTCGCGGAGAGGATCGCCGGTGGGGTTACAGCCCGCCAGGACCAGAAGGCCTGTCAGGAGCGTGCCAAGGAAGAGAGCCCGGGAGGATTTCATGCAAATTCCCTTTCTTGCTGCAACAGCCGCCCGCATTGACACCCTCTGAGCGCGTTCTTAAGTCTCCGGCGGCGACTGGTCGAGAGGTTAGTTTGCCCGGCGCGCACGCGAAGCCAGTGTGCACCTTCTGTCAACGTCTTGAAGGCAGGAGGGCCTAACCAAGTCAACAGCGCAGTTTGGTGTTCGGTGATATGCTTTCAGTTGCCCGTAAACTCTTTGGCTCTGCCAATGACAGAAAAATCAAGCCCATGCGCAAGCGCGTTGAGAGGATCAACGCGCTTGAGCCACAATTGGAGGGGCTGTCTGACGAGGAGCTGAAGGCCAAGACGGCCGAGTTCCGCGAACGTCTCGACAAGGGCGCCAAGCTCGATGACCTGCTTGAGGAAGCCTTCGCTGTCGTGCGCGAGGCCTCGAAACGCGCACTTGGCATGCGGCATTTCGACGTCCAGCTGATTGGTGGCATGGTCCTGCACCAGGGCTCCATTGCCGAAATGCGCACAGGTGAGGGCAAGACGCTTGTGGCAACACTGGCGGTTTATCTCAATGCGCTCGCTGGCAAGGGCGTCCACGTCATTACCGTCAACGATTATCTCGCCAGCCGTGACGCTGAGTGGATGGGCAAGATTTACGGCTTCCTTGGTATGACCACCGGAAGCATTGTCCACGGCCTCGACGACCAGCAGCGCAAGGCCGCCTATGCCTGCGACATCACCTACGGCACGAACAACGAATTCGGCTTCGACTATCTGCGCGACAACATGAAGTACTCGCTCGAGCAGATGGCGCAGCGCGGCCACGCCTATGCCATCGTCGACGAAGTCGACTCCATCCTGATCGACGAGGCGCGCACGCCGCTCATCATTTCCGGCCCGACCGACGACCGCTCGGACCTCTACCGCACCATCGACCAGCTGATCCCAAAACTCGACGAAGAAACCGATATCGAGCTCGACGAGAAGCAGCGCTCGGTCACCTTCACAGAAGACGGCATGGAGAAGATGGAGCGGATGCTGGAAGAAGCCGGCCTGATCGAAGGCTCGCTCTGGGACCCGCAGAATGTCACCATCGTGCACCACTCCAATCAGGCGCTTCGGGCCCACAAACTGTTCTTCCGCGACAAGCATTACCTGATGAAGGACGATCAGGTGATGCTGGTCGACGAGTTCACCGGACGCATGATGGAAGGCCGCCGCCTCTCGGAGGGTCTCCACCAGGCCATCGAGGCCAAGGAAGGCGTCGATATCAAGCCGGAAAACCAGACGCTCGCCTCGATCACCTTCCAGAATTATTTCCGCCTCTATGACAAGCTCGCCGGCATGACCGGTACGGCCATCACCGAAGCGGCCGAATTTGCCGACATCTACAAGCTCGAAGTCTTCCAGCTGCCGACCAACAAACCGGTCCAGCGGATCGACGAGGACGACGTCGTCTACCGGATCGCCAAGGCGAAATACAAGGAAATCATCGACGAGGTGCGCGATGCCCGCGCCAAGGGCCAGCCGGTTCTTCTGGGCACCGCCTCGATCGAAAAGTCGGAGATCATCTCCACCCTGCTCACCCAGGCGAAGATCCCGCATAATGTGCTGAACGCACGCCACCACGAACACGAAGCCGAAATCATCGCAGAAGCCGGTATTCCGGGCGCGGTCACGGTTGCGACGAACATGGCCGGCCGCGGGACCGACATCCAGCTTGGCGGCAACTTCGAGATGCGCATGTGGAAGGCGGAGGAAGAGTTCGAGGCCCAGCATGGCCGCGAGCCGACCGACGAAGAGCGCGCGACCCTGGAAGCCGAGATCAAGACCTCCATCGAAGGCGGCAAGAAGGAAGCGCTTGCCGCTGGCGGTCTCTTCGTCATCGGTACCGAGCGCCACGAAAGCCGCCGGATCGACAACCAGCTTCGCGGCCGGACCGGCCGTCAGGGCGACCCGGGCAAGTCAAAATTCTTCATCTCGGTCGAAGACGACCTGATGCGCGTCTTCGCCGCCGACCGTCTCAACTCGATCATGAAGAGCCTCGGCATCAAGGAAGATGAGGGCATCACCCATCCCTGGATGAACAAGGCGATCGAGACCTCGCAGAAGAAGATCGAGGAACGCAACTTCGAGATCCGCAAGAACGTCCTCAAATATGACGACGTCATCAACGATCAGCGCAAGGCGATGTTCGAGCAGCGCCGCGAATTCATGCTGTCCGACAATGTGACCGAAGTCGTCACCGACATGCGTCACGATGTGATCGATGGCTGGGTCGCCCGGGCCATGCCGCCAAAGGCGTTTGCAGAGCAATGGGACGTCGATGGTCTTACCGAAACGCTGAAGACTGAACTGGACCTCGACCTGCCCATCTCGAAATGGGCGGCTGAAGAGGGCGTGGCGAACGAAGAGATCGCCGAACGCATCCGCGTGGCGGCTGACCAGCATTTCGAGCAGAAGGTCGAACAGGCCGGCGCCAAGCAGATCCGCCAGGTGGAAAAGCAGGTTCTCCTGCAGGTTCTCGATGGGCGCTGGCGCCAGCATCTTCAGCAGATCGACCAGCTGCGTTCGGTCATCCACCTGCGCTCCTATGGGCAGCGTGACCCGCTGAACGAGTTCAAGGAAGAAGCCTTCAAGCTCTTCAATGACCTGCTCGACACGATGCGCACTGAGGTCACGCGCATCCTGATGAACATCCGCATTGCGCCGCCCGCCACTGAAGACCAGCGCGCCGAGATGGCTGCGGCCCGTGAACAGCTGCTGCGCCGCGAACAGGCGCTGTCGAGCACGCAGGAAACCCACCTCAAC
>Ga0114900_1001921_pt1 | contig 12062 bp, 7 predicted proteins | sample MalvireepMed_231_FD_89685 | JGI IMG/M metagenome (GOLD analysis project Ga0114900, IMG submission 89685) | Marine viral communities from the Global Malaspina Expedition - Malaspina viral metaG DeepMed_231 | ecosystem: Environmental > Aquatic > Marine > Oceanic | place: Mediterranean Sea...
CCTATGAATTATGGAGGAATTCGCAAAAACGGATTACTCTGTAATTCATTCTTATAGACACTGTTAACAGAACAGAATAGCTCTTTAGGAGGCTCTTCTGTTCTGTAAGACTGTAGGATTGTAGGACTGTCTTTAAGACTGTCTTACGCGCGTACGCGCGAGAGGGATACGGTAATTACGATGATTACGGTGATTTTCATAGCTTGTCGAAAGTTTGTATCTCTTACGATACTTGAACTATACTACAAGGCATTTATTGGTGTGAGCCATAGTGGAACGCACTACCAGGTCGTATTCATATTCGATAGAGGTCATCCTGTCTGCGTTACGGGGATATAATGCGGGTTTTCCGCAGCGGGATATATCTGTTGTATTGGGGGTACCACGGACCACGCTAAGGGAATGGATCTACGAATACCGTTCCGGCAAGTTGGACGCGGAAGACAGTCCCGAGCATTACCATTACTGGTTCATACCTCCTCCTAACGGGAAGGATATGGTTACGGGAACGTGCAGGATATGTTTTGAAAGAAAGGAATTCCTGAACGTGTTTCCTGAAAACTCTAACTGGGTCAGGTTAGTATAATAAGGGGTTTATTATGAATTCTAAAAAAGGTAAAGAGATTACTGACGGACCAAAGGGGCCGCCTAGAAAGAAGCCCGTACAGCATGTTTCTAAGGATTCTCTTGTAGGGCAAAGAGTAAAGGCCAGACAGGACTTATTCCTAATTTCGTATGGGAAGACCGGGACTATAAAGTCAGCGTGTGAGGCCAGTGGTCAGGACAGGGCAACGATATATAAATGGCGTACCGAAGACGTACAGAATTTCAAGATACGGTTTGAACAGGCAAACGAGTTGTTCAGGGAGGGTTTACAGGATCTTGCCCTTAACAGGATCAGGGAACAGAAACCAGACGGTAACCCTGTCCTGCTGATAACGATGCTTAACGCCTGCTGGCCCGAGAAGTACAGACGTGACGCATACAGGGCGGACGACGGGGCCAAGGAACTCATGACCGAGTGGAAGAAGTGGAAGAAGGATATGGAGAAAAGGGACAAGACAAAGGCAGAGGTGAAAGAAGAGATACAGGAAATCGACGAGCGTACAAACGCCATACAGGAAGTAGAAAAGATGCTGGCAAGAAGAAGAGGCAAAGGGACGGGAACCAATGGTTCTGACTAAGGAAAAGCCTGAACTTACCGAATACCTGTTCTCAAAGCTTGGGTTTGATCCTACCGAGGCTCAGATGCCCATACTTAAATGCCGTAAGAGGTTTATCCTCGTGGCAGGCGGGGAGCAGGCAGGTAAGTCTATGGTCGCGTCAAAGTATCTTGTGTCACGGTTTCTTGAAACAGAAGAGCCCGGTTTGTACTGGCTTGTAGCAGCGGACTATGAACGTACCAGGGCGGAATTTAACTACCTGGTGGAAGATTTTGCCAAACTGGGGATACTCGCGTCGGTTACGAAAAGAGTAGATCCCGGCAATATAATCCTTGCAGACGGTACGAGAATAGAGACTAAGTCCGCAAAAGACCCGCGTACCCTTGCCATGAAGGCACCGGACGGGGTTATCGGATGCGAAGCGTCGCAGCTAGACCTCGAATCATTCCACAGACTCAGGAGCAGAGTAGCTCCGAAAAGGGGATGGCTGTTTCTCGGAGGTACATTCGAGGGGTCTCTAGGCTGGTATCCGCAACTGTTCACAACGTGGAACCAGGGGGCACTTGACGACGAACAAAGCTTCTCCCTTCCATCGTATTCCAATAAACATCTGTACCCCGGAGGTAAGAGAGACCCGGAAATCCTTAAACTAAGGGCACAGTCCTCCGATGAGTTCTTTATGGAACGCATCGAAGGTATACCATCACCGCCCCAGGGGCTGGTTTTTGGGGAATTTCGCCCAGATATTCATATCGACAACCAGGCAAAATGGGTCAAGGGAGAACCAGTCTACCTCTGGATGGACCCGGGTTACGCAGGAGCCTATGCCGTCGAGGTGGCACAGGAGATAAACGGGCAGGTTAACATCATAGACGAGATTTTCGAGCAGGGACTTATCACCGCTGAAATGATCGAGATAGCCAAGTCCAGGCAGTGGTGGCAGGACGTTGTCGGAGGCGCGATAGATATAGCAGGGTACCAACACCAGGCTATGAGCGCACCCGCGGAGATATGGCTCGAAAGCGGAGTGTACCTTGACGCTAAGAAGATTCGGATAAACGAAGGAACCGAAAGACTTAAAGGCTTTTTACGCCCTGATCCGACAACTAATGTGCCAAAAATCGTTTTTAATCCCTCATGTCAGGGCATTTTGTCAGAATTCGGGGTCGCTCAAAGCCCAATTGACGGACAAAGTCGCGCTTATAGATGGAAAACCGACAGAGATGGTAATATAGTGGGTGAGACTCCTGAAGATAAAAACAACCACGCCGTTAAGGCTGTTATATATGGCCTGATAGACCGCTATGGCTATGGATACGTTACAAGCCGTAGCTTTATTAAGGTCAAAAGGTGGAAGTAACGTGTCCAAACGTAAGGTCGAAGATATAGTAACACTGGTAGAAGACCACTACCAGGCAACAGAACCGCTTCGGCAGAGAATGGACTCCGATCACCAGCTATACAGGCTGGAACCATACGACGCAGGGGACGGATACCAGTCGTATACCTCCAATGAGGCGCAGACATACGCCGATAAGATCATATCCTGGCTCACCTCGGCAGGAGTAATCGTCCGTATTCCGCCCAACGGCAACCCGAGGAACTCCCGGGAGATCAATAACGATAAGGAACGGTTCCTGATCGGGTCACTTCGTGCAGCAGATGAACGGCTCAGTATGAAACTTATGCCGTCCCTACAAAGCCAGCTTGCGTGGTATATCACCCTGAGAGGGTGGTACGCAGGAAGAGCCCTGCTCGTAAAGAAATCGGACGAAGAGACGTTTGTAGACGTTACGCCCTGGGACCCGATGCACACGTTCTGGGGTACGGATAGTGACGGACTTTCATGGGCCTGCTATAAGGTCAAGAAAACCAAAGAGGAAATAGAAAGCCAGTACGGCGTAAGACTGGGAGATTCAAGAGACTTAGAAAACGGTGTGGATGTCTATGACTTCTATGACCGGGAAGATAACTTTGTCGTTATCCCTCACAGAACTATTAAGAAACGTACCAAACACGGACATGACGGGGTGCCTGTATTTATCGGACCAGTAGGATCGGGGCCCCTGATACAGTCCCTAGAATGGTCTTCTATCGAAGATACCGTAGGGGATTTCGGGGAATCAGTATATAAGTCCACAAGAGAACTGTACGAAAAACATAATTTCATGATGAGTACCATGCTCGAGCTGGTGGCGAGAAGCCGCAGGCAGGGACTCAAGATACGCTCGAGGGACGGCTCCAAGGTACTGGACGAAGATCCCTACAAGGAAGGTACCGAGATAGCACTGGCCCAGGGAGAAGACGTGGAACCGCTTGGACTGCTTGAGATGTCCAGGGAAAGCGGTGCCTATATGGGCATGGTGTCAGGGGAGATGCAGAGAGGCTCCATACCTCATTCGGTATACGGAGAACTACAGTTCCAGTTGTCAGGGTTTGCTATAAATACCCTGAGACAAGGCGTTGAAACCGTGCTTTCTCCAAGGGTTTTTGCAATGGAAAAAGCCTACAGACAGATATGTAACCTGCTGGTAGACCAGTATTCCTCCGAGCGGTTCAAGGCTATTGAACTGTCAGGAAGAGATAATAACCGGATGTACTTCTCAGAGAAGATAACGCCCAGCCGGGTTAAGGACGGAGGGGATGTGGAGATAGCGGTAATGGCTAAATTGCCGCAGGACGATATGTCCAAGTACTCGATGGCCCAGATAGCAAGAGAAGGGGCCACTCCTCTTATGCCCGATCTCTGGATCAGGGATAATATCCTTGGTGTTCAGGACGCGGATCAGACAGAAGACGCAGTTAAGGAACAGATAGCAGAGCGTACCCTGCCGGAAGCAGCTACCTGGAGCCTTTATCAGGCAGCACTTAAACAGGGCAGAGATGATCTTGCCGAGATGTATTTCGGAGAATTGGTCACTATGCTCTTGAGTAAAGCTAAGATGTTAAGAGATACTTTAGGAAGCGGAGGTCCGCCGGGAGCCGCACCTGGGTCGCCTCCTATGCCCATGCCTCCTGGTGGGCCTCCGCCCATGCCGGGTGGTCCACCTATGCCTGGTGGGCCTCCGCCCATGCCTCCGCCTGGGGTTATGCCCCCGGCTATGGCAGGGGTACCACCCCCGGTACCGACTCCGCAGGGAGGGCCGATGGTTCCCCCTGGGCAGCCGAGACCGGGAGCGGTAGGAGATGAAGAAAGGCTACGTCGTATGGGACTAGTAGGGCCTGGAGGTTAGTATGGCAAGAGTTATTCCGCCGGGCGTATTCAGAGGACCTTCTGCTGATAGAGAAGAAACACTACTAAAGCTGTTTGGTAGTGTGGGTGAAAATGCTGTATCGAACCAGGGATACAGCCCCCAGGATATGGTAAGTATGCTAAGGGGTGAAGACCTGTATTCGGATCGGTATTCAGAAGATATTTTTCCCATGCCTGATCCTATGGGATCAGGATTAAGTCTGTATGACAAGGTATTAGCCTCGGTAGGGAATCCAATGGAGGCCCAGAATATAGTAAACCAGATTGTAATAGATGAAAGAAAACTTAATAAAGATCAAGATGTGATTTTTACAGGGTCTGATAGTGAAGTTTATGAACAGACAGGACTTAATAAAAGAGAACTCGACTACCTGCGAGCAATAAATAACACAGGAAATGCCAACGTCTTCGGGGCAACAGAAACCGTATTAGACATACTTGCCCACGAACAGCCCCCGCCCGAAGCACTTAAAGATATAATCGCTTCGATCCCTTCTGCGTATGGTGTTACAGAGGAAGAACTTCTCGAACAAATACAAAAGCAAATGGAAGAAGAGAATCTGGTAGTGCGAACCTCGCCTATGGCAATTGATGATGTTCTGCCTTGGAATCAAGGAGTACCTGCCTCAAGCTATAATCCACCTCTTGGAGGAGGAATACCTCCTGCTACAACCATACCCATACCTGCTACAACACCAACACCCACTGCTACACCCACGTCTACGCCTACGCCCATTGCTACAACCATACCAACGCCCATTGCTACGCCTACGGGAAATTTTATAAAGAATCTTAAAAATATATGGGGAAATGCCACTGTTGTGAACGAAGACATAGACCCAGACGGCTTAGGGTTGCAACTAATTGGACAGACAGCAATCGATGAAGATACACAATTAAGTCTATATTTAGCAAGTCAAGCATCAGTACTCTATGGACAGGATGAAAATAATACTTGGAAAATCCTTGGACAAGACGCAGAAACAGATGAAAACGCAAATCTTGTCTTTGGGAAAACAGAAGAAGAAAAGCTAGTATTTAATATCAATACAGATACAGGAACCTGGGACATGCCAGACGAAACAGGTAAAGACGAAATTCCTATTTCGATGTGGGGGAAAAAAGGAAAGGAAGAGGACATAAGTTTAGGAGAAGATACGAGAGATCTAGTAGAAAAAGATGATCTTCTTGCAACCTTTTTAGGTCAACCTAAAAACCTGTGGAGGGCTGTAAGAGAGGAACAGCTAGGACCGAAAATGTGGAATCCTTTTTGGAAAGACACAGTTATGCATGGGTATATCCCAACGTATGGAAGTTACCTCTATAATGCCACCGGGAAATCATTTGCTGACTACCTAAAAAATAGAGCAAAAGGCGTGTATACCGATGAAGTTCAAAATAATGCGTGGGAAAATATGGTATTAGCCTCAAAAGAACTGGAAGATGAAACTTCTCCCTTTTTAGAACCACCACAAGACATTGGGGGAACACCAAAGGGAAGCATATTTGGTTTAGCACTCAAAGGTGTAACAGATACCCCAAGTGGTAACAACACAAAGAATTCCCAGCTTGCTATGGTGTCTTCTCGTATGGGTATTGATCCAATGAGCCATTCGGGGAATATGATATATAGTAATCTTGAAAACATGTATGACAGGTTTGCTGCAAGACAGAGATCAAGGGGTAAACACATAGGAGGTTTCCTGGCTTGGGCAGATAATTATTACAGATTAACACCAGAGGAGTCCGTAACTCCGTAGATAATTTAAGTTTAGGTAATAAAAAGGAGATATATACATGGTTGACGATTATACTTATGACGATCCAGATTTTCTGAAATGGAATCCTGGTAGAGCAAGGGGTGGTTTTTATCCCAGGAACGTGAATGAAGAAATATCTTTTACAGATATTATTGACCCATACGTAAATTTGGGTATTCCTGAGATAGGGATTCTAGGTGGATGGGCAGAGGATCCAAGGGGTATGTGGGAAGCTGCTCAGTATAGAGACATGGGTAGTCGAGCCTTTAACCCCATGTTCCAAAGTACTATCGGACGGGGATTCACACCTGCTTACGGCGGATATCTGATGTCGGGAGGGCGTGGTTGGGAAGGTGCTGCGTCCCCGACAGGCAACCCATTCGCAGACTATTTAACTATGACGGCAGGCTACGCTGCTCCATCTACTAGAAAGGCAAAAATGGATCTGGACTGGCAGGAGGCACTAGCAGCTTCTAGATATCAGACAGGATTAGCGGCTGGCACCATAGATCCAAGTGCGGAATTTGGCGAAACGGGGTATGCCCCTCCACCCACTACACAAGCCGCGACTATCGGGGGATATCTACAAAATGATCCGAGGTCTTCTGCTATTGCTATGAGTCTTGCCAAAATGGGAGGCGGAGTAGGGGCTTTAGGATCGGCAAGACAAAAATTCCTAACTAACCTATACGATATTTATGGGGCAAGAGCCAAAGCTACAGGCGGAGTTGAATTTGGATTCCTAGATTACCTAGATAGTATTACAGGCGGGAAACTCGGTAGCTATGCCTAGATAGCAAGAAACTACTTGAGGTGATATATGCCAGATGATCCGTGGGCAAGCTTTATGCCGGAAATAGATTTTACTAAATTCCAGCTTGAATCGTCTCCTGAGATGGCTTACTACAGTGCCGAGCCGTTTGCTGGTGGGTACTCTCCTGCCCAGCAAAAATACTGGTCGGGTCAGTTTGGCAATGTATATAACCAGTACGCTGGGGCCCTTGGGGCTTCCGTTAGAAACCAGACAGAGGCTCCTACGTTTGTGGACTTTCTGAGAGACATGCCGTGGACAGAGCGTTATACCTCCCTTAGTCCTGCATTACGTCCGGGGAGTGGTTTCCGTAGGTTTAGTCCTTCGGCTCGTTATATGTATAGCTGATGCCTCCTCCCGATGCCCTAAAAAAACAATGGGAAAGAGCAATAGAGAAGTCCCCCGAACTCAGAGAGAGATGGGGGACAGAGCTTCCTCTTGACGAAAATAACAGGGTGCCTCCTACAGCACTTTATGACCTTGTTGATGCCAGCGCAAATAAAGAACTGGCTAGTAGGCCGCCTACTGCTGCTACCCCTGTACCTACTTCTCAGAAGGTTATGGCGAGAGGGCCATTTGGGGAGTTTGCAATTGATCCTTCTCTTTCAAAATTTGTCGGTATAACTGACCCAGGAAAAGACACGGCACCTGCTAGGCCACTTGATCCTGTAAATTGGACAAAGAGAGGCGCAGATATAGGAAAGGGGATAACGGCAGCTTCCCTAATTGGTTTACCTTTGAGCCTATTACGAAAAGCGGCGAGTTCCGCTTTTGAAAAATTTGTTCCAGAAGACACAAAGACCAGATTGAAAGAAAGGGCTATATCGGGATATCCGGTAAGCCCTGACGATTCTGGTTTTAGGAAATATCTAAAAGAAACCGTAGCTCCTATTACACTGGGTCAAATTACAGAAGAACCCCAAACTCCAATAGGCACACTCCCAGGCCAAGAAATGTTTAAAGCAGCGCAAACTTGGGCAGATATAGTTGAGCCTATTCCGGCAGCAGTTAATTGGGCCGTTGAGCCTGGTCTGAGACGTAGAATGTCGGAGTTAGAGAGGCAGGGGCATGGAAAGACAGCTTCCATGCAAGCTGCGTACCAGCAGGCAAAAGCATCTGGGGAAATACCGTTGTTGCAGTCTTTGCCCACAGAAATTGCTTTTGATCCTGTTGAGCTTGTACCTTGGCTTGGCTTATACGGTGGACTTACAAAGGCTGCTGCTAGAACTGCTGCTAGAACTGCTGCTCCTGTCGCCGCACGAGTTACTAAGGAAGCAGCCCCCATCACTGCTAAACAGGCCGCTGATGCCCCCATCACCCCCGCCGCACGGGCTGGTGATGTTCCTACCGCCCCCGCCACACGGGCTGCTGATGAAGCTGTGCCTGCCCCTGGTCCTGCTGAAGTACCAACTGCCGTGGAAGATATTTTTGGTACTGTACCTACAAGAAGTAGGGCCATTATGGATGATCTGCCTGATTTTGAAGAGACTTCTAAGATTATGATAAATCCTAATGTATGGAGAACATTAGCTAATAAGCCTGTAATCAGAAATATTCAGGGACTATTCAATCCTAGTGCAGTTCCCAAAGATGAAATAGATATATCTTTTCGTACTAGGGATGTATTGCGAGATTTGGTAGATACCAGAACTAAGACTGCTATGAGGCAATTAAAGGCACTTGGAACACTAGAGGATATTTTTGGCAAGTTGAATCCAGAAGGATTAATTTCAAAAGGACCTCTACAAGGTCTTACGGTTAATACGATTCGTACATGGCCCCGAAGATATGCGGGGAAACTTACTCCTAAAATGAAAGAGTGGGTTCGTATTGCCAATGATTTAGAAAAGACAAAATTGGAATATCTTAAAAATAACGGTATCGATATAAAAGAACTTACCTTTGATGAGGGAGGCCAATATGCAGGGCGGAAAGTATGGGCATTAGTAACTTCAGATTCTGAGGTTTTGAATATAGGATATATTAGAAAGGGTTTTGGAGGAAAACTTTCTCAAGAAAAAGAAAGGATTTTTGAAACTGCTGAAGAAGCGATTGCAGCAGGGTATCGCTATCTTCCTGATGACGAAGTTCTTTTTCTAAATATTCAAGGTGCATATCACAGAGTAATAGATCAGCGTACAACTAACTGGTTACTAGACCGAGTTACTTGGAGAACAAAAGGTATACCAGAAGGACTAAAAGTAGATAAATTAGCCACAGAACAAAAACTGGCTCGTGCTAAACGGGCAGTAATGGCTCTTAATCGAGCTAAACGTGGCGAGAGTTTACCTACAGGAACTGTAAATTCTATTGAACGTCTATTCCCTCAATTGCAAGGTAGAATTCGTGAACCTACTAGGATTCGTGTTGAAGATGTATTGAAAGCAGCCAAGGTGGTATCTGAACCTGAACGAGTTTTTGAAGTACCTAATCCTGGAGTTATTCGTAATGCAAAGAAAACAGTTGATGAAACAATAGAACGGCTTGGTCTAGATCCTAATGATTCAGCTTTAGAACAAAAACTGAGACAGCTTGCATTAGATCCTGATAATCAATCTCTGTTAGCAGATCTTTCAAAAAAGAGGCAGTATTGGGGATGGCTAAAGAGTCGATGGGCTATAGGAGAGCCTACTACACTACCTCATAATGTTCCCAAAGAACTTCGCCGTGAAGCGATTGGTGATTTGGATGAGCTACTAGATGCAATTAGAGGTACAAGGGTTATGCAGCCTGGAAAGGCACCTCGTTTTGAGGGTGGTCTAATTGCAGATATTCATAGAGAAGTTGCAGAGATAAATAAATTAGTGGCATTAGAACGGAGAAAAGCAGCTCGTGTTAAATTAGGGACGAAAGCAGAGGGAATCCGGCCTGAAGGCGAAGTACGACTGCCTCCTTTTGCAGGCAAGATTTTGACAGGCCCAAATGCCAAAGAAATAGCTGAACGTATTACATCAGAACTCTCTCCCGCGTTTAAAGAACATTGGTTTTCTTCTAACGTAACAAAGTCTTTGGCTGTTATGCGTTTCTATATGCTGGGCGGAGATATTTCTCCTATAATGATACAGTTACTCACTCTAGCAGGACGACCTGGTGCTTGGGGAAAATCCATGTATGGATTTGCACGCACCCTAATAGATCGTCAATATATACAACGCTACTTTGACCGGGAAGAAAATCTGGAATTTCTGAGAAAGTATCCTGGGGTTAAATATACTTCCTATGAGGTAACAGAAGCAACAGCAAAAGGAGGTTTTCTTAGAAAGGATATTTCTATATTACCAGAAGGCGAATCTGCATTGAAGACGGCGGCTCTTATGGTTCCAAGAACATATGGCAAGGTAACAGGAGCAATTATCCGTCCATTTGCCCGTGGTTATGAGGGAGCTATGGACGTAGCTGGCGTAGAGTTATTAAAGGCTTTAGATAAGTATGGGACCACTCCAGCTAGAAGGTCAGAGATAGCACAGCATGTTAATAAAATCAGAGGAGTAACCTCAAGTTCTCGTTTAGGAGTTAGTAAATCAGTACGACAATCTGAGACAATTATTACTCTTGCGCCCATGTATAACCGAGCAATTGCGGCATATTTATTTGACATGGTTCATTTTGGAGATTCCTTATCTGGGAAATTAGCACGTGAAGGAATGGCTCGTATGATTGGTGCTATTTCGGTTTTAGCTGTGCCATTTTCATTAGCAAGAGGGGAAAGTCCAGAAGAAGCTGCTGAGCATCTTTTGCCTATCATATATAAGAATGGAAAGTGGAAGACGAATCCTAATTTCTTCACATGGGATATAGCAGGTCAAAAAGTAGGTCCTGGTACTAAGATACGTAGTGTTATAAGCCTTTTATCTAGATCTGCTACTAATCCAAAAGATCTTGTAAAATTACCTTGGCTTGACTTGGAATATATGAAGAATCCTATTATTAAATTTGCTCGTGGAACCTCTAGCCCAGGGGTTTCACTTTCATGGGATCTATTGACAGGTAAAGATTACATTGGCGATCCTACCACTGATGGGAAACTGCAATTTACAGAAACTGTTGCTAAAAGATTCATGCCTATATGGGTTTCTTCAGTAGCATTTGAGGGAGGAACTCCTATTGAACGGGTAACTAGGGGTGCATCAGAGTTTAGTGGATTTAGGGCTAATCCCGAATTTAGAAATATAACAATCAAAAACTCTATGGTAGTTAATACATTCGGCAAAGGGGAGCAAAAAGATTATCCAGGGGTAGTCCATACAGAATGGGACCAAATAAAGGATGATCCCTACAAAAAATTAATTATCGAGCAAGATCCTGCTAATAAGGAACTTCAGGAACAACTTGATTTAGTAACTCTTAGTAAACCAGATACCGTATGGGCTGAAAAATTAGAAAAACAATCCAAAATAACTGAGACGAGAATTGGTGAACAAACCCAACTATTAGACAATCATATGCCCAGGCTTAGTGATCCTAATTCTAAAAGTGCGAATGATCCACAGAAATTTAAAGAAGAATTAAAAATAATACAGGCAAAATACCGTCAGGCAAAAATGCAGGTAGAGAGCGATCTAATAAAGAAACATCCTGATTATGCCGAGGAACGTGATAAAGAACCAGATAGGGAGAAAGAACCAAAGAAATGGGTTGTTAGCCGTTATTATGCAATAAAGGATGAAGCCAAGGACGAGTATGGAAATCTAGACTATGATAAAGAAGAGCAGTTGTGGAAAGAAGAAAAAGCGAGTTGGGGAGACGAAGAGCTAGAGGAATATATTGATGATTATATAGATAGGTATTCATTCCCCGCTAATCCACTTATTACAGAATATTATGATGCTAAAGATTTAATGGAAAAAGCAGGCTGGTTCGACAAAGACCTACCCGAAGCTGTAAGCCAGTTACAGTCGGCATACAGTAATTTAGATGTAGCCGGGTTATGGAGTTTGTATAATAGGTCCGGTCAGTCTGATAAAGAAAATCTAGAGAGGTCTCCAGATGCCAGGGTTAGAAATTCTATAAGGATTTTGAAAGCACAGTTTAAAATACATAGGCATCAAATCAGAAGTAGCAGCCCTGAATTAGAC
>Ga0114900_1001940_pt1 | contig 12008 bp, 6 predicted proteins | sample MalvireepMed_231_FD_89685 | JGI IMG/M metagenome (GOLD analysis project Ga0114900, IMG submission 89685) | Marine viral communities from the Global Malaspina Expedition - Malaspina viral metaG DeepMed_231 | ecosystem: Environmental > Aquatic > Marine > Oceanic | place: Mediterranean Sea...
CATCCTTCAGTGCGTTTCGAAACCTTTTCGGGTCATTACACCCCACTCGGTGGACCTGGTCAGAAACTGAAAGACTCCCCGAAGCCGCCAGATATTGGGCCTGAAAACTGCCCCTATACGGAGGCCGTGATTGGACCATTTGCATCCAACGATCTTGCCCACTCTTTCAGTCTATCTGACCGTATCTGCGAATTCTGAAATTGCGCCGGTGAGTGTTGCGAGATCCTTTTGCTCGATCACATAGGCGGGCGTGAGATAGACAACGCGGCCGAGCGGGCGAATGAATGTCCCGCGCTCGATAAACCAGCTTCGGGCTGCACTCACGTCGAATTCATCTGCAAATTCAACGGCTGCCACGGCTCCGCAGACACGAACATCAGCGACTTGGGGAAGCTTTGAAAGCGGCATAAGCCTTTCGGTTAATTGAGCTTCTATCGTATTCACCTGCTCGAGGCGCGGCTTCGTTTCGAACAGGTCGAGCCCGGCATTGGCAACCGCGCAGCCGATGGCATGACCTGTGAAGGTTGGGCCATGCATCAGGGCATGATCAACGGAATCTGTGTGGAAGGCCTCATAGACCTTGCGACTGGCAATGGTTGCCGCCAGAGGCGTGATGCCGCCGGTTAGCGCCTTGCCGAGGCACATGATGTCTGGGATCACCCCGGCACGGTCGGCTGCAAACATCGCTCCGGTCCGGCCGAAACCGGTGAAGATCTCGTCGAAGATCAGCAGCACGCCGTGCCGGTCACAGGCCTCCCGCAGGGCTTTCAGGGTCTCAGGCGAATGCATGCGCATTCCACCGGCGCCCTGGATCAGGGGCTCGACGAGAACGGCGGCAATATCGTTATGGCTGGATAGCAGTTTTTCGATGACTGCCGTGCGATCGTCTGTATCCGGAAGGTCCACGACATATTGGTCCGGTACGACGCCGCTGAAGAGACTGTGCATGCCTTCCTCAGGGTCGCAAACCGACATCGTGGCGAAGGTGTCGCCATGGTAACCGCCCTTGAATGAGACAAACCGGGTGCGCCGTTCCCCGGCCAGGTTCATGGCGTACTGTACAGCGACCTTCATCGCGACCTCGACGGCGACAGAGCCGGACTCCGTGAAGAAGGTCTTGTAGAGATCCCCCGGCGCAATCTCCGCAAGGCGTGCAGCGAGCCGATAGGCCTGCTCGTGCGCAAGGCCGCCGAGCATGACATGCGGCATCGTCTCCAGCTGCTCATGCGCGGCCTTGAGCAGGGTGGGGTGATTATAACCATGCACGCTCGTCCACCAGCTGCCGACGCCGTCGATCAGCGTGCTGCCGTCTGCCATTTCAAGGCGTGCGCCGGACGTCGACACGATGGGCGCGGGGCCCGGTTGGGTCTTCATCTGGGCATAGGGCAGCCAGATATGCTCCAGCCCGGTCCTGAACCAGTCATTACAGTCGGCCATGTTTAGTGCTCCTGATGAGGCGGGTGACTTGCGGGGCGTAAGCAGGTCAGTAGGACATGCGCGAGACGAATTCGAGGATACGCCACTTCATGAGTTCTTTAGGGCGACTGACACGCCATGCCGAGGCGCGGCTGGAGCGGCTTCGGGCCGCAGGGCAGCACCGGGTCTTGAGGCCGACGCATCGCGCGACCGACGCTCGTGCAAGCCGGGCGGGCCGTGACCTCATTTCCTTTTGCGACAATGATTATCTCTCACTGTCCTGCGATCCACGGCTCATTCATGCGGCCTGCGAGGCGGCCCGGCATTACGGTGTCGGGGCAGGGGCTTCACGGTTGATCACCGGGGACTGTCCGCTCAATAGCGTCCTGGAACAGCGCCTGGCTGCGATGAAGGGCATGGAGGCCTGCCTTGTCTTCGGGTCTGGCTATCTCGCCAATATCGGTACGATTCCGGCGCTGGTCGGCAGGAACGATACCATCCTGCTGGATGAGTTTTCGCATTCCTGCATGCATGCTGGCGCACGCCTGTCAGGGGCGGAAATCCGTGTTTTCCGGCACAATGATGTGAGCCATGCTGCCGAACTTATGCAGGAAGCCACCGGCCAAATTCTCTTGCTCACCGAGACCGTCTTCTCGATGGACGGTGATCTCGCCCCTCTCGAAGAGCTGGCCGCACTTTGCGAGCGTCATGATGCCTGGCTGATGAGCGATGACGCACATGGTCTCGGAATAATGGAAAAGCCCAATCCGGCGCTGATCCAGATGGGAACCTTGTCGAAAGCTGCGGGGGCTTATGGCGGTTACGTCTGTGCGCCAGCGCCGGTCATTGATATGCTGGTCAGCCGAGCTAGAAGTCTCGTCTATACGACAGGGCTGCCAGCGCCGATCCTCGCTGCCGCCATAACTGCGCTCGACATCATGCATGCCGAGCCCCAACGCGCCGCACAGGCCAAGGCGAATGCCGCGCTGTTCTGCCAGTTGCTGGATCTGCCACCTCCGGATAGCGTCATTGTGCCCGTTATCGTTGGCGAGGAAGCGCGCGCGATGACAATTTCAGCCGCGCTGGAAGCGGAGGGCTATCTCGTTACAGCTATCCGACCGCCTACCGTGCCAGAAGGCACATCACGTTTGCGGGTCACCTTCGCATCAGGCCATTCCGAAGAAGATGTCCGCAGGCTGAGCAAAGCCTTGAGCGCGGTGATGGCGGCATGAAAGCCTACTTTGTTACAGCCATCGGCACCGAGATCGGCAAGACCTATGTAAGCGGCACCCTCCTGCGAGGATGGCGTCAGGCGGGCCACGCCGTTCATGCCTTGAAGCCCGTGATGAGCGGTTTTGGGGAAAAAGAGCTCAAGGTGTCTGATGCCGGCCAGTTACTTGCCGCCTGCGGAACAGCAGTGGACCCCGAAACGGTTTCCCGTATTTGCCTGCACCGCTTCGAAGCGCCGCTGGCACCAAATGTCGCCATGCGGCAGGCGGGTGTGAAGCAGGACTACCAAGCCATCCTCCGCTTCACGCGTGAGCGTCTTGCCAGCGCAACTACGGATTACTGCCTTGTAGAGGGCGCGGGCGGGGTGATGTCACCTCTTACCGATTCAGCGCTACAGATTGATTTCATGGCAGATCTTGGTCTGCCGGTCATTCTGGTTGCCGCGCCCTATCTGGGGGCTGTCTCCCACACCCTTACGGCCATAGATGCATTATCGGCGCGAGGGCTGACGCTTGACCGGCTCATTATTTCGCAGCCTGATCCGGCTAGCCCGGCCCCTTCCTCACTTGGCGAAGAAGTGGCCCTGTTCCGCCAGGTTCGCTACTCTGTGGTGGAGCATGGCGCCGATGATCTTTCCCTCCAGACGCCATATTAGTGGCGCTTGGAAATTTCCGGTCCTTCAAGGAATGTCACAGTGCCAGCAGGTCTCATACGGGCCCATGCCGATCGGGCCGCCGGGCGGAAGCGGCTTTGCTTCTGCGGCCGGTACGTCAAAGGCTTGCGGATCGTCCAGAAACGCATCGATCCGACCGCTGAGCCAGGTCGAATGGTCTCTGCCAAGCCCCATCAATGCTGACGAATAGGCTTTCAGTGCGGCTTGCGTCGCGGACTTGACGCCTGTCGTCGTATCGGCCTTGGCGAGGCCCATGAGTGAGAAAGCATAACGGGCGCGAACGGCTTCGGCGAGCACGCGGCCGCGTGATGAGTCCGGATTGCTCAGGACATGGGTCTGGATGTTTGAGAACATGGCCTGCGCACCCGGATTGCGGGCATCACGACGGTTGAACTCGATTAGCCGCGCGACACGTTCCGGCGCGAGCAGGATGCCAAATGTCATCGCCGCAGCTGTATCGGCCGCAGACGTCACATCGAAAGCTGGAGAGGCGGTGCCCGCAAACAGTTCCCGGTCATTGTCGGCGAGCGTGTAGTTCGCCACGGACGGCGTCAGCAGGTCGAGTACTTCATCGCTGAGATCCAGTGCTGCCGGATCGATTGTCTGCAGAACTGCGTCGAGGGCCGCGCGCTGGCGGGCTGGCCGGACGATCTCGGCGCCCGGCTGGCCGTCACCTCGTAGGCTGTAATTGAAGCTCATCCCGCCGATCAGCTTCGCGGCGGCGGCCGTCTGATAGCGGTGATAGAGATAGATCGGCACGATCACCTTGTTGAGGTCGGCAACCGGCTCGCCTTCGCGCACGCGGTCGCGTCCAAAATTGTCGAGGCCGATACGGCGAACCCGCATCGTTTCGTTCAGCGCCGCGACAGGATCGGGCCCATTATCCCAGATATTCCCTAAAGGATGGCCGGTGGCCGGGCTGCGCGCGTCCTCGTCGGCGACATAGATCAGGCCGTCAGAACGGGCATCCAGCACAAGCTGGTCACGTTCCGCCCTGGTCAGGTCGCCATAGAGCCAGGTGGCGGTAAACTTGTCCCACTCACCAATACCGACACCATAGACCTGACTGAAGTCGAGATCGCCATTGGACACGCGCACATCGGGGGCGGGGTAATCCATCACCGAGCCTTTGCCGTATGTGCTGGCCGCGAAATTGTGCGCGAAGCCGAGAGCATGGCCGATCTCGTGAGCTGATAGCTGGCGGATACGTGCGAGTGCCAGTTCAACAGGGTCTTCCGGCTGCCCCGTCCCCGTTTTCGATGTCCCGGCCAGGCCCTCGAAAATCATTCGGTCCTGACGTACGCGCAGCGAGCCCAGGATAACGTGACCTTTGAGCATTTCGCCTGTGCGCGGATCGGAGATGCCGCCGCCATAGGACCAGCCGCGCGTCTGGCGGTGCACCCACTGGACGACATTGTAACGGATATCCAGCGGATGCGCGTCCTCTGGCAGAATCTCTACGCGATAGCCATCAGGGTATCCGGCGGTCGCGAAGGCATCCCCCCACCAGCGGGCTCCGTCGAGCAGGGCATCCTGGATCGGCTTGGGCGCGCCCGGATCAATGTAGAAAACGATCGGATCAACTGTCTCGCCAGCCGCATTTTTCTCCAGCCGGTAACGACGGGCAAGGCGTGTCTCGACAGGCTCGGACAGGCTGGCGCTGTAATCATAATGAACCTCATCGATCACCCCGGCGCGTGGGTCAGAAGGGAGCGGCGTATAGCCCTCCTCAGGAAGACGCACGAAAGAGTGGTGCTGAACGAGTGTGGCATCACGGCCATTTGCTGCCGTTGTGGAGACTTCGCGCCCAGGATCGTCGCTGCTCAGGGTCAGGAAAACATCAATCTCGACATTGTCCGGGAAGGCGAACACCTTTGACGTATCGACCAGTGTGCGTTCCTCTGCGATCGAGAATTCACCCTGCTCGCTGTCCTTCAGGTGCTGCACAAGGTTGAGGCTGTCACTGGTGAGATAGTCGGTAAGGTCGAAGGTAATGCCGTCGTCTTCGGAGGTGATCTCAGCGCTGCCGACGAAGGAATTGGCGAAACTCTCGCTGACCGCTCGGGCTTCGAGCGGGTTTTGCGGATCGGCACGGTAGGTCTGGTTCTCGACTTCGAGGATGACCCGGTCACCCATCTTGCGGAAGATCATGATCTCCCCGCTGCTGCCCCAGCCTCGATCAAGGCCGACCGGGTTGGAGCCAAGACCGGCGCTCAGCCGGACGCTATGGATCATGCGCAGGAGGATGCCGTCCTCATTCGGCGCAGGCAATGTAGCGAGAATCTTGTTCTCGGATGTGTTGACCTTGAGGTCGATGAAGCCATCAAGACTGGTGATTTCCGGAGCCGGCGTGTCGGAGGACGTGGCCTGTGCCGCAGCGGGAGGGGCGTCGCTCGTGACCTGACAGGCTGCGAGCAGGACCACAGCAAGACTAAAACCAGCAAAACGCATCCACATCTCCATCAGCAATTTCTGACAGCTTAAAGGGGGGCGGTTCCTGTTGTCGACACGGGGTGCGTTGAAAGGTTTCAATTATTGCAAAAGGTGCAACCAGAACAGTTTGCGCCTGGCTGCACCCAGAATGAAAAGGGGATCTTATTCCCCGTCGCGAACCTTGAGCGCGGTTGCGGGATAGTCGGTCCAGACGCCATCCACGCCAGCGCCGAAAAGCGCCTTCAGTTCCGCATCGGCGCTGTCAAAGCCCGGTGCCGGTGCGTCGTCGCGCACGGTGTAGACATGAACCAGAAGGCCCTGCTCGTGGGCTCGGTCCACATAGTCCGTCACTGATCCGTCCTCGGACAGAATTAGCGTCTTGTTTGCGCCAACGCCGGTTGTGTGAATGTCCTCGAGCTTGAGATCCATGCCCAGTAGGGCCGCATAGGGCGGGCCGACGAGATTCTGGATCAGCGGCAGGTCACTCTTCTCTGCCATCTGCTCAAGGAATTGAGGTTCAAAACACTGGATATAGACCGGGATACCGGCCCCCCTGATGCCCTTGCGGTCGAGGGCCTCAAGGATAGGATCGACCATGTCGAGACCAACCGAGGAGAAATAGCTCGGCCACTTTGCTTCGATGTGGAGACCAACAGTCCGGCCAACGGCATCTTGCGCGATGACTAGGTCCAGCACTTCGTTGAAGGTCAGAATGTCGTACAGGTCATTGTATTCCTGGCTGCGGCCGGCGACGCGCTGGCGTGCCTTCAGGGTCTTGATCTCGGCCAGGGTAAAATCATCCGTCCACCAGTCCTCACGCTCGCCGAGCGGTGTCTTGCGTGTGACCTTCCGGTCAGCGAATTCCGGATGGTCAGCCACGTTGGTCGTGTCCGAGAGGTAGGCATCATGGCTTGCGATCAGGATGCCATCCTTGGTCATGGCGAGATCGGGCTCGATGAAATCGGCGCCCTGTTCCATTGCCGCCAGATACGCCTTGGCGGTGTGTTCAGGATAGAGACCACTGGCGCCGCGATGCGCAATGATAATGGGCGGTTCGCCCGTTAGCGTGCTGAAGCCCATCGTTTTGGTTTCGGTAGAGGATGGCCCAGCGATCTGGGAGTCGGTGGGTGTCGGGGCTGCGCACGCCATCATGGCGAGAGAGGCGATCACAATCAGTTTTTTCATGAAAGTCATCCGTGTGGAGATGAATTGAAAGCCCCCGGGGCGGCGAACCCGCCCCGGGGGTGTTGCCCGGGCTAGAACCTTACATAGGCGCCGGCTTTGAACATTTGCGGCTTGCCGCGAATGATAGTGTGAAGGCCGAAGGCGCCGCCGGTATTGCCGACGTCGATCAGGTATTCCTCATCAAAGAGGTTCTCTCCAACTGCGTAGACGCCCCAGCGCCCGTCCGCGGCATCGAAACCACCGCGCAGATTGGCGATCCCATAGGCCTCCTGATACTCTTGGACAACGGTGCCATCAGGATACATTTCGGGCACACGGTCGAATCCGCCATTGCCGTCGGCGACATAGTCGTATCCATTGTCGTCTTCGAAGAAGTGATCATCCTTCCAGACGTAGATGGGCACAATGGAGACATCGCCGTACTGGCCGACAGGGATGGTGATTTCCGAAGCGAGCGAGAAGCTGTGCTCCGGGCTCAGGCGGAAGCTATTGCCGGCGAACTGGAGCGGATTGCCGTCGTCGTCCTCGTCGTCATACTCTGAGTGTGTGAAGGCGTAGGTGGCCAGCAGGCGGACATTGTCACTGAGCAGGGCCTGCCCATCGAACTCGAAGCCATACTGGGTGGCATTGCCCGAATTCTCCGTGATGAAAATGCCCTGGATCGGGTCAAATCGCGTCGTTTGGAAATCCTTGTACTGACCATAGTAGATCGAGCTGGTCAGCTGTAGGCGCTCATCGAAGAAGCGGCCGAAAAGACCCGCCTCGATATTGTCCAGCGTTTCCGCATCGATCACAGCATAGTTTGCCCCTGAGGCAGAAAGCACTTCCGGGCGCCGGCCCCGGCCATAGGCAAGCCAGGTATTGATATTGTCCGACAGGCGGTACGAGGCATTGAGACGCCAGGTGAAGGCGCCATCGGTCTCTTCCGAAGCCGAAACGCGTGTGTTGAGTGTATCGCCGCTGAGCAGGAGGCTTGGCGAAAGGGTCACGCCGTTTAGACCGCCGAGGAAGGGGTTTGATTTCAGAACAGTGCCGCCCGTACTGGCTGCAAGGTCTTCCTTCGTGTAGCGCAGGCCCGCTGTCAGCTCGAGCCGGTCGGTGACGGCATAGGTGACGTCTCCGAAGAGGTCATACGTGTCGCGGTCATCCGTCGATATCTGCTGTTCCAGATGCTCACCATAGAGCGGTACGAGCTGGTTCAGGACAAGCGCGGCAAGCGCTGAGTATTGCAGCGGATTGTCGAAGCTTCCGAAGTTCTCGCCACCCGGTACGCCGGCCTGGGCAAGCAGGAAGGCCGCCTGTTCGACGGTCAAACCAGCGCCTGCAGCAAGGTCAGGTGCAAACAGTGACTGGGCATAGGCCTCATCGGTCGAGAAGAGCAGCCGGTCCCTGCCGCTGATGGTGAAGTAATTGCCGCCGAAGAAGGCCGAAAGCTTCCCGCCGGCATCATAGTTCAGGCGGAGTTCCTGGCTGAACGTGTTGGCCTTACGCGCCTGGTAGAATTGCAGCAGATTGAAGGCAGCCCCGTCGGAGTCCCATGCTTCCTTGGAGATGAGATTGCGATAGTCGGTCAGCGAGGTGAGCGACCACGCGTCGTTCAGGTCGTACTCGACATTGGCCGTGACGTAGAAGAGATCGCGGTCATCGCCGAGCTTCTCGCGTGGCTGGTCGGCATTGATATTCATCGCCGTCGGCCCAAACGGGTCGACGCGGCCATTCACAGGGAAGAAGCCAGAGGTGAACTGCGTACCGGTTGAGTCGTCTTCCTGGACATTCACCCACAGGTCAGCGGTGAGCCTGGAGGTCGGTGCCCAGCGCATGGCTGCGCGGGCGGCCGTTGTATCCTGCCCCATCAGGTCAGGAGAGTTAGCTGTGTTGGGCACATACCCATCCATCCGTTTGACCTGTGCGGCAAGGCGGAAGGCGAGCGTGTCATTGACGGCATAATTGTAGTGACCCTCGCCACGGAAGAAGCTGTAGTCACCGCCTTCAAGCGTCAGTTCACCCTCATTGCCAGCAAGCGAGGCATGGTTCTGGATGAAGTTGATACCACCCACGAGAGCGCCCTGGCCGAACAGTGTGGCTTGCGGGCCCTTGACCACTTCGACGCGTTCCATGTCGTAAATGGCGAGATTGCTGCCGTAACCCGGATTGCCGATGGCGACGCCGTTCTGGAAGAGGGCGACGCGCGGCGTGCCGCTGTCGGAAACAACGCCCCGCAGCGAATAGCTCGGTGCGTTCAAACTTTGCGCCTGGACGTTAAGGCCTGGAACAAAGTTGCTCAGATCCTCAATGTCATCGGCGCCGAGTTTGTCGATAAGCGCCTGATCGGCGACCGAGACGTTGATCGGAACATCAATCAGCGTTTGTTGCTGCTTCTGGGTGGTGACGAGCACCTGTTCAAGCTTGTATTCCTTTTCAATTTTGTTCGTAGGCTGATCTTGTGCCAGTGCTAGGAGGTTGCTGGACATGCCAATTGCTGCGACCGCAGTCGCATAGACATATTTATTTTTCATAGGTTTCCCCTCTAGTGGAACTCCTTTGTCAGGGAGCGGAGGAGGGGTTACTGCTGCGGGGCTACAGCCTCAAATCAATGTTTTATAACACTCGGCATGCGGAGTGAGGACCGGGTTTGACCTCAACTGAGTGGCGCGAGGGCGGGCAGGAATGCTTGGACATTAACCAGTTTAGTAGCCGATCCTGGGGGGCTTCGCGGAGAAGCCGGGTGCGGCCCCTGATTGATCCTTATTCGCCAGTCGTGCAGCGCACGGCACCCAAGCGTATGAGAGGCAGTCACTTCGTCGTGCGGCAGCAAGTCATTGGACGCGCATGACCAACGGGTGCTATTCCGTCCTGACAGTTGTTGATGAAACCATCCCGCCGGCAGTGATCTGTCCCGCCGGCGCTGCATCCAGACCGGGAGATTCGATCCATGAAGTCCACTCTATTCATTGGCGCCTCTGCGCTTGCCCTGACGGCGGTTGCCGCATGCACCACGACGCAGGACAGCCTCGATTCAGGAGAGGCGCAGATCGCTGCAGGGCAGTCTGCAGCTGATACGTCTGATGATAACGAGATGGCTGAGATGAAGGCCGACGCCGACTGGAAGATCCTGCTGGCTGACTGGGATGGGCCTTATGGTGGTGTGCCACCATTCGACAAGGTTGAGGTCTCAATGTTCCAGCCTGCGCTCGAAGCTGCCATTGAGACCGCGCAGGAAGGCATCGACGAGACAGTCTCACAGACCGCTGAACCGACCTTCGAGAACACGATCCTTCCACTGGAGGAGGGCGCCGGAGAAATCATGCGCGTGTCCACTGTTTATGGCATCTGGGCGTCGAATCTGAGTGGTCCGGAGGTTCAGGCCGTCCAGCGTGAAGTTGCTCCGAAGCTCGCCGCCTTCCAGGATTCCCTCTACCAGAACGCTGACCTCTTCGCCCGCATCGATGCGATCTACAATGGCGAGGATTTCGACGCGTTGACGCCTGAACAGCAGCGTCTTGTCTGGGATTACTATACCGACTTCACCCGTGCCGGAGCTGGCCTGGACGAAGCCGACAAGTCCCGCGTGGCGGAGATCAATCAGGAGCTCGCCTCACTCTACACGACCTTCTCCAACAATCTCCTCCATGACGAGGAGGCTTATGTTACCTGGCTAACGGAGGAGGAGCTTTCCGGTCTGCCGCAATCGGTCATCAGTGCTGCAAAGTCGGCCGCGGGGTCGCGGGACAATGAGGGCGGCGACTATGCCATCCTCAATACCCGGTCCTCCATGGACCCGTTCCTGACCTACTCCGACAACCGTGCGCTGCGCGAGGAGGTCTGGCGGACCTATTACAATCGCGGCGACAATGGCGACGCGTATGACAATAATCAGGTCATCGCGGACATCATGAAGCTGCGCGCCGAGCGTTCGGCGCTGCTGGGCTACGACAACTATGCGGCCTGGTCGATCGAGAAAGCCGTCGCCAAAACGCCGGACGCCGCGATGGACCTGATGATGAAGGTCTGGCCGGCTGCCAAGGCCAAGGTCGATTCCGAAGTCGCCGCGATGCAGGAGATCGCAGATGCTGAAGGCGCCGACATCACCATCGCGCCGTGGGACTATCGCTACTATGCCGAGAAGGTCCGCCAGGCGGAATACGATTTCGATTCCGAAGAGGTGAAGCAATACCTCCAGCTTGAGAACCTTCGGGAAGGCATGTTCTGGATGGCCGGTGAACTCTACGGCTTCGAGTTCCAGCCGGTGGACAATGTACCGGTTTTCCATGAGGACGTTCGTGTCTGGGAAGTGCTTCGCGACGGCGAGCATGTCGGCCTGTGGTACTTCGACCCCTATGCCCGTTCGGGCAAGCGGTCCGGCGCGTGGATGAATGCGTATCGCACGCAGGACAATATCAATGGCTACACCACGCCGATCGTGTCCAACAATTCGAATTTCGTGGAAGGCGCCGAAGGCGAACCGATCCTGATTTCCTGGGATGACGCCAGCACGCTTTTCCACGAATTTGGCCACGCCCTGCATGGCCTGAACTCGAACGTCACCTATCCATCCCTGTCGGGGACGGCGGTGCCGCGCGACTATGTCGAGTTCCCGAGCCAGGTGCACGAAAACTGGCTGCCTACACCGGAAGTGCTCCAGCGCTATGCCTTGCATGTGGAAACCGGCGAGCCGATCCCGCAGGAGCTGGTCGACAAGATCGAACGCGCCGCCAATGCGCGCCAGGGCTTCGACACGACGGAGTATCTCGCCAGCGCCCTGGTGGACATGAAACTGCATACGATGACTGATTTCACCGGCTTCGATGCAGATACGTTTGAACGCGAGACGCTCGACAGCCTTGGCATGCCGGAAGAGCTTCCGATGCGCCACCGCATGCCCCAATTCGCACACGTCTTCTCCGGTGAAGGCTATGCGGCCGGCTATTATGCCTATCTCTGGGCCGACACGTTCAGTGCCGATGCGTGGGAAGCCTTTGAAGAAGCAGGCGGGCCCTATGACCGCGAAACGGCCGATGCCTTCGGCAAGTGGATCCTCTCGGTCGGCAACACGATCCCGCCGTCTGAAGCC
>Ga0114900_1001942_pt1 | contig 12005 bp, 6 predicted proteins | sample MalvireepMed_231_FD_89685 | JGI IMG/M metagenome (GOLD analysis project Ga0114900, IMG submission 89685) | Marine viral communities from the Global Malaspina Expedition - Malaspina viral metaG DeepMed_231 | ecosystem: Environmental > Aquatic > Marine > Oceanic | place: Mediterranean Sea...
AATTTTACGTTAACCACGCTGGCTGATAATGACTCCGGACTTGAAACAGGGGCCCTTTTTGCACAGAGTGGTTTTGTTAAGATTACGCAGTTAAACTTACCTCATCCGGCGGGACTCACGGCGACCGCATCCGTGGGTGACGTAACGGTAACTATCAGCTAGGGATGGAATTTTAATGGCAGAAGCCGCCTTGAAATATGATTTTGAGCAGCCAGAAACCTTAATGGTCCCTGACGGTGGCCTTGCCACTTTCCTGACAGCTACCGAAGGTGCTTGGGCGGACGAAGAAGCCCTTCCCCAAAACGGTATTGCGCAGGTAACCCGTATAGCTGACCGTCTGGCGGAATTTGGCCGCCACGAAGATGAATACATGGTCCATGCTGCGGAGGGTGAAACCGTTATCCCCATGAATGTTCTGGACGCCAACCCGCGCCTCCGGAAAAATCTTTTTGCGCAGATGGAAAAGATGGGTCTTGAGCCTGAACGCTATGTTGTGGGCAGTGAACTGAATTCCATCAATCCCGTAACAGGACAACCTGAATTTTTTCTTAAAAAGCTCTTTAAAGGTGTTAAAAAGCTCGTTAAGAAAGTAGTCAAGGTAGTCAAAAAAGCTCTTCCCATTATATTACCCATCGCCCTTTCCTTTACCCCGTTGGGGCCCATCTGGGGCGCGGCGCTTGGTTCTGGAATCGGTACTTTAGTACAGGGGGGTGATTTTAAGGATGCCCTGAAATCTGCGGCGCTATCGGCGGCTATCGGCGGTTTAACACAGGGAATGAAGGGAGGGCTTAACAGGGCCGAGGGCCAAACCTTCGGGCAAGGCTTCAAGAGCGGGGTTCAAACCGCTGGCGGCAATGTAGGGGAACGGTTCGGGCAATTCTTCGGACGGGCAGCCGGACAACCCAGTGGATATTGGGGCCGACCCGGACGGGAAATCCTGTCTCCAGATCAGGCGGCAACAAAAGCGGCGGCAGCCGCGCAGACCGCGCAAATTACCCCGGGAAAGGCAGTCGCGCAGGGACATGACCCCTACTCTGATCTTTATTCCGGCAAAGCTCCGTATTCAGCAGTAAGAGCAGAACAACAGGCTCTTGCACAACCGGGACATGACCCCTACTCTGATCTTTATTCCGGCAAAGCTCCGTATTCAGCAGTAAGAGCAGAACAACAGGCTCTTGCACAACCGGGGGGCCCCGTTGTGCCCGCGCCAGTTGATACGACAGGCACAACCGAACCCACAGGCTGGTGGGATAAAACTAAGGACTTGATGTTCCGTGGAGGAGAGAGCGCGGAAGCTGTAACCTCGGCTGGAGACGAGGCTTTTAAAAAAGCATTTAATGAAAAAATAATCGCAGGGGGTTATTCGCCCGGAGATAAAAGCATACCGGGATGGTTGGGAATGGCTGCTAATTCAGCAGGAGAAGCTGCAAGAGCTGCAGCAGGCCCCGGATATCTTGCCAGATTCGGCCCCTCCCTAGCCCTCGCCAGCGCCGTCGGGGCTGGAGCGGGCTTTTTCTCACCACCGGAAGAGGAGGACGCAGCAAAAACCAAGGAAGAACTGGAAGAGGAATTAAAGGTAGATTCAGAAAAATACGCCATTCAATTCCCTGCGCCTCCCCAATACCAGATAGGAACGGTACGGGTTCCCGGGATATCCCCCACTTTACCTCCAATATCAATGGCAGCGCAGGGTGGCAGGATAGGCTCTGGTTTCCCGAGGCGTTCAGGAGCAATCGCGGGCCCCGGAACAGGGCGGTCTGATGATGTTCCCGCCATGCTGTCTGACGGGGAATTTGTATTTACGGCGAAGGCAGTACGCGGGGCGGGTAACGGCAGCCGTAAGGACGGTATGAGCAATATGTACCAGTTAATGAAGAATTTTGAGGGAGCCGCCTGATGGCCAGTACCACCCAAACCACTTATACGAGAGAGCTGCCTGAAGTTGAGGAATACAAGACCGGTTTACTTAAATCGGCTCAAGACTTAGTAAAGCAGAGGGCAGCCGACGTACCGCCGGTCTACCAAGTAGCGGGGTTATCCCCGTTTGAACAGGCGGCGGGCACCCAGCTTCAGGCTGGAATAGGGGGTTACCAGCCGTACCTCGACGCGGCTTCCAAGGGAGTAACAGGGGCCTCGGTACTATTGGCTCGACAGCAATGCCCATGATGCAGGGGGCTTACGGGGCGATGGAAGGGGGCCTTGGTACAGTAGGCCAAGCACAACAGTTAGCAGCCCAAACCCGTGGATTACCCTATGCGCAACAACAACAGGCGCTGGGTAGAATCGGTCAGGCGGAGGAGCTTGCCGGAGCCACGCGGGGAGCGCCCTATGCTGCACGCCAGCAGGCGATGGCCGGATTAAGGGGAGCTACCGGTCGTTTTGACCCTTCACTTACCGCAGGTTTTTATGATCCTTACACAGAAGACGTTATCCAAACACAGCAGGCAGATGTTGCAAGACTGGGCGAACAACAACGGAACGCTGCCGCTGCAAGAGCAGTGGCGGCAGGCGCTTTTGGCGGCTCACGCGGTGCATTGGAGCAGGCGGAAATCGGGCGCAATGTATTGGGCGAACAATCACGGATCGGGGCCCAGCTACGCTCCCAAGGGTACCAACAGGCGCAGCAACAGGCGCAACAGGCATTTGAAGCCCAGCAGGGCCGTCGAATGGGGGCGGCCTCTGGAATAGGGCAAATGGGTCTTCAATACGGGCAACTGGGACAACAGGATGTCCAACAGCTCGCGGCCCTCGGCCAAGCGAGAGGACAAATGGGCCTTCAATACGGGCAATTAGGGCAACAGGATGTCCAGAATCTGGCTGCTCTCGGCCAAGCCCAAGGTGCGATGGGTCAGGGTTTGGGTTCCCTCGGGACACAGACCGGACAACTGGGTACCGCTATGGGCGCTCTGGGTATGCAGCAGGCGCAACTGGGCGAAGGCCAGCAACGGATGAATATGGCGGATGTACAGGCCATGACGCAGCTAGGGGGGCTGTATCGGGGGAACCAGCAGGCGCAACTGGATGCACTGCGCCAGACGCAGACGCAGGCCCAGCAGTACCCGTACCAGCAGCTCGGATTCTTAGCAGATATTTACAAGAGCGCACCCAGTAGCCAGTATTCGATCCTGACACAGCCGCAGGCACCGGGTCCTTCAGGCTTCCAGCAGGCGGCAGGGTTAGGTATTGCAGGGTTAAGCGCCCTTGGTGGCGCTAAATACGCAGGGTTATTCTAAATGTTGAACGCTTACCAAAGACCGTTGTTCCGGCAAGCAGGGGGCCCTGCAGGCGTTGCCGCATTACCTCCGCCTCCACCTGCGGGGGTGGCTTCATTGCCCCAACAGGACCCGCAGGCGCTGATTGAGGCAATGGCACAGGAAACCGGTTCCGAAATGGAAGCGGTAGGTCAGGATTATGTAATCAATATGGTTAACAGGCTGGACACCGCCGAAGATTTCAAGCAGGTGATTGATTCCCTGCGCGGTAATGAGATGCCGATGGAAGACCGGTACGGGGAGCTGGCAGAATATGTGGGGGAAGAAGATGCAGTAAAGACACCTGAATCGGTACTGGCGATGGTACAGCCGGTCATTATGATGACCGAGGAAGGAAACGTGGACTCAGGCATTGGAGAGCTTATGCAAGGCGTGGCCGGAGACGTTGACATGATGACCGAAGGCGGTCAGTTGACGGACATGGGCCAAGGCGTAGGTTCCCTAATGGCTGCCAATCAGGGGCCTCCGCCCCCGCAGCAGTTCGCTGACGGTGGTGGTGTGCAGCATTTATTTACAGGCGGTACTGCGCTGGGAGAGCCTGTCCAGTGGGGGACTGGAGGTAGTCCATCTTATCCGAACCTTGAACCCTATGAAATGTTACAAAGGTCTACCGTCGGTTCCCCCGACTTAGCTACCGCTCCGACAGTGAATTTAAATGTTGATATGGCGGAACGCTTTCCAGAGTATCAGAAAATATTTCGAGACGTTCTGAAGCCGGAAGAGGAAAAATCCCAGACCAAGGCGAATATTTTATTCCGGCTGGCTCAGGCGGCGCTTAATTATGCCGGTGGAACGGACCCGAGCGGGGAATCTACGGGCGAGCTGTCCCCTGCGGGCCGGTTAGCGGAGGCAGCACGCGGACTGCCCGAAGGAATAGCAGAGGAGGTAGCCAGAGGAAGAGCAGCAGAGAGGGCAGCGGATGTAGGTGCACTACAGGCAACGATACAGGAGACAACCGGTGAAAGGACCCTAGCCGCCCAGATAAGAAGCGACGAATTACGGACAGGTGCCCAGATTCGCGCACAAATAGATATAGCAGCTTCTGAACTCCGGCAAAACAACGAAATCGCTGAAGCCGACCGTCTTAGCGACGAAGCAATTGCTAGGGCAAACGCAGAGCTGCAGGCATTTAACTACCGAGGTACAAGGGCAGATTTGGTAAGGCGTGTAATGAGCGAGGAGATGCTCAAGCGTTACGCTATGGGCCACACAATGCCTGATTTTGAAGTAGCTGTTTCCATATTGTACGGGCAGCCGCAGGTGGGTGTCGGAGGAGTGCCAACACAGGCCGAGATTCCCACTGTACTAATTATTGCAGCAAGGAGCAGGGCAAAACTGCAGGGAATGCAAGTACCTGAATATCTAACCGAAGGTGCATTAACGGCTCCACCGCAGCCGGGGCGGGGGTTGCTGAACCCGAACAGCACACTTGGGATGGTACAAAAGGCGCAAGGAGGCCCCGTGCAGCATTTTCAATTCGGCACCGGTCCAGATGGAACACCTGCGCCGCCGCCGCTCCCCCCGGTCCCCGAGGGACTTACAAATGCTTCTTTCAACTATATTACTAAAAAATGGGAGGAATCCCCTGATTTCCCCCGAGAGGATTTTGAAACTAAAGTAGCTCGGACAGGGATAAGAGCCCCGGGGGTGGATTTAACCCTCGGAGTAGGGGCGCGAAGTTTTCTTGTTTCACGCATAATTAACCCAGTTTCAGACGTCATCTCCAATCTTGTCACTGGGCGATCCTCGGTGATAGGGGACGAATACGACGCAGCAGTGACCGCTATAGGCAGTCTTGATACTTTGTTCCAGTTAGAAATGAACAAATCAATCGAAGGGCGCGATAATCCACACATACGGGAATTAGTTAAAGATTTATCCGTAGCGGGAGGAACCCTTTTTAAAGGTCAGTCAAGGGCACTAGATAAATTTCGGGAATCCGTGAACATGCTTGAAAGTGCAATTTCAACCGAAGAGCACGCATCAACTAACGCTGCGCTGACGGATACCGAGAGAAGTAATAGTTTCAAATCCGCGAGTAATTTAAAGCAACTCGTAGCTGAATACGAGCGATTAATTGAAATTTTTGAAAATAAAGAGCAGCCTCCCCAAGATGAAGATTTAAATTTGACGCTCCAGCGTTACCTTAAACCCCGCTCCCAGCAGGAATAGAGAATGGTCGATTTATCGAATGCAAACCTTGTAGAGATGGATGTTACGGGGATGTACAATTATTTGACGGAGGCGATTCCCGAAGGGTTCGTGGGGGCGGCACCCCGTCCAGCTTATCCCCGCATTCTGGCAAAAGAAAAAATAGCACGGTTTGCAGCCGAGGAGTTCGGGCGTATTAATCCTTCTCCCGAGGGAGATAATTTTTTTGATGTAGATCAGGCTTTCCAAGAAGGAATGAGCAGCGAAGACATTATTTCTCTGTTAACTGGCATTAAACAAAGGGGGGAGTGGGGAGTAATGGGTGAATACGCTACAAGGGGAGTAACGGAATCCGTTATTCCCGCTTGGTCCGGAAGGGGCGTTTCCAGCGCACTACTAAAGATTACTCCCCGCAGATGGAAACCACTTGCCGGTGTGGGATCTTTTCTCGCAGGAGCACTGGCGGGGGACAAGCTAGATGATTTAAGTGGTGCATCGGAGAGTGTCAACCGCCTTATGTTTGGTGAAGAGGAGGAGTTACTGCCGAGTGCCCGTGTTTATGCAGAAGGGGCGCACACTGCAGGATCTTTTTTCAGCTTCAGCACCGCGTTGCGGGGACGTTTTGCAAAACTCCCAGGAGAGCGGCCTGTGACGGAACGCGGCGTGGTTCCGTGGATACGAAAAAAATTCGAGAGGGGGGCAGCCCCAGCAGCAGGAACAGCAACGGAGTCAACCATTATTCCGGCGGGCGGTGGCGTTGATTTTGGTGCAAAACACCTGTTGAATAATATAGGAAAGTTGCCCCTCCGAGAAAGGGTACTGGGGAGCCTTGAAAGATCAATGACAGAAACAGGGATGAGGGCCCGTTATCCCCTCTCCTATTATGGCCGAGAAGGTGCCCTTTCAGGGACCGCCGGAATAATGGCAGGCGTGTCTGAAAAAGTTGATCCCGGGGACCCCTTGTCCGCCCTAGGCTTTGTTTCTTTGGGTGTGCTGTTACCAATCCCCCTATTTTTAAGGACAGTAGGCAAGGCAACTTTTGCAACCGCCCGAGAGACGACACGGGCCGTAAGGCATCCTATTGATACGACTAGGAACCTGTTGTCGCAGGCAAGGGAAGGGGGCGCAAAAGCATTGAGTTTTGCGGAACGGAGAGCAATGACGGGGGCGCAAAAACAAACAGATCAGATTTTTACCAACTTTTTAGGGATTCTGGAAGCGGAGGGCAGATCGCGCCACGAAAGTTCTTTACCCCTTCTTCAGGGGCTACGGGAAGCTGGGGTTGAAGCAGGTCAGCTCGTCCCTCAACTGACTAATGCATTAGGCCCGCGGTTGGTGCAGGCTGGATTTAGCACAGCACAGGTTAGAGCAGCCGCAGAAAGCGCCGTTGCTGGTCAAGGATATACCCCGGAAATATGGAGCCCCGATGTTACTTTTAAGAATTTTACGCGCCGAGGGGAGGAAGCTTTTTTTAGGGCAGTTCTTGAAAGTGATCCGAATGCTCAGTATTTAACTCCCGGTACGACTCCCGGCTACTCCAATATACCAATGATGATGGCCCAAGCATACCAGTTGGCTAAAAATCTCGGGACAAGAACTGAGCTTGGAGTTAATACCCTTCGGTACATAACCAATAATTATACGGCAATGATGGAGTCCGCTAATGACGGGCGTGCTTCCAGCGTCATTAAAACTTTTGCAGATGCCCAGACCAAAGCTAACGAGATGTTTATTGCAGAAACTGCTAATAACTTTTTTGCGCCTATAGCACAGAGTCTGGATGCAGCCGTGGAGGGAAAGCAGCTAACTGGGGGACAAGCTTCTGAAATAATTCTGAAAGGTTGGAATAAATTTTCAGGAGCTGCTAGGGATGTTGAAAAAGGTGGCTGGAAACACCTTAATCTTAATACTTCGATAATGCCCGTCGAAACACTACGGACAATGGATAGCTTGACTGAAGCCAGTCTTCTGGGAGGTCATTTAGACCCGGGAAGATTACTGCAGCTACGTGAAATTCTGGAAATAGGTGGTTATGTAAGGCCCCGCCGCCTTGCCGTATTAACAAATGAAAGAGAAAAATGGAGAAAAGTCGTTGCTCGTATAGAAGAAGGAGGTTCTATAGGCCCGGGTAGTTTAAATGCGCTGTTAGCTGATATACAAAGCTCTTTTAGGGGTAAAGAGTGGCACAGGTCTTTTGAGATAAATGACGCAATAAGCCTGTTATTCAGGCCAGATGCTGTCAGTAACTTTGCCAAGGTGGCAGAAGACAGCATTTTTGTTGTAAGAACTCCGGAAGAGGCCAGACTTATCTCTGCCGTGCAGGCTTTTGAAAATTTTCCTGATGATTTCCTGACCTACCTTAATACAGGATTGGATTCACCGGTAGGGAAAAAAATTGCTCCTGAAATTATTGGAAACGCGATAAAGGGGGATTCGTTAAATCCATCACAAGCCACTTATATTGATCGCTTGAGAACGAGCATTTCGGACGGAGTTTTGCGGTACATAGACACACTCGGCGTCGCACAGGAAAAGATGATTACTTTTCCAAAGGTTAAGGAAGGGGCGATTGTGTACCCGCATCTCGGATGGAGGCCAGATCCAGACTCTTTCTTACTTGGCCTGGGAGCTTCTACGGAGCGGGTATCGGACCTTGTACGAAGGTTTGAGCTAAGTACCCCCATTGGTACGGCTGTCCCGGGTTCCATTCCGGAAGAACTCAGCTTTGGTCAACTGCTAAGTCTCCGGTCTATGGCCCTTGAGGGGTTGAGGGACGTTGCTAGTACCAAATCAGAGAAATTTTTGTTTCAACAAATACAGGAAGCCACGCTCAGGGATTTCAGATCACACGCAGAGGAAACAGGAAACGGGGACCTGCTAGGTATCACCTCTTTTAGTAGGGCCCTTAATGATATTTTTACAAGAAGTCTTGCAGCAGAAACGGCAACCAGTATAAAAAATACGGCAGAGCCCCTTTTGCTCGAAAAATTATTGAGTGGAATTCCTACAAAAACAGAAATTTCTATAAGCAATCTGCAGGAGGGAGGCCGTTTTCTTCAAAAAAATACAGACAATTTGATAGCTATGGCAGAAGCGCGGGTTGCGAATGAAAACGCATCGAAAGAAGAGAGGGCAGCAGCGGCGGCGTTACTTAAACTTATTGCTGAACAACTTCCTGAATCAGCAACGGGACTTAGGACTATAAATGAAAGTCTAACCAATTACCTGCGGCACCTGTTTGTGGAGAATATTATTGAAGAGGTGCCAAGAAGCTCAAGGCTTCCTGCATGGGTCCGCAAAACCTTATCGCGGGCATATCCAGAGCTGGTGGATGAATCCCAATTTTTTATTAAACGAAAACCCCTTGAGAACTTTATAAAAAGATATAGGGGAGCCATACAAGGTATTGAACCTTTGGCTACCTTTTTCCGTGATTTATCCGGACATAAGGCAAGGGCAGACAATTTGTTAAGGATGTTTACGAGTAACAGTGGAAAAGTTTATGAAAGAAGGCAGAACGAACAGACATTGGCCCTGATTCAGGGGACGGACAGCCCTGTGAAATTAGTGGAAAATATAATGAAGAGTGATGCCCCTCTCACAGCATTCTTGGACGCAACGAGAGCCCTGAATTTAATGAAAGACTCCGATGTACCGGTTCCGAGCATATTGTCCGGCACGAAAATTCCTGCAAAGGAAGCCCATAAGGAAGCTACTGAAGCTCTGAGACAGGCTGTTCTTGCGTGGGCCTACAATAAATCAAGGGACAGCAGCAAGGATCTTTCAGATACAGGCTTGTTAGGGGAGGTGGAAAAAATACCTTATGTGGATGCGACCAAATTCCGCGACCTGATTACCGACACAAGTAGTCTCATAAATGGGTGGCCCAAGAACAAGAGTCTGGGCCAAACACTGGTTGACCTTGGAATAGATAACCCCGAGTCCTATGATGCATTACGCCTTGCATTAAATAGGATAGCGGAGGTACAGGAACGTGAAGCATTCCTGCTTGATCCAAGGGTAAGGGCCTCTCTTGAAAAGCGTGGTCAGCCAGCCAAAGAGGCTATTACAGACTTTGTAATAAGGTTTTTTGGTGCGGGGGTACTTGCGCCCATAGCGTCAAGAGCTAGCCCTTTTCCAAAAGGGCCCGGTGGACTGGTAATCGCGGGAGCAGGGTCGAGGCTGGCACAAAATATGTTTAAGGATACGCCTAACACGGCTTTCATAGAATTCTTCTCTGGGATGTTCGAGCCGGGAAGGCTGGAAGACTTTGCAGATTTCTTGGGAAGGGGAGCAGGCGAGGCTAATGAAGTACAGATACGCCAGACATTAAGCGATTATTCAAAAAAGGCGTTTCTGATGACTTCTCCTTATTTCCCGATAGCTGCTGAAGAATATTTAAGGGAAGAGATGGAATCGGAACGGCCCTTTCTCCGGGGACCTGACCCACTTCCTCCTCCTATAGAAACGCCCGCGGACCCTAGGTTAATCGTGCCCTCCCCACAACCGTCATCTGCGCCACCCCAGCCTACCGCGCAGGCCGCACCGCCTCCGCCCCAGCCTATGGCCCAAATTTCACCCGCAGGGAGGGCCGGATATGCTGCAATGTTCCCGTTTGATCCGGTTTCCAGTGTTGTGAAGTATCAGCAGGCACAGCCCCCAGCACAGCAGGGTATCGGCAGCCTGCCTGTTTAAAGAAGCCATTCTCGGCCTTCTTCCCCCAGAACCGTCTGGGCAATATCAATTTTGGTTTTGAGCGCCTTCAGTATTTTCTCATCCACGGTAGCAGGGCTGACCAGATCAACGTACAGCACGTGATGGTCCTGCCCGATACGGTGCGCCCTGTCCTCGGACTGAATCCGAGTCTCCAGATCGTATGAATTATTCCAGTAGATGACGTTAGTGGCCGCTGTCAGTGTCAACCCATAACCCCCTGTGCGGGGATTGCCCACAAAGAACCTGAGATTTGAATCAGGGTCCTGAAACCGCTCCACGATTCCCTGCCTGTCTTCCTGCGGGGTGGCTCCGTAAAACGCTTCTGCGCACCCCTCGCCATATTGCTCATTCAGTTTACGAACAATCCGCGCCACATCGTAGACCCACGTGGCCCAGATAATGACTTTTCCGGTCATTTCATCAATCGTGAGCAGCAACTCATCCATGCGCGCATTGGGAAGGTCCTCTATTTCGCCACTGTCGGTCTTCAAATGGCCGCAGCAGATTTCCTGCAGCCTCATAATCTGAGTGAGAATGCTCGTCGTAGTGGACAACTCCCCTTTCTCCAGCCGCGCCAGCGCCAGTTTCTTCATCTGCACATAAGCTGATTTCTGCTCTTTGGATAACGGCACGTGGCGCAGGGTGTAGATTTTTGGCGGCAGGTCAAGGCAATCCTCTTTCAGTACACGGGAACTGAACCTTTCCAGCTTGGAATGCAGCTCATCAAGTCGCTGGTATCCCGTTATTTCCTGAAAACTACGGTTACCCATAGCTCTCCGGCGCACCACCGCATAGCGGGCTTGGTAAGCAAAAAAACTCTTGAATCCAAGCAGTTGCGGGCTCAGGAAATCGCATTGACTGTATAAATCCATTGGATTTCTGGTGATAGGGCTCCCCGTCAGGATGCGCCGGTATTTAGCCAGCCCCGCCGCCTTGATCGAATTTTTGGTTCGCAGTGCCTTCCTGTTTTTGATGGAGGTGCTCTCGTCCATGATAAACATGTTGTTGGGGTTCATTTTCAGGAATTTGAACGCTGAAGCGGCTCCCTTCATCGTGGATAACGCTTCGACGTTCATCACTAATATATGTAAGTCCGTGTGGGACGGGTCCGCCAGCTCGGTTAACGCTTCACGGAACTTCTTTGTAATGTTGGGTTGCCACTGCACAATCTTGGCCGGAATGCGCTTCGGCAGATGCAACGGCAGCTCCTGCTGCACCCAATTTGAAAAAACGCCTTTGGGGGCAACAATCAGGGCTGTATTGACCTCCTGAGCCTCCCACAGCGCGGCTAGGGAATCTATTACCACCTTGCTTTTGCCGGTGCCCATTTCTAGGAAAAGCGCGTGGCAGGGGGCCTTCCACGAAGCCTCAAAGACTTCTTTTTGATGGGCGTAGGGCGCTGTTTCGTACTCATACATCTTTTTTTATCTCCACTGTTGATTTGAAATAAAATCGAAAAGCAAGCCTTGGAAAAATTATTTCAGGGAGACAAATTCAAAAATCAAGCGTTTTTGTAAAATGTCTCCCTCTTCGCTTGACGTATTCAATAATATGCGACTAGAATAGGCTTGTCTAGGAAAGTAGCACTTTCCTTAACCCACGGATCACGGAGCACGACACATGAGCATAGACTTTCTTTCCCAGTTGGAATCCGACGCAGCAGCCGTCGATGCCACCCCCCAAGACTCAGAACTGCATAAAGTAGCCGTCCTCGCCAAGCGCGTGCAGGAAAAACAAAACAAGGTGGCGGAACTTGAAAAAGAACTGAAGTCCAGCAAAAAAGAACTGTTGAAGCTCACGGACGAGGACCTTCCTGCAGTTATGCAGGAACTCGGAATGTCAGGATTTACACTGGACGATGGTGCC